>OGXR01000055.1_pt1 | contig 76314 bp, 76 predicted proteins | sample 1576331 | NCBI WGS metagenome assembly OGXR01 (sample SAMEA3541473, study PRJEB24748) | human gut metagenome | biome: human gut; feature: human-associated habitat; material: faeces | place: China | collected 2012 | reverse complement strand
GTGCAGCGACAGTCATCATAACCGCTAAAAGCAGGGATACCCACCTTTTTGTGTGTTTCATAAAACCACTCCTTTGATTGAATTGTATATATAAAAAAGAGCCCTGATTAAATCAGAGCTCCTTTGCGTTTATAGTATTTATTTTTTCGCTGATTGGATAAACCTTACTGTTTTATTCTATTTCAGATTTTTCTTTGGCGCGCGTTGTTTTGTTTTCAGTCCCAAGTCCTGAAGCTTTCTTCCCAACGCATCATCCTTTGCTACTAACAGTAAATCTTCATCCATATTATTTAGTGCATGTAGGACTGCAGCGTACATACCGATAGATACAGACGGAGTTCCTCTCTCGATTGCCCATAATGTAGCACGGCTTATCCCAGCTCTTTCCGCAACTAATTCCATCGATAGCTTACGTCTTAATCTGGCATACTTGATCTGTTCTCCCATTTGTTCTAATATTTTCTGCGTTTTCGGTAAAAGAACCGCACTTTTTTTTGCCATAAAAACCACCTCTTAATGTTTAATATTATAAACAATAATGGTGTTATTGTCTATTTTATCAAATATTATTATTAAGTTGTGGGTCCTTATTTTACATACGCAAACATCTGATAGGTTGCTTTTTCCCCTACTGCGAAGCCTGCAACCTCATACATCGGATTCAGATAATTCTTTCGATGTGCCTCGGAATCTGTCAGACGGTTATGTGCCTTTGCCGCATAAGGTGCATGCAGAACTGCATTTTCTCCCACATAATAATCCGTCAGACCAAAGGCTCTTGCCATTGCGGTGCATCTGCCGTAAAACCTTGAAACATGCCCATCCGCTATGGTTTTACCGTCATACTGTATCTGCTTGGTAAAGGTATCCAATCCATAGATGGATTTTTCAAGCATTTTCATCTCACACAGAGCATTTAAATCGGCATCATATTTCAGCTCGCTTACACCGGCTTTCCGGCGTGCATCATTCACCAAATCCAAAAGCTTTTCTTCCTCATCCCAATAATAGGAGTGATACTTGCCATACAGGTTATCACTGATAAGGTTTCGGTCAAACTGTGATTTTTCCATGACCCTGTACAGCATTGCCGCAAGCTCTGCTTTTGTCACAGTACCCTCAGGGCGAATCGTACCATCCGCATAACAGGAGATTATATTTTCATCCGCCAGCCGCTTCATTGCCCCCTTACACAAAGCAGATTGAAAGCGTATTTCATCCGCAAATTGCTGTTCTGACACTCTTTCTTTCTCCTGCATTGGCAGCATAGAAACCAGAAAAGACGCGATATAATGTCGTTGCACCTGATCCTGCAGGCAAAAGCCCGGATACCCAAGCATAGTATAATTCGCTTCTGATGGATTTCCCCATACACCGGCTTCGCCACAAATAAGCGCCGCTTGCGCATCAGGATACGCCGTATTCCAAAGAGCAACGTCACGGAAAACCTTATGCGAAACAGTACCGCCGTTAAACTCTACAGGCTTTAAGCCTAATCTTGCAACTACCGCAGCAAAGTCAGCATAAGTAATCGGTTCATTGGGATGAAATGCCACTGCACTCCCATCCATACAGCCTGCCTGCAAAAAATAGGTCAAATATTTTTCCGCCCAATGCCCTTTTACATCCGCAGGAATCCCGATATACGCATATTTTTGCAATGCAGCGTACTTTGATGCAGACGGTCTTGGTACAATAATGTCACTTTTGGCATAGGGTGCTGCGATGTGGTTCCCTGCTGACACATCTCCAAATGCGGCAGTAGGTGCCGCAAATGCAGAAATATGTATGCTGAAAATCATTGCCGCCAAAGTGCCGAAAAATACTTTCTTTTTCATGTATACTCCCCCTTTTCAAAAATGAATGATACTTTAATAAACGATTCTCATTCCGGAAAAGCAACAAAATTTCAGAATTTTTTCAAAAAAGACTGAAAAAAATAAATTTACTGCTGCTGCACCGCCTGCACCAACAGTCGTTTGGTCGGCTCATTTTCGATACAGGTTACCATTGTCAGCTTATTTCTTTCATCACTCGTTGTAATATCCGTCCAATCTGTTTCATTGATTGCCTTTATGACAGAAACTGTATAGGTTCTGGTGCCAAAGCGTGTTTCATAAATGACCTTATCCCCTTTTTTGATATTTTTCAGGTTTCTGAAATCATATTTATAATCCCTGTTATGGGCGCAGAAAGCAACATTTCCATCCCATAAGGCGGATTCTGCAAAATGCCCGATTGCTGTTTTGATTGTCGCCAGATCTGCTCCGTCCTTTACCGGGTATTTTTTTATCCCGATTCGCTCAATCGTCAGATACCCCAGAATATCATGTGGCAACTGAACCGCAGTTGCTCCTGTTGTTCCTGTGCTTTTCACTGCCTGTGATAAGTCTGTCAGCTGAAACTGATAGCTTTCCAGTACCTTATACAGCATTTTAACCATTTCACTTCTGGTTGCCCGGGTATTCCCTGCAATCCGGTTTCCACTATAGGTATCAATCACACCTGCTGCATATAGATTTCTGACTGCACTGTTCACCCAGGAAGGGATGTTATCCCTATCCCCATAAGGCAGCTGTACTGTGTTCTGTTTTTCACTTTTCACTAATTTAGATACCATAAAAATAGCCTCAAAGCGTGTGATTGTTTTCTGCGGTTGAAAGGTATGATCCTCATAACCACTGACCAATCCGCTTTTGACCGCAGCATCCACCGAATTATAAAACCAATCAGTCTTTGCTATATCCCGAAAGTCCGTCTGCTTTCCATTAATGGCAGGCAGATTAAGCTTTCCGAATAATACAGTTGCCTCCGCTCTGGTAAGTGTCACATCCGGTCGAAAGGTGCCATCGGGATAGCCGTTGACCAATCCAAGGTCACTATAGCCAACTACATATTTTTCATCCAAATGCCCTGCAATATCCGAATAAGCCGCAGCAGATGCAATATTAGGCAGTAATACGGCACACAGAATCAAGCCAATAGAAATTTTCTTATACATCCGCATCCTTCGTTTCCTCCTGTTCTGATTCTTCTGTTTCTTCCTCCAAACTGTTTCGTTTATCGCGAAGGAACAGATAGATACCCGTTCCAATCGCCGCCAATGCAAGTCCAATACCGCCAATGATGAAGCCTAACGGCAGTTTCTCCTCCTGCTGTGGCATCGACTCTTCTCCGAGGTAGGTAATGGTATATGCTGTCTGCTCGGAAATTTCCTTCTTTGCAGTACCCTTATAAAGTACAGATGCGCGATAACCGGATGGAATTTTCACAGAATAGGTTCCTGTATAATAGCCTACTGCGGCATAGGTATTCCCTACCGCAGTATCGCCACTGGCAAGGTTATTATCTCCAATCCATTTCACATCCATCAGAGTCAGATATACACCGCCCTCCCAGATGCTTTTTGGAATCTGGCTGAAATCCATGGAAGACAGATTATAATATGTTCTGCTGCCATGCTTCGTCTGGTTCTTTGTGGTGTAGCCGGAAACCGTATAGTTGATACTTCCCTTCTCCGCCTTCAACGTAGTCTGATAGCCTTCCTCATCGGTGTATTGCTTGGTTGCACCCAGCTTTTTCAATACAGCCGCATCATTCCGGGATGCTACTGTTGTTTCCTCTGTCTGCTTCACATCTTTCGTCAATACCTCTACCACCGGCTTACTGGAAATATCAATCTGATGATACACCAGTCCATTCAGTTCAAAGGTTGTATCCATGGTATCAAAAATTTCTTCCGTATTATTGATGACATACGTTTTCTTAATATAGGAATTTCCGTTTTTTTCATAGGCTTCCTCTAATGGCTTTGGTGCGGCAAATGCCATTGTGTTACAGCATAATACGCCTATCACAGCCATTGCTGCTATTCGATAACCTTTCACATCCTCAATCCTCCTTTTCAAATATCCGATACAGATAAAAAACAAGCCACTCGCAGAACAGAAAGAATAATATGCTGCTGATGCCACAGGCCATTACTACGGAACCGGTAAACCAGAGTACATCAAAATATTGTCCGCAGATATAAAAAAGCAGCAGCAAACCGATGAAAATAAAAAAATCAGCAAAAAGCATGACAGCTGCCTGCTGCAGCTTTGGTGCATACCGTCTTTTCTGCTGATCGGATTGATACTGCTCTGTTATGATTTCTTCTGTAATGTCATATTCCGGTCTGATAGCCATTGCCTTTTGCAGCTTATCGCACATCGTGGGGAATAAAACGTTCGCCTCCTGATCCGCCAGTATCTTCTCTGCTGCTATTGCTGCTCCCCAAGCCTTCCATTTTTTCTGTTTCCTGCGAAATCGCTTTTTTGCCGTCATTTCTCTATTCTCCCTTCCAGTAAATCATCCAAAGTACGCTCCACTGTTTCACGGTATCGTGCATGGCAGCATGTAAGGATGGAAAATAAATTCCCTTCCATAACATAACGCTCAATCTCTCTGCCAAAAGGCAGGATTCCGTCAAAGCCGCCAATGGTTATATTCATTTCCTCATGCAGGGAATATGGTTTACTGAGTCCTTCCAACAGCAGGCAATGCGTCAGCCGTCTGGTTTTGTCCTGATACTGTTTGAAATAAAGCAGTCCCTTTACATCCGCAGTTAACAAACACGCCGCAACCTCCGCTTTTTCTGTCATTACGATCTGAAAAGCATCCGTCCAGTCAGAGGTTCCGTCCCAGATTACAACCTCAGCCATACCATCCACAACGGTATATAGCTGCTGTATCTGCGCTATGGTTCCTTCCTGCCTTTTCCGTTCATGTATCTGAAAGCCCATTACACCGATGTTCGGAAATTCACGCAGGATTTTAATTGCATCTGCGGTACGCTGCGATGTAATCTCTCCTGCATAAAGCGTTCCCAGTCCGTCTGTATCCGTATTTCCGCAAAAAAATGGCAGCATTGAAATTCTGCTGTCTCCGCTAATCAGTAATGTCTGCCTGTTTCGTTTGCCTACTGCACTTGCCAGTGCTGCGCTGAATACACTTTTCCCACTGCCCGGACTGCCAATAATCAGAATATGCTTTGCCATAGATTCACCCCCTACTCAAAAAATGATTCCTGCTCTGCCAATAGCTTTTCCGCCAGTTCTTCATTGCTCCGCACAATAACCGATGCATAGAATACTGTTTTCTTCTGCCGTTTTACATACTGCTGCTGTTTTTCGTTCAATGCTACTGTTACTACTACGGTATCTTCCGCTTTTTTCGGCGGCACAACAGACAGGATTCGGACGAATTGCAGTTCCGGAATGTCCTTCCATTTCTTATCAAACAGATTTATCTTTATCACATCGCCCGTTTCTGGAATTGGGTATTCACTGCCTTCAATCATCCTTAGTGTCATCAGCTGTGCGGCATTTCCCTTTGGCAGAATATCCTTCGGCAGATCGCCTTCTAACGGAAGCTGTGACAGCTTGGATAAAAAGAGAATGTCCTCCGCAACCAGATCCACAGCTGCATATCTGCCAATCACATCCTCTTTTGTCAGTGCACTTCCTTCCGATAGATGCAATGCACCGACCGTAATCGGTTCAATATCCTTATCTGTCAGCTGTTCACCCTTTCCCATGGTATGCAGCACACGGATTGCCTGCTGTTTCGGATAAAGCCGATGGGTAAATAACGGGACTGCAAGAAAAAGCAAAACGACTGCAAGGAGAAAACAGCTTATGGCATAATATAATCTGCTTTTCATGCGGTACACCTCAGATATTCTGACGGATGATTCTTGTAATAATCCCTACCGCGACACCGTTTTCCTGATCCAGACGATTCACAACAAAGCTGATGTCATCATTTTTACCTGGTAATCTGTAATCGTTGCAGCTATGTGCAATGGCATTCACCCCATTAGACAGCCTTACAAAAATCACGCCCTTATGAATATCCGTAATCCTGCCGGAATACCGTCCCTGTACCTTACATTCCTTCAGTTTTTCCAGTACTTCATTCTTCATAAGACGTTTCATATCGGCAGTGATTTTTACATTCATTGTCTCTGCATCCGATTCTACGGATGTAACTACCGCCATCACTCTGTCACCTACATGATACTTCTCCCTTGCATCACCGACCCATTCCCATGCAATATCTCTGGCAGGAACTGCGCACTCTGCGCCAAATACCTCAAGACGCACCACCTTTTCCGCTACTGCGATAACACGCGCCTGCACAACTCTGCCTTCGGTAATCTGGGCGTTACCATTTTCATTCGGGAAATAGAACTTCCTGCGTTTTGCAAGCATTGCCAGTCTACGGCTTGCTACAACACTGCGTGCAGTATCGTCCAGCGCTATCAGGATAAAATCAATCTCGCAGCCAACCATGTTATTTAAAATACGAACCTGACGGCCCTTCATTTCTCCATAGCCGTTCTGTTCGGAAAGATTCAGCTCCATCTCACTGACAGGGATAATCATGCGCTGTCCTTTATAATAAACCACAGCAATACTACCACTGCTTGTCTCCTCTACACCGCTTAATACACCGGACAGTATCCGTTTACTGCGGTATGCGTTCTGCAGCTCATGCCAGAGGAGCTCCGCTTTATCCTCCTCTGTTTCGTATACTCCATTTGCATCGATTGTAAGTACCTGCTGCATTTCATGTAATGTTTTTTCTGCTTCATTTGCCATACTTATTTTCCTCCTTTATTTACTCATCAGTTCTTTCTTGGAAATCTGTACTGTTCTGCTCTTTGGTTTTTCCTCTTTTTTCTCCTGTATTGTATCTTCCACAGACTGCACAATAGAATCGTCTTCTTTTTCCTTTCTCCAGTCCGGGATATAGGCAGCCGCCTTACACTTTTTCAGCTTTCGGCTTTCCGGATGCCTGGTATAATCGAATTTTTTTACTTTAAATACATTCTGTCCACGCAGTATAATCAATGCCTCATCCAGCGGCATCCGCAGCCCCTGATCCGCTGTCATCAGTTTTCTGCGGCCAACAGAGTTGGTCTCTCTGTATTCCGGTGTGTAATCCGTCATCCGCATGGCATGCAGCTGCTTTGATTGGCTATTTACATCAATCGTTACCTCGCCGGTACGATTGGAGATAAAACGTGCAGTTACTTCATCCGTACAGCCCAGCGCTATCTGCGTGTCACAATTCCCCAGAATCTCCAGGTATTCATCATTGGGATAACGGTTCTTCAGCTGTGCTATATTCTGGAAAATAACAGAAATCCCGATATTTCTGCTGCGCACCGTTGAAATTTTCTTTTTAAAGTCATTGATAACGCCAAGGTTCGGGAATTCATCCAAAACGAAATTCACACCAATCGGCAGCTTTCCGTCTACCCCTTCTGCATCGGCATAACGCACCAGCTTAATAAACAGGAACGAAAAAAACAGCGAAGAAAGGAAGTCAAAGGTACTATCCTGATCGCTGCTGATACAGAAGAACGCGCATTTTTCCCGTCCCGGTCTGCTGAGGTCAAATTCATCCTGCGCCGTAATATCGCAGATAGACGCATTCTGGAACACCTGTAACCTTGCACCCAGACCGATAATTACACCACCTCTCACCTTATCTCCTGCCTGCTGAAAAATATGGTAGGGTGCTTTTGCCGGATGTCCGCTTGGCAGTATCTCAAAACGCTGATTTAATTCATTCTCTGTCAAATCGGATAGCATCCGATATACTGCGCCCATGTTCCGCTCAGCAGGTGTCTTTTCATAGTCAACATATAAAATCAGTGCCTTTAGCAGATTCAGCTCCGAGGAATCCCAGAAATGATCCGTTTTTCCGCCGCCTGTATTTTTGATAATCACATCCGCACAGATCTGTGCCATCATCTGATCGTGTGAAACCTCATTGATGCAGTTCCAACGGTCGCTATGCTCCGGCTGTACCAGATTAAAAACCCGGACGATGTAGCCCTGCTCCTTCAGATACACCGACATATCCTCATACAGCTCGGATTTCGGATCGGTGAGAATCAGACTTTCCCCTCTTTTTACACTTTGGAAAATCATATTTCTGACAAAAGCTCTGGATTTCATACTGCCGGATGCACCAAAAACAGCGATATTACGATTCATCCTACTTGCGACAGGGATACTGACAACCGCACCGTCTACGGTTCCCAATATCGTTCCCTCTGTTTTCTGGATAGCGGTAACATCCAACAGCGCCTTCATCCTTCGTTTATCCATAAATCGTGCTGTACCATAGCTGCCTTTTCCGGAGTAATGGAATTTCCGCTCCGTATCATAATCACCTTTTTCGCCTTTTCCGATAAACACTGCAAAAAGAACAATACCGGCAATCGTCAATCCAAGGAAAAACAGCACCTTTAACCCCATCAAGGAAAATGCTGCGCTGAGACATACAGAGACTCCCTTTTGGGGCAAGGACGGTGCTGTTCCGTCTCCCGGGATATGCCCTGCCTTCTGCCAGATGCTATAATTCTCTATCAACTGTGTCAGATAGCCACCTGCATAAAGAACAGGAAATATCGCCATACAGACGTATCCGATCATCTTCATACTGCGCTTATTTATCTGCGAGGAAGTTTTTTCTGACGGTTTCCAGATTAACCGTCGAAATCTTTGTTTGTTCTCCACAATACTTCTCTATCGCCTCCTTCTGAAAATCAAAACAGATTGCCTCTCCCTGCACACCGAGATATGAAAGCTGTGTCTGAAACTGTATCAATCGTTTCAAATCACAATCAACACAAATCAAGGTTGGCTGTCCATTCTGGTTATAGCCATCTTGTATGATAAACGGCTGTCCTTCCTTTTGCTGTAAGTCCTCCGCCAAAACAGCCAACAGGCTTTGATGGGCTTCTGCATCATATATGAGCTTCAACAGCAGAATCCCATTCTCATCCAATGGTATAAAACAGAATCGTTGAAATGGTGCATTTAAGATAGTTACCCGCATTTTTGCATCCTCTAAGCATTGTACTGCCTGCTGCATTCCTCTGCCAAATAACAGTGCATTTGTACCGTGAAAGCAAAGCTGCTTTGAGCGCAGTATCGACTGTATCAGAATATCGGCTCTGTTTTCCACCGTTTCAAACCACTTGGGTACTGCCGCCTGCATGTTATAGCAAAGCCATACTTCTGCCTGCGAAAGCAAAACACCTGTCATTTTGGAGCTGATGATTTTCCTTGTGAAATCTGCCTGCGCCTTTACCTCCTTTGGATGAAAAAAAGCAGCCTGCGAAAGCTCGCCTGACTGCTTCGGGATATTTTCAAAGATTGGTTGTTTTTTACTGCGATCCATCAGAATCTCCGCCCGTTCCATAATCGCCAGTATTTCCGAAATGCAGTGCTGCCGTTGTCTTTGTGTTAAGCCTGCCCTGCGCATGGAAAAATCTGCACCGTCTGCCAGATAAAAAGAAAACCGTTCCCACTCTAACTGTAGTAGGGTTTCTTTCCCCTTTCGCATCAGACGATAACCCTTTACGCCATCCTTCTGATACTTGGATAGCAGTCTTTCCTCCAACAACCGCCGCAGCACCTTTTGCCGATAGCTTTCCTGCGGCAACAAAAGCGTCAATGCCTCCTCTGCACATTCACCGGATAATGCGACCAATGCCAATACCCGATAAGCCTGCGAATCCTTTGTAAGAATTGTCCTCACCTCCTTTCCGATACCATTCTCAACATAAGCTCCTAAACTATGCCAAAAACCTGCCTACTCCTTTCTTTGAAAATACGGAACTTCATGAGAAAATCTCTATTTTTCGACATATCCGAAAAACCTATGTCAATTACCGTTTATTTTCTGACACGAAACCAGACCTATATCCGAGCTGATGATTACTCTGGTACAAGTTCTGTTTCCGCGTCTTGTGCTGTAGTGCAGTTCACAAAATGCGCCGCCATCATCCAGAAGAAAAAAGCTGTTAATAATATCCAATACTTCCTTCGTCTCGATATTATCGTAATCTCTGATGCAATGGATGGGCGTATCTTCTGTATACTCATAAATAAACCAGATCAGAGCATACTCCAAACGGCAGATTGGATGCACCGCAGTAAATTCCTTTAAGGCGTAGGTTAGCGGCTCCAGGAGAAATACGGTATGATTCCGATGATTTCGTTTTGGCATCAAATGCGGCAGAATCACTTCGTATCCATAGGGCTGTTCTTTCACTGTAATCCCCTGTGCCTCTGCAGCACAGCTTTGTACCTGTTCCCTGCCGTTCATCTGAAAAATGCTTACGATATTTCTTGTACTGCACGCAATACTTTCCGCCTGCCTAGCCATATCCAGACCAAGCCTTTCAAAATTTTCCGGGTATCTGACTGCATCTGTTGTTTCATAGGCACAAAGCGTATTCTGAAACCGCAGTGCATCCTCACGCAGGTGATTCAGTCTCTGTCGAGACAGCAGATGATTCATAATACCTCACCTCTCCCTCTCTGTTTACGATACAGAAAATGCAATTTATCCCTTGTAACTTACCAATCTGCTCCGTATCCTCCAGCACAATCAGCACCTTTCCCTGTACTTTCTCCTGCAAGCGTTCTATCACATGGCACAGAAACATTTCATCGCCCTTTTTACAGGAATAGATTTCATACGCCTCACCATTTGCATACACTGCAATCAATAACGGATACCTCCCGACGGCGTGAAATTCAATAGCCTCCTTTAAATCAAGTACAACCCAGAAACACTGTGCCAGCCCTTCGTCATACGCTTTCTGTTCAGATGCTTTTATGTAACCGTTCTCTTTGTCAGATACAAGCCTACCCTTCTTCACCAGTTTCCGTATTATTTTTTCCATCTGCGTATCTTCTATAGAAAAATATCTTTGCAGCTGCTCCATCTGCAATGCGCCATATTCACCAATCAGCTCCACGATTTTCCCTTCGATCGCTCCGCCGCTCTGTAAGCAAACCATGAAATGCCTCCTTTCTACTCCTGTTTCCTTCGTATCATCTCACGCAGCTGTTCGCGGTCTGTTGTAATCATTTCTGTTTCCAATCCGGATGCTTTAAATTCTACCGTCACGGTATTGTTATTGGTCAGAATCAGACCGTTCCCGCGTGCAAAATGCGTGATATTCATAATCTCTGTATCACTGAGATTCAAAATATGCTGTACCCTTTGCGCCTCCTCATCCTCTAAATTCAGTACAATTTTTGTCTTACTGTTATTGATGATGCCCTTTCCATACTTCCCATCGTCCAAAGAAAGGAAGTCGTTGATGTCCTGTGTGGCGCAGATTGCAGCACCGCCATAGCCTCGGATAATTTTGAAAATCTCCACAACAAACTCCGCAGCTAAGCGGTTGCTGGATGCTCCAATCAACTGCCAGACCTCATCAATAAAAATTGCTTTCTCCTGCGTTCTGTCCTCCTTTGCTTTATCCCAGACATAATCCAGTGCAAGAAACATCCCGACCGTCAATAAATCCCCGGTTAGCTCCGAAATATCGAGAACGATATATTTATTATCTAACCGTACATTGGTTTGCTGATTAAATGTGCTTGCAGAGCCATGCACCAGTCGATTCAGGATATTCGCCATACGTCTGGTCTCTGTGCTTTTCTTCAGAACGTCATATAAATCACCTAAAACAGGCATTGTTTTGTAACTTCCCGTTTCGCCATACAACGATTCATTCTGATGGGTAATGCCTTTTCCTGCATAGGTCTGGATCAACGCTTCATCCAATAGCTGTCGTTCCTCATGTGTCATATCCGGAATCAGCAGGGAAAAGAAAATATGCAGCCGCTGGATTTTTGCCGATAGCTCGGAACGCTCCGTTCTTTCGCCGTCTATCATATCCTCCGCAGTTTTATCATTCTTTCGGATTTCCATGATATTGATGCAGTTTTTCGATGCCGGAGAAATCTGTATAAACTCTCCGCCGATGTTATGGCAGGCTCTGCGAAATTCATGCCCCTTCAATGGTGCCAGAATAAAGGTCTGAATATTCTTTTCTCGAAGTCTCAGTGCCATCAGCTGCATGGTGAAGGTTTTGCCTGCACCGGAGGTGCCAAGCAGAACCATGTTCGCGTTCTTATATATTCTGGAATTAAAAATATCCACAATAATCAGGGAGTTATTGTACTTATTTACCCCCAGCAAAATGCCGTTATCGTCACTCATTTCAAAGCTGACGTATGGGTAACAGCTTGCCGCCCCTGTTGTTAAGGCATTGCGTTTTGATAATTCATACAGACTCTTATGCAGCTGATTCAACGGCAATACGGACTGAAATGCCAAATCCTGTCTGAAATAGCATGGTTTCAGAATAAGATCCTGCGACAGCATCAGCTTTTTCATCTCATTGGTACGCCATTCCAGTTCCTCCCGGCTATCTGCGGTAATTGTAATCAGGGTATTGATATAGTAAAAATCCTGATTATTTGCCAGACCGTCCTTCAGATAATAGCCTGCCCGTACTGCACTGTCGATGTCATCAAAATCCGTATTGGTATCTGATGTTTCCTTCATTTTTGAACGATTGATACGGATTTGTCTGCCTAATTGAAACTGTATCTTTTCCTTCGGCTCTTTGCTGAGGAAAAGATCTACATCAATCCCCTCCCCTGCATTCACCAACAGCGACAGCCAGCCTGCGGTCACCTGTGTTTTATACCCTGTAGACGGAATCATAAAATAGGAGCAGTACAGGCCGTCAATCCTGCAATATGCCGCTTTACTGAAATCCATCTGCTCCGGCAAAAGAAAAGCAGAAATTGGAATGGCGTTGGCATCCCCTTCTGCGATATACTTTTCTACCTCCGCCACAGCACGCGCAGAGAATGGGGTTTCTGTACTTGTTTTGCGGTTTAGCAGCATATATAAAACCTCCGCCATAAAGCTGTCCGGGTTTTCATGCTCCACTACATTATTGCCACACTGCATAAGGTATGTCCTTGCCGTTCTCTCCGCCACCTCCAGTTGATTCACAGCATCCTTTTCCTCATTCTTCTTACTGCTGCCAGGAATCGGTTCATACGCAAAGACAATAAAAAAACGCCGTGTCACGGCTTCTTTCAGCCCGATTCGACGAATCAGGTTATAATAATCCATCAATAACACCTTACACCGCTCATCCTGTTCCCGCCGGATTGCCTCCTGTATCTTATCCAGATGATTTGATATATCAGCCTTCTTGGAAACAACCTTAATCTGCATCCGTACAGGACTGATTTTTAAATAGGACATGTAAGAATAGATGATATTACGCTGTTCTCTCGCAGAACGTAGCAGGAAGTTGATGGGTTCTACCTCTATAATTTTGATATAACGTTTATCTCTGAGATAGCAGATACCGTTTTCTATCTTTTCTACAGGAAACAGCTCATTCGCTTTTCCTTTTGCTGTTTTTCTGCTTTTCTTCAGCTTTTCCTCCTCTCCGTATTCCTCCGGCCATTCTCCCTCGGATTGCCAGAGAGACCTCCTACTTTTCTCCTGCTCCGGCATGGCATCCGAACGATACTGCATTTTCCTGTTCCGCAGGAAACGGAAGAAGTTCATAAGAAAGGCTGTCAGGCTTTCGCCACCAATCCCAATCAATGCAAAAATGCAAATCGGTAGCGCTGTCAGACACAGAAGGATTATTTTTGCGGTAAAACAAAAGACTGTTATTTTCAGTATCGGAATTGTAACCCCGACCACCAAAACAACAGCCTCTAATGTATTTCTTAGCTTCAACATCCCACCAAACAGCGATCCTTCATTGAGGAAGTTCGGCGGAATGAGAAAGATGTCCCGTTCCTCTTTATTTTTGGCTATGATTCTCACGCTCCTTATCAAAAATATTTCTTCATCTGCAACAGCACAACATCTACAATCCTATCTTTCAAGAATGGTCTGAACATTGGCTGATACCAGTCCAGATATTTCTCTGCTATCTTCGAAACTTCTGCTGCACTGCACACAATTTTAAGCTGTGCGCCATATAAATCTCTTGCTGTGGAAAGTACTGTGCCAAATCTGCACTGAAACGGTTTCGCCCGTAAATGCTTCATCAATCCCCTTGTTTCTACGTCAAATGGATATTTTACATTGTCCAGCATCAGACCTTCCCCGTTATCAAATAACGGACAATAGTGATATTTACCGTTTTCCTCAAGAATTGCAATATTGTTTAAGTGTCTGTCCTCATTTGCAATCAGCGCATCTACCTCAAACAGCAAGGTCAGGTATGCTCCAAAATGCTCCAAACCACTGATGTCCTCTATTGTATCCACGATTTTTTTCAATCTGCCCGGAATCGTTTTTTCTGCCGCGAGGATTTTCTGATAGTCAGAGCCAAGGGCACGTTTTAAAATATGATACGCTGTCTGGATGCTCTGTCCTTCCCTCAAAAAGTTAAAGCTGACGCTTGCCCTTCTGGTATTTCTGTGAACCTCTACAGAGTCAATGTGATACGCTACAATTCTATATCCCAATTCTGTTTCAATATTGCTGTATCTCTGCAAAAGCTCACTTGTGACTGTCTCTGCTAATGCCTCGAAGCCGATGCGATCCAGCTTATACCAGCAGTCTGTCGCCGCATCATACCATTTTTCCTGATTGCCCTTCGAGGAAGTGGCAGCAACAACATCTCCTGTATAAAGTTTTATAGCCTTGTTATTTTCAGCCATTGTGCATCCTCCGCCATTCTTCCCTGTGTTTTCTCTACAATCTGGATCGGGTCATATTCCGTCAAGCCCATTTCTTTCAGAAGAATATTGATATTTTCCCTGCTTTTCGGAACGCATCTTTCCTCCAGAAATTCAATGAAATCATCCCATGTTGGTCGTTCCTGTCGCCCGAAAGCAGTTTTTAAAATCTGATCCGTATGATTTTTTACCCGCAGTATTTTCTCCGTAAAATCACAGAGAATGGTACTGCAAAGGTTTTTTTGATCAAAATATTCATAGCGCACAACCTCATGTCCCGCTTTGAGTGCCTGCGATTGAAATAAAAGAATATCCTCTGCCGCCTTTGGACGAATGATAATGCTTGTACCGTCGAACACAACCTCTGCCTTCGCATCCGCATGATCTAAATCCAATTTTTTCACCCAGCTGGACGGTAATGTTATTCGGTATGTTTTTGCTCCTGCCGCCGCAGTACCGCCAGATGCATTCGCACTGATTTTTAGTTCTCTTGTTTCCATAAGAATCACCTCATATAAATTATAGCATATTCGTCACGAATATGCTATAATTTATATGTTTATTGCATTTAGCAGAGATTGACATTTTTGTTTGCTTTTTATACAGACTGACTCCCCAGATATCTTTTTAAGAGGAATACACAAAAATATGGAAATGTATAAACATCATCGCTATACCCGATATTTCCGCTTATAAACTTAATGCCACAATGAATATCAGGATACTTTTCACTACGAATCAGTGTTCTCAGCGACTTTGCAGTACCGTTTTTTGCTTTTACCTCAATCGGAATTAAGCTATCCGCAGTTCTCACAAAGAAATCCTGTTCCAAAGTGGAATCCTCTCTTCTGTAGTAATATAACCGATATCCTGCTTTAACAAGCGCTTCACCAACAACATTTTCATAAAGAGCGCCTTTATATACACCCAGATTTTTATTTGCCCTTAAATCCTCCTGTGCTTCTTCGTCAAGCATCGCAACCAATAAACCGCTGTCGGCAAAATATATCTTATACTTTGTTTCGTCATAATTTCCTTTCAATGGTAATTCCGGGAAATTCAGGCAATAACAGACATTAACCATTCCGGCATCATCCAGCCATTCTATACAACCACGATAATCGCGGAAACGTGCGCCTGATGCAACCTTGGAGATCTGGAATTTTTTATTATCCTTCGCCAATTGAACCGGAATATGATTATATACATTTAATATTCTGGTCTGATCCATACCCTCCGCATATTTTCGGATATCTTCTTTATAGTCTGCAAGCAACTGCTGCTGCACTTCAATAGAACCTTCAAAATTTCCTTTTTCGATATATTCTCGCACAACAGCCGGCATTCCTCCGAGAATACAATAATCAAGAAACATTTCCATGCAAACAGTCATTTCCAATTCACTGAAGGGGGTAAGCGTTTTCATATGCTCCAACATATCCTCAACAAAGGAATTATCATATCCCTTTGCCCATAAAAATTCTTCAAAATCCATGGAAAACATTTCGTAGTCAGTCTTATAGCCAACACTGTTGCTCTCAATCTTTCTATAATTGATTCCCAACATGGAGCCACTGCAAATAACATCGAATCTACCGTCTATCTTAAAAAACTTCAATGCTGTGGCAATCTCCGGAAATTCCTGTAATTCATCAAAAAATATCAGAGTTTCTCCTTCTATAAATTTCTTAGACGGATCTATTCTGGATATATTCTTAATAATATCAGCTGCTTTATAGCTATCCCCTGTAATCATCTTATACTTAGGCTCTTCTACAAAGTTAATATAAATCACACTGGAATAAGATTGATTCCCAAATCGATTTATCGATTCTGTTTTTCCGACCTGACGGGGGCCTTTTACAATCAGAGGTTTTCTATCCGGATTTTCTTTCCATGACACTAAAAAATCATCAATTTTTCTTTTTAGATAAATCATATCAGTATCCTCCTTTGATATTATTATAGACCGAAAAAAAACTTTCATCAATCTTTTCCACAAAATAATATCGACTTTTTCTTTGATTTTCACATTTTCTTAGCGAGTTTATTTGATGTTTGCACAAAATAGGATATTTTTCCTGATACTCCTATATGATTTCCTCTGTTATCCTCCGATATACTCCCTCGGGTTCACCTCTTTTCCATTTACCAGCACCCCCAGATGAAGGTGTGCTCCTGTCACACGCCCCGTTGCACCGACCTCAGCAATAGCCTGTCCTGTTGAAATGCTTTGCCCTTTTGTTACAAGGATTTTGCTGCAATGCGCATACAGCACCGTAACACCGTTCCCGCAGTCCACTCTCACATGATGACCATACCCCGTTTTAGAATAGACTACCGAAGTAACCACACCACCGGATACCGCATGGATTTTAGTTCCTGTGGGATATGCAATATCCAGTCCTTCATGGAAGGCTTTCTTTCCGTTCAATGGATCTGTTCTCCAGCCAAAATCAGAGGAAACTCTACTATTCCAATCCTTTCCTACAAATGGAGAGCCCCATTTCCCGTTACTCGAAAAGACAAGATATCTATATACCGCACTGACATATTTCGGATTGCCATATCTACTCCATCCCAACTTTTTCTGCATTATTCTGGAAAACTCCTGTGCATTGGCTTCTGTATATCCGCCATATTTTTGGATTGCCCATGAAATATAGCCGTTGCCATAATTATATCCCTGTAGGGCCAGACTCAGTTTCTCCGTCTGATTGGGTGCAGTACAGCCTGCCCCCTTCAGGCAGTCCGCCAGATAATGCACCCCCACCTCTATGGAATATTCTGCATTTGTAATGCCATTCGGTTCCTTCGAATATTTCGTGTTATAGGGACATTCGCTTGCCTGCATTACATCAGTGCCGCGTCCGCCGCTTTCTGCCATCATTACTGCATTGATTACATCAGTAAAATTTGAAATACCATATTTTTCAGCACACTTTTTTACGAGAGTTCCGTATTTTAAAACATCCTCACTGACCTGTGCCGATACGCTGCCAAACTGGCTGCCATATAAAAACAATTCTAAATTAGCGGCATATAGCTCCGCTAATTTTTTCTGTTGCTCTGTCAGTTTAAAAACGTAGTCTGCGAAATAAGCATCCCCGATATAATAAATACGATATGTATGACCGGAGGTTTTTTGATAAGAAAACAGAGCATCCCTATGAGCTTTTATCAATCCTCTGATTTCCTTTGTATTGATTTTATCTGTCCCTTTTGCCGCAGAATACTGGCATAAAATCAAGGTTGCATTGACAGAACTGTAATGAAATTCATCAATAATTGTGATTTCCTCATCATCTTCTGCTATGCTTTCTATTTCCCGCAGCAAAGCATCGTGAGCTTCATCTATCGCAGACCACACAGCTGTCTGATATCGCTGTATATTCTGTAAGAGAACAGCGTTATCGTTCCATACATCTGTCATCTGAAAACCGCCGAATACAAAAGACGGCAGCAAACATAAAAACAGCACCGGAAGTAAAAATAAAAAGCCGAGACTTAGACCGATTTTCGCAATGCTATGCCTTTGCTGCCACGCCATATCCATAGCAGCAATCGGGCCTGACATACCATAGCGGAGTATTGCCGCTGCTTTTATCGCCCTTTGCATATCATTGTTCATTTTAGATTCTATCCTTTCTCTTCGGCGCATCCGGAAGCTTATTTTCTATATGCTCTTTATACTGAATTTCGCCGTTTTCTTTCATAAACGGCTCCTTTACGACTGTCGGCTGTGCATACTGATGATACCATTTGGAACCATCTACTGCTGTGACCGTTTTATAATCCCCTTGTGTCGGCGGCATATATTTATCTGTGGAATACATAGCAAATTTGAGACTACCGCCCAACTCTTTCGATGTTTCTGTTCCCATAATACGACCACCGCCAATCTCTATATGTGAATACTGTGCAGAGGAATCCACCGATGGCGTAAAACACTCCGCCTGTTCCACTCCTCTGTTTGCTAAAGGGATTGTCTGATGATCCGACAAAAAGGGGGAATGCGAATCATCAGACAGTTTTGTTCCTACAGAAAGGGGCTCCATACCAATGTTCTGCTGATACTCAGCCAATACCTGTTCCATGGATGTCTGCATCCCTTCGTAAGAACTATCGGAATATGTATTCTGATTTTCAAAAATATGTTCCATTGCAGGCGAAGGGGCTTCTTCCATGCCCGCTGTCGCACTTTCCTTTCGGCTATTTATCTGATCAATACCCATGTATGACTGAAATGCCCTTACAGCATCATCTCCTTTTATGGAGCCGATTCGGGATATATCGCCGTTTGCCACTTGGCTAATCACATTGGCAGAAAAACCGCCGCCATTTCGGATGGAGGAGTTATATACCGAACGGGCAATATTCGAGGCTATACTATCACTTTTGCCTGTAATATTACGGATAGCATTTTGATTAAACTGCCTGCCGACTGCACCTGCCAAACCGCCTTGCAAAATAGTTTCACTGCCGGAAGCCATATAACTCCCACTATCTGCTGCTCCGCTGCCACCGCCGCTGATTGTTTTCCCGGCTGCACTGATACCCTTCATAGCAATCACAGCCTCACCCAGCATCGCACTGCCTGTCCTGCCGACATTGATGCCCAGCATCTGCATGAAGTTATCAATCTTTTGCGAGATTTTCAAGAAACCGACGGCGCATAAAAACCAAATCAAAAAATTCCCATTCTCCAACTGCAACGGATTAGCGATGAAATTCGCAAACATTGAGGTAAAAATTCGCAGACACCAAACATTCATCAGTATCATAAAAATCTGCCCGCCCAACATCCTGCACCAGCTACGGAAAATATTGATGGTGTTCATAGAACCGCCCATGGAAAACGCCATCGGTGCTGTATAAACCAGAACACCCAACAGTACATATCGTTCCGCTGCTTCAAATAACAGCTTTAAATAATTCCATGCCAGCATCACAAGCAATATCAGCGCAATCAGAGCAATCGAACCATTCAGAGATACTCCCAGAATGGTCAGCAATACAGAGTTGAAGTCTGCAAAATTGATCGGCGGAAGCTCCTCTGTCATTAACCAACCAAAAGGTGTTCCGCCTATCTGTAAAATAATATCCAATATATCCTTTGCAAAAAGAGCCAAAAACAGAAACAGCATGGTTCTTGCTGTTAGCCGAACAGGGCTTTCTGCCTCTCCGCTTTGCATGATACCAAAGTTACGGAATAACTGAAAAATCAGGTTCAACAACAAAAGGCCCACCGCCAGTGCTACGATAATACTGTAAAAGGTCTTCGCCGCCGGAAAGTATCTGAGGAAGGTTTCCATGTCACAGCCCAATGCCCCCAGAACAGAGGTATTGATCATATCCAGAATGTTCATGACTTGCTCTGCAATCCATTCCACAATGCCGTCAAGTATGCCCAAGTTATCCCTCCTTTTTTTGCAAAGAAAAATCCCCCTCCGTATTTTTTACGAAAGGAGATTGCTCATTTCTATTTTTTCTTTTATTTCTGCCAGCTCATCGTATATGCTACTTCCGCTGTGTTTTCATCAATGGCCTCATCCGTTATCGAAAAGCCTTCTCTATAGTAGAACTGAACCGCTCGCATATTTTTCTGATATACCTCCAAGGTCAGCTTTTCCTTCTGACTCTTCGCATATGTAATCAGCTGCCTTCCGATTCCCTTTGCCTGCATCGGCTCTTTAACAAATAGCCCTGCGATATAATTCTCCATTAAGCCAATGAATCCATATATCTCTTTCGTAGCATCATCCTCGTAGACAAATACCTCTGCTTTCGGTAAACCGGATTTTACCATTTCATAATTGCTTAGCCAGTATTCCTCCGGGATAAAAGAATGTGCTTTTGTATTTGTTTCAAGCCATATCTGCATAATGGCAGTTAAATCTTTTTCTGTTTGTTTTCTTATCATTGCATTACCTCTATAAACCGGAATTTTTGTATACGTTATTCTTCTAATATTTTTGTAGGGTTCGCATCCGTTACAAATATCATACTATCATAAAGCTCCGCAGGAGGTTGAAACATTCGATAACTTGGAGGAAGAAGTCGCATAATGATTGAGTAGCTTTCTCCAAGTGTTCCCATATAGGTGTATTCAGAAGCCTGCCTACCCAGTTCAGAATTTTCCGGGACTTTAGTAAAATCCAACCAACAAATATCAAATCCCGCCAGTTTTGCCGCCTTTGCTAAAGGGTCATGGGAATAAAACACCTGAATTGTACGCTTTTCAGGCGAACGGGTCGGCATATTGCAATGGGTTTTATAAAAATCGGTACCAATGACATAGTAACCGTTTGCTGCGTCCTTGGAAAGAAGTTTACCCATCGAGTCAAAACTGCCCCATTTTGCGACATGGCTGTTGTGACCTGTCACAAAGATTTTTTCATGCCCATTTCGCTGCTCCTGCTGTAAAATCCACTGTACATTTTCTGCCATAAATTGATCTCTTAATGTAGCACCATCATCATTTGTCAGAGTTTGAAGCTCGGAATGCTGCATTAAAATATCTACAAAGTGAATTGCATTTTCCGAACCGTTCTTGCTTTCCAATTCTTTCTTCACTTGTGTAAGGGTTTCAATTCGAGTAAATAAATCGCATTCACTGCTCCAGTTTTCGCCTTCCACAAGTTTCTGCAAGTTTGTTGTGTCCACTTCCAGTTCTTTGCAGGATTCTTTCAAAAACCTCATGCTGTAAGAAATCCTCTGCATATCAAAACCGTAAAAGCGAAGGTCTTCGCCTTCCAATGCACTTTCATTGTACTGACGCATATAAGAGATGATTTCTGCCATCTCTTCCGTTCTATAAATGGAAAATCCAATCGCTGCGGCTGCTTCCTGTGCTGTCCCCTCACCGCCGTGTATATATCGGTTTACCTGCTCGCATCCGCCGTAGTCACCTTCAAGAGCAAACGCCCTAACACCATTCTTTTTTACCAGCTGCTTGAACACTTCCAGCTTCAACTGCTGAAATTCTGCATTTCCGTGAGTAGCTTCTCCCAATGCAATTATTTTTGCACTTTCAGGCACGGTTATATTTTCCACGGGTTCAGCATAAGCTAAAAACTCTTCTGGATTCACATTTTCTCCTGTGCCAAAACCTCCAAAACGCATAAATACAAGTGCCGCTAAAGCCATAACACCTAATAATCCAAAAACGATATATCTTATCTTAAATCTTCTTGTCTTTTTATTCTTCATATCTGATAGCCCTTTATAATGAATCAGTTGTCTTACATCCGTTTTCCACGCTTATTGTACTTCACGTAATAGTTCTTCTGCCGTAGTGTTGAACAATTTTGCAAGTGTAAGCAGATTGGAAGTACTTGGGTCAGATGCTCCGGTCTCCCATTTAGAGACAGCCTGCCTGCTTACGCCGATAGATTCTGCAACAAACTCCTGCGTCATCTTACACTCTTCACGATGCTGTTTCAAAACCTCACCGAGAGATTTCTTGATGCTGGACTTTTCTTTTCTGACATTGCCTGATTTGATATATCTACTCAATGCTCTTATGAGGAAAATTCCAACAGTGATAAATGCCGCTATCACCGCCACCCCGATTAGCAGTACAATACCAAAAACAACAACTCCTAAAAAATCGTATTTCACTTATAATCACCTCTTTTCGTGACTTAATGATAGCGAAATTTCATGGTTGCTACCCCCAACTATCACGATATTTCTTTGGTTGCGAACGGTTGCGGAACTAAAATAACACTTTTTTATGTAAAAGGCATATATGTAAATTAATAAAACGACAAATTCCGATTTGTTATACTCTTTCTTTCTCCCATCTTCTTGCCCTTCGGACAAGAAGCATCCCCCTGTCATGAAATCCGATATAATTGATGACAGCAAACTTATAATAGGATACCGCCTGCTCATAAGTCCGCAACAAACCATCGGCAGATGTCATATTCTTTTCATGGCTTATCTCCCTCAAAAAACTATTTTTTCTTACTGATAGTTTAACAAAATATCAGCTACTTTTCAATGACAGCCTCTTTCTTCTCCATCAGGGTGTCCACTGCCCACCGGAGAAAAACGGTGTAATATAGGACATAATAAAGCCCAAACCATTGATAATCGCCCATGTAATCGCAATCCTTTTCAGCCATGCTCTCGATTCGTCAACCGTTCTGCCGCTCCGAGAAAAATTCATTAAAAGAAGTGCTATTGCCGCCGTCACAATCGCTGCTATCGTAGAAATCCCTATAATTTGCTTATAGACATCCTTCATAATCTCAGACGCTTTTTCCCAAACCGTAACGGCATAAACCGGTCGAATCCAATATGCCTGCATCGTAACCACACAGAAAAATAAATATCCAAGCTGTTGAATACTGATATGATTTTTCTTTTTCCCATTCTTTTTCATAAGCTGCCTCCTTATTTCAGGTACAAAAAAACACCTGAATCATAAAAATTCAGGTGTTCTTTGCTGTCTGTATATTTTTCGATACTATCATTATATAATAGAAGAATTTCATTGTAAATTCCAGAGATGTTCCAATTTCGTTCCAATCATATGCCAAAAATGTCTCTGCAGAACGAAAATCCGCTCCACACATTTGCAATGGTTCGCAAAACTTAAAATATTTCGTATTTGCGCCTTTCCTCACAATTTTCGGAACGGCGCAAATAGTCCTTAATACACATTCAGCAGTTCTGTCACAACATCAGAATGATTCTTCTTCAAATCAGACAGTTTCCATTCCGGATAATTCTGATAAATGCGTATGGAATTCGGGAACATTTCGATATTCTTCTCGAAATATTTTTCCTTTTTCTCTACATAATCTCTGTTGCCCTGAGAGGTATTCTTTCTTCTCGATATTAAGACAAGGTTCCCCAGCTTATTTGTCCATTCTTCTCGTTCTGCCGCAGAAAAATCTTTTACCCATTGACTATCTGCGGAAGGATTGCGAGGAAGAATATGTTCTATGCTTGCGATTGCCTGCGGAATCATAGGTGTAGAAGAACCTCTGTAAATGAGGTCTAATTTTAGAAGCAGATACTTTGCAAATGATCTTCCGTAAATATCTCCATTGATGACTCTTTCAAAATCGCTTTTGTTTATGGTAAAAGTCTTTGATTGGAGCAATACTGCGGAATCCTGACTTGCTTCAATCTCACGCAGAATGGCGTTTACATTTTCCATTCTCACAGTTGGAGTGGCAGCAGTAATCCAATCCGCCGATAACTTGCGGTCCAGTGCTTTCAGAAATGCAACAAAGCCCCATCTGCGGTATTTCCGATAATAATCTAAAACGGGTGCGATCCAGTAATCCGCACCAAATCCTGTTTCCATCAGCTTCAGATAGTTTGTAATTTCGTAATCACCGGTTACCACAGAATGATCCGTATCAAATACCTCCTGATATGTATGATAATAAGAATAAAGCAGCTCGAAGGTATCTCTCCCACGGCGCAGGATTGGAGTTCTGGGGACATATTTTTTCTGTGTACGGTCATATTCCTGATTAGAATAAACAAACTCATCAAATTCCTTTAATAATGTCGTTGTCTGCTTTTTCTTAACAAGGATTGTTCTGATATGCGAAAGAAATTTATCGAAGTCCTCGCCAAAGTACGTCTCCATTTCTTCCCATCTTGTTGCCCAGGATGTTCTGTCTGCAGCAGAGAGTTCTTTCAGATTTTCTGCCTTCAGAATATCACTGCTCGAAAGCTTAACCCCTCTGTTATTTAACACCGTAAACAGCTGAAAGGCATCCTGCAGTTCTTCTGTCGCAACATAAATCATCAGAACCTTATTTAAAAAATAGGACAGGTATCCAATAATTTCACTCTTGTTTTCTTCAAGAAATTCATGGGCAACCAGCATGGCGTTCGCCATATTTCTAATAGATATATTGACATCCTTCGCCTGCATCTTATCTTTCAGAAGCGCACTGTCACATGTACCATGCAACGGCTTTATATGCTCGTTCACAAAATCTCTGACATCCGAACGGATATTAAATATAATCCGCATCCGTTCCGGCTGCTGTAAAATGGCATCCTCCGCCTGATAAACAAAACCGGCTAACGAATTCTGATATTGCGGATAATCTGTAAGCATATCTCTCATGCACGCTAAAATCAGAAAAACCGTTGTGATTCTTTGCTGACCATCCAGCAATTCATATTCGGTGTAAGAAACATTGTTCTCAGATTTCTCATTTATTTTCAATACCATGGAGCCGAGAAAATACTGTGCCTCCTTATTTTCTCGATAAGCAGATATTGTATCATCCAGAAGGTCTCTTACCTGGTCTGTATCCCAAACATACGCCCTCTGGTAATCCGGAATACAGTACCACATATTGAATATCTCTCGAATCACCTTTTTCTCACATTTAATTTCAGTTGCCATATTCGCCTTCTCCTTCCGGTAAATCAGCTATGCTCGTAATTTTCTTATTCTATTTATTCAAAAAGCTCTGGCTCGTTCTCTTTCTCAAAAGATAATACCTTGAAATTATCCCATTCTTCAGATAATTCATAAATATTAACTATTGCAACCTTTCCCGTCTCATGCCCTTTCGAACTGTCCATTTCTTTGCCTGGTTCTCAAAAGTTGTGATGTAAAGACCTCGACCAAAATCCAAATATTTTTTCGAATGTATTACATCCGAATTTTTTATAATTTCTGTTGATCCATGATATACAATCATACATTAACTCCTTTTTCTCTCACATAATCAGTAATATCTTCTACCAGATATTCCTTTCCCTGTGTATGAAGAACATCGTAACATTTAATAATATAATTATCTAAAATTCCTGTTGTGTTTAATATTTTATACACTTCGGCTGGAGACATCTTCCATTTTTCCGCAAGACTATATAACATGAATATCGAAAAACTCAATTCTTTTTTCTCACACATAATTACTACCATCCTTTCTCTCATATTTATACTTAGATTATAACAAGTATTTTAAGTTATCGTTCAAGTTATTATCATAAAATAACAGATATCTATAAGAATCCGCCCACTATTCACCTTATCATTGGTTGCGATAATTATCATTATCTGAGCGTTCTGATTTTTCATAGCCAAGGTGTTCATCCATTTCAGCTTCCATTATTTCCTTGATGATGCCGCCCAAAAAAATCCTTGAGTGCATCCCGAATGTCTTCTACAAACGGGATATCGTACTCTTCAAGGAACTGATGGATGATGTTTCGTTTTCCTTCTGTCATTTGTACGCGATGTACAGGTTTCTTTTGCCTCGCCATAATAAAAGGTTCTCCTAATGATATTTATTGTATCATAGAAGAACCTTCTAAACACTATTTTATAGAAAAAAGCTCACATGCCCAAAACTGCCACAAAAAAATTGTGCTTAGCAACCAATTAGCTATTGCTCCTTAAAAGCCCTTTCGGTTGCTTGAATTGTTTTACTTAAAATATTCGTCTAACCTTTTGGGGTCAGTTCAAAACACTCCACAGTGAGCTTTTCTTTTTTTGCAATAAATACTTTTTATTAAGTTTTTCAGATTTGCAACGTATTTCGCACTCTCAAATACCCTACTCGCAGCCTCTATCTTAGGGAATGAATATTTTTATTCATATATTCCTTTGTTGCAATTCTTCAAACATTGCATGCGCCAATGCCCCCATAATAGCACGGTATTTTCCGGCGTCTTCAAATAGCTTCGTGTAGGTTTCTATACTTTCAGAATACGCTTCCTGCGCTGCATCATCAAACAACTGAGGAAAAATATTCTTCTCAAAAATCTGGCGACCATCTGTCTGAGCAGATTTCACCAGCTTTTTATTATTCTTTAGTTTCTGATGCAATGTGGTTATTACAACCTTATCTCCTTCGGTAAAGTTCCCCATGTATTGTTCATTAATTTTTTCAATTACCTGTTCTAATGGACTAAGGGTTTCTTCCATTTTTACAGGCTTTTTCAGTCTGGTCGATTCATAAATACCTTTTTCTTCTTTTACAAGGTCAATAGAACCTTCAAATGTTTTCTCAAGATTATAATACTCAAGTTTCACTCGGTCACCTAAAGCAAACGGAACGCTCGGGTCAGCAGGAATTACTTTCGCCAAGTAGGAGCAGAAGATGTATTCATTATGCATCTGCTTATCAAACATACGCGCAATCTGCGTAATATATCCATACCATTTTACAAATGTTCTGCAAAGTTTACGGAACTGGTATCTCTGTTCCTGATTCAATGCGTTATACTTCTGCTGAATCGGTAACAATGCATTTGTTATTGCTGCCTGAATCTTATTCGCCTTGCGTTTATCTCCATCGAAATAGATTTTATTTATTTTTTCGATGTCAGCATCATCATAAATTTTAAAAGCACGCAACATCCTTTGTGTCTTGTAAATCAAATCAGTATTGATTTCCTGAGCCAATGATGTTTCCTGATAGAACGGCTGAAACGCTTTCAAAATATCTTCTTTTGTATTCACAAAATCAATGATGAACGTATCCTGTTTATCCGGATGTGTACGGTTCAATCTGCTCAGTGTCTGAACAGCTTTTACACCTCGTAATTTCTTATCAACAATCATTGTATGAAGCAATGGTTCATCAAATCCGGTCTGATATTTCTCAGCTACAATCAGAATATTTCCTTCATCATGGAATACCTGTTTTGTCTGTGATTCATTCACGCCATTCAGCTTACTTTCTGTCCACTCTGTTTCTGTCACATCATCCGGGTCCTTGATAGAACCGGAGAACGCAGCCAGGATTTCCACATCATGATAACCATTTGATTCCAAATAATTCTTAATCTCATGATAGTAACGAACAGCAGCAAGTCTCGATGATGTTACAACCATCATCTTTCCTTTTCCCTTGATTTTCTGCTTCGTTACATTACGGAATGTTTCAACGATAATCGCTGATTTCTGCTGAATGTTATAAGGATGCAGCTCTTCGTATTTCTTGATTGTCTTGAGCGCCTTTGACTGCGGAACATCAGGATTATCCTTTGTGTTCTTCACAATCTGATAGCAGGTTCTATACGTTGTATAGTTCTGAAGAACATCCAGAATGAATCCCTCTTCGATTGCCTGACGCATCGAATATACATGGAATGGATGATAGGAACCATCATTCCATTCTGTACCGAACATCTCCAATGTTGCACCCTTTGGTGTTGCTGTAAACGCAAAGAATGAAAGATTCTTATGTTTTCCATGCGAAATCATTTCATGCACCAGACGGTCATTGTCATCCAGCAATTCATCTTCGGCTTTTCCTTCCAGTTCCGCATACTCTTTCAGAGCATCCGATACATCCGCAAGTGCAGCCTTTAATTTCATTGCAGAGGAACCGGTCTGCGAAGAATGTGCTTCATCTACGATAATCGCAAATCGCTTATCTGTTGTATCATCCACTTCTTCATAAATGACTGGGAATTTCTGTAATGTTGTTACAATGATTCTCTTTCCTGCGTTCAATGCATCCTTTAAATCCTTAGAGGATTTCTTTTCATCAATCGCACATACACTGCCGATTGTATGGTCAAATCCTGTGATTGTTTCCTGTAACTGTGCATCCAGATTACGTCTGTCAGTTACGATAACAACCGATGTAAATACAGGTTCATTGTCATCATTATGCAAAGATGCCAGACGATACGCCGTCCATGCAATAGAGTTTGACTTGCCTGAACCGGCAGAGTGCTGAATCAGATAATTGTTTCCTGAACCATTCTCACGCACATCAGCAATCAGCTTACGTACTACATCCAGCTGATGAAATCTAGGGAAAATCAGACGCTTCTTTGTAACATTCTTTCCATCTTTCTTTTCGGTCTTCACCTCAAAGCTGATGAACTTCTGAATAATATCCAGCAAGCTGTCCTTCTGTAATACATTTTCCCAGATATAAGATGTTACATAATTATCATCTTCTGCCTGCGGATTCCCTGCACCACCGTCATTTCCGGCACCGTTGGAACCCTGATTGAATGGCAGAAAATATGTATCTGCACCTTTCAACTCAGTAGCCATCCATGCTTCGTAAAGGTCTACTGCAAAATATGCCAGGATACGGTGATTCAGCCAAAATGCAGGTTCCCTCTGGTCACGGTCATACTGCCACTGCAATTTTGCATTGTCCACTGTCTGACCTGTCAGCTGGTTCTTTAATTCAATCGCAACCACCGGAATACCATTGATTGCAAGCATCATATCAACTGAATTGTTGTTCTGCTCTGAATAGTGCCATTGTCTGATACACTGACACACATTCTGCTTATATCTTTTTACAGCAACATCATTCAGAGTGGATTCCGGTTTGAAATAGCAAACCTTAAAATCCATTCCGCGATGTTTAAATCCATGTCGCATGACAGACAGCAAGCCATCCATCTGTACGGCATCTTCAAAACATTTATAAAACTTCTCATATGGGTCAGAATTGCACTGCTTTTCAAAACGCTGCCACTGGGTAGGCTGGGTTGCTTTCACAAACCCAACCAATGTATGAATATCCAACGCCATACCAGAAGATGAGGTATATCCAGCATCTGTTGCCTTTTCATATCCACCATCAGGTGAGATAAGAAAAGTTTCGATATTGGATTCAAACTGTTTTTCATTTTCAGCCATAGGTTATACCACCCTTCTTTTTCCTGTTACCACTTCGTAAATCAGTGATTTTTTGTATGCTTCAAGGTCATTGATGAGAGATTCTTTTTCGATGATGAGGGAATCCATCTCTTTTGTTTTGTCATTAAGATAATCCACGATTTTTCTTTGTTCCATTAAAGGTGGCAAAGGTATTCTTAATTGTTTTATAATATTTTGACTGATGTTTGGTTGTCCACCCCCACGAGAAGATAATAATAATTCTTCTTTAGCAGACATAATACACCAAAAAGAATAACCCATATCAATATCTTTTGTTGGTTGTGATAACACGCAGCACGCTTGATTTGTACAAGCATTAATATCAACTATTGAAATATTACCAATAGAAGCTCCGTACATTGCAATAGCAATAAAGGGTGCATCATAAACAACTAAAGCGGAAGTATTCTCAACAATTTCATCTGAAATATGTTTTTTCGTATTTTTTACAACTGTGCCATTTATATCTCCAGACTGCAACCAATTAATTGTACCTTGATAATATTCTTCAATACTTGACTTTGGTGTTGTACCACTACCAATAACATTAAATAATCCATTGATTTTTCTAAAATTCCAACCTTTAGGAAGCCATCTAATCCAGCCATCAATCTCTTTCATCTCGACATTCTTATCAAGGCCTTTTGTCACCGCTTCAAAAATTACAGACTGTTTCAATTCCTTATATTCATCAATACTTGCCTTTACTTCTGCAATGATTTCATCAATTTTGGAACAAGTTTTGTCCAAATAATCGGCAATGGCTTGCTGCTCCAATATATGTGGTACAGGAATTCTCAATTGTTTTATAATATTTTGACTAATATTAGGTTGTCCTCCACCTCGTGAAGACAGCACTAATTCTTCTTTAGCAACCATAAGTTCCCAAAATGCAAACTGCATATAAATGTCTTCTATCGGCTTTACTAATACACAACACGCTTGATTGGTACATGCATCAATATCCACAATTGAAATATTTCCTACGGATGCTCCATACATTGCTATAGCAATGAACGGAGATTTATAAACAGTTAATGCTGAAGTATTTGATACTATTTCACTTGAAATATGTTTTTTTGTACTTTTTACAATCGTTCCGTTAATATCTCCTGATTGTAACCAATTAACCATGCCTTGATAATATCCCTCAATATTTGAATTTGGTGTTGTTCCACTTCCAATAGTTTCAAATAAACTATTTATTTTTCTCAGCTTCCAATTTCTAGGAATATTACCAATCCATTCAATACCACTATCCTTCATTTCTGTTTCAGGTCTAATTACAGTTTTCATAATCATTCACCCCCGAACAAATCATGCAATTTCGCCATCAAGCTCTTTTCATGTTCTTCGATACGTGCTGCTATTCTCTCTGACGGCTCAATCTGCTTATATTCATAAAATGTTCTGGTAAACGGGATTTCATATCCCACTTTTGTTTTGGATTTATCAATCCAAGCCTGCGGATTATACGGAATGACCTCACGCTCAAAGTAAGCATCAATATCTTCTGTCAATGGCACATTCTCTGCATCACGCTTTGATGTATCAGCTACCGGTTTCTTTTTCTTCATGACAACATTACCATCTTCATCCAACTGCGGTGTTTCCACTACAATCTTGTTATAGCCAAGGTCAATGGCATCCATAACCTTGCTCTTTACAACAATTGCATTGTCATTTTCATCCACACCATTGTATGTGCCATCTGCATACGCACCATACGCTTCAACAATCAAATCACGGCAAGCCTTTGTAATATCTACGTTCTTTGAACCGATATTCTTACGTCTTGCTGCACAACAAGCGGATGCATCAATCAGCTGTACTTTGCCCTGATGTGTGACAGGCTTATTCTTCATTACAATCCAAATATAGGTTGCAATTCCTGTATTATAAAAAGCGTTGTTCGGCAACTGCACAATCGCATCCAGCCAATCATTCTCAATCAAATATCTACGAATCTCAGAAGGACCGCTTCCTGCATCTCCATTGAATAAAGATGAACCGTTCTGGATAATTGCCATCTGACCATCATCTTTTAACTTCGCAAGACCATTCAGCATGAATAAAAGCTGTCCATCGCCTTTTGCCGGCAGTCCCGGTGCAAATCTTCCGGCAGTACCTTTCTTAAATTCCGCTGTGACCTCTTTTTCCTCACGCTTCCATGGAATACCAAACGGTGGATTGCTGATAATATAATCAAACTTATATCCGCTGAACTTGTCATCAGACAAAGTATCACCAAACTGCATATTGTTAGGGTCACCGCCACGGATAAGCATATCAGCTTTTGCAATACCGAATGTAAAGGGATTGAACTCCTGACCGAATAAAGTAACGTCTGCATCCGCATCCATCTGTTTCAATCTTTCTTCCATACAGGTAAGCATCTGAGATGTTCCCATTGTCATATCATAGACGGTCTTTGAGATACCATCCCCTGTAAATGCGGATTCATCACCAGCTACAAGAAGATCACTCATCAGATAAATGATGTCGCGGCTTGTGAAATGTGCTCCGGCTTCTTCGTTATATGATTCAGAGAATCTACGAACAAGATTTTCAAATATATATCCCATATCAACCGCACTGATTTTCTCAGGCGAAAAATCGCCCTTATCTGTACAGAAATCAGAGATTACCTGATACAGAAGACCTGCTTCTTCCATATGCTTAATCTGAGAATCAAAATCCATACGTGCAAGAATATCCTGAATGTTATCCGAAAATCCATTCAGATACGCCTTGAAATTATCTACGATATTTTCAGGGTCAGCAATCAATGTCCTGAACGTAAACGGACTCGTATTGTAAAACTGATAACCTGACGCTTTACGCAGGAAACCATCTTTTACAGCCAGCTTTTCTACTTTCTTGTATGTATCAAGAACTGCCTGATGTGTTGGCAGTAAACAATCATGGAAACGCTTGATTACTGTCATCGGTAGAATAACAAGACCATATTCATGCGGTTTATATGCCCCTACAAGATCATCTGCAACAGACCACACAAGAGCTGCGGTATCATTTGAATTCTTACCAACATTTACAATTAAATCATTACTATTCATTTTTTCTACACCTCATCAAATTACTGAAATAAATTATTTAAAAACAGCCGGAACGATTTTCTGCTGTTCTACATCCACTATGCCGTAGGTATTCAGTCTGAGTTTCGGAATAACCGGAAGGCTGACAAAGGCAAGTGTCATAAAGATACCACTGTCCTCCGCCACGCCATGTGCTTTGAGGGCATCCTCCAACGCCTGCATTTTCTCCGCTACGCTCTCTGCGCTTTCGGTACTCATCAGACCTGCAACCGGAAGTGCAACTTCTGCCATGACCTGTCCGTTTGCCACAAATGCAAGACCGCCTTTATTTTTACGCACAGTGTTTCCCGCCAGTACCATATCCGCATCATTGTCACCTGCCACAATCAGGTTATGGGAATCATGCGCAATGCTTGATGCAACTGCCCCACATTTCAGGCTGAAATTTCCGAGAAAGCCAATGCCTACATGTCCGGAATGATGATGCCGCTCAAAAACAGCCAGTTTTACAATCTGCTGTTCTGTATCCACGCCGGGTGCTGTGTTCGGATGCTGTTGGAATGGTATAATCTTTTCCTCTGTAAGCAGCTCATCCTGACGCAAACAGATTACGCGTTCATAGTCACCACTCTCACGCAGTTCCAAATCCCGAAGTGTGATTTCATCCATATCAAACGATTCCATAACGCGTGCAAAGCGCGTGTTGTCAATCATAAGTGATGCATGCTTGAGCATTTTTCCGCGTTCTGCCACAAGTGTACCGTTTTTGTAAACCTGTTCTACCGTAAAATGCTCTAAATCCGAAACCACAATCAGGTCTGCCAGATATCCCGGTGCCACAGCACCGTGCTGCTTTAGCCCAAAATACTGTGCAGGAATCAGCGTTGCCATTTTTACCGCTATTGCCGGAGCTGCGCCGGCTTGGATGGCTTTACGGATGCTATAATCAATATGTCCGCTGTGGAGCAGATCGTTGGGGTGCTTATCATCCGTCACCAGCATACAACGGCTGCAATAGGGCTCCTGAAACAACGGCATCAACGCATCCATATTTTTTGCGGCAGTACCCTCGCGAATCATGATGTATTGTCCGCGTCGAAGCTTGTCCATCGCTTCTTCTATGTTGGAGCACTCATGGTCAGACTGCACACCTGCCACAATGTAAGCATTCAGGTCTTTATCATGCAAAAGCGGTGCATGCCCATCCACAATCTTTCCTGCTTTGGTGCAGTCACAGATTTTCTGCAAGACCTTCGGGTCACAGCGCACAGTCCCATACGCGTTCATCAGCTCGGCAAGCCCAAGCACACGAGGATGACGGTAGTAAGGCCGTAGCTGTTCTGCGTCCAGCACAGCACCCGATTCATCCAAGTCTGTCGCCGGCACACAGGAAGGCAGCATAAAATAAACCGAAAGCGTCAGGTCTTTTGTTGTTTCCAGCATAAACTCCAAGCCATCAAGCCCCGCAACATTCGATATTTCATGTGGGTCTGTGATAATTGCGGTAGTGCCATGCGGCAGAACTGCTTGTTCAAATGCCGTCCCACAGAGCATGGAGCTTTCAATATGGATATGCCCATCAATCAGACCCGGGCAGACGTAACTGCCACGCAGATCAACTTCTTTTCTGCCCTGATATTCACCCACACCTACAATATAGTTTCCGCTGATGGCAATGTCAGCGGTTTCGATTTCATTGGTAAACACATTGATGACTCTGGCATTTTTCAAAACAAGATCGGCGCAAACATACCCCCTGCCTGCCGCAATCCGATTCTTCAGCACATCTGGCTGCATAGATACCTCTCCCCTCTAACTTTCCGTTAAATATTTCATATTTGCTCAGTTCTTCCCCATTCTCACGTGTTTCGGAATGGCGCAAATAGTTTTTTCATCATTGAAAGCTTATCCTGCCAATTATATATTAGTATACCATTGACAGGATATTTTTCAATGCGCCGGAAAGCTTTTTCATTCGTATCTCAGCAGAAGGATTTATCTTCCTGCCACCCTGCCTTCACCGCCTCTTGAGCAGTTCATTGCAGGGGAATGCTCTTTGATTTTCTGGCGTTCGTGCTCGCGTCTGGTTACCGAGGTCGATCTGCCATCCGCCTTTTTCCATTCAAAGGTACCTCCCGCGTTTTGCCCGTTAGACATCTTTCCGTTGTAGCAGTGTTGCTGCATCCGTCTTTTCAGATTGTTTGTTTCGCCGATATACGTAAGCGCTCCTTCTGCGTTTCGGATGCGATATTCCCCTGCGCATTTGGCCGGTTCAACACCCTTTTTCGTTGTTGGATTGTATTTGCTTGGTCTTCCTGCTTTGTATGTAGACATAAAATCTCCTCCCTTTCCTATCTTGTTTTTGTTTGGTTTATTGAGTTTATTGATGTGTCTGTTCTGTTTAATAATCGGCATTTACCAGAGCAGGTCTTTCTGTATCTGCATCCGCAAATACATACGCCATGCCTGCTGCAGCTCCGACAACTGCGCCAATTGCCGCGCCTTTTTTTACAGATTTCTCAACGAGGTCTGCAATCGCTCCGCCGAGCATACTGCCAAGTTCTGTTGCCGCAATGATTGTTCCGAAAGGTTCCATATCCATTCCTCCTTAAAATAGCTTTTTTCATTTCCTGTATTTTTTCTTACTCTATCCCTACAATCTGCATTTGCCCCACTCCTTTCACTTCTGTCCTTTCGCCGATCTTTTTTCCAAAAAGCTCTTTTGCGATTGGCGCAGATACAGAAACGCAATACACATCCCTGCCGTCTGCCGCCAGATCCACTCCGCCTCTTTCCCTTACGATGTAATAAAAACATTCATAACCATCCTCCTCCCGCACTCTGACTAAGGAATCTATCCCGACTGCTTCTCCTTTTTCTCTGAACCATGTGCCTTCATTTGCCTCAAGAATACATTTCTCCAGTTCTCGCACATCCTTCAGAAATCCATCGGCTAACCATCCAACCTCTGTTTTTGTAGAATCATATCGAGTAACCATACGTCCTTCTGCCGCAATCGTATCCCGTTTCGCCTCCGCGTGTCCTCTGCGTGCGTGTGCCAATTCCTCCATCAGGCAGGAAAGATATGCCTCACGCACCTTTTTCTTAAAGTTGTTTTCTTGCATTGCAGATTCTCCTTTCTTTTCAAGCCACAGCCGCCGCTGTACGCGTATCATGCGATTCCCTGTTGTAACCACCTTCTGCCCAAAGCTGCTGCAGGTCATCCTGCAAAGCGTTCCCCAGAACACGGTCATGCAGATCGTCAGAGATTTTAATATCTCCATTCGGGAAGATAACGAAGTGTGCGTGTTCGATAGATTCTCTGTCACAAACAGAAACGCAGTTTGCTTTCTCCCCCATTGCAGTCTTTACCGCTTCGGCAGCAGCAGAAAAGCTTTCATCCGAGATTTCAAAATCTCTGCCATTTTCTCTTGCCGCACCTCTGAGAGGGACAAACTGGAACAGCTTCCATCGTTCAACACCTTTCTCCAGGACAATTGGTACCATGTTTTTTACTTCATTCTGGTTCTTGTTGCTGACAACGGTATTCAGCTTGATTCTGCAGTTTCGTTCGGGGTATACTGCGGCATACGCCAGAACCTCCATCACTCTGTCGAAGTGTTTCCCATGTCTGGTCATTCTGCTCTGTGTTGCATTGCTGTCCCCATCCAGAGACATCGTCAGCCAGTCCAGTTCCTGGAGGCAGAAATCAAGGATTTCTCCTTTCAGCAGAATACTGTTTGTCGTGAGAGATACCATCAGCCCCCTGCTTTTGGCGTACAGAATCAGTTCCCGGATGTTTTCTACCAGCAACGGTTCTCCGCCTGCAAAGGTTAGCTTACGAATCCCTGCCGCCGCAATGCGGTCGATAACCTTTTTCTTGTCTGCAAAGGATACCTCGCGGGAGTCCCTGTCTCTGTAGCAGAATTTGCATTTTTCGTTGCATCTGCTTGTGATATTCCAACATACGGAATTCGGCATTTTTTTACTCATGGCTCTGTCTCCTTTCGTATAAAACAATTTTGTGTTCCTTATTATTACTCTCTTTTCTTTTTTTGCTTTTTTCAGGGAAAATTGAAATTTTTTTGATTTTTTTAATTTCATTTCCCCTTTACTTATATCTCTCTGAAAAAATTTGGTTTTTCAGAGATAATCAAAAATTTTTCTGTTTTTTTGATTTTATTTTTCCCTTTACTTATATCTCTCCGGAAAAATTTGGTTTTTCAGGGATACTCAAAAATTTTTCTGTTTTTTTAATTTCATTTTCCCTTTACTTATATCTCTCCGGAAAAATTTGGTTTTTCAGGGATACCCCAAAATTTTTCTGTTTTTTTGATTTCATTTTTCTCTTTACTTATATCTCTCAGAAAAAATATAGTTTTTCAGAGATAATTGAAAATTTTTTTAATTTTTTTGGCTAACCTCAAAAAATCCTGCGATTTCGGAGCCAAATTTATACTGAAAAAAGGGGGTTAGCCGGACGCAAAGTCAAAACCCGACACAAAATGACAATAAAATTTAGAGAATCTATTGAAAACTAAATGATTTATCTGTATAATGGACTTGCGAATTGTATAATATTATTTAATTTTTGTTACACGAATTGTATCCTTTTGCTGATGCAATTCGCACCCTCACGGGGACTGTAACGTTTCTTTCCGCATCTCGTCGATGCTGATTTTCTTCGATGCAATTCGCGCCCTCACGGGGACTATCAGTCTGTTCATAATAACAGGCGTAAAAGATTTACGACGCGAAAAACCCCTCCTGTTGTAGTTTTATTGCTACAATAGAAGGGGTTTTCTGCCAATTCTACTAGCTTCTTTTGGTATAAGCCTGCCTTTAGACAGTAGATTTTGCTATTGTGTTCCCATTTCGGCATATAAATTGATTTTCAATATGGTTTATACCGTAATCGATACACTCCAACCTATCCTGACAAAAACAAAAGGAACCTCGGATTCAATTTCCAAGGTTCATACTAAACTATACTTTTTTATATCTGTCACAAAACCATTTCAATAGTCATACGAAATCTTTCTCAGCCCCTAAAAGCTCTTTAGTTTTTCCGACTAGATACAATGGAATATTGGTAATATTGCCGTCCTTTCTATATCCCATTTTTGAAAATCTGACTGCATATTGAGGGTGATTGTCTGCAACATATTTTTTGAAGGTCGGTGCCGATTTATCTTCGCCGCCTTTTGTTTCAACAGGGATAATATCCATGCCGCACTGCAGCACAAAATCAATTTCCCCATTTCTGCTTGAGAAGTATCTCGGCATTACATCAAACTGCCCTCTAAGCTGCTGCAAAACATAATTTTCCGTCAGCTGGCCTTTGAACTGATAGGTTGACTTTAACAGGATTGCACTGTTATCAATGCCCGCCATCTGCTTTAACAATCCGGTATCAAATAAAAATAATTTAAATTGGTCTAACTTATCAAAGGCAGAGAGCGGATGCTCCAGCTTAGAAACATTATATATCCGGTTTAGCATACCTGCAGAAACAAGCCATTCTATTGCTTCTTCAAAATCTCTGGCTCTTGCCCCCTCTCTTACTGCTCCATACATGAATTTTTCATTTGACTTTGCAAGCTGCGTTACAATGCTGCGAAAAACCATAAGGATTCGTCCGCTATTCACCTTACCATTGTGTTTAGAAAAATCGTTTTCGTATACCTCAATCAGTTCACGTTGAATTTGAGCAATTTTAGCCGGGTCTTTATGCTTCAACCAAGAAGAAACACATTCAGGCATTCCCCCTATGATAAGATAATTGTTATAGGCTTCCAAAAGCCTATTATGAAAGATTTCTTCTATCTGCTGCTCCTTATGGATACCCTCATAATAAGCGAACAAGGGTGCATCTGTTGCTTCTAGGAACTCCTCAAAATTCAAAGGGAAAATATCTAATAAATTTACCATTCCAACCGGATATGATTTCGGCTTTGCAAGAAGCGTTCCCAGGAGGCTCCCGGCAGCAATAACATGGTACTCATTTGCCTTTTCTTTAAAGTATTTCAGCGCATTTAATGCCTCCGGGCATTCCTGAACCTCATCAAATATGACCAGTGTATCTAATGGATGTATTTTTTCCCCGGCAATCATTGACAGCAGCTCTATAATACGCTGCGGATTTTTATTGGTTTCAAAGATTGATTTTAACTCATCTTCTTCATCAAAGTTGAAATATACAAAGCTCTTATAGTAGTTTTTACCAAACTCCTTCATCAACCAAGTCTTTCCAACCTGTCTGGCTCCCTTTAAAACCATCGGCTTACGCTCATCACTTGATTTCCATGCCACTAATTTTTCCATAGCTGTTCTTCTCAAAGTATCCCCTCCTTTTCAAATTTAGTATATCACATTTTTCTTAATATTTTCAATTATATTTTTCACGTTTTTTCAATTTTTATAAATAATAAAATCACATTTTTCCGCATTTATATTTAAAAAACCCACATTTTTTTATATTCGCCATAAATGCACATTTAATACCTCACCTTAAAAACCGTATAGCATATATAATTACGTAAAAAACGGCTGAACTATAATCAACCGTTTCCTATCAAATATGTGATTTATTTTTTCTCTACTGTACAATAGCCAAGGTCTAATAGAAATTCTGTAATCTCTCTTTGTTTTTTCTCTACCAGAGCTACCATTCCTCGACCTATGGCTCGCAGTTCTTGTTGCCGTTCCAGCTCCTCTTTATATTGCTTTTTACTTCGTTCATTCACACATTGAATGAATTTTACCTCCTTATCAAAGGCATCTCTCACTCTCTCTGTCGGTGTCAGCAACAATCTTAAACAACCTCTTATCTTTCGTGGAAGTCTGCCATTTATTCGCTGAAAGGTTTGAATCGCAGCATAAGGTTTCTTCATAAACGAATAATCCGAGAAAATCGCCCAATCTTCCGATAGTTTTTCCTCTTTAGGTATCTCTGGCAAAGGATTTTCTATTGCCTTCCGGCATTCTTCTATTACTTGATTAGAAAGGCAAAACGTTTTTGCATATCCATCAATAGTAACAATAGGTATATTATGAAAACACTTCCTACATTCTGATTGCAAATAAATTTTAAACTCAAAAGAATTTTGTTCTATAATACAATCTAAGAAAACCGGTAGCGTAGAAAGCTGCTCCTTGCAAAAATCACAAATATGTTTATTATCCGGCTGCACCTGATACAGAAAGTTCATACCTTCTACACCATAGGTAAACAGCTTTTTCAGAATCAATTCAGGAGAGCTTTTTGTCTGCTTTAGACAATCCAATAATTCTTCTGCCTGCTCCATAGTCATACTTAATTACACTCCTTTCCTGTGCCATACGCATTTCCACTATACGGTTTAAATCAACATTTTTTTCATTCTTTACCAACCGTTTTACTTCCTCCAACTTAACTCCTCTTTTATCTCTTTTTTATATTTATAATAGGAATTTCTACTAATCCCAAGCAGTTTTATAACCTCCTTATCCTTCAGCATACCGTTAAAGGACAAAGAATACTTATATATTTCTCGCTTTTTCTGCTTTGTGCTTTCGTATTCTATTTTTGTGCCGGCAGCTCGTCCTATTTGCTTACCATTCAAACGTGCTGTTTCAATTCCTTCGATGGTTCTTCTCCGCAAATCCTTAACTTCCTTCTCTGCCTGCTCAAAGCATATTTTTATCTGCTCCTTCGCAAGAGCCAGCATATATTTGTTTACACCTTCAAGAATGTAATCGACAGTAGTCCCTGTCATTTCAATGCCAGACTCCATTGCCTTCTTGTAGACACTGGTATTGATATGTGGTTCTTTCAGAAACACCAAATCAATCCCCCTATGATATAATTCTTCATAGGCTGTGAATCCTTCTTCCGCATCCCTCGACATACGGCTGACAGAATCAAAAACAATTCTGTCCCCTCCTCGCACGTTCTTAATCAGCTTCAGCCACTTTTCTCTTCCTTCCATCTTGGTTCCCGTATAAATCTCCTCAACAATCATTACTTCAGGATAGTCATCTTTTATATTCCTAATCTGTCTTTCTATATTCTGTTTACCTGTAGAAATCCTACAGTATCCGTATGTTTTCATTTTTAAACACCTCCGAAATCATCTACAAATACCAATTTAAACGGTCGTTCAAATTGGTATTCTTATTATACATTAAATTTTCACTTACTTCAAATGATTTTGATACAAAATTTACCAGCCTTTAAAATGGTACTATTTTGAGGTTAATTCTGCTTTTTACTACTTTGAAAATAATCTTTTTAAAGTTACCGTATAAGATTTTTCTAAAAATTTTTATAATTTTTTGATTTCCCCTGAAAAATGAAAAAAATAAACAGAGATATAAGTATAAAGGTAAAAAACAACAAGGACACATTTAAGGAGGAAAAGCAATGAAAAAAGTATTATGGATTTCCAGACACGAAATGACTACCGCCCAGTTATCTGATCTGGAGCGAATCATGGGAGGAAAGGTTGAATTACTTTGCTGGAAGGAGAACGTCCGCAATGTGACAGAACTGATGCCATTGATCGAACAGGCTGATGCGATTGCAGCAGTGCTGCCGTTACAGATGCAGTCCAATCTGTTAAAGGTAGCCGAAGGAAAACCAGTTCTTCAGGCAGTGGCTGAAAGAGTCCTCTCTGAGACAGAACGAACTTTGGAAGATGGAAGAAAGGAAAGAGAGGTGCAATTCGTTCATAAACGCTGGGAGCAGCTGCTCCGGATTGATGTACAAACCAAAGTGCTGTGAGCTAAGACATTACAAACTGAATAATAATAATCATCAAAAAAAGAGAGTACCCCCACTCTCTTTTTCTTTTATAAAAATCTATATATAATAGGAAGAAACTCATTCTTTTTACATCTTAAATAAATCCGCATGAGTTCCTGTATCAACAAGTGTTAAGGTTATTACCTCACTATCTTTTAGATAAATCAACAGCCAATCAGGTTGAATATGACACTCCCTAAATCCTCGGTATGCACCTTTTAATTCATGATCCCTATATTTTTCTTCTAATGGTATATCTCTTTGAAGCATTGAAACAACATCGTTAAGTTGATTTATATTAAGGCCTCTTTTTTTTGCGAGTTTTAAGCTCTTTTTAAATTTTCCTGTGAGTACCAATTCATAAATCATTAGTCTAAATCCTCCAGTGCATCATAAAAGCTCGTATACCGTTTAGCATTTGGATCTTTACTAATCCTCTTAGCTTCTTCCATTGCTTCTATAACTTCCGGTTTATACTGAGGAATCACTACCTCAAAAGGAAGTCCTCCTCTCATCACACATTGCTTTAAAAATATATTCATAGCACTTGACATATCAATCCCTAATTGCGAAAAAAGTTCCGTTGCCTGTTTCTTTAAGTTTTCATCAATTCTTACTTGCGTAGGTACTGTAGCCATGGTATTGCCTCCTTATCACACATTATTTCTTTTTTTCATTATATTCAAAAATTTATATTTTGTCAATAATTCAGTTTACATTGTAATGCAAATGTATTAAATATGATTATTAGGTTTTTCTTCACATTTCTAATTCTTTTCAATGTCGAACTTTGAAAATATTATTTGCAAAGTATTTCCATTGCAAAACTCTTCATTGATTTTTTCTTTTTCTATGTTATCATAAGTATAAGAAAAGGATTACCGCTTTTGAGCAGGCGGTCAGTCCTGGTTTATAGGAGAAGGCCGTCTAACATCTGTTAGGCGGTCAATTTTTATTTATACCCTGTTTTTACACAGGGCAATAATTGCAACGATAAGAATACTTGTCTGAACTAAAGCAGAAACTGGAGAAAAGGAAATCTGTCTACTTTTAAAATAATTTTTCCAAAGTTTCTTGACCACCTACCAATAATTAAGTATACTATAAATGAATTTGTTTTATTTTTTAATAGCGGCAGTCTGTATTTTTACAGACTGCCTTTTTTTGTTGTCTGTAAATTAAAATGAAATGTGAAAAGGAGGTATTAAATCGCTATTTACTAGCTGGAAAAAAAGAGCATTGAAAAGGGAATGAATCAGTCAGATTCGTTTCCGGACTACTGGATATGTTATTATTTAGCATATCCTTTTTAATTTAAGGAGGTTAAATTATGATAACATTTAAAGATTTTACAAAATTTGTAGAAGAAAACATCCCAGCATATCTGACGGGACACTACAAAGGAGCAAAAATCGGTAACATCTCTAAACTGAATGGAGTAAGCAAAGAAGGACTAATCATTACAGCTGAACATAGTATGATCACGCCGATTGTCTATCTGGAACCGTTCTATGAGAAATATAGCTCCGGAGAGGTACTTGATGAAATCTTATTGGAGATTGCGAAAGAGTTCAGAGCTGCATTACATTCTTACAAAGATACTATTACTCACTTTGCAAGTCCGTTTGATTTTGAAAAGATTAGGAACAGAATTATTCCAAAATTGATCAACGCAGCAGCTAATAAAGAATTACTAACCAATCTTCCACATCGGAAAATTGCAGATTTAGCTGTTATCTATCAGATTTACTATACGATGGATAACGGAATAGGTTCGACACTGGAAATCACGCAGCAACTTCTGGACATCTATCACTTAACGATTGATGAACTTCATCAGCTGGCTGTGCGTAACATGGAAAATATTTTTGAAATGAAATTTATCGGTTTAATGCAGCAATTAACCGAATCCTTTGCTCTATCGACCAATCAAGATCCTATGAAGTTTACCGAAGTAAGAAATCCTGTTGATGAGCCTATCAAGGTTTTATGTTTGTCAGAATATTCCGATGGAGCTTCTGCTGTTCTTAGCGAGAAAATAATGAATACTGTCATTGAACGAATGGGTAAAGATTTTTATATCCTCCCCTCTTCTTTAATGGAAGTTCTTATTATTCCAAATGATATTCTCGAAGTCAGTGAAATGAAAGAAATTGTAAGAACAGTAAATATCGAAGCAGTGAAAAAGGAAGATTTCCTTTCCGACGAAATTTATTTATATAACACAGAGTCGAAGGAAATTGAGCTTGCTGATTTATGATTTTTTATCTTTTAGAATACGGAGGAATAAAAAATGAGTTTTGAAGATTTACAATGCCATAACCGAAGCTTTAGAGTCATTAAAAAAACAGGGAAAGGTAGAGAAAAAATAGTAGAAACTCGATCTGGTATTATTTGTAATCTTGGCGATTTGGAGGAATCTGACTGGATTGATAAAATGGAAACTTTGATTAAGGAATCGAATGAATGGGATTTGCAAGAACATCTGCGTGAATATGTTGGAGCATTGCCATGGTGCAATCCACAATCTAAAAATTACGATCAGAATGTTCGATTAGATGCTTTAATCCTACATTCGTACAGAATATTCGATGATGAACTCTGGGTTAATTTTATCAACTTCAATCAAAAGTATAGACCAGATGCGCTCGAAGATCTTGAATGTGTAACCGTAATATCGAAATGCTGCAAAAAACCTTTTCTTGTAACGAAAAAGAAATTTGAAAAAGCATTGCAAATGGATTCCAAGCGTTTACTCCCATGTTCTCTTTGTGGACGTTTATCAGAATTTACTGAAATCTCTAACACTGAGAATATAGAATGATTAGCAGGGTCACTATCTAAGCTCCCTCTGTTAATAAATAATAATATTATTATGTAAATCAGACGAAATGAGGTGTAAATATTGAAAAAAGTGAATGCACGAGAATGGATTGCCGCTATTTGTGATGCAGTAGAAGATATATTGTCGGAATATGGGATTCAAATTCCAGATGAAGATCGAAAAGGAACAGATAATGAAGCCTGTCTATATGGTCATTCTTATGACCTTGTATCAGATTCAGTTCAGAACATTTTAGAACTGCTTACGGCAGAAATTAAAGCAAACCCTGAAGCCGAGTATGACTTCAATATCTATTAAATAAGCAAAGAATGAGCAGCGAACAGAATTATTTCTATTCGCTGCTTTCTTTTTAAAGTATTTAACTTTGAAAATAATTTTTCTAAAGTTTACAAGGAGGCGAAACAAAATGTTAAGTAATATAGACTTAGAAAAACTTTCTCCCTTTCTTTCAGCGGAGAAAGTGGTAAACATTGAGTTAAAAGATTATGGACAAAAAGGTCGAGAAATAATCATCGAATATCAATCCGGGAAAAAAATTGTTGGGGATTTGGATGAAAGTCCATTCGTAATGAATGAAGTAAGTGGACTCACTTCGATAGCATCTTACTTTGCAAGAGGAAAATATGGCAGTAGCACGTGGCGAGGAAATTGCAGTGGTCTTCTAATAAAAGACCTCCTCCAATTCTATAAACCGGATACATTTGCTGACTTAGCTGTTGGCTCAGGCACATCAATCGAGGTCGCAAAAGCTCTGGGCTATACAAAAACCAATACCGTTTTTTCCGATTTAAACCCGCAATACGGCGGTATTGATCTGAGTGACAGCCACTTAGATTTTCCATTGATGGATTTCATTTTTTTTCACCCACCCTATTACGTTTTCCCCGGAAGCTCCATGCCGGTGTATTCCGGTAAAGAAAAAGGAGGAATGTGGGGAGAAGAAATCCATCCAAGGGACGGCAGCCGTATCAGCAACCCAGTGGAGTTTAAGAAATGGTTTGATGCCTGTAACGCAAATCTCTATAAACTGCTGCATAATGGCGGCAGACTTGCAATTTTGATGGGCGATTCAAGGTTTAAAGGTAAATACTATTCGATGTTTAAAAATATGAATTTGTTCGGGGAGCTGGAACAGGTTATCATCAAACAGCAGCATAACTGCATTTCTTCTTCCAAGAAATATGGGAATGCCTTCATACCAATCCAACATGAATATCTGGTTGTTATAAAGAAAAACAGCCCTTATATTGTCCCAATTACAGCAGTTTCTTTTCTCCAAAGAGATATTAGAGAAAGCAAGGTCATTACTTGGGCAGCTTTAATCGCAATGGTACTGGAGGATAACAATGGAAAAATGGCTGCAAACGAGCTTGTTCAGATTATGCAAAAACATCCAAAAGGGAAACACAATCATCACTGCGATGCCAAACTCAGACAGCAGCTGCAAATGCACCCAAAGATGTTTTTCAGAGAAGGTAATCAAATTTGCTTATCTTCTATAAATAAAACATAATCAAAAACCATTTACTTTGAAAATAATATTTCTAAAGTTCATAAGGAGGATTATATATGAGTAGAAAAGCGTATATATTGACGAAAGAAGATGTCCCACAATATATCCGAGCTATCGTTCAAAGACTGAATCCGGTTCTAATGGAATACAGCGATGAGGACGGAGATTGGTGGGGATATACGTTTAGGCTTAATGCAAAGTGGAAATGTGGGTATGAATCTCAATTAGTAAATGACTGTGAAAAACTATTAAAATGGTGCAATAGTTGGTATGCACACGCCAAGTTAATTAAGTATATGTGGTGGTATGACGAAGTCAGCACAACCCAAATAAAAGGTTCATACCACCATCAGCGAAAGGCATTGAACAAAGGATGGAAAAATCATGCCTACCTTGTAATATCTGATCCTGTAGCATACAGGTTTGAAAATGATAACTTTTATCGAGAGAATAATAAAATGAAATAATAGTTTCAATGTATAAATGAGAATGTAACTTTGAAAATAATTCTTTTAAAGTCATTTTGGTTTCTTGACTTTTCTGTAATTATTAAGTATAATGTAATTGAATTTTTTGTTTTTCTAGAGCGGCAGTCTGTATTTTTTTACAGGCTGCCTTTTTTTGTTGTCTGTAAATAAATAAAATGTGAAAAGGAGTTATAAAACGCACGAAAAAAGGAGTATAAGAACGATTGAGCGAAAGGCACATCTTTATGCTGCCTTTTTTTGCTGTCAAAAAAGAAAGGAGATTGCTATGGAAGAAAAGAAAAAACGAGTATTTCTGCTATTACCGGAAATCAGTAAAGAAACGGCAAAGGAGATTAACATTCCTACGACAAAGGATTGTTACGATGAAAATGCAAATGTATTGATGCTGAATGTGTACCAACACTATCGCACGCTTTATAGCAGACGCAAGGCAACCTGTCTTGCTTTGCAGCTTATCGAAGGATTTGATGAGATATGGTACTACGCAGGATATGGAATTACAGACCCTGTTAAATGTTGCCTGAGAAAAGGAAAAGAATTAAAAATTCCAATCAGAGCTGTTAAAGGAGTAGACTTTAAAAAATCTTTCTCTTGCGCATATAGCTTCCTGAATGAATTCCATCCATCAAAGGAACAATCTGAAGAATATTGGAAGAAAGTCGTGCATGACTTAGGAGTACACTCATCAAGGAATCCACTTATAGGACACCTTCTGGTATCGATCATGAGTTACTTAGAAGCTGTTTATAGAGGTGAATTACCTCCTGTAGAAGCAGATAATAAATTCAACAAAGAGCTACGCTCTGCATTGAATTTTGCTATTTGGGCAGATAAAAATGGCTATGTATTTGATGAGGATGGTGTAAACCCCAAAAAATTATCTACAGAACCGACTCCATTATTGGAAGCATTGTTAGATGGATACTACAAGTATCATTTAGAAAAACAAAAAATTTTAAGTGAAAATAAGATAGAAAAAGAACAGGAGTGACTGACTATGAAAAAGAAAGAAATGATTTCAAAATTACTGCGTTATAATGGCATAGGTGTGCGTGTTACTACAATTACAGGATTCACTGATTACTTATTCTATGAGGACTTTTCTGATGAAGAAGGAAATGTGAATGATGGCATCAGCCGGGCTTATAAGCACTTTTCTCATGGAGAACAGTTAGTATTTTACTCCAACAAATGGGCAAAACAAATAATGTTCAAACAGTATCTGAAACATTATTACGCTCTGGAGAAAATTGCTCTGCTGTATCCAGATGATAACGCCATACAGGAGAAGTGCGACCAATTTCATGAATTTTTAGTTAAAACTTTAGTACAATACACAGGATTCTCTGACAAAAAGGCAAAACGACAGATACTGTTCAATAGTATCAGTTTTAACAAATTCAATGAAAAGGTGGTCTAAGGAATGGCTCATAAGAAGAAAACAGCAGAAGAAATCAAGAACGAGGTCAAAAATGCCTATGTAGAGCTTGAGAACGGTCTGCAGGAGCTTATGACTTCTGAAAAATATCTTGATTTTCTGAACACAATGGCAGAACGTCCAAGATACTCTCTCAACAATACCATCCTTATTTACTTACAAAAACCAAATGCAACATTTCTCGCAGGCTATAGCAAATTCCGAGAGATATATGGACATCAGGTAAAACAAGGAGAAAAGGGTATTAAAATCTTTGCTCCCATCATCCGTAAGAAAAAAGATACAGCTCCACTTGAAGAAGATCTTGAAAAAAATCAAGAAAAAAAGGAAGAAAAAACAATAGTTGGTTATCGTATGGTAAAAATATTCGATATTTCCCAGACAAAACCAATCATGGAGAAAACAGAAGAAGGAAACGAAATTCCTTGTAATAAAGCACAGAAATTGATTGATAGCTTATCATATTTAAAGATGGTCAATCTATGGGCGGAAGATGAGGAATTTCAAGAAGAATTGTTAGCTGCCGCAAAGGATATGATTGATATTCCCGTAATGGAGAAAGAATTAAGTCCTGATTTAGGCGGCTATTTTCGTTTTCAAGATAAGGACAACTTACACATCGTCCTCAACAACAAATTTGGTATTACTAGCAGATTTACAACGCTGCTACATGAATGGACGCATTATCATCTACATAATCCATTTAAAAAAGAAACAGAATGGATAACAGAAAAATTCAAAAAACAGGATAAAGAAATTCAAGCTGAGTCTGTTGCCTACATAGTAGCAAAGCATTTCGGAATCGATTCCAGTCCTGAGTCATTCAAATATGTAGCATCCTGGTCTAAGGAAAAAGACATCAAGGATCTAAAGACTTCCATGGAAATTATCCAAAAAACTGCAGCTACATTTATTGAGTTAATAGAAACTCGATTGGAAACAGAAGGATTTTCATTAAAAATTCATGCTTGAGGGTATAAGAGATAGAACTATATGGTTCTATCTCTTAGTTTTAAACTTTAGAAATATTATTTTCAAAGTACCAAGAAAGAAGGGTAAAAAAATGAAACAAAACAAAAAGCAGCTATTTGCTATATTACTTATTACGGCAATTATAAGTGGATTTATCACATACACTATATATTCTATTAAGCAAACACCAAACAATGAAAAAGATGAGAATAAACCCAGAACTACATATACAACGGAGCAGCTCCCGGATGAAACATATAGAAACCCAGAAACGCTCCATATACTTTTTGAGAAAATGAGTGGTCTGCAACTCGATAATGAAGTACAAGAAAAAAAGTTAACAGTATACAATTATAAATTCACACCTGACGATGCTAATCAGGACAGTGACATATTTTTAAAATTTGGAAAAAACCTTCAAGAAAATGGTTACGAACACATATCCGAAACTGCCGACAGCGATGGATATAAAAATCAGTTTGAATTATACTATGATAAAATACACTTTATGATTTATACAGAAAGCTCACCAGATATAGTTAAACTCTCCATCTTAAATTATAATGATAATAATGAATATGAAAAAAGCACCTAAAAAGGTGCTTTTTTTTAATTCTAATCCAGCTTAGACAAAATACCTACCCATGGATGATGAACCAAGCAGGGGGGAAAGTTTACGGTGTCAAACCCCACCCAAGAAGATTAGAATTACGCCCAGAGCAATGAATTCGTCAATCATTGCTAATTATTATTATACCACAAAAATAGTAAAAAGTAAAGCAAACTAAAAGTTTCAATACTCAATCTGTCATAACACTTTAAAAAGAATCTTTCCAAAGTAAAAAAAGACACTAAAAAAAGACCAAAGCCTAAAAGCTTTAGAAAAACTCAAAGTAAAAATGAAAAATCAAGCCAAAGGATCAAACCCTAAGCCATTCAACCAATCTAAACTACTCTTATCAGTCACAAAACTATGTGGTTTCGCAGTCGAAGAAATGAGGTTAGTGGTTATATTTTGTGATTTGGGAAATAATATATTATTTTTACGACAGTTTTGTCTATAGGGGGTTGTAGAAGAACAACGGACGAGTATGCCGTTGTTAGTAATGCCTGTTTGCTCATATTCATCAACGATTCGGATTCTGCGTTCGAGAATTTCTTTTTTGTCAGATTTTATAATTTCTATGGTAATATAAAGGAGTTCCCGAAGCTTTCTGAGCCAACGAGTAATGGTACGAGGAGAAACATGGTGGAGCTTTGCCAGGTATGCGTTTGTAGCATAGCAATAGCCTTTTTTCTTCACCAAATCAATAATGTCAGCGAGGAGCATTCTTTCGTTGTTGGAAAGACGTTCATCAAGACGAACAGCTTCGGAAAACTGTAAAGAATTTTTATAAAAGAGTGGACTTGCAGTCCGATTAGACTTCGTGTGTAAACGAGTAGCATTATCTTTGCATGTGAAAAGAATGCCACTCTTAGAAAAGTAGCGTTTCATTATGTACCTCCGATTATATTGTGTAATGTTATTTGAGTTTAAGGCGAGTAATTGGATAGATTACTCTGTTGAATTTTTACTTGGTAGTGGATAGCTACCGTAAAACCGCAGTGGATAGCTGCGATATTGTCGGCTGTGGATAAGTGCCAACCGGATAATCAAAGAAAAGCAAGAAAACATAGCTTTTCTGTGGATATCTTTAGAATAATGGAATTATTGATATTTGTCAATAAAAATTTTTACGGATATATCAGTAGAAAAATATATAAAGATGATATTAGAGAAAATAACGAAAAAAATAAATAAAAAAAGTAACAGGAAAGTTATTGGCATTTCTGTTGAAATATGATTTTCGTTACTGTATAATAAAAGAATATGATAGTAAGAGAAAGGAGCGATATATAGTGGCTGAAAAAAGCAGTATATTTGAAAAAGTATCGGCAGAAACAGTTTCGTTGTCAATTTCGTTACCGAAAGAGATGAAAGCGACTTTACAGGAAAAAGCCAAGGAAGTTGGCTTATCTTCATCGTACTATTGTCGAAAGATTTTCGATATTTATTTAGAACATGAAGATGAGATCATTGCTCTTGCCGAGGGCAGGGCAAAAGTTGTAATTGAGAATGAAGAATAAAGAAGGAAGTGAGGCAATGAAAGTTATTACGGTATACTCTGCCAAAGGTGGCGTTGGTAAAACAACGACATCCATCAATTTGGCTGCAGCATTGGCCCACAGTGATAAAAAGGTGTTGCTTATTGATGGTGACTGGCAAGGCAATACAACCTTTGGTCTTGGTGTAGACCCAAGGGATGTGAATCGTGTTGCATTAGCCGACCTGCTGGTAGCACAAATAAACAGCCCAGATAAAACAGCTGAGTTAATAGAAAACAATATTATAAATTTAGAAGACGAAGGTATGGATTTGATACCCACAAATCCTTTAATGAACAATGCAGAGTTCAGAATGCTAATCTCTCATCCAGATAACTGTTATGCAATGTGTGAACTGTTATCCCACGTGGATTACGATTATGTAATCATAGATACGCCCGCAGCACTCGATGGATTTTTAGATTTGGCCATGATGGCTTCGGACAGCGTTATAATTCCAACTGAAATGGAATTTTTCAGTTATGATGGATTGGAAAATTCGTTTAATATTATCAATGTGAAAAGGGAAAGGTTTAACCCTGAATTGAATATCGTAGGAGTGCTTTTAAATAAAACAGGCAGTTCCAATCGTGCAAGGCAGATTAAAGAATTGATCGTAGATTATGCAGAAACATCAGACATTCATGTATTTCAAACAGAAATTCCTCGGAGAGAAGTTATTCATGACTGCTCTGGAGAACAGGTCAGCATTTTTCAGAAAAGAAGCAAAGTAAAGCAGAATTATCTTGATTTGGCAAATGAAATTATTTGTTTATTAGAAGAAAACGGAAAGGAGGAAAATTAAAGATGGCACAAAAAGATTACAGTAAATTCAAAAAATCTATGCCACATAATAATTCGGCTGGCAAAAGCAAGTTGGATGCTTATGATATTAACCTGCCTTTTCGTGGGAATACAGATGGCGTTGAAATAAAAAGTATTGCAACACATTTGCTTGTACCGTTTCAAGGTGAGACACCCTTTGCATCTTATGCCGGAACGGAAAAATTTGAGACATTGGTAAGGGATATAGAGGAGAATGGTATTTTAACACCAATCATCGTAAGAGCTAGGGAAAATGGAACCTATGAAATTCTCGGTGGCGATCATCGTACAAAGGCGGCTAAAAAACTAAATCTGGCCACGGTGCCTGCTGTAGTATATCCTGTTGATACAACGGATAATAAAGCAATGCTAATTCATATAAATACCAATATTCTCAACGGTAGGGATGAACTTTCCTTTCTGGAAAAGGTTCATGCTATGGTTGAGTATGAAGCCTCTTTGGAGAAGCAGCAGGGAACAAGAACAGATAAAAAGGAAAAGGCTGAAAAGTTTGACCGTTATCAGCAGCTAGCAGATGTATTCCATATAGGGAATAAGACTACGGCAATTCAGTATGTAAAAGCCGGTAAGGAAATGCCGGCGGATATTCTTAAAATGATAGATTCTGCAGAAACTACATTCTCTGCGGCTTATAAAATTATGACACAGCCAGACGAATCTTTCAGAGAGGAACTATATACATATCTCCGAAACGGGAATAAATTGTCAATACGCATGATTGATGATCTGGCAGCAGAATTCCAAGTGAGAACAGAAAAATCGGAGGAACAACCGGCTCCGGTTGTTACAGAGCCGCCAGAGGAAGAAAGTCCATACAGTGGATTCCAGCCGATTACAGAATTTGATACATCTGTGGTAGCAAAGCATGAGGATGCAGTAGTTGAGAAACAAGTAACAGGTTCTGCGGAAACAAAACCAAAAGAAACAACTTTTAAAGCTGATGAATTTGATAAGGTCATCAGTAAGAGTAAAAAGAAAAAGGTTGTGACATTGAAGGTTGAGAAGGCACTTATTCCTGATCGGTTTTTAAACCTGAATGATGAGGAAAAATCCAACCTCATTATTTCCTTACTACGCAGCTGGGAAAATGATTATTGGGGGAAATAACTTTGGAAATATAATTTTCAAAGTATATCCATCGAATTATATTGACAGAATAAATATGCTTGAAGTATACTTAGGATGAATTTGTTTTTTTAATAGAGGCAGTCTGTATTTTTTTACAGACTGCCTTTTTTTGTTGTCTGAAAAGCACAGGTAAAAAGGAGAATAAAACCAAAAGGAAAAAATGGGCGTTAAGTCCATTTTTTTATTGGAAAGAAAGGAGCGAAGAATAATGAAAAAGCAAGGCTGTTGCATGAAAGGGCAAATTGACTTATTTACTTGGTACGATAGAGAAGAACGTGCTGAGAAAAAGTTATACCGCAAGGTGAGCAAATGGCAGTCAGTTATGCCGTTTCGTCTTTTGGTTTTTCAAAATGCCTATGTTGCACTGAAGAAAAGTGGAAAGATTGCCGGAACCGATATTCTGGAGTTTCGACAGTTTGCAAGTTTTGAAACTTATGAGAGTTTGTATTTAAATGCACTCCATAAGGTATTCAAATATTGCAGAAAACGTGTGAGAAACCCGGAATTATTAGAAATTCTTACAGATGCTTACGAAGCTGAATACGACTGGATGTGTCAGCGTTTTCAGACATTTAAGGAAGCAGAGTAAAAATTTCAGAGGATACTTTGAAAATATTTTTTTCAAAGTGAGGAAAAAACTTTAGAAATATTATTTCCGAAGTTGGGAAAAAAGGAGGAAAAATTTTATGGCAACCAATATCAGAGACGGTTATATGTCTCCTCAAGTATGGGTGGCAAAGCGAGAACAAAAGGTAATTGAGATTTTGGATCGTTTGGTTCCGGCTCGTGTCGAATATGCAGAAAACATATTCGCAGGGGAAAGGTACCTCGAAAATGGAATGGTCAAAAGGGAGTATGCTCTTTTGACTATGGTTATCTGCGAGGGGAAGGGAACTGAACGGAAACAGGTTCGATTTAATTTCAGCCCGGATAATTTCTTTGCGCTTCGCAGAGAGTGTGAGCCGTCGGTCTATGCGGGCCGAAGCTACCGGAAGGCATTTATCAAAAGAAATTGCAACAATGGTGAATTAAAGATTCGTGCTGTCACAATTACTTTTGAACAATACCAGAAGGACAGAGAAGGCAATATAAAGACCAGTAAGGATGGTAAACCTATTGTAGCTGAATACCCTTGGTTCATCGGTATTTCGGAAGAAACTGGTATAGCCGATGAGACAGGAGAAAAATTTGCAGGAAAGAAAACAAAAGTGCAAAGTTTTATTAAGATGAGTTCGGATGAATACCAGAGTATGATTGACAGCACCTGCAGGTATATTGATGTGTTTGCAATGGCGTTTGGTGTACCACTTTTGAGAGAAAAAGCGAAGATAGCACAGAGAAAGAGAGAAGAATATGAGAGAAAAAATCATTGAATGAGGTGAGGAAAATTTGAAAATGGTAGAGTATTTTGGATTTTACCAAAGGACTGTATACAGCAACGGAGAGTATTCTGTTGCTGTTTTTTCTAATGCTGAGACAGGAGAAACATTTAAAGTATGCGGCGAAGGCATTCCGACAGCGAAAAAGATAAAATACCATTTTATCGGTGAGATGCAGACTTATAAGAAAACAGGAGAACAAACCTTGAAAATGTCCGATTATGAAATTGCAGAGTTGGACAATGAAAGTTCTTTTGTAGAGTATCTTGCAATGCCGCCGATACGGTTAGGGCGGCTACAAGGGAAAAAGATATATCGTTTGTATAAGGAGAATGCTATTGCAATGCTTGATACGCAACCGGAGGCTGTCTATGAGGCTGTATTCAAGCGGTTAAGGAATGGACAAAAACGATTCGATGAATTTATCGAATTATGGCAAAGCCAACGTAGTTTGCTAAAAATTACATCATTTTTAGTTCGATACGGCATCAAACGGCGTGATGTTGTTAAACTGAATGATGCTATCAGAATGGAGAAATATGACAGTCTTGGAGAAGCAATTCGCTCTAACCCATATTTCCTGATGAATGTGCAGGGTGTCCATGTTGATATTGCTGTATGTGATGAAATTGCGAAAAAGCTGAAATTCCCGCTGAATAGTCCGGAACGCATTAAAGCTGGCATGAAATATGTCATTCGGCGAGCAATGCTACAGGGTGATATGTTTATGTATTGCTTTGGACAGCGTAGCTTGGTTGAAGAAGTGTCAGTGTTTTTATCTGTAGCTGTAAATGAAGTGGCTGCTGTGCTAAATACCAGACCGGATGGATTTGTTCTGGAGAAGGATAAGCAGCAGGGCAACTACAGAATTTATCTCGATTATGCGCATGATTGGGAGTCAGGACTGGCGAAAAGTATCTTTCGGATTATGACGAAATCCATTGAACCAATTATGCCTGAAAAGGAGATAAATAAGTTTATCGAGAACTACCAGAAGGAAAAAGGAATTGAGCTTGCAGAAAAACAGAAAGAAGCAATAAGAACGGTATCCAACAGTGTAATCACAATTATCACAGGGGGAGCAGGAACAGGTAAAACAACCAGTTTAAACGCAATTCTTGCTATGCTCCATGCAGTTGGTATGGATAATAACTGTTTATTGGCATCTACAGGTAAAGCAAGCCAGCGAATGTCTGAGGCAACAGGCTATCCTGCTACAACGATACATAGCTGTATTGCCTGCGATGATAATAATGACAATGGATGCAGCTATAGCCATGATATTATCTGTGATGCTCTGGTAGTCGATGAATTTTCAATGACTGATTGCAGAGTAGCCTATTTGCTTTTTTCGGCGATTACGGATTGTGAACGCATTATTATCGTTGGTGATGTAGAGCAGCTGCCTTCCGTAGGTGCAGGTAATGTGCTGCGAGATATGATTAACAGTGGTCGAATCAGTGTGGTGGCTTTGGATGTTATTCAGCGTCAGGCACTGGATAGTCCTATTGTTTGTAACGCACAGAAAATTTTGCGAGGAGAGAATGATTTGGTTATAAACGATAAATTTCGCTTTATCCATTTATCTAATCCCGCAGAAGCCGGAAAGTACATCGTCAATCGGTATGTTGAGCTGGTGAAGGAATATGGCTTGAATTATGTGCAGATTTTATCCCCGATGAAAAAAAGGGATGGTGGCACTATAAAGCTGAATGAGGAAATACAGGAGAAATTGCTCCCGACAATTAAAAAAGAGCGATTCCGGCTTGGTGATAAGGTCATGAACACGAAAAATAAGCATGATCTGGATTTGAATAATGGCGATATTGGATATATTACCAAAATTTCAGACGGTGAATATACCATTGAGTTTGATGGAGAACGGACAATCACGTTTTCATCGCATGAAATGGATTCCGTAGTTCTTGCTTATGCTATTACGGTTCATAAAAGCCAAGGTTGTGAGTTCCCTTATGTGATTATGCCGATCCTGGATAATCAAGACATCATGCTGTTCCGTAATTTACTGTATACAGGCGTTACAAGGGCAAAAGTCAATATTGAACTGGTAGGCTCTGAGGAGATGCTAAGGAAGGCAATAGACACTGTAAAAATTGCAGACCGTAAAACAACACTTGCAAAACGTCTGCAGTTTGCCGATGTTTTATGTCGGCCAAAGCAGAGAAAAAAGAGGGTTGAAGAAGATGGAACCCAGATCGAATTGCCTTTGGGCAATATAAGCTGAGAAAGGAGTATATAATTATGGAAAAAGTGAGTATTCAAAAGTATCTGAGTGAGAAAGAAAGTATTATGAACGGACAAAAATATAAAGAGATCCTTCATTTGCACGAAAATGAGGATTTCACAGAGTATCGAAGGGAGGATAATAAAGCCTCCTTCTTTGAAAAAAGAAGCGAGGGACAAATTGAATTCTGGACTTCAGAAGAAAGTACCAGACGGATTTGTGTTGGTTATGAGAAGCTTAAAGAGATGGAGAAGAAAGAACAGCTGTATAGAAATCGCAAAAGGGTAATCAAAAGAATGTATGGGTTAGTCTATTTCTTTGCGGATTCCATGCTTAATGAGGAAGAAGCAGGTAAAAGCGAAGAAGCTGCTTTTGAGAAAGAAAGCGAAGAAAATCCAGATAAGTTAATTATCCATCTTAGCACACACGAATCGAATGCGAATGTTATGAAACAATGCTTAACAGATTCCAGAGACATTATTAAATTTTTAAGAAACGAAAAAAATGATGTTGAAGAATGGCAATTACAGGGTATCAATGCAATGTTTGATTCGTGTAATGAGGAGAATATTGTTCCGTATGACCTGCCTTGGGCTATCCATGGTGTTTTGTGTATGGATAGTGCAGCTGCAGAATCTTCTGCAGATTCTGTCAGAGAAGGATAAGTGAATATGGAGCATGCTTATCCCAGCAAAATGTAGTGTTGTGGGAAAAAGGTTTTTTTTAGGCGATTGCCGGATAATGAAACTCGTCGGGGAATATCTCCGACGAGTTATTGTTTTATAGTGTTTCAGCCAGAAAACTGATTTTTTTTAAATGCTTGCTGTTTTATGTTGGGTGGTTGCTCTGCTTGTGAGTATTTTCAAATAATGTTATACTATGGCTATAAGGAATAACTAAAATTAGAAAAGTGAAACTTTTAAGTATAGAGGATGTTGATATAAAATGTGTAAAAAAGAAAAATTTATGGAGTTTATATTGGAACGATTTCAAATAGAACGTAAAAAGTTCGACCGTTCCGGTGTGTATGCCTACACGCAAAGAATTTTAGCATACAATTCTAACAAGATTGAGGGCAGTACATTAACAGAAGAACAGACGGCTTCTTTATTTGACAGCGGTATTTTGCCAAAGACCGATGATTTTTATCGTGCAAAAGATGTCGAGGAAATGAATGGTCATTTCCTGATGTTCAATAGAATGCTGGATACACTGGAAGAACCCCTGACACAGGGGCTGATTAAAGCGTTCCATTACGAATTGAAATCCGGTGTATTTGAGGATCGTGCAAATGGTTATGCTATTGGTGACTATAAGAAGCGTCCAAACATGATTGGAATGTATACTACCGTTAAACCGGATGCAGTAGCAGATGAAATGGAGAAGCTGCTTGCTTGGTATCATACGCAAAAGGTTGATTTATCTGTGCTTGCAGAATTTCATGGGAGATATGAAAGTATCCACCCGTTCCAAGATGGCAATGGCAGGACAGGAAGGTTGATTTTATTTAGAGAATGTTTAAGAAACGGCATTATTCCGTTTGTAATTGAGGATACCAACCGGCACGAATATGTAGAAGCTCTGAAGGCGTATCGTGAGAACGATTGCGAAAAGTTAGTCGCTCTTTTTCGGAAAGAGCAGGAGTTTTATTGTAATAAGTGCAGCTACTTTTTTGAATAGAGAATGATAGCCTTTTTAGTTGACAAATGTATGAGTATTGATTTATACTAAAAATGAATTTTTTGTTTTTTTAATGGAGGCAGTCTGTATTTTTCACAGACTGCCTTTTTTTGTTGTCTGTAAATAAAAATAAAATGTGAAAAGGAGTGTATGAAAATGGAAGATTTCAACAATGGTTTACTGTCTGGAAGAATTTCTAAAAAAACAGTAAGAAGGGTGAACAGCAAGAGTGAAAACAATCCGCAATTTGCGATTGCGAACATTAACCTTGCCGTAAACTACTATGATAAGTCGGAAAAAGCTACAAAAGCACTATATTTTCCTATCAAAATCGTAGGGCAGCAGGCTGAGTATATCGAGAAATATCTCGATGTAGGTGACGAGCTGTATGTCACAGGCGAATGGCGGCCCAACGAGTGGACAAGCAAGAATGGTGAAAAGCACAGAGAGATTTATCTTGAAGCCAGAGAAATAAAAGCTGGTCGCAAGAAAAAATCAAGTACAGAAGGCGCTTCTGCGGAACAGAAAGAACAGATTGCTCCAGCAAAGAGCAAGGATAGAAACTATAACGGGTTCCATCCAGATGATGAGCTGGAAGATGATGAACTGCCGTTCTAAATTCTAGCTTGAAAAAAGAAGATAAAAAGATCGAGAAAAAGGGAGAAGAAAAGCTCTCTTTTTTTAATACAAAAAAGGAGGTATGAAGATGGCTTATATTTTTGTCACGGACATTACGAGTATGTCAAAAGAAGTCTGGAGGCAGGAGCGAAAAAAAGGTATCGGTGGCTCTGATGTAGGAGCAATTCTTGGTGTAAACAAGTTTCGTTCTGTATCGGATGTCTATTACGATAAAATCGGGGCAAAGATGATAAGAAAAGAAACAGAGAAATCTAAAATCACTCTGCAGATTGGCAACAGCTTGGAAGAAGTTGTTGCGGAAGCGTTTCAAGACCGCTATCCATCAATCGAGGTACATAGTGATAACGCTATGTACCAGCATGAGAAGTACCCATTTGCATTGGCAAATATCGACCGTAGGCTGATTTTGCCAGATGGAACGAATGCAATTTTAGAGTGTAAAACTCTAAGCAGTGCTGCGGAATGGGAAAGTACAGATTTCTGTAAAGGTATTCAAGGCAAATGCCCTTTATCCTATGAATATCAGGTGCGACACTATATGGCTGTCTTAGATTTGGACTTGGCCATTATAGTGGGATTGGATTTGCTTACAAAAAACCTGTATGTTGTCTACGTTCCAAGGGATACCGAAATCGAAAATAAGATGTTGGCTGCAGAAATGGAGTTTTGGTATTTTGTAGAGAATAAAAAAGCTCCTGCTGTAAACAGTTACTTCAATCGGCTTTGTACAGAGATTAAGGCGGATGCCTTCAAACGATTTTACGGAGCCAATAAGGATGCTGTGTATGAGATTAGATTTGAGGATGAGATTGCGATGTTTAATGCAATAAATGAGCTTAGCATCAAACAGCAGTTTCATGCAGCAGAAGCAGAAAAGGCGAAGGAAGAAAAAGAAGAAATTGCAATGCAGATGTTCCTGCAGTGTGAGAAACGGATGCTTATAAAGCCGAGTAAGATTGTTTTAAACGGCAGTGCAAACGGAATGGCTGTTTCGCAGTATGTTTCTCTGACGGATGCGGTAGCAGCAACATTTGATGTTCCGCAGTTTGTTGAGAGCTATAACAGTCAAAACGAACAAAAGCTGTCCAAGGATATTGATGAACAGACGGCAATCTTAATTTGCAGTCACTCTATGCCGGATAAGTTGGGACAGTATACAACGCTCAGCGAGAAGGGTGGAGCAAGATTTTACTTTGGAAAGAGGAAAATCAAGGCAGAAAAAAGGAAGGCAATAAGTAAAAAGGCATAAAGAATGAACTTTGGAAAAAATATTTTCAAGGTTAGAAGAAATGAATATATGAATACACTATATCTTTTATGTTGGACGATTATAAATAGTGCCAATGGATAACCATCAGGAAAGATTATGAATGAACTGCTCATAAGTGAGCGAAGAATGAAAGGAGATAAAAACAATGGAAGAAAAGAAAATGAAATTAGACCTCAAGCAGTTTGAAAATGTAAACTATTTCAACGGTATTGACAGAGAAAATCTGGTTATTCAGGGGGATATGGATATTTATGTCCCTCATGTGATTCGTCAGCTGTGGTTCCGCAGTACTTATCCGAAAGGGCAGATTAAGACTAAGATGCTTAATACAATGGAGGACTTGGCGGTACATAAGTATTGCTTGTTCGCTGCGGAAGTATATGATAACGAACAAACACTTCTTGCTGTTGGCCATGGCTCTGCAAATGTGGAGGAGGATAGTTTCTTTGAAGCTGCGGAACGCCGTGCGGTAAGCAAGGCACTTGCAAATGCAGGTTTTACATGGCATAATGGGAATTTTTGCAATGATGATGATATTGCAAAAAATCAAATGAGCATTTACAATAAATACATCACAATGGGTAATTTTGATATTACCGATCAGACAGTTAAAATGCTGTATGATGATGCATTGGTATCTGTTTTGCCGGAAGGTTATGGCATAGCAACCGGAAAGCCGATTGCAGCCATGGATAAACTTCAGCTGGCAAACATTGCCCAGAACTATGGAATTACAGAATCTGGGGATGTGTTAGTAAATGCAAAAATTCGTTTTGTTTATATGTATCAGTTGATGGAAAATGAATCCATGAAACCAGCTGAGCAGGAAACGATTGAATTAGATCAAGAGCCGAAGAAAGAACCAGAGCCGAAAAAAGAAAGAAAAAAAAGACGCAGTAAAAATACCAAAGATGGTGTCCCTGACGTTGCGCAGGAGGCAACTCAGCGAGAAGCACCTCAGACTGAAGAATCTGAGGAAATCAAAGAAGAAGCACCTAATCTGTCCTCTGATACAGAAGATGTAAAAGCAACTGAAACACCGGAAGAAGAAGCAAAACCGGATGTTGATTTTACAGTGGAGGAAGAAACAGCAGCAGAATTTTTTGAAGATAGGTTAGAACAGCCAGAGCTGTCCAATGAACCGGAAGGTGATGTAGAATTTCCGATTGGGTTTGCAGAGGCAGAAGATGATGAACTGCCGCCTTTTGGTGATGAAGAATATGCGCAGGATAATTCTACAGTAGATACAGTAGAAGATGAAAACTTTTTTGACATGGATATTGAAAAAGAAATTCATAAAGAAAAGGTATTGAAAGAATGGGGGTACTCCAGTGAAGAAGAAATTTGTTCTGACTGGCAGGGACACCTGAAGAACGTTCGTGAGAAGTATAGAGAATTATCTAACAGCACTCCGGAGGAGGTTCAGAGATTTATTGAAAATATTCCTATTTTCGATAATTTCTTGGATATGGAACAGTGTGATAAGGATACAGTAGTCCTTTTGGGCGATTATTTAAATGCACACAAGGATGATGTAATAGCTGCCTTGGACGAAGGTAGATTCCCTATTCCAACACTGCGAAAACCTGCTACTTGGTATGCAGATTTTGTGTGGGATAATTTTTAATTCGGAAGTGGATTGAAGAAGGTGGTGTAAAGGGTGAAAACAATATATGAAATTATGCATGGAGACAGAAAGGTAGCATGGATTGATACGCATGGGCATTGCAAAGTGTATTATAAGAGTTTTATGCCCTTTAGCCTGTATCTTGAAGAAACAGATAACGATATAGATACCTTAGTAAACAATGTTACCAATTTTCAATATTGGTGTGCCTGCAGGCTTCTTACGTTAGATCGCCAGTATGCAAAAGCAATCTTAAACAGTATTGGTGCATTACAGGCATTTACAGATAAAGAACGTGCAGAAATTGCTCTGTCCTATAGGTGTCTATCATTAACCGATATTTATTGGGTACGCCGGAAAAAAGAAAAAATATCCTTTGCCGAAGTAAACTTATATGAAAATCATTTAGAGAATGCTTTGGTGGATGTGTCATTGAAAGGAAAACAGCTTACGATTCAAAACAAACATTTAGAAAATGAATTTGCAAAGGATCTTTCTACGAATGGATGTTTTCCAAAAGCTTGGATCAGAAAAAACGGTCATTTCCAGCTTTACAAAGGCGGCGGAAGGGCAGTTGTCGAAAATGAGGTTTTAGCGAGTAATGTTTGTCAGTGCTTTGACTGTAAACAAGTTATATATACGTTGGGGCAATATGACGGGGAACTCGTATCTGTCAGTGATATTATGACATCAAAAGAACAGTCTATAGTATCCAGGGAGGCATTTGAGATTTATGCTGTAAACAAAGAAATTGATCCAATGAAATACATTTTACAGCTGGATGCCTATTCGTTTTATATGATGAATATTTTGGATTATCTGGTAGGCAATGTAGATCGGCATTGGGGGAATTGGGGCTTTTTGGTTGATAACCGAAGAAATAAGCCGCTTTCCTTGCATCCATTGATGGATTTCAACCAGTCCTTTCAGATGTATGATACGATAGAAGGGGCGAATTGTCAGCCGATGCTGCCTTTGGTTATCTCTCAAAAAGAGGCTGCGATTGATGCAGTGAAAAAAATCGGATTGAACCAAACCGCAGAGATTGATCCGGCATGGTTTATTGGAAAAGAGAAGGAGTATGATATGCTGATGAAACGATTGCATATTTTACAGTCGCTTAAAGCGTAAGGGAGGCTTTCTGAATGGAATACAGAAGCATTAAAGAATTACTAGACGCTTTTTGTCCTGATATGGAGTATCGTCCGGTATCTGGTGGTAATCTTAGGCTTAGTCGATGTCCATTTTGTGGCGGGAAGAAAGCTTATATCAACCCAAGACCATCAGTTAATGGATTTATTTGCTACAGTGGAAAATGTGGCAAACAGCTTGGATTCATGTCATTATACAAAGAGCTATCCGGACAGAACGATGCAAAATATCCGGATGCAGTAGCTTTTATCGACGGAAACCATTCAGAAGCAAAATCTTATGAGCAGGCATTGCCGGAGGTGCATGAGGAAACTCGTGCATCTCTGGCCCAACGCCATAAGGTATACAGCAAAATGCTGTCACTGCTTACGTTGGATGATGAAGATAAAAGAAGCCTGCTAAAAAGAGGGTTGAAAGAAGAACAAATTACAAAATTGGGGTATAAGAGCTGCCCTACAAAAGAAAAAATTCCGGAAATAGTAAATGCACTGGAACAGGAAGGATTAAACCTTTCCGGTGTTCCGGGATTTTATAAGCGTTATGGGAAAAATACCATGATGCTTGCAAATGGTTTTTTTATCCCAGTTCGTAGCTTAAATGGACAGATTCAAGGCCTGCAGATTCGCAGGAACGGTGATGAGAATGTTGAAATCACGCAGGACATTGATTTTAGTGATACAGTGGATTATGTTATTCGTGTTAAGAATAACAATCAATATCCGCTTGTACTGCGGATCATAGATGAAATTCCTTCAGGTGCGGTTGTTGAAAATAAAAAGACAACAGAGGGCTATGAGTTAAAAGAACCTAATATTATCCGATGGGAACATTATTTCCAAGTGGATGAAGAAAAGGTTTTTGCTTATTCCTTGCACACTTCGGTGCTGCTGGAAACAAAACCAAAGGCTATTGTATATCCAAGATACATCTGGTTTACCAGTGGGAATAAAAACGGCGGAACGCCTGCGACAAATTTTGTACACTTCGTAGGTAAACTCAATGAGGTGATGTATCTCACCGAAGGCGGTCTAAAGGCAGATGTTACATACTGTCTGTCTGACCGAAAAAAGAGTTTTATTGCTGTCCCTGGTATATCCAGTATCAAAGATATGCCATCCATTTTTTCTTATTTTAAGGACAATGGGGTAAAGGAAATTAGCATTGTCTTTGATATGGATCGAATTTATAATGATCGAGTAATGGAGGCAATAGACAAGGTTAAAAATATGGCAGAAGAAGCCGGACTTTCATATTCTGTCCCTGAATGGGATATTGATATGGGAAAAGGCATTGATGATTTCACGTTATCGTATTTAAAACAGAAAAAAAGGTAAGTAACATTACCACTCTGACTGTATGCAGGATAAGCTGTTACCCTGCATACAGTCTTTTTTTGTATATAATCTAGTTTTGATATAATTTTCTTGCATGAACTGGCTTTTTGTGCTAATATGGCATTGTAAACTAACACAAAGGTATAAATAAATCCTACCCATGGAATGAACCGAATAGCCATCAAAAAGAAAAGAGCCTTTAGTGTTAATGAACTGCAAGTGGCTGAAAAACAGTGTATCAGCCAATCTCGGCTTCGTCAACCGAGTGCAAAAGTGTGCCAAGACAATAGAATACAAAAGCATTTATAAAAACGCCAAATACGCATAATAGAAAATGCTGGGTGTCTATTTTAGCACGCCATTAACTTAATTGATTCATAGAGTCAGCTTCAAAAAGCAGATCATAGGGGGAGATCCCCATTTGGCGATTCCCTATAGATGTGTGGGCTTTACGGGCACTACGTTTTTATTTGTTTTTGACCTGTTTGTTTTTATGAAGAAGGAGGAATGCTTTTATGCTCATGCGAATAAAAGCAGGAGTGAAAATTCCAAGGATCAAATAAGGCGTAGTGGTTAGTCTGTTGTATTTTCTTGTGATGGAAAATTATTTTTGGCTTTGAAGTGAGGGTAAAACCTGATGTAAAGCCATTGAGAGTTTACGGTATGCAAAAGAATCGCAGGTTTGGTTTGCAGAGTCAATTTTATCCAAAAAATTTAGAGTTACCGCCCAGTAACAATAAGCTTTGATAAACTGTTTCGTCGCAACGCTATATACACCCAATAACCCAAAAAGTGTTGCATAAATGTGTGATTTACTGTAGGAGTGGATTTTCTCATACAGTCCCTTCCCGGCACATGAGGGAGTTTGCATCATAGAAAATCCTTAACTTAGAATGAAAAAGCAGTTGGCTATGCTGTGTTTTTTGTTTGTTAAGCTACCTCGCATTCTGAGACTTCAATGGTTTTACATGAGGGTTTACCCCTCCCGGAAAAGCAATCTGAATTTTAAAATTTTCAGATTGCTTTTTTTATTGCAATGAAGGAATTTAGGGAAGGAGGATGTCATTGTAATCAGATGACAAAAAGGGTATGAAGAAAAATTTAACAAGGGCAATGGTTTTATGTTCTGTTGTCGCAGTCGGAATAACCGCCTGTAACAAAGAAAAGGCACCTACACCAGATGAGCTGAACAGAAATATCACTGCATATACCAATAATCTGGATGAAGATGGGAAAGTTCCTGATTCTGAGGACAGTAAAACTGCAGATAAAGAAAATAAAAAGTCAGCTGCAGACAAAGAATTGGATAATTCAGAGGGAAAAGCAAGGAAAAGTACAAAGGTTGAAGGAGCAGCAGGAAGCAGCTCTACAGAAGAAAAGAAAGACACGAAAGAAAGGCAGAGGACAGAAAATTCTTCTTCTGAAGAAAAGGTCAAGAAAGAAATTTCTTACGCAATCAGCGAAGAAACCAAAACATATATTGATGACTTCGGGATTCAGACTATTGAAAAGAAATATGTAATCCCCTACGATGCGGATATTAAAGATATTGCTCCGGCACTTATTACTACTAATGCTGTGCAGTATGGGATCGACAGTATTGTTAGCCCACAGAGTTATGAAGAAAAGAAAATTTCTAAGGAAATCATTGCAGACACAGAAGAAGCTGCAAAGAAATTCGATGAAGAGCTTGAATACAACGAAACAGATGGGAAGGGTATACTGAAACTCGATAAGGATTCGGTTAAGGTAGAGTTGAACAAGAATGACAGAATCCCTTCCGGCGTGTCGATTGTAAAAAGCTATACTATGTCGGTAAAGGATCAGGACAAGGTGCCACAGACCGTTAAGCAGAATGGCATTACCTATTATCAGTCAAGTGTTTCCTGGGCAGACATGGGTGATCCCGGCACAGGCATCAATGGCACAGAAGGGGATAGCGGCTACGGTACTTATAACACAGTCGCATCCTCGTGGAAAGCCACTGTAACCTATTCCGGCACGAAATACACAGAGGATAAGGACTACAAAGGCACAGCTACATACATCGGTAAAATCCTCATGAATAATTCTCCGACAAGGAATTATACAGTCACCTATAAACCGAACACAATGGTTTCTAATGCGAGTGGCATTTACTACAACAACTATATGAACAATATGTACAGTCAGGAAAATGCTAAGCTGGTAGAAACAGGTGCTTCGGATTTAATGGGGATGTATACAACAGAGAGTGCTGTTAAAATTCCTATGATTTTTACCCTGTTACCATGGGCTTTGCTTTATCTTATTACAATGGCTGTTGCTTATGTGGCTTTCCGAGTTTGGAAAAAATCAAATGAATCTCCGGAAGAACTGGTCGGGACAGCGGTATCTGAGGAAGATATTCCTGTGGACGATAATGAATAAGGAGGATAATGAAAATGAAAAACCTGATAAGAGCAATAGTGCCTGAGTTCAGAAGGCTATTTCGTTATATGTTGATTGTTTCCGCACTTGTGTATGATTGGAAAGGGGTTTTGAGGTTTTTCATAATCGGGCTTCTAATTAGGTTACTGATCTTTGCGCTGCAATGGAAGTTTACTGAACCTAATCCTAATGGGAATAGTGAATCGCATAAAGATTCGGAGTGTTTGTCTGTTTTAAAATGCTTTTTAAATGTTGAATAAAGAAAATTATAATAATAAGAGGGTGATGTAGTGGAAGGTTTAATAGCAGAGATCCAAGGTAATACAGAACAGTATTATGCTCTTTTTTGTCTTGTTATAGTATTTTTTTTGTGGCTTTTTATAGATTCTAAGCTCTATAAGATGATTGAAAAAAGAAAGAAGATAAAAAAAGAAATGGAAACAGCTCAAGAAATTCAAACTAGATAAGGGAGGAAAAAAGATGGATGGAGAACTGATAAGATTTGCTGTAATGAGTGCAATAGGTATACTTTGTTTAGGAACTATTTTAGATTTTATCTATGCCTTAGTCAAAATTTGGTTGGAACATAGGGTTCAAAAAAAATAAAAATCTAAATAGGACAAGCAATATAAGGAGGTTCAAATGGAAGCAGATATTTTAATGCAATTATTATTTCTCTATTTTATGTATCAGATATTATGTGTGATGCTGACAATTCGTAAGTCTCAAAGAGAACGAATGGTAAAATATGTTCGCAGATGGCTTGAGAAAAGAGAAAAATAAAAAAAGAAAGGGATGTAACACAAGGATGATTAAGACAGTAATAAATAATAAGTAAGGAGGGAACATGATGAACATATATTTGTTGTTTATACTGGGATTGATAATACCACTTGTTATCTTGTTCATGTTTTCCGTATACATTATTATCTCTGTATTGAATAGAAAGCATATAAAATTAGACTTGTTTGCGTTTAATTTTCATTTCAAAAAAAGACGGTATAGTGAAAACACCGAACAGATGGTAAATAATTTAAACCAACAACAGGCGGTGCCGCAGGCTCAGACAGAACCGATTATGCCAGCATCGCCGGTATCGGATGCTACACAGCAGGAATCTTTAATGTCACCGAAAAGCTCTATGCAGGATTTTCCGGAAGATACAGATTTTCAAGATAATATGGATACCTTAGGCGGCTTGGATGCTCTGGAGGATTTTTCTGATTTTGATGATTTTGAACTGGAAGATGAGCAGGAAGAATCTTTTTTTGGTCGTATGAAAAATAAAATTTTTGGTATCCGACAAGATGCAAAGGCACGAGCAATTGAGCGAGAGGAAATGCGTATGCAGGATAATCTTGAAATTTATGATCCGGATGAAATTCCGGAAGATATGCCAGAGGATTTTGGCAGTAAGCTGAAATACTGGTGGCATAATCACATCGGTTTTCGTATTGGAATCTGTTCGCTGGCGGCGTTTTTGATGTGCGTAATGGTTTTTTATGGTTTTCAGGCGAGAAATCGTGGCAATGAAAAGCCGGATACCGAAATAGCTGAGAATGCAGACCGGAATAAGGACAAGAATAAAGATACCAAGAAAAACACAACCGATGCTGAGTTGGATGAGTTCCGACAAGGATTGGATGATGAGCTGCTGCCCGTTGATGTTGCTTCAACCGCAGCTGATCCAGACCTTGCGGAGATTGTAGCAACAGCTCAGAGTAATGTAGGTGCAACGCCTGCAAGCTATTCCGGTTCCAGTACCAAGACGCAGCCTTCTGGTTCGATTGGTACAATTAGTATTCCATCTATTAACTTAAGTAATGCTCCGGTTATGGGGAGTGTAGCATTGAGCGACTTATCAAAAGGGACAGGTCATTTTGAAAACACCCCTGTATTTGACGGGAATGTCGGTATTGCAGGGCATAATAACACTCATTTTAAGTATCTTGTGAATGTAGACATTGGCGATCAGATTAAATATACCGTTAATGGGGTAACTCGTACATATCAGGTTACGGATATGCGTGCAATTTCCGATACAGACTGGGGTGTTTTCAATGATCAGGGCGATAATCGTCTAACGCTGGTTACTTGCGAGCATCTTGTTCCAAACAGCCGAATTGCTGTTACTGCGGTACAGGTTGGGGCAGACAACGGAACATCTAAAAAGGCATCTGCCAATACGGTACGAACTGCTTCAGCCGGGAAAAGCAACTCAAGTAACTGGCAGGACAGCGGTGAATATCATGATTCAGGCTCCGGATATACAGATTATGTCGGTGTGTTTACTGGCAATAATTAAAACTTTGGAAATAATATTTCCAGAGTTTCTTTTTTTAGAAAATTTTTAAAATTCGAGGGGAGGAGAATGTATAAGAGATTTTTGGAATAAATGGAAAAGACAGATTTTGTTTTTTCTCATGTTGATTTTTGTCGGCAATATGTTTCTGTGTGATACAGAGATTGGACATAAATTCCCTGCAATCTACAGGAATTTATCCGTATTGCCGGCAGCGATAGTTACCTTTTCATATTTCATTCTCTGGCTCAAACAGATTGCCAAGGACTTTACTCTTTGGTCGCATGATATGAAAGGGTACTTTTCTATTTTTGGCAAGTATGCCGATAAATTTATAGAAATTTTTACAAAGGGTAAAGGGGGGAGAAATAAAAAACAATGAAGAAGAATTTAGTAGGCTTGATGATTGGCTTAATGGTTCTTTCTCCTGTGAGTGCATTTGCTGCAGATGATTACACGATTTCTTATTTTGATGATATCAATGATTATTATGCTGGCAAAAACGGCGGGAGTTACAGTACAGGCACATCAAATAGTTACTCTGGTTCTATTACTTCCGGCGGTTTAACAAGTGACTACACAGACTATTCCGGCGGAGCGATTTCAGACGGCTTTTATGGTGGAGATGTGATAGATAATTCCGGTTTGGGTTCTGATGTGATTTATGACAACACCGGTACACCGACAACAAGACTTTGGTCGGAGGAGCCGTTATCTTCTATGGTGACAGCCAACCAGTATCGGAACAAAAAGAATGTGAAACCAATCAGTATCAAAATTAACGGTACAAAATATACCCCTCGTGATAAGCAGCCACTGCTGATTGAAGGCAGGGTTTTTGTGCCGTTAAGGTTTGTTGCGGAGCAGCTTGGCTATACAGTCAGTTGGGATGCAGAGAATCTGGTAGCTGAGGTAAATGACGGTGCGATTGTGATTGAGGTAGGCTCATACACGATGTACAAGTATGATAACCTAACTATCCCCACAGATACACCGCCATTTTTATATCAAGGGACTTTAATGGTGGGTTTGCGGCAGATTGGCTCTGCCTTAAACTATAATGTCAGCTGGAATGCAAAGGAGCGTCTGGTTACACTGGAAAGGGCAACACCAAATGTATCTCTGAATGAGCATAATGTGTTCGACAGGTCTAAGAATTAAAATTTGCGAGGAGTAAGACGGGTATTTTTTTGCACGTCTTTTTTTATTTTCAAAGGAGGGGATCGAAAAAAGGAAAAATGATTGTTAATGCCAGAAAAAATAGAGAAAAAGGGGAAATAGCAGCATGAAGAAAAAAATTAGTACAATGGCTTTAGTTGCTGTCCTTGCAACGGCTGCAGCTACAACACCTGTCTATGCATCGATTCAATATCCGGATATAAACGGACATTGGTCTAAGAATATCGTTGAAAAATGGGCGGAAGCAAATGTAGTAAGCGGTTATCCCGACGGCACATTTAAGCCAAATGATAACATTACACGAGCAGAGTTCGGTGTCTGGGTATATAAACTCTTTGGCTATCAGCCCAGCAGCAAGGACTCAAAATTTGCCGATGTCAACGGACATTGGGCAGAGAGTATTATTGATTCATTGGTAGAGCATGGCGTTATAGTAAATTCTGAATACGGAAATAACTATGAGCCGGATACAAAAATCACTCGTATGGAAATGATCCGTATGATGGTTCGTGCTATTGAAAAGCAGGGCGAAACAAGCGGTGCGGTCGGTGCAACAAAATTCGTTGACAATGCAAGCATTGCGCAGAAGGACACAGGGTTTATCAATGTGGCAGCAAAATATGATATTATCACAGGCTATCCTGATGGCACATTAAAGCCTTATGCAAAATCCACCAGAGCCGAAGGTGCTGCCATGCTTGTAAAATTGCAGAAGATTTCGGAGGATTTGCCCATTGAAGAACCAAAACAGGAAGATGTTAAAGAGCCGTCCTCCGGTGGCGGTGGCGGCGGTGGCAGCTCTAAGGTACACCCTGCAACGATTGATTTTACTTTGGCGGCTTCGTCCTATGTGACTGATAAAGAACCTGTTGTAGCAACAGTCGGTGGAGCAACCGAAGTAGAATGGAAGTTATTGAAAGACGGCGTGCAGGTGGATATGGATACCTATGCGACAGCTTCTTTAACACAAAACGGCGGTGAAATTACATTCAAAGAGCCAGGGAACTATGAGCTGGTCGGCGTTGCCAAGAATCGGCGTGGTGTAGAGACTACCGTAAGCAAGAAAATCAGCGTATACCCTAACGCAGAAATGTGTTTGAGCCTGCCGGATACAACTCATACCGATAGAACGGCTCCGTTTGAACTGACAGTCAATAAAATCGGTAAGACCGATATTGAATGGACGATTACAGACAGTGATGGTAAAGAAATTGCCCTTACAGATGTGATTGTAGGTGAGCTGAATGGCAATACAGGACTTCTGCAGTTTAAAGAAGCAGGGGAGTATACCATTACTGCAAAGACAACGGATGCCCATGGTAAGGAGTTTAAAACAGCTCATTCCATTAAGGTTTATCCGGTCGTCTATCTCGATATGGATGGTCAGGCAATCCGTCATACGGACGAAAAGGAAAATCTCACGCTGAAAACCAAGAACCTTGGTGATTTGAATGTGAAATGGACGGTTACATCCAACGGTGCTGCGGTTGATTTGGCTGATATTGGAATAGGTACACTGAATAATACAGGAGGTGAGTTACAGATTACTAAACCCGGCAACTATGTATTTACTGCAACTGTTACAGATGAAACAGGCAGAGAGTATACAGAAACCTATTCCGTAACGGTTTATCCTGTCGGCGATGTCATGTTTACGATTCCTGCAGCATTCCATACCGATACTGAGGTTACGGTAGATGCAGAATTTAAAGAGCTGGCGGATAACAATATCACATGGACACTGTTGAAAGATGGTAGTGCAGTCAATATTGCAGACTATACCAGAGGTGATTTAACAAAAACAGGCGGTAAAATCTATGTAACGCAGAAAGGCGATTATATGCTGAAAGCCTCCTTCACAGATGGCGGCGGCAGAAAATATGAGCATGAACAGGATTTTAAGGTGTATGGTATTCCTGAAATTACAATGGAAATGCCAAAAACGGCACATACTGATACTGTTCTTGATCTTAATGCAGTATTAACCAACACAGAAAATTGTAAGATACGCTGGATGGTTGATAATACCTACGGTTTCCAAGATTGGGCAACCTTCATTGGCGGTACATTTGCGGATAATGGCGGAAATCTCCGTTTCAAACACGCAGGAGTGTATCAGTTGGTGGCACAGGTGACAGATCCAACAGGTCGGGTATTCGTATTCGATCAGCTCGGAAAATGCAGGGTGTATCCTGCTCTTGAGTTACAGTTTACATTGCCAAGCTTGATATATACCGATACGAAAACGGACATTAAAACAACAGGCAACATTTTTAACCAGCCTATTGACTGGACGGTCACAAAAGACGGGAAAGAAATCCCCCTGCAGGATATTGTAAGCGGCACTCTGAATGATTTGGGTGGACGTATTCAATTCAACGAATTGGGTGATTATACACTGAAAGCAACTATCACAGATGCAACAGGACGTACCTTCTCCTATGAGCAGAATACAAAGGTGCTGCCTTTGATTACATTTGATACTACTGTCGGACCGGATGTAAAGAAAAACGTACCAACCAATATTATTTCCAGTGCAAAGAATATCGGGGATAAAACCATAAGCTGGTCTTTGAAAAAAGACGGGATAGCGGTCGATATGGATGATTATATTGAAGGCAAACTGGATAATAATGGCGGCAGCGATATTATTTTCAAGGATAGGGGTAATTACACGCTGATTGCTACAGTAACAGATGAAATGGGCAGAATTTTCACTGATTCTACGGATTTCACTGTAACATTGATGCCTCCTAATGCTCCGGAAGGAATTGCATATCCAACCAGAAAGATAAAAGAGCAGAAATTATATGTTGATTTCGATGTAAATATTGATAACCCGTATCAGCTTGATATTCATTATGAATGGAAGGATATGCCGCAGGATCAGTATTTTGATCTTGGCACACATACGGTGCAGGTACGGGCTTTAAATGAGGACGGAGCAGCTTCTGAGTGGGTTCCTGTTACCTTCACACTGACTAATAGACCGCCTTCTCGCCCGAAGATTGAGGGTAAGCCTACAGGCGGTGCTAACAACTATATTTCTCCTTCGCAGATGGTGAATTTAACCGCAACAGGCAGTAAAGATCCCGATGGTGATACCATTCATTACGCTTGGGAGAATTACAATGGCACTGGACAGACCTATAGCAATGGGAAACAGCTGGTTAAAGTAAAAGCGGTTGATGCTTTCGGTGCAGAATCCTCACAAGCAGCTATTTTGTTCTTCGTAGCCGATGAAACAGGTGGTGGTATGACGCTGAAGGACTCTACATCGTTTATACATGAACCGGGGGTAGAAGGTGCGACCATTACAAAATGGACTTATAATGTTCCGGAAGTTTCCGGACATAGCGGCAATGACTACGGCTTGGTTGAAGGATATAACCAGAATACGAAGGAGTGGGAACAGCTTGACAAGATAACTACAAGCAATGGTGTTTCAATGAGTGGTAATCTAACACCGGGGATTTATTCCGAAATGCGTTTTACATACTATACGAACCATGATTGTATGTACAATAAGAGCAACATTACTTATACTGTTGAGTTTTATTTCCCTGATGACGAATATAGCAATATTACACTGACTATGCCTGATAAAGCGTATACTGGCGAAACAGTAAAAGCACAGGCTACAGCGGAGAATATGACCGACACAAATTTGACATGGACAGTGGAAAAGGGAGGTCAGACTATTCCTTTGAGCGATGTTGCGGTTGGTACACCAAACAGCTCCGGCGGTGAATTTAAATTCACACAAGCAGGAGCATACACCGTAACCATTACAGGAAAGGATAATTCCGGTAATACCATTACTGATTCCCAGATGATTCATGTATACGATAAAACGAATCTTGTTTTAACACTGCCGGAAAAGGCGGCATCCGGCGAGAAAGTACAGGCAAGCCTGAAAGCTGAAAACCTTGGAATGAACAGTGTGACTTGGACGGTTGAAAAGGATAATCAGGATATTCCTTTGGACAGCGTAGCCGTAGGCACACCCAATAATGTCGGCGGTACATTCCGATTCACTGAACCCGGTACATACACCATTAAAACGGTTGTAACTGATAAAGGCGGCGGCGTGACGATTGAGTATAAGCAAATCACAATCTATCCTGCAGCTAAGTTGGAGATTGCTATGAAGGATACGGCGAACACCTTAGACAAGGTATCTGCAACGCTTACAGCCGAAAATCTCAGTGATATTAACTGGGCAGTGAAAAAGGATGGCACAACCGTTGCGTTGAGCGAAGTAACACAGGAAACACCCACTCAGGCAGGCGGTACTTTTATTTTTAAGAATGCAGGTGAGTACACCATTACCGTAACCGGTAATGATGAGGGTGGCAAAGAAGTAACAAAATCCCATACCATTACAGTTCTTGCAAGAACTACGGTTGATATTGATATGCCGGATGCTGTTAAAAAAGGCACAGATGTTGCTGCAAGCATTATTGCAGATAACCTCGGTGATAAAGATGTCGAATGGACAGTAGAAAAAGACGGTGAACCGATTGATATTGCTGATGTAACAACAGAAACACCTGATAAAACAGGAGGGAAGTTCAATTTCACACTCCCCGGTGAGTATGTAATTAAGGCATTGGTAACAGATGGCGATGACACTACTACTTCCACGTCGCATACAATTACGGTATTTGAGCCTGCAAAGCTGCAGCTGGGTATGCCGAATAATGGCAAGACAGGAGAAGATATTACAGCCACTCTGACAACAGAAAATATCGGTTCTTCCAAAGTGGAATGGTCGATTACCAAAGACGGTCAGGCAATGAATATTGCTGATGTAACGACAGGCACACCTGATAATGCAGGTGCTAAGTTCAATTTCACAGATCCCGCCAAATATGAGATTACAGTGAAAACAACAGATCCCGCAGGGGATGAAGTGAAAGAAACACACACCATTACCGTTAAGGACAGCTCTGCTTTATCTTCTGATCTGGTAATGACATTGCCTGAAAAAGGAAAAGTTGGGGAAATCATTCCGGTAACTATTTCTCTGAAAAATGGCACACTTGGAACAGTAAATTTCGATACCACAACCGATATTGGTGAGGACTACACGATCAGTAATAAAGGAAACGGCAGCTATGAATTGAAATTCACAAGCCCCGGCACATACAACATTACTGCAAGCACAGCAGGTGCAGATGGTAATACGGTTTCAACAACAGAAACAATTAAGGTTTATGCTGCAGTTGCACCGAAGGTTATTCTGAGTATGCCTGAATATACACACACTGACAAAATCCTAAGCTACACCAATACTGATAAGAATTTCTATGGATACACAGTTGAATGGACAGTACACGATGAGAATAATGAGGTATTGGATTGGGACACCTATATTGATGGTAAGTTTGATGGTGCAAGCGGACAATGCCGATTCAAGAAACCCGGCGTTTATTCACTCCATGCCAAGGTTACAGGCCCGGACGGCGATGTATGGACATACGATGATTTTGATTCCTGTACAGTATACAAGGCATACTATTTTGATGTGGTGCTGTTGCCTGAAGAAATCTGGACGGAAAATTATTCCTTCACTTTCGGCACAAAGGGTAATGCAAGTGCCGTAAGCGATCAGATGAAATGGTCAATCGGCATTGAAGGGGATACGATCGAGCTTGGCAATCAGGATGAGTTTAACGAATTGCTTAAAAAGCATGGCTCCGGTGAATATACTGTAACCTGTTCCTATACGGATGCCTCCGGCAGAGAATTTAGCAACAGTGCAAAGCTGAAGGTAAATGCAGGTTCTCCTAATTCCTATCTGGATATTGCAGTAAGCAAGAAATCTGTATCGGTCGATGAGGATGTTGTGGTAACAACGGAACTGCATAATGCAGATGGGCTTGATGTGGAATGGAATGTAATTAAAGATGGCGCACCTGTCGGATATGACGGATTTATGAAAGGTAAGCTGGGGAACAACGGTGGCACGATTCAGTTCACAGAAGCAGGGCAGTATACGATTTGTGCGTCAATTACTGACAGTAATGGGGATTCTTATATGACTTATAAATCCGTCACTGTAACGGGTATTGCTACACTTTCCTTATTAGAGACTGACGGAACGGATGAAGCTACAGTTTCTATCGGTGGCTCGCTGAATGGCAAAGTATTTATCCAGAAGGAAACAGTTGAAGTTGAAGAAGTACCTAAAGCGGATACACAGCCTACAACGGAAGAACAGATTATCACTGAGCCGGATATTGTAGAAACTCCTGCAGAAGAAAAACCGGAGGAATCCATTGAGGAACCCGTAAAGGAAGATAAAACAGATACTACAGAAAACACTGAACAGGCTGCAGAAGGAACAGATGGAGAAAATAATCTGACATCTGGGTCTGCGGCTGAAGCTGAACAGCCTGCAGTTGAAGAAACTTCTACAGATAACAACGGAGCATCTTCTATATCTGATGATTCCGAATGATAAAAGCTGTATTACTCAGTGAAAGTGTTGATATTGAGCAGTCAAAAGCTGTAAAAAGCAGAAACGGGCGGTTAATAATCCGCCTGTTTTTCTATCTATCACTACTTATTTCTAAGGTAAAATAGGAAAAATGAAATAAATTTTCCGACTTTTGCAAATTGGGGTGTTCGATTTGATGAAATCGTAT
>OGXR01000052.1_pt1 | contig 77997 bp, 122 predicted proteins | sample 1576331 | NCBI WGS metagenome assembly OGXR01 (sample SAMEA3541473, study PRJEB24748) | human gut metagenome | biome: human gut; feature: human-associated habitat; material: faeces | place: China | collected 2012 | reverse complement strand
TTTTGCGGAAAATAAGAGCCAGCCACCACAAACACAGGAAACAGACACACGACCAGTACCGCCGCCAGAACCTAGTTTCATGGATGTGCCGGATTTAGGCGGTATGGAAGATGAATTTCCGTTTAGTTAGGAGGAGTGACAAATAAATGGAACCAGTTTTAGAAACTAAATTCGAGTATAAAGGTTACCAATGTGTAGTCCTGTTCATGCCTAGAGCATACAGATGCGGATACGTTGGAATACCTAACAGCCATAAGCTGGCAAAGAAAAGTGTTGACGATTTAGGGTATCTTGACTGCCATGGTGGAGTTACTTATTCAGAACCATTTCTACACGATTGTGACGATGATGATATATGGTGGATTGGATTTGACTGCGCTCATTGTTTCGATGGTTATGATATTGAGACAGCAGAACAGTATTTCGGGGAAGAACCAGACTTCAAAAAAATGTTTAAAATAATGGGAGATTGCTGGCGAGAATTAAATAAAGATCCAGATTGCAAAATTCGTTCACTTGCCTATGTTAAAAATGAATGCAAGAAACTCATTGACCAGATTGAAAAAGGGTGATTCCGGTTGGATTATAAAAAACTTAGACAGGCAAAAGCTATTGAAGCAACGAACCGAAAAAGGCTTCTAAAAATCAATCCGAAACTTGACGATGGGAGCGGAATATATTTTTTAACCAGAACCGATGAAAACGAAATCCCATACTTTTATATAGGGCAAGCAGTACATATAATTCAACGGATGTGTTCTCATCTTACCGGGTATCAGCACATAGACCTATCAATTAAGAAAAGAGGATTTTACAGCGAAGAAAATCCTTTTGGGTGGAAAATAAATTTTATCCATTATCCTGTCGAACAGCTTGATAAAATGGAACAGTTCTGGATATTAGAGTATACCAAAAAAGGATATCAATGCAGATACAATAAAACCTCTGGGAGCCAAGGAGAAGGAAAAGAAAAAATAAATGAATTTCGCCCAGCAAAAGGTTATAGAGATGGACTTCAACAAGGCAAGAAAACACTTGCAAGAGAGTTGAAGCACATTATTGATACTCACTTAAACGTATCAATCAGACCAGAAAAAGCAAATAACAAAGTATCTATTAAGGCGTTGGAAAAATTCAACGACTTACTCAATGAAGAAAACTATCACTGATTCTAACACACCAGTAGTTCTACTGGCTAAATTCCAAAGATAAAAAATAAAAAAATGAATAGAGGTGAGTTTTGTGTCAGAAAACACAAACGAATGCGTAATTGAGTGGATTCCCGGAAGAGATTATGTAGGGCTTACTGCTAAGAATGGGAGCACCTGGAAGAATAGATGTGAGGAATTAGAAAAGGAATTTCCAGACGATGTGAAAATTCTTGCCAGAAATAATGATGGATCTATTTTCGCCCACTTACCGTATTCCTACATTAAAATCAATCCACCAAGGAAATATTCCGATGAAGCGAAAAAGAAAGCTGCGGAAAGATTAAATAAAATGCGTGCAGAAAAAAGTAATACTGCGGAAGAAGAGCCGTTTTGCGTATGAATTACCGCCAGAGGAAATATAATGAGGGGCAATCTTCCAGAAATGATATTTACAGATTTCTTGTCAAGTATTTTGAGAAACACGGATATATGCCTTCTTATGAAGAAATTATGGATGGAACAGACCTTACAAAGTGTACCGTCCAGAGACATATGCGGCAATTGGAGATGGATTCTCTGATTGCCACAGAACATCCGGGAGTATCAAGAGCATACCGTTTGACGGAATACAGATACGAAAGGAAAAAATATGGGAAGCAAATTAAAGATGAAAGCACCAAAGAAAAATAGGGTGTTGGAATGCGATAACCAAATGTCACAGGCATTCGCCAGAGCCATGCAGAATTCACGTAAAGAGCTGGAAGTCATGCAAGATCAAGCCTATAACGATGGCTTCAATACTGGTGATGACTGGGCGAATACAATCAATTCCGTAACTATGATGCTGGCATTAAGAAAACTGCATGGATTTTCAACCAAAAGGCTTTTAGACGTAATCAATTGTGCAAATGAGTTTGTGGGACAAGCGAACCGTGGAGAAAGAAGTTTTATGAGCATGGTTGAAGAGTTGGAATCTGAAACAGATGTACGGATTCCAGTTTTGAATAAAGAATTGGTCAGAAGATTTGGAGCGTAAGTGAGGATGGAAATAGATTATAAACACTGTAGATGTGGATGCGGTGGAATTATAGGGCAATACAGTAAAACGAAAGGATTCACCTGTGAAAGATGCAATAAAGAGTACCAATTATCAGAGCTAAATTTTGATTGGATTGCATCAAACGAAAAGACCGGATGGTTGTTTCCGATGTTGAAAAAGGAGGGTAAATAATGAGTGAAATTAAATTCAACGACGGAATGCCAGTAAGAGAAAGGCGTTCCAGCACAAGCATTTATCCAGAAGAATTGATGGATAAAAAATGCGGTGGCTGCATGAGATGTCAGTCAAGAAAAAGGAAGGGCGAAACAGGCTATCATTGCACGACACAGCCGTACACCAAAGACATTTCACCAGAAGACAAAGCCTGTGTCATTTACTGGGACAAAGAAGAGGAAGAGAAGTACAAGGCTTTAATAGAGCAAGACGGAGAAAACCGCAGAAAAGAACTCTGGAATATCTATTCAAAGCGAGAGCCGATAAAACTCCCAATCATAAATGATGGTTACGGAATAATTCCAGAATGTCCTATTTGTGGAGAGATGCCGTACAGCACTAAGCAGTGCCACTGGTGCGGTCAGAGGTTTATTCAAGATAAAGAAGTAGAAGAATACGAAAAGCCGCTGACAAAAGAGGTAACGTGTTTTTCATGCGGTAGAAAGGTAATGGCAAATGTAAGTAAGTATAACGGACACATTAGTTATCATTGCCAGTGCGGAACAAATTTTATCGAATAAGGAGGGCGAAAAATGAGCTACTGTGACGGGACCTGTAAGCATCTGAACGAAAGAAAACATAAATGCGAACTGACAGGAGAAAAACTCACATACATGAAACAGAGTTGCGGAATCGAGTATTCAGTGCATGAACACAGAGGATTCTGCGAGAAAGATAAGGAGGACGCAAAATGTTAATCAGAAGTCAGGATAAAAGAATGATTGTAAATTTCGACAATATTTGCACAGTATCAGCGTTTCCTGAAAAGGATAGTGAGGATATCTATGTCGAAGATGGCACAGGCTCACTCATGGTCGGAAGATATTCCACAAAAGAAAAAGCCATAAAAGTGCTGGATATGATTCAGGAAGCCTATGTAAATGGACATATTGATTATCAGATGCCAGAGGATAGTGAGGTGGAAGTATGAGCGATTTAATGACATTTATTCAGAACGAAGACGGAGCATTTAGTGTATATGATGATACTTATGACATTGTAATACATTGCGAATCGAAAGAGGAACAGGATAAAACTATTGAGCATTTAAAATCTACTAGCTGGATTCCGGTCACAGAAAGGCTTCCGGAAGAACATGATTCTATATTTGCAAAATTCAAAGGTACAAATAAATGGTCTGAATCAATGTTTGAGAGAACATCGTACGAAGTCATAGTTACAGTAAAGTATGCAGATGGAACTATTTTGACGGAAACAGCATATACAAAAGACGGAGAATGGAAATTATCACACCCAACTTTTAACGGTATTGTTATTGCTTGGCAATCATTCCCGAATCCATATAAGGAGAATGATAATAAATGAAAAACAAAGTTACAAACCTTGATATTGTTGTCCGGGTAATTGGTGGAAAGCCTTATTATTCGCTGAAATATAAGAAACTCGGAAATAATTATTTCAATGTTGGATATAGCTCATATTCGCTTGAGAATGTTATCGCATGGAAAAACGAATATTTCGATATGATTCAACAGGATGAAGATGATGGCTGGATTTCAGTAAAATATCATCAGATATCAGAAAAAGAACGCACAGAAGAATTCCTTTTAAAAGACATACAATATATGCTTGACTGCAAAATGCCAGATGACGGACAAGAAATATTGGTTACTAACGGAGGAACAACATGGCAAGATACAAGCTTTATTGATTGTGATGGATATTATCTTGATAGCGGTTATGATTGGATTGAGATTACGGCATGGCGACCACTTCCAGAACCGTATAAGGAGGATTAAGGAATGCGGTTAATCGACGCAGATAAATTAAAAAAAGATATACTGCTTCAAAATATTTTAGGAGAACCAATACAGAATATTATAGACAGATATATACATATTGTGGACGAGCAGCCGACAGCTTTTGATGTGGACAAGGTTGTTGGTGAGTTGAAAAGAGATAAATTCATTGAATCGGAATGTATCTTATCTGATGTACATCAAGGATACAATGCTGGGTTGAGCAGGGCGATAGAAATCGTGAAAGGTGGTGGAGTTGAATGAGCAAATCAGTATTAGTGATTGATACACCAGAAAATTGTTATGACTGTCCGTTTGGAACTGAATATTGTGGAAATCCTGAATATGATGGACATTGTGAATTAGCTGACTGTTTAGATTATGATGTAATTCTGATGACAGAAGAACATTATGATTGTGAAAGCAAATCAAGACCTGATTGGTGTCCGCTTATGGATTTGCCAGAAAAAGACAATGGAGATTATCCGGCTAATACGTCTGATGCTGGCTTTGCAGAGGGCTGGAATCAGTGTATTGATGAGATTGTAGGAGAGGTGAAGTAGATGATTAATCTAGCGAATAAATGCGTATTAATCAGAACGCATGAAGAGTATGAAAATATTTTGAAAGCAGCAAAGCAACAAGGATATAGATGGTACGGCGGAAAAGAAGCGTATCCATATCCCTTTGAAGAACAGCAGATCCCGGATATATTAAAGTTCTATAGCAATAAAGAAATAGCAAGAAATGCCAGTCTTATGCCTGGATATGAATTAGTAGAAGCATCAGACGTAACTGAATATGAGAAGAAGTTCAAAGATGCTATAAGCCTTGTCAGAGCATTTGCTAAAAACCCAGACAGAACATTGAATGACTCGCTTATTAAGTCCTTGAAGTTACTTGCAGATACTATAGAAAGTCAGATGGAAGAGGTGAAGTAGATGGAGAGATTAACAAAAAGAGATTTTTCAAGAATCACATATAACGAACGCCGAAGCATTATGTGCAGTTCATATTGCGATAATTGCTCAAAAGGGACAGGAGATTGCAATACAATGAAAAAAATGATTAATAGATTGGCAGAACTTGAAGACTTAGAAGAACAGGGCTTGCTTGTGAGATTACCGTGTAAGGTTGGAGACACGGTTTATAGAGTGAATGCCGGAGCCAAGCAACCGATTATTCCGATGACTGTTTCAGAAATTCATTTTCTCTGTTACAAAAATGAACGTGCTGTAAGGTTTGACGCAATAGGCAAAGAAGATATGGGAGAAAGTTGCTACCGTTTAGAAGATATTGGAAAAATAGTATTTCTCACACGTGAGGAAGCTGAGAAGAAGCTGGAGGAGATTCAAAATGACAAGACCTGAGATTACAGCAAAACTATCAGCAATGATCGAAAAGAAAATCAATCCTCACAATGATCCACGTATTTATTGGGCTAAGGAAGTGACATTCGATTATTCGACAGATCATGCGGTAAGGGTGGATTATATGCGGTTCGTGCCGGTGAATAATAGCGTGTCCGGGATAGAAAAAGGTGACTGCTATTGTTATGAGGTTAAATCATCAGCTGAAGATTTTCGCTCTGGTCATGGGCTGAATTTTGTTGGCGATTATAACTATCTAGTTATGCCGGCAGATGTATGCGCTGCGGTATCCCTTGAAATTCCACATTATGTAGGAATATATGTACCAGAAGCAAATGATCTTACATGCATCAAAAAAGCAAAGCGAAGAAATCGGACAAGGCCTGTATCTGAAATACTCTTGATGATGTTCCGGTCTGCGAACAGGGATTATAGAAAAGCAGTAAAACAGTTGAAGGAGATACAGAATGGCAAGTAAAACTATCAAAGCAATGGGTGTTAGCCCTATTACAAATACCATCTACTATGGAAATGTAAACGAAGAAAAAGGTTTATGGGTAGGTGAAAAAAAAGACGTAACCGATATGGCAATAGGTGCCGTGTTTGAATGGTTCTTAAATCAGATGGATGGAAAAGAAGAATTTGGAATTAGCTATCCTAGTGTTCCTGGAATTAAATTGAAGATGGTAAGGGAGGAATAATATTATTGCACAGACATCAATGGATTATATACAATCATCACAGAAGAGGATGGGTGTACAAATGTATTATTTGTGGAAAATTATGGGATGGAAGGTGAAAAAGTGGACAATAAAGAGGCAAAAGATATCTTATCTGATATGAGAGATCAGCATTTATGTTTCTTGGGAGATTCAGAAATCAAAGATGAATGGCAGAAGAAATATCTAAAAGAAGCATGGGCGTGTGATTCCGGTGCAAAGGCTCTTGCCGGATTAATCACAGGGATAAAGATTGATAAAGGCATTATCGCAGATAGCATTCAGCACTATGGAAAAAATAATCAAAGCACAGTCTGCATGGAAGAATGCGCAGAACTTATCCAAGCAATCAGTAAGGCAAAACGTGGAAAAATCAACCGTGATAACATGATAGAAGAAATTGCAGATGTGTTGATCTGCATCGAAATGTTAAAGCAAATGTATATGATTTCCGAAGATAAAATTAATAAGTGGATTGAGAAGAAACAGGCGAGAGAAGCAGAAAGGATTGGTGATATTAATGTTTGTACAAAATAAAAGCATAAGAGATTACATTCACAAGTGCAATGTCGAAAGATTACCAATAAATTATGATGGCAAGATGGAAGTCAACTTATTTGGTCATCGGATTTTAGTAGAAAAGAACGAATGGTTATGGCACTTGCATTTGAAAATAACAGATAAGTGCAATGCCAAATGTTCATTCTGTGTCGAACAAAACGCAGAACGTTGCGAGAATGCAGAGTATTTTATAATACAAGTTGATGAAATGCTTTCAGAAATGGAAAAAGAAGGAATATTGTATTCCGTATCTGTAACAGGTGGAGAGCCACTGCTATTTGAAAAATTTACTAAATTGTGTGAAGTTTTAGGAAAACACGATATTAAATTTTTGACGATTAATACAAATGGGAAATACTTAGAAAATCATATTAAAGAAATTGATGGACTGTTTGATTTTGTAGACATTAGCAGACATGCTATTTCCGATAAGAAAAATAATGAAATTTTTGGAAAATGTATGCCATCTTTGGTTGATCTGGAACGTATTAAAGGCAAATTATTAAAGACCAAAATGAGATTACAATGCGTATTGTGCGACGCGAACACAATCGAAGATGTATTAAATATGATTGATGCATACTCTTTTGCAGATGATTTATCATTCAGAAAACTTATGAAGCTAAGTGAAAAAATCGGAATTAAATACGATGAAAAAGAAGAATTATATAACAAAATACTTGAATACGCATACAATCATTTTGAATTTATCGAGCAAACAATTCAAGATTATTATGTGTATGAAATATGGAAATACAAAGATACTTTAATCACCTTTAGCTATTCGAACATGAAAATGCTTAGCGAAATAGAGAAAGCGGAAGATAATAGTGTTTGTAGAGAATTTATAATTCACCCAGACGGAACAATTTCTGGAAGTTGGAATAAAAACATGAAGGTAATCAAGAAATAGCACATAAAACTCATATAATTTGATTTATTTGACAAAAATTAAAATGGGAGGATTAATCATGAATAAGAAAGAAATCGCAGAGATCAAGAAACAGTTTACACCGGCAAATTGTTCTATTACACGCATTTGTGGTTGCTATGTGGATGCAGAAAAAAATAAGAAAACCAAAATTAAAGAAGCTTTCCTTTCCCTTCCAGAGGAAGAAATGTTTAAGTATTTTGACATTTTCAAGAAAACCATGTCTGGCAGACTTGGAAAGAACCTTATGAACTTTGATTTTCCATTAGCACAGGAAAAAGAGGGTGGAACACAGGAATTTCTTATGCGGATCAGAGCAAGTAAACTTAAAGATGATGAGCTTTTGGACGAGTTCTACGACAAAGTGATTGAAAATTACGATTATAACGAAAATTACTACATAGTTCTCATTCATGCAGTATATGACATTCCCGGAAAAGCTTCTGATGGAACCGAAATGCACGATGCATCAGAAGAAATTTATGAACACATTCTGTGCAGCATTTGTCCGGTAAATCTTTCAAAGGCTGGGCTTAGCTATGATGTGGCTGAAAATAACATCAAAGACAGAATTCGTGATTGGGTAGTCTCAAGACCAGAAACAGGATTCTTATTCCCTGTATTCAATGACAGAAGCACTGATATTCATGGAACTTTGTATTTCAACAAAAACATAAAGAATATTCATCAAGACTTCATCGAAAATGTTCTTGGCACACCAATTCCACGTATACCCGGCAATGAGATCAATGTCTTTTCAGATTTTATCATGGACAATTTCGAAGGAAATACAACATTCAATTTCACGGAAAGTCTGATTGAATCATTACAGGAAGTAAGAGAACAGAAGAAAGACAGCCCGGAGATGATAACTGTATCATGTGATGAAATGGAACAGATTTTTGGATATTGCGGAATTTCAGACGAGAAATTATCAGATTTCAAAGAAAACTGGGAAATGTATTTCAGCAATGAGCCTGTTGCTCTTGATAATATCCACAATTCAAAAACTGCAAAAATTGCAACACCAGATGCAACAATCTGCATCCAGCCAGATAAAATTGCTCTACTTGAACTGAAAGAAATAAACGGCGTTCCATTTCTTGTAATTCCGGTAAATGGAGAGCTGAAAATTAATGGAATTGAAGTTAGATTAAAATAAACACTTTTGAAAAATCCAGAGATTGGAGAAAGGAATTTCAAAATTGGCAAGCGATGTAAAATGGATAAAAATATGTTCAGACATTTTTGATGATGAAAAAATAATGCTAATTGAAAATTTGCCAAGTGCGGATAGCATTATCGTAATCTGGTTTAAATTGTTGTGCTTAGCCGGAAAAAATAACAACAGCGGTGTTTTTATCCTAAACGATAAGATTGCATATACTGATGAAATGTTAGCGACAGTATTCAGGAGAGATATTAACACAGTTCGATTAGCGTTAAAAACATTTGAGAACTACGGAATGATCGAAATTGTTTCCGGCGTTTACACAATTCCGAACTGGGGAAAATATCAAAATCTCGATAAAATTGAGCAAAAAAGCCAATATATGCGAAATTATATGCAAGAATATCGAAAAAAGCAGAAAGACAAAATAGAGTGTAAAACTAACAGTAAACTTTACGGTAAAGTTAACAGTAAAACTAACGTTAGCTCGGCAGAAGTATATAATAAAGAACTAGATAATAAAGAATTAGATAATAAAGAAAAAGAAATAGAAGAAGAGAATGATTTAATAGTATCTAAAGATACTATTCGTCAGACTGACGTCCAACGAATCATCACCGAATGGAACAGCCTGGAAGAATTTGGTATTAATCCTGTAAAAAGAATGACATCAAAACGAGAACAAGCAGTAAAAGCCAGAATCCGTCAGAACCATATGGACGATATCTTAGAAGCCATTGAGAACATTCGCCATAGCAGTTTCTTACAAGGACAGAACAAAGAAGGTTGGATGATAACTTTCGATTGGTTCTTAAAGCCAGGTAACTTTGCAAAGGTATTTGAAGGGAACTATCTTGATAAATCCGGTAACAAGCCTCAAAGCTACATGGAGAAAATCCAAAACAGGGTAAGCGAGGTGGATAATTGGGTATGACAAGAGAAGAATGGGCGGTACTCGTAAAAGCAATGAAAGCTGTGTACACTTCCCCAGCATTTCTGCCAGATCAATATGCTTTTGATACTTGGTATGGACTTTTGAAAGACTTAGATTACAAGCTTTTAAGTTTCGGATTAAAGAAATATATGCAGACTGAATGGAAAGAGCCATCAATAGCAGCACTACGGCAATGTGCACAAAGCGTTGCATCGCAGAAGGAAGAACTGAATGAAACAGAAGCATGGGAAAAGGTATGCAGAGCCATTCAGAATTCTACATATAATGCAGAAACAGAGTTTGATAAGCTTCCAAAAATCATTCAGAAAGCAGTATCAAGCCCGGCACAACTTAGAGAATGGGCGGTATCTGAAAATGTGGATGGCACATGGTGGAGTGTAGTTCAATCAAATTTTCAAAGGACTTACCGGGCAGAAGTGCAAAGAGAACAAGAACGAAGAAAACTAAGTCCAGACCTTTTAAAAATTATAGATACTGCCAGATTGGGAGGTGCGGAAAATTGCCAGATAGAAAACCATGGAGAGAATTAAAAAGCACTGAAATTATAGGCTTAAAGCGGAGACAATGCTCAAAATGCGACTATTACAGCAAGAGCGAAAATGCATGGAGTACAAATGCAACCTGTGATTATATCTTGATCGAAGAACATAGCAGAGGATGTGATCCGAGGGATTGTGTTAAAAATGGTATCTTCAAGAAGAAAGCAAGAGGAAAGTCAAGAGTAAAGCGAGTGATTCTATGAGGAAGATAAGCGAAATGTATAAGCGATCTGGCGGTACAGCTTATCAGCATACCTGTTCGGAATGCAGATTCTTCCGTGGTGGTAAGCATCCGCAGTGCTTGCAATATGATCTGGAAATTGATTGGAACCCAGATTATATAGCCTGTAAATTTTACAACCTGGAAGAATCTCAGATTGATGGACAAGTAAATATCTTTGATTTGTTGTGAAACGTGATAATTGTGTACTTAAAATAGTGCAGAATCGTTCAAAAGAGAATAATGGTAGAAATTATAGGGCATACAAAAGATAAAGAAAAACAGCGCTTAAAACGAGATAATTATATGGAGGGACAATTAATGGAAAAAGCTATATTGTATGCCATAAACGAAAGAATGTTCTCACTTGGTCTGATAGATGAGAAAACAAGAGATAAAATTAAAGCTGAAATCAGCATTAGAAAGTAACGACAATGTATTGAGTGGATTTATATGAGGTGTTATACTTTATATGATTCCACTCCCTGTTTATTAAGGGAGAAATGCACTATGAATATTTATTATGTCAGAGAAAAATTAAGAAATTGCTCTATTTACGACATTGAACTAAATGTTGCTTATTATGCCAGGGTTTCTACTGAAAAAGTTGAACAGCAAGCATCCATTAAGCACCAGGAGGAACATTTTGAAGAGCTGATACATTCTAACAACAGATGGAAGTTTGCTGGTTCTTACATTGATGATGGTATTTCTGGAATACATGCGGATAAAAGAGAAGAATTTCAAAAAATGCTCAGAGATGCAAAGCTCGGAAAAATTGACATGATTATTACGAAAGAAATTTCAAGATTTGCACGAAATACTCTTGACAGCATCCAATATACCAGGGAATTGTTATCTTACGGCGTATGCGTGTGGTTCCAAAATGATGGAATTAATACCATTGATGAAGATAGTGAACTTAGGCTAACAATTATGGCTGGAGTAGCACAGGACGAAATCAGAAAATTATCTTCAAGAATAAAATTTGGCCATGCACAGTCAATTAAAAACGGTGTTGTACTTGGGCACAGAATGTATGGATACTCAAATCATCAAGGAAAACTTGAGCTAATCCCGGAAGAAGCAGATATGGTTCGAATGGTCTTTCGAGACTATGCTTCTGGAATGTCTACACCAAGAATCGAAAAAAAACTATGGAATATGGGATATAGAAGTTTCAAAGGCGGTAAGATCAGTAGAGATGTCATAAAAAATATTATTCGGAATCCAAAATACAAAGGATACTATTGTGGAGGAAAAGTAAAGGTTGTCGATATGTTCACCAAGAAACAAGAATTTCTTCCGCAGTCAGAATGGATAATGTTTAAGGATGATGGTTCCAGAGTACCGCAGATCATTGATGAAACTACCTGGGAAAAGGCAAACGCATATTTAAGAGAGCGTGGAGAAGCTATAAAATCAAGAAGAACCTCTTTTAAAAACGAAAATATTTTCACTGGAAAACTTTTCTGCGCAAATGACGGAGCTCCATACTGGATGAAGCAGCATTATATTCGAGGAAAAGAAGATGTTCGATGGGTATGCAGTTATAAGATAAAAAACGGAGCAGCTTCATGTGATTCATTTGGACTGGCAGAATCAGAACTGAAAGAAGTAATCGCAGAATTAATAAATAAATCTTCTGAAAACATTGATAGCATTTTGGAGGAATATTTTGAAATTTTGCAGTCCTCGATCAAAAACATTCCAGACAATAAAAACGAAATCTCACGACTTGAAAAACAGATTGATCTGTTAAAACAAAAACGTGAAAAAATACTGGAATATAATCTGGATGGAAAAATATCTGATGATGAATTTATTTCAAGAAATAAAGAATACGTGAAGCAGATAAAGCAGATTGAGAGCCATATTCTAGAAATCCAAAATACAAAAAGTCCAGAGCCAGTAGAAATACAATTAAGTGCTATTAAAGAACAGTTAGAAAAGTTCAAAGGCGTTACTCCAAAAGACATTAACAGGCAGATTGTCAATGAACTTTTTGAAAAAATTACCGTGGAACCGTTGGCGGCTACATGTGCAACACTAACATTTCAATTGAGGTCTGGAAGCCTTGAAAAATGGGGGTTTCCCTTGCGCCGTTCTGACGATATGATTTTAACTCTACATTCAGAACAACACAAGATATTTAGTAGGAAAACTTGCATTAAGACACAAGATATGGTATTTTTCAAATATAAGTACCTTTTAGCACTATAAGAGAAAAAATGGGAGTGGAATCAATGATACATACAGCTTATGACGTAATGAAAGAGTTTTTAATCACGGATGCAGACCTCGATGGCAAGTACGAAATCCCGAAAATTCCAAAGACTTTTATCCATCCTGGAAAAGATACTGTAGACTTTGCGGAGAGCTTTAGCCGGAAGATTAAGAACCACCGGGAACTGGATGTAAATTTCTATGTGGACGATGTACAGTTTCAAAGATTATGGAATCAGCCAGACAAGTACATGGAGCATTTAAAATGTTTTCATGCAGTCATTATGCCAGATTTCAGCATATCGGTTGGAAAGAATGGAATGCCGTTGGCTATGTGCTTGTGGAACAAATACCGCAATCATGCGTTGGCACATTATATGATCTTGAATGATATTTCAGTAATTCCGAACGTAAGCATATTACCAGAATACTGTTTGGACTGGTGCTTTGATGGACTGCCGGAGGGAAGCACAGTTGCATGTTGCACCAATGGAAGAGTAAAGAGCAAGGCAGCACGGTTGGAATTTTGCGTTGGTTTCAAGGAAATGGAACGCAGATTGAAGCCACTGCGAGTTATCATTGTGGGAATAATCCCGGAAGAGCTGGAAACAGATACAGAAATTATAAACTTTGAAACTAGAAACCAGAAGATTAACAAGGAGGGCGCGAATGGGAACAACGACTGATAATTACCAGAGAAAGAAGAAACTTTCCAAGTCCCAAATGAAGAGGACGGAACGTTTAGAGAAATCATCTCACAGAAGATATGGAACACGTAAGAAAGAAGAGTTAAATAAATTGTGAATTTTGAATCATTCAGAACTTTACTCTATAGATATATTTGTGCAAAATTAAAATTTAAGTGGTAACTAGAAAATGCGAGAATTTTTCTGGTTGCCACTTTTTTTCTGGATTTCCTTGATTTTTGGCTGACAAAATAATGTTAAAATTTAGGAATCATCCACAAGTTAGTTGCAACTATTGAAGCCTTTAACAGCTGCGGTTTTTCCGTTGCTACAAACCAACAAGGGACAGCACCGGGAACCGATACCACGCCGAACCGATGAAGCCGGGAATCTGCCGGGAACAATTGAATACCAACAAAGCTGACCGTCAGCCGTAGCCCTGGCAGATCAGAACCAAAAGCCCACAGATAATAGATCGTAGCATCAAACAGCATATAATGCAGTGATTAAAAATACAATAATACTCTTGCGAAATAATTCTTAAATGGCTTGTAACGTATTTATCCTATATTTTATTGACTACGATTATAAAACGCCTTAAAAAGACAAATACGGCGTTACACAAGCATATCGCAATATATTCGTATAGCCCTAATTGTTATATAGCCCGGTCAACTGCGACAGATCACCTGGAAGACTGGACAAGCTACGCACATAAGCGGACATAATACGCACATTTACACGGTACGCAAATAAAGCATAGCCGAACATAGCTATACAAGTCTATTATACACCCATAGCCGCAGACAGTCAATAAACCATGTGGCGCACTAAAAAGCGATTTAAAGGCTCTTAAGCGGCTCAAAATGCAAATGCTGCATAAATCCCCATTAACAGCATAAAAAACGATTTACGGATAAAATAGCGCGTTAATTGTTTGACTTATGGTATTAACTTTGCAAGGTGCATCTGGCAGAATGCCAAAAACCGCTTGCACGCCGTGAACGTGCCGCCGGGCTGAATACCGGGAAGCGGCGGAAACTATTTGAAAATAAGGTTTTTTAACTTTTCAGCCGTAAAACTATCAAGAATATCATAAATATATGTTTTCAATAAAATTGTGTGTTCACTTAAAAAATAATCTGTAAAATTTTCGAGATCGTCACAGAATTGCTTTTGATTAATGGAATAAAATTCATCAATTAATTTGTTTTCAAGTTCTTGTGAAAATTCATCGTACAAAGAAATATTGTACTTTCCAGCAAATTGGATACTGGCTTTTATTATGCAAATCTGCGAAAATGTAGCCGCCCTTATATTATATATAATTATATAATTATTCTCTGCCCTTCCTAGATTCCTAAAGCTGGAGTTTATTAAAAGATATGCTATACAGTACCGTATAATAATATATAAGATATAAATATAAATAAAGATTATAATATAATACCCTAATTATTATTTATTAATTATTGACAAAATAATGTGTTTTATTTTATGCAAAATTAAATTTGACAAGATATTAAAAACTGTGTTAAGGTATCAGCAACAAAGAAAACAGAATATTTTATTTAAGTTTTAGAGAATGTACCCGAACACCCGGAAGTTTTCCGGGAATAAGCTTTACCCGGTGACATTCTCTTTTTTTATTTGAAAATTAACGTGTTAAAGTGAGGTGATAATATGAAAGATAATACGGTAAATATACAAGATGTAGATATCTATTTAGATAATATTAATATATATGCTGATGAATATATAAATACTGTATTATGTATATCACCAGATAACGAAAACTATAAGAAAGAGGTATCAGATAACTTTGTGGATATGATTTTTTATATTGCAGATCATATACAAAAGCCAAGTAATGATGATATAGAGCTATTAGATAAAATGTTTAATACTTATGTGAGATTATGCAGTAAATATCATGTATTACCAACATTAGAAGTATTTAGCTTTTTAGTTGGGATTAATCGTACAACGTTTACTGACTGGATGAATGGAGTGTATAGAACAAACTCGTCACATGGTGACACGGCTAAAAAATGGTTCGATATTTGTAAAAACTGCGCAATCAATAGATTGCATAATCAGACCGGAACAAATGCGAATTTGATATTTGTTGCAAAAGCCGCCTATGGCATGGCAGAAACTGCACCAGTACAAGCCGCGCAGCAATACGGAGTACCACAGCAGACCGCGCAGCAGATCGCAGAGAAGCACAAAGCCGCTTTACAACTTCCAGAGATGGAAAAACCGGAATTGTAAAGCTCATAAGAACACAGAAGCAGTAAAAATGTACATGATGGACGGACAAAAGGAAGTAAGCACATGAAGTTGTGCAACATGTACAGTAATAACGATTATAATTGTGCATAATGTATAGAAAAATAAATAGATCTATAAGACAAATCTGTGTTTGTCGTATAGATAAAATATTAAAGACATTGACATTTCCTTGACCACTGCCGAAGGCATCCGATAGACAGCGACCAGGCAAGGGCAGCGGTTCCCATGGGGCGGCGGGCTGACTTGCCAGCGTCCGTACTGGATGACCGGGAGGGGGTATATATAAAACCTTCTACAGGCTGAATGAGTAACCCGAATAAAGAACTTATTGTGTTTTGTCCTACATATATAAGGAATGATGATATGACAAAAGGAAGGCCAACTACAGACCCGAAGGGAGATTCAATAAGAGTTCGAGTAAATGATGATATGAGAATGCTTCTTGAAAAGGAATCTCTTCGTTCTGGCAAAAGTATTTCACAAATTATTAGAGACTTGATAATGAATTATTTGATCTAGAAAGGAATCCGAAGATGAACAGTGTTGAAGAACTAGTTTCATACGGTATTGATGAAAAGACTGCAAATAATATGATTGCCAACTTTCAAAGCAAAGTAGGAACTATAAATGGCGATTACGAAATTGTTGATATAACATTTCATCCGGGAACAAGGATAAGGAAAGTCACATTAAAATGCACTAAATGTGGTGAAACAATTTATCGAGACATGATTTGTGGCAGAAATAAATGGTCTGAACTAATAAAAACTTGTAAAAAATGCAAAATTACTGAAAAAAATAAGGTTTTTGAAAAAATTCAAAAAAGTAAAAAAGACCTTTTAGAATCTGAAATAGGGAAAATTTATGGTGATTATAAGGTCATCGGAATAGTAAACGGATCGCCAGATAAATTAAAACTTTCATGCACTATATGCGGAGCAGAAAAGGAAATATCTTTTCATAACGTAGAAACTGGAAAGTGGACGAAACAAAGTTGCACGAAACATTATTCATGTATCAAGTATGATGAATCCTATATCGGGAAACGTTTTGGGCTTCTTACAGTAATTGGCATGAACGAACCAGGAGAAATTAAAAGATTTAAGTGCCGCTGTGATTGTGGAAACATAAAAAACATAAGGCCAGTCGAACTGATCTCTAAAAAAGCGAAAAGCTGTGGATGTTTCCATGATGAATTCTGCAAAATTCACGGTGGAAGCAAAGAAAGACTATATCATGTCTGGCAAGATATGAAACGTCGTTGCGAATCTCATCATGCAGAAGAATATAGAAATTATGGTGGAAGAGGTATTAAAGTTTGCGAAGAATGGCACGATTATTCAAATTTTCGAGATTGGGCTTATGAACATGGATATGATGAAAACGCTCCATTTGGACAATGTACTATTGACCGAATAGACGTAAATGGAAATTATGAACCAGATAACTGTAGGTGGATAACCAATGCGGAACAACAAAAGAATAAAAGACCGACATCCGAATGGAAAAAACGTGAAAATGTAAAGAAAACAGCATTAATTTTGTATGATGGAAAAATGGTTCCTAAATCTGACGTTTGCAAACAATATGGAGTTTCTGTTGAGACTTTTAATTACAGACACTTGTGCAAAGGAATGTCTATTGAGGAAGCACTAAAAACTCCAAAAATGACAGAAGGACGTCCAAGAAAGGAAAAGCGATCATGAAACCAAACCCACAATCCGAATCAATCCGTATCCGATTTTCCGAAAAACAGAAAAAAAGGCTCCTGGAAGAGAAAAACCGAACAGACAGGAGCGTATCGGATATTGTGAGACAGGCAGTTGATGAATATTTCGGGAGGAAAAGACGTGATTAAATTTTTCTCAAAAAATAAAAAAGGCAGTTTAACATGCTGGGAGTAACAAGGGAGTGATATTAAAATGCCTACTGTAAAAATCATAAATCCAAGCTCATATGACCGGTTTGGAACAAAATACTTCATTGATGGAAATGAAGTTCCAAGAGTAAGATCAGTAAATTTCCATACCGCAGTAGATGAAATTCCAGTATTGGAGTTTGAAATGATGGCTGTTCCAGACATCGAGATGGAGTGCTTGGCACAAATTAGTGTCACTTCTCAATCAATTACTGATGCAATTTTAGTTTTAAGGCACGAACTACTACAACACGGAGAAATTTACAATGGTTTCAAATCAAGCCTAAAATCGGCTTTAGAATCCTACAATTACTGTGGGATGCCGTTTGAGCCAGAAGAAGAGATTGCAGAAAAAATTCTGGACTTTTTAATTGGGGAGGAAAAAGAAAATGAATGCACTTAATGTAATTGGAGCAGCTGTAAATCTTGCATTTTTCGTTCTGGTTCTTGCCGGCACTTTGGCTATACTGGACGAAGAAGGAAAGACAAGCGTAATACAGATTTTATTCTGCATTTGTTTAGAAATATGTTTCGCACTGAATATTTTCTTAATTTGCACGAGGTAAAGGAGGATATAGAAATGAAATTTTCAGAAGCATTAAAACTTATGAAACAGGGAGCAAAAGTGAAACTTCCAGGATGGAATGGTTACTGGTGTTGGGACGATGAAAAACAGACGATTATGATTCATTGCAGACCAAAAGATTCCGATCAAGGCCAGGGAGCAGTTCTCGATATCCGTGAAACACAGAGAGTAGAATATACTTTCATGCACACACAGCGAGATGACTGGATGATTGCTGATGAGAATAACTGTGGTGTTCTTGGTGGTCAGTCAACATTTGGATTTGGTGACGCTATCCGTTATCTGAAAAGAGGACTTAAAGTGTCTCGTAAAGGCTGGAATGGAAAGAAACAGTACATTCAGATTGCCACTGGAATTTCATATAAGACTGCTGATAATGAAATTGTAAATTGTGAACATGATGCAATCGGAAACAAAGCCATTGCTTTTGTCGGAACATCTGGCGTACAGATGGGATGGCTTGCATCTCAAGCAGATATGTTAGCAGAGGATTGGATTTTTGCAGAATAAGAGGTAATCCCCATGTATTTACCAATTCCAATTGGAATTATCCCGATTGAGTTAATCGAAAGGGTTAAATTCATAAAAGCACCGTTTCGGCTTAATCCATGTAGGCTCGGGAAAGCCTATGAAAGTGATAAGTCGAGGCATCCAGAGTAGCGGAAGCTCTTATTGATGAATATACTAGGAATTATTAAATATTTGGAAAAGAAAATTTCCATCCTGGAAAAGAGTAATCGGTAAGAGCGGAAAATTTATATACTTGTTTAGCTTAATATCACGACTTCCCCGGTCTTAATGGTGCGCCGGGGTTGATGGGCTATCGCCAAATGGTTAAGGCATAGGATTTTGGTTCCTATATTTGTCGGTTCGAATCCGACTAGCCCCGTTTGCAATATGATAAATATTGCAAAATTTTCTTTTTTCATACAACTTTCGCTTCGGTCTTCTAGCCCAACGGGGCTGATTAAAGGGGCTTCAAATGTCCCGGAAGACTTTCTGAAATCCAAAAGCGTTTCAGAAAACCTTTGTTGCGGCTGGCGGTCAAGAACTGCAACAGTGCCAGAAATAAATCTATGGCGGGCTTATTTCTGGTATCTCAGGAAGCTTAGTTCAGCGGTAAGAGCAACGGCCTCATAAGCCGTAAGTCCTGGGTTCGAATCCTAGAGCTTCCATTTCTTCTAAATGCCATTCATCCGTAATATGGGTGGAAAAAACTTCCAGTTGAGCGTGTGGATTGGGTAGATTTAGGTGCGATACGGCGTAGCCTAAATGGATCTGATTTCCCGGCTGGTATATCTCGGAGTTAAAAATATTAACGCAGCGCACGTTAATAAAAGGAGTTTTCAAGAGATGCCGTTCTAAGACGCATAAAAATATCCAGTGAATCTACAGCACTAAAACTTGTAGATAGTGGAAAGCATAACACGATAAACCTATTGCTAACCCGGTTTTTCCGGGTTCCGGCAGGATAGAGAAGTGGAATCTCGCAAGGCTCATATCCTTGAGAACGGCGGTTCGAATCCGTCTCCTGCAATTCCATCTACCAGGTGTAGATAGGATATCTTACTTTAGCATAGCTATTGTTAGTTCTTGCACATAAATGCGGATGCGTTTGTGTGCATTCGTGCAGGCATATAGACGCAACTCACTAGCGATCTTGTGCAAAAACTTTTTAGAGAGATAAGACCAATGCCCGTGAGGAGTGATAGTCGGGGATTCTAAAAAAATCATCTAGTTTAGCGTTTTATGATGAAAAAAGAAACATAGCTCAGTGGTAGAGCAATGATACTCAATATCATGTGACACAGGTTCGATTCCTGTTGTTTCTATCTGGCAATGGCAATTTGCCAGAAGTTGCATTTTCCCCCTAAAGTTCCAGTGTTTCTCGTTGGGAGATTTATGCCGTTCAAGTCGGCACACTGGATTTTTCTAAATCGAGGTAATTTATGAACGAAAAAAGTTGTAAGAATTGCAGAAGACATGATGACTTCACATGAGTTTGCTTCAATGGCGATAGTGAATATTGTGCAGACTTTACTGAGCCAGGGTGTTGTTGCGAGTTTTGGGCGGGAAAACAAGATGGAAAACAAGGAGACATAGTACCGATGAGCGAACTTTCTGACCTTATAAATAGAGGTGGTTTAATCGATGATTTTAAGATAGAAAAATCCCAAGATGAGCCACCTACACAACCAATAAAGTTAGCTGATTGTCTGATTGACAGAGGATTGCAAGATGGAATTCGTCTGTATGGGAAAAATGATCTTAGAAAAATTGCAAATTACTTATTGATTTACTGTGGTGATGAAAATGATTGAAGTATGTGGTAAAGAAATAAAAGACGAATGTTCCAAATGTGGACAGATTCTGGAATGTGAATTGTTCCGGCAGGGACATGGAATAAAACAGGAACGTGAAAACATAGCTAAAATGATTGCCTGTCAGATGAAGCACAGGGAGAGGAGGGAATTTGAATGCTAAATTTACTTGATAAACGCAATTGCCCTGTTTGCGGTGGAATATTGAAATGTGAAAATGCCGATTTCACAAACACTTTTATAGAAAAAGGACTCTTTTTAAATGTGACATGGCAATGCACCAATTGCGGCGCTGAATATACTGCAAAACTTGAATTAACCCCAAACGGATATGAGTTGCAAGACCGTGAAGCAAATATTAATGTAGAGGATAATTTTTCAGCTGAAAAATTTATGCTTGGAAGAAACAATTTTCGAAGACAGAGGTGGTAAATATGAAATTTGAGGATATGGCAAACTGGACAGAGGAACAGTTGAAAAATGAAGTTGTTCGTTTGGCTGATGAATGCGAGAAAAAACAGCATATAATCCTGGACTATAAAGCTTTATCGGAGACACTTAACCAAAAGCTTCTTGAAAATGATAACTGGAAGCTTCCGATTGATGGAATTGAAAATGTAGATACTGGTCATCCATCTATAGAATGGTATGAACAACGCCACCAGGATGACTGTATTAGAATCAACGAGTTAACTGTTACTGTTGACACATTGGTTGACCGATACGCTAATTTAAGGAAAAACAAAGGAATGTGCTGATATGGGTGAAAAGGAAGAATTAAAGCATTTCTTTACATGTAATGGTGGAGTGATTGAAGAAATACCAGAGATTTTAATTTCGGATGATACTGTTATCGAAGATGGTATTCTTCACAGAAATGAGGACGGTACACTTTGTAGTACAGGAAAACCATTAAGTATTAAATTTGAATGTAAATTCAGTGATGAACTGTTTTGGACACTAGTTGCCCCAAATCGAATAAACCAGAACAATTTCCGTAAAATGCATGGCATTCCGAAACGGAGGAAAATTAATGGATCAAGAAAAAATAAGCATTGAAGAAGCCATGAAAATTGGTTTTAAGAAAATACCAAATAACTGCTTAAAAATGAATAAAAAGCCAAAATTTAGACAAATTGCTGGAAGAAAAGGGAAACGTAAATTTGATAATGTTTTTAAATCTGTTGCGCGGCGAATGATAAAAAGGGCAGCCAAAGAGGGAAGACCAATAAAGCATAAAAGAAATAGAAAGGTAAATAAATGAGCATTAAGTCAGCATTAGAATCCGAAGGAATAGATTTTTCTGAATACATGAACCCACCCGAACCGTGGAATGGACAGGCATTATTGAGGAATATCAATGGAACGAAATACGCCTGTTGTCCTTTTTGCCAGAAGAAAGCGCTTCTGATTAGCCCAAACACGAAGATTCAGCACTTGAAACTGAAATGTAAGGGTAGTAATTGCAAGAAAGAGTTTGAGGTGAATGTATGATATGGAACGAAGAAATATCCTTTGATGGATTCCAAAATAAGATTGATGAGTGGTACAAGGATAAAGACTTTGAACTGTGCGACCCACCTGTCAGTGCTCAGTTTGCTTTAGACTTGATCTTCAAGACATTAGTAGATGATAGAGAAGATTATCCATATCTCACAACTATGTCAGAAAACGTAGAACAGACAAATAGCATTATGCTTGATTTAATTCTTCGTAAATACAGTCGCAAATACAGAAAATACTTGAAATCAAAAAGAAAGATGGTGAGCAAATGAACAAAATCAGAAAAATATGTTGGATAATTGCGAATTTCATAATATCCAAATGGGTAGCAGATTATTTAATAGCTACAATACAAATGATGATTGAAAATAATTGGGGACTTTCAGCAATACCATTATTAACAATGGCAGTATTCGCAGAGTGGAAAGTAATTGAAAATATTTTTACGGAATTAAAAAGATGATTTTATCAAGAAAGGATATGTATGACAAAACAAGAAGCCGTAGTAATTGAAACCTACACAGGAATTTGTATGCTTACAGGGGATGACCGAAGACTTGCATACGAATACGCAGAAAAACTTTTAGGTCATCCGATATATACACATGAATTTCTAAAATATGCTGACAAGCTGAAAGAACTTAGTAAGCCAGATTTTATTGAAATTTGCAGAAAGTTAGGTGATTAAATGAATCCAGTATTTATATTTCTAGTGGTATGCGGAGCGGCAGTAGTATGGTTCCTGCTTTACAAATTATTTCAGCCACTAGGTAAATTATTGAACCACATTGGCAGAAATGCTATTGATGAGTTAAATAAAGACGAAAGTCAAAAAGAGGAGGATAATAAATGAAAAAAGGACTTTTAGGTGGAATTGGATTAGCTGTTGTAATCATTGCAGGACTTATATGTGTTGCAAAGTGCAGTGTGAGAGTTCCGGCTGGTTACATTGCGGTAGAGTACAAAATGAACGGAGGAATCTCTAAGAATGTACTTACACAAGGATGGCATTTGATTTCACCTACAGTAAAAACTTCACTGTATTCCGTTGGAATCGAGCAGTCTTATCTTACATCTGAGGATAAGGGCGATTCTCCAAAAGATGAAAGCTTCAAGACACCAACAGCAGATGGTAAATCGCTTCAAGTTGACCTTGAATTTTCTTATAAATTCGATCAGAGCAGAGTAACTGATGTATTTACTCAGTTCAAAGGTCAATCCGGGGAATCTGTGAAAAATACTTTTATTAAGCCTAAGATGAAAGCATGGACGCAGGAAGTAACTGCGAAGTATCCAGTAACAGATGTTTTCGGTGATAAACGCCAGGAACTCAATGAAGCACTTGACGAATATCTAAAGCAGAAATTTGAGCCATACGGAATTATTATTGATACAGTAAACTTTACTTCCATTTCCACTGATGATGAAACACAGGCTGCAATCCAAAAGAAGGTAAATGCACAGCAAGAATTAGAACTTGCTAACATTGAAGCTAAAACAGCCAAAGTACAAGCTGATAAAGATAAAGAAGTTGCACTGATTGCTGCTGAACAGGAAAAGGAGAAAGCATCTATCCAAGCGGAACAGGCCAAAATTGATGCAGAAGGTAAAGCTGAAGCTATTAAGATTAAAGCAGAAGCTGAAGCAGAAGCAAATAGAAAAATCGCAGAATCTCTTACCCCAGAGCTGATTGAAAAACAGAAGATTGATAAATGGAATGGTGAAGTACCAAAAATTCAAGGAAGTAATACTTCTACCATCGTAGATACAAGAGATATGACAGCTGATGAGAATGCTAAATAATAAATAAACCAGTCAAGAGAGCCACATGAGAGCCAGACTAAATCCTAAAAAGAAAGGAGGTCTGGCTCTATTTTTATGGGAAAAATTACAGAAGGTTCGCTTGAATGGTATCGGGCAGTGCTGAATCAGATTATCAGTAGTGATATGACAATCTATCAGAACCAAAAAGATTGCCTTGATTTGCTCTTAAATATGAATATTGACCTTCCTTTCGACAAGAACCAAGAAGCACGAAAAATGGCTATGAAAGTAAGTCAATACTCACATAACATAGCAGAGAAGTGTGCTGCATTAACTGGTAGTGGTGACTTTGACGATATCTACTGGCAGTATTTGTTACTGGAAGCACCACATTTATTTGAAAGTTACTTGCTTTATATGGAAAAAAACAGACCAGACAGCAAGAAATTTTATATTCCACGAAGAAAAACACTACATGTGGTAGCCCAAGACTTACAGGATTTGGAAGAAAGAAAAATAGAGTTTTACGGTTTATCGCTCCCAAGCCGTGTTGGAAAATCTACTATGTGTATTTTCTTTATGTCATGGATAATGGGGAAAAGACCGAATAGTCATAGTGCTATGGGCGGTCATTCTGGAAAACTGGCAAAAGGATTTTACGGAGAACTTCTTAACCTCATTAATACACAGGAATACAACTACAGTGAAATTTTTCCACAATCGAAACTTCAAAAACAGAGTGCTGATGATTTTGAAATAAACCTGGACAAGCCAGACAGATTTGCAACAATGACTTGCCGTGGTATTGAAGGTACTTGGACAGGTGCTGTTGATATTTCTTCCGATGGGTATTTGTACGTGGATGACCTTGTAAGAGATAGACAACATTCATTAAGTCCTACCCGATTAGAAAATACATATCAAGAATATCTAAACAAGATGGTTGACCGTAAGATTGATGGTGCAAGAGAACTTATGGTTGGAACCAGATGGAATTTATATGATCCTCTTGGAAAGATTGAGAAGCTAAATCGGGATAATCCAATGTATCGGTTTAGAAAAATTCCAGCTTTGAACGATGATGGTGAATCCAATTTCGATTATGAGTATGGCGTTGGATTTTCAACAAAATATTATGTCGATATGAAAGCCAGGTTAGACGCTAACGAATGGGAAGCCAAATATCAGCAAAAGCCCTTCTTACGTGAAGGAATTGTGTTTGCATCTGACGAATTAAGATATTATAACGGCGTTCTCCCAGAAGGTGGATTTGTTAAAAATGTTTCTGCTTGCGATGTTGCGTGGGGTGGTGGCGATAGCTTATCAATGCCAGTGGGTGCAGAATACGAAAATGGAGATGTATATATTTATGATTGGATTTTTAGCACAGCACCAAAAGAAGGAACATTGCCATTAGTTGTTGGAAGAATCATGGGAAATAATATTCAATCCATCAATTTTGAAGCAAATAATGGTGGAGATATGTATGCCTATTATGTAAATGAACGCTTGAAAGAACATAAATACGCTTGCAGCACGACAAGTACAAAAGCACCTTCAAAACAAGCAAAAAAAGAAAAAATAAATCAATATTCCGGGGATGTTAAGCAAAATTTTATATTTTTGGCTCCGAAATATCAAGATAAACAGTATCAAAAGGCTATGGATGAATTAACTACATTCGTCTATATTGGCGATAATGAACATGATGACGCCGCCGATGGAGTTACACAGCTTGCAATAACGCTTGCCGGCAAAAGATTTGCAGAAGTAAAAGCAACCAAAAATTTTATGTGGGGAAGGAGATAGAATATGATGACTGCAACTCAATATTTACGACAGATTGAAAATTATGATAACAGAATCAAAAACAAGCTTATCGAAGAAGAACAGCTCAGTTCTCTTTCCACAAGTGTATCTGCAATTCCTGTTGGAGAAAAGGTGCAAACTTCTGTAAAACGTGATCCGATGGGAGATATGGTTGCGAAGATATTTGATCTGCGAGAAGAGATTTCAGAAATGATATCTGAATTTTTACAAAAAAGACAAGAAATAGTCCGAACTATAGAACAGGTTGAAGATCCATTACTATATGACATATTATTTAAGCACTATGTTGAGTACAAATCTTTGGTTCGCATTGCAGATGAGATGGGTTATTCAGAGATTCACATTAAAAAAAAGCATTTAAAAGCCATAGCAGAAATAAAAAAGATAAAAGGTTTTGAAAGATGATACCAAAATATACTGAATGATACCGTCAATATGTGTAGAATATAAAGTAGAGCATTGGATTAAAATATCCAGTGCTTTTTATTTTGCAGAAAGGTGGTTCTGCTAGTGAGAAATACAATGAATTTTGTAGATTTATGCCGAGGTGAGTTCGGTAGAAAAGTAGCCTACACAGGCGTTGACCGAATCACTCCACAAAATGTAGTAAAAGTAGTATCAGATACAATTGGCATACATAATAGAAATCGAACATTGATTGATTACTTGTATCGGTACATGAAAGGCGATCAGCCGATATTATACCGAAATAAAATAGTCCGTCCAGAAGTTAATAACAGAGTGGTAGAAAATCACGCATTTGAAACTGTAAAATTTAAAGCTGGACAGATTTGTGGGGAGCCAATTCAATATGTATGTAAAAAGAAAAAAGCAGATAAAAAAATAAATGAGCAAGTTGACCTACTGAATGATTATCTGGATGAAGCCAATGCAGATGCAAGAAACATCCAGAGAGCAATATACCAAAGTGCAACAGGAACATCTTATAAGGCTATTCTGAAAGAAGAGGACTGGACAAAAAACGGAGATTTACCACCGTTTAGAATCTTCATTCCATATCCAGGTGATTGTTACATTGTATACTCACAGAGAAATGGGAAACCAATGCTTTCCGTGCAGATTTTAAAAGATGAAGATGAACAGCAATATTATTTATGTTATTCAAAGAACCAGTTTTTTGAAATCAAGAATGGAAAAGTAACCAACTACGGCATCAATGGTTTTGGCGGGATTCCTATCGTTGAATGTCCGAATAATCACGACAGACTTTCAGATGTTGAAATTGCAATCACCTTATTTGATGCAATTAATAAATATCAGTCTGATAGATTAAATGGCGTGGAACAGTTTGTGCAAGCCTTTATGAAGTTTAAAAACTGCGAGATAGATGAAAACGAGTTTTTGAAAATGGTAAAACTTGGTGCTATCTCTGTTAAAGATACTGGAAATGGCTGTCAGTCAGATGTTGAACTGATGACCGCTGAACTGAATCAATCAGAGAGCCAGGTTGCAAAGGACGATATCTACAATAATATGCTGATTGTGGAAGCAATGCCAAACCGCCAAAGCAATAGCGGAGGAGATACAGGAAATGCCGTATACCTTCGTAATGGATGGGACTTCGCAGAGAGAGATGCAAAATTGGTAGAAGCATTCACGAAGGAAGCTGAAAAGGAATCTGCCAGAATCATTCTGAATATTATTCGCGGCACATCAAATGATGTTAATATCTCAACGCGAGATTTCGATGTAAAGATAACCAGAAACCCGACAGACAATATGCTTGTAAAAGCACAGGCACTTGATTATCTGTTTAAAAATAAAATTCATCCGCTTATTGCACTGATTACTTGCGGTTTATTTAGTGATCCGCAGAAAGTCTACGAAATGAGTTTACCGTATCTGGGAACTATTTACCCGGAACTGGCAGACCCGGAAGCGGAAATGCAGAAAGCACAGCAATTACTTGACGGAAAGTTTCAAAATCCGTCCAAAACAGAACCAATGGCAAATTCTCCATCTAACGAAGAATGAACCAAATTTCGATTATTTAAGGAGTTTTAGAGAAATCTAAGGCTTCTTTTTTAATACCCAAAATCAAATAAATTGCAACAGCCCGTGAGCGTAAATCGGGTACAGACCATGTGCGGAGCGAACCGTGTTGAAAAAGCGTATTGGACTGGAAGAAAGGAGATTTCAATGACAAGAGAACAGGCAAAACAGGCACTTATCGGTATGGGAGTTGCAGAACCTTCCGAGGAACAGGTTTCTAAGCTTCTTGATTCTATTTCTGCTGAAACTAAGAAAGAGAAAGACAAAAATGTTTCTCTGAAGGAAAAAGCTGAAAAAGCAGATTCACTGGAAAAAGAGTTGGAAGAGCTGAAAAAGCAGAACATGACCGAAGCAGAACGGCTAGAAGCTGAACGCAAGAAAGAAAAGGAAGCAGTGGATAAGGAGTTAGCTGATTTGAAAGCTGCGCTTGCAGAATCCAACAAAAAAGCCCTTACCAGTGAAATTACTTCTATGTTCGCAAATGCAGGACTTTCAACCGAAACATACGCGAGTGCTATTAAAGCATACGCATCTGCACCGTATGAGAAACCAGAAGATGCAATGAAAGAAGTCGAAACTTTTGTTAAGGGAGTTTCCGAAGCAAATAAAACAGCACTTGATACCGCAAAAGCAGCTTGGGAGAAGGAAGCATTGGAAAACACTCCGAATCCGGGTGGTGGTAGCGGTGGGAAAGCTACAGTAAAAAGTGATGCTGCTGAATTTGCAAAAGCTTACTCAGCAAAAAAGAACCAGGAAACTAAATCAGTGGACGGTAACGCCCCTGTAAATATTTAAGTAAAGGAGATATAAATAATGGCTTTTATGAAAACAGAGCAGTATGAGTCCACTCCAAATATTCTTGAATCCGAGGTCGGACTTGTACTCAAAACCTACACAGCAGATCAGACAAATGCTGAAACAGTTGGAACTAAGAAAATTATCAAAGCAGGTTCCGTATATCCAACAAATGCGACAGGCGCAATCGGCATTGTATTTGAAGATGTTGATATGACAGATGATACCAAGAGACCAATTTCCGTGATTGTCGCAGGCCGTGTTCTTGAAAAGAGACTTCCAGTAACAGTTGACACTACTGCAAAAACAGAGCTTGAAAAAGCCGGAATCGTTTTTGTAGTCACAGAAGACCCAGTATTTTAAGGAGGTATGACAAATGCCATTTAATATTTTGAAATCAATTACCCAAGAAGAAAGACTTAACTTTTCTCAGAATTTCAGCGTTAAAAGACCAGGTATTCTTGACACCATTTTCCCAGATACAAAAACCCAGTATCTGAAAGCAGAGTATTACAGACTTATGGCTGGACAGAATCTACCGGAAGTTGCATTTGTCCACGCTCTTGATAGCGAAGCAGAAATCGGAACAAGACCTGGATTTGAAAAAGTCCTGACTGAAAAACTCTTCATTAAGAGAAAAATCAATCAGTCTGAAAACTTACGGCAGGCAATTGAAAACGGTGTGCCGGATAATGAAGCACTGAAAAACTTTGTATTTGATGATGCAGCCAGACTGTTCGAGAGCGTTGTTACAAGAGCAAATGTTATGAAAGGACAGTTCCTTTCCACTGGAGCTGTAACAATCAAAGAGAACCATGTTGACATGGGAATTGACTATGGCGTTCCAGCAAGTGCAAAAGTAACGCTTACTGATTGGTCTAAGCCAGATGCAGATATCATGGGCGATATCCAGAAAATGGTAGCTGTAGCAGAAGGCAATGGCTATGTAGTAAACAAAGCTGTTACTTCTCTTAAAATGATTAACTACATGCGGAACAACACTGCAATGCAGACAGCTGTTCTGGGTGCTGCAAATAAAAGGCTTCTCACAAAGCAGGAGCTTGCCAATCTGCTTATGCAGGAATATGGAATCACAATTGATCGTTGTGATGAGAACTTTAATTTCAGAAAAGCAGATGGAACCCTGAAAACAGCCAGATACCTCAAAGAGGATGTATTTACTCTGTATGAAGCAGATGCTAACGGTTCTTTCGGTGTTGGCCTCTGGGGTGTGACACCTGAGGAACTTGAATACAGACAGTTCATTCAGGAAGAGAACCGTTCTTTCGTAACCCTTTCCATGTGGGCTACACCAGACCCAGTTGCAGTATGGACAAAAGCATCCGGTATGTTCGTTCCGGTCGCACCGAAAGCCAACGGCGGTATCGTAATCGGTACCAAAGCGGGGGAATAACCGGGCATAGTCTCGATGAAAACAGCCAGTCACCATCTGTAGCAAGTGTGAATGATACATCAACACACAAGTATACAGAAAGCGAGTTGTCTAATATGACTGTATCTCAGTTAAGACAACTTGCAAGTGACAACGGCTATGCCCTGACAGCAACGAATAAGGCTGGAATAATATCAGAGATTTTATCTCAGCAAGGATAGGTGACTTAAATGGACGAACGGCTTATAGAGGATTTGACAAATTATCTTGAAGATGATACAGAAACTGCGAGGATGATTCCTCTTTCAGTAAAGAGGGCTATTCGTTCATTTAAGAAGAAAAGGAATTATCCTTCATCTTACAGTGATGAGAAAATAAATTCCGATATGGAAAAATGTTATGATTGCATATTTGATTTGGCTCTTTTCTTTCTAGTAAAGCAGGGAGCTGAATTCCAAGGATCACATTCCGAATCTTCTGTAAACAGAAATTGGACTTCCGAAACTGAAATTTATGTAAATCATGGAGTTTTTCCATTTATCGGATTCTAAGATGGTGTGTGCGTGATACGTCAATCCTCCCACGTATCGCAGGGGTGCTTCAAATTAGGTGGGTAGAAGCAATATCTTAAAAATGGGAGTGATGGAAAGGAATAGCGATGGGATGTGAACACGAGTGCGTCAACGAACACCGCTTAAAAGAATTGGAAAGTGCCGTCCATGAGATGAAAGAAAAGCATTCCAAAAGGGATGGAGTTTTTTTTGAACGTATCAATGCGCTGGAACAGAAAATTGCTTTATACAACAATGACCTGGGACACATTAAGGATACAGTTGACGAAATGAACGACAATTTAAAATCACTCATGGAAAAGCCAGGAAAGTTACAGGACAAAATAATTGCTTATGTCATAACTGGCATAATTGGTATTGTTTTAGGCTTTGCCCTAAAAGGCATTTTCCCGGTGTAAATATTGATTCCACTAACAGGGAGGACAGTGGAATGGATGATTATAAAGACTTTTCAGAAGATGAAAGAATCTTCTATTTGCGTGAAGCTGGATTTGATTCCAGAGAAAAGGAGTTATTCCGATTGCGTGTTTATGAAGAAAAAACGCTTGCAGAAGCTTCAGAAATCATGGGGTACAGCACAAGAACCGTAGACCGCATAAACAGAAAATTAAAGAAGAAAATTATGAAAGTTGCCCCGATGTATTGTCGGGGCTTTTCTTTGTATTAATAGAAAATGGCGTATTTATGGCGTTATCATGGCGTGTTAATCAACCTCTTATTATTGTAAAATATAGTTATAAAAACAAGGGAGGTTTGAGATATGCAGTATGGTAATCCGTATTTTGCACAACCATTTCAACAAATACAACCGTATCAAGATAGATTAGCGCAATTACAGAATAGTTATCAACAGGCAATGCCATACGGACAGGCACAAATTCAACAACCAATGCCACAAGTACCACAAATTCCCATGTTACAAGGGCAGATGGTCGATGGCATTGATACTGTAAAGGCAAAAGATGTAGATATGTCTGGAAGCCCTGTTTATTATCCAAAAACTGACGGTACAGAAATATATAGAAAACAATTACAGGCAGATGGAAGAAGTAGAATTTTTGTTTATCGACTTATAAATCCGGAAGAACAACAGCAACCAAAGGTAGAAGAAAAACCGATTGACATAGAAGCTATGTTTAATCAACTTCGGAACGATGTTTGTTCTGAGATTTCCGAAATAAAGAGTATGTTCCCGACACAAATGTCGGGAACACCGGAACCCAAGCAGAATGGAGGTAAACAGAGATGATGAATCCAATGCAACTTATGCAGATGATACGTGGTGGAGGAAATCCTCAACAAGCCATAATCAATATGATGAAACAGCAATCTGGAAATAATCCTGTAATTGACAATGCAATTAGCATGATGGAAAAAGGTGATAATGCAGGAATTGAAAAACTTGCAAGAAATCTTTGTAAAGAAAGAAATATTAATCCAGACGATATACTGTCGCAGGTTAAGAACCAGTTTGGAATAAAATAAATTCGCTACAATAATTAAAAGAGCCGCGGTCTTTTGATTTTGTATAAATTACAAAAATCAATAAGGAGGTAATCGCTATGATGAATGGTGGATTATCAGCAAGCGATGTCGCTGTATTAAGCGGCTCTAATAACCGTGCCGATGAAGGCTATGGCTTTGGCGGTGGCTGGGCATGGTGGATTATTATATTGCTCATCTTCGGCTGGGGCGGTTTCGGCGGCTTTGGTGGCTGGGGTGGCAATGGTACAAATGGTTCCGGCTTCCAAGGATGGGCTACCCGTTCAGATATTAATGAGGAATTCGCCCTTAATGATATTCAGAATGGTATCAGAGGTATTCAGCAGGGTATCTGTGACAGCACATATTCTCTTAACAATACCATGCAGAGTGGCTTTAATGGTATGAATGTCGGAATGCTTCAAGGCTTCAACGGCGTTCAGCAGGCAATCAATGCTGATACTGTAGCCGGTATGCAGAATACCAATGCATTACAGTCTCAGTTAGCAAATTGTTGCTGCGAAACAAGAGAAGCAATCCAGGGCATCAATTATAACCTTGCCACTAACACTTGTGCTCTCCAGAACACAATGAACAACAACACCAGAGATCTTCTGGAAAACCAGAACAGCAACACAAGAGCAATCCTTGACTTCCTGACTAACGATAAGATTGCAACATTACAGGCAGAGAACTCTGATCTGAAACGTGCTGCATCCCAGGATCGCCAGTCTGCATTGCTTACAACAGAGATGTATGCACAGGCTCAGAGATTAATCAATGCAATCAACCCGGCTCCGATTCCTGCATTCCAGGTTCCAGCTCCATATGCATACGCAGGATGTAATACATATGGTAACGGTTGTTGCTAAGTAACTCGCCCTTAGAGGTTGACTAATTCTAAGAGGTGGGTTACGGCTCACCTCTTATTTTGATTGAGAGGTAGAAATATGAGTTGTAAAAATGTTTGTAAGCTCTGCAACCGTCTTGTAATAAGCCAAGCTGTTGCGTTTACAGGAGGTAATCTTGTAATCACACTCCCAGCAGGCAGTTACAACAATGGAGAGAAATATTGTATTGTTGTTGCACAAAGTATACCAGAAGCCACTACAATTACTGCTCCGGTAATGATTCAGATAGGAACAGGAACAACTTTGTATCCGCTAGAAAATCGTTGCTGTGCACAGATTACGGCTTGTGGAATAAGAACCAGAACGAAGTACGCAACCAGAGTAGCTACAAGTGCAACTGGCGGAGTATTCAAGATGTTAGGAAATCCGGCTTGTAGTCCGAGTAACAATTTGACGGCAATCAATGGTACAGCCCCAACAGCAGATACACCTGTTACGCAGGCTGTTAGAAAGGGGGCACTGTAATGCATAAAGTTGCAATGGAAATGGGAAAATGGGCTATGGAAAAAGCCAAGACACATGGCTTTGATAATCTCAGTGCTCAAGATTGGGACGATTTGAAAGACTGCATGGAAGCAGTAAAATGTGCAATTTGCGCTGATAAGGATTACAGAATCGTAGAAGCTATGGATGAATGCGAACAGGAAGAAAAGTATCTTGGACGCATGGGATATGACCGTTACCGCTATTCAAATGGGCGTTTCGCTCCAAAAGGTAGGGGAACCAGAAAAGGCTATAGACCGTATCTGTATATGCAGGATGATGACTGGATGGATGAGTATTTAAACAATCCAGAATTTGAGCGCAACATGTACCGCATGGGATATCATCCAGACCGTAGTGATATGGAAATTGGTGACATGAATCGGAAGAAATCCAGATATGGCGAATCCTATGATAGATACGATGAGAATCGTAGGCATTATCATGATTCCAAAGACACGGAATCCAAAAGAAAAATGGATGATTCCATGAAGGAGTACACATCTGACATTATCCGTAATCTTACTGAGATGTGGTCTGATGCAGATGCAACGCTCAGACAGTCAATGAAAGCTGACCTGACACGTTTCGTACAGCAGATGAACTAGAGCAATAAACGAATTAAGTCCTTGTCGCAAATTAATGCGGCAGGGGCTTTTTTGGTGAAAAGGAGTATAAACATGATTTCTATTTTAAGAAAAATATTTTGCAAACATAAGAACAGCGAAGTGATCTGCTGGCACTGGACACACGGACTGAATGGCAACGATATAAGATTTTTGGAAATCCAAAGAAAATGCACGGAATGTGGAAAATATTTCTTTACGCATATAAAAGATTGGAATGAGTGCGATGAATTTATTAAGAAGCATCCCGACAAAGAGTGGTCGGACAAATGTAAACCTGTTTTGAGTTTTAAAGGATGGTGAGAAACCATGCTGAAACAATTCTATATGAATGGGGACTTATGGAGAGTGCGCTTTGTTTCTCCCAATGATAATGTTTTGATTGACCGTACAGGGCAGAGGACACTTGCTGTATCTGATTACTCCACAATGACAATTTCGATTGCAAACAACATGCATGGAGAACTTCTGAACCGTGTATTTATCCACGAATTAGGACATTGCGTGATGTTCAGCTATGGTCTATTACCAGAGCTTCACCGTATGGTTAAGAAAAGGTATTGGGTGGATGCAGAGGAATGGTGTTGTAATATTCTAGCAGACTACGGACAGTTTGTTATTAGAACAACAAGAGATATTTTAGGAAACCAATTTACATACGTTTCGCCTGTTGGAATGGAAAGGATGATTGCATGAGAGTATTAAGATTTATTGTAAATAATCAAAGAATTTATCCAGATCCCAAGTGTGATTTCTCTGGACTGGTAAAGGGCACGACTGGATATCTTAAAGCATTGTTTATCTTTTCACCAGAGTGGAACGGATGTAAAACAGCTGCTTCATTTTGGAGAATGGAAAGAGAATACCCAGTAATACTGAAAAACAATCAATGTGAAATTCCAACGGAAGCCCTTACTTGGGATTATTTTTCTGTATCTGTCACTGGCGTAAAAGATAACGGAAAATACATTATAACTACTGGTAAAACCAAAGTATCACAGAGGGGGTAGAACATGGCAACAGCACTTGATTTACTTATGAGCGCAAAAGAAGATGTTAATTTGCTTTCTGAAGAATCCGATATATGCACAATTGACGCTAAGACAAGGGTTATTTTCGTGCCATCTACAATCGTAGTTGGTGGGGTACAATCTGACAAGAATGCAGAACGTATTAAATTTTCATGTCCAAAAATTGTAGGAGATAATCTTGATTTATCCAAATTTTCAGTCAGAATTAACTTTGAAAACGTAAGCAGTGTGGATTTTAATGTTTCTATCAAAGACCAATACATTTGTGATGATGTAGCTGTAGATGGCGAAAATGTAACTTTTTCTTGGTTGATTGGAAGAAATGCAGCAAGGTATATGGGAACGGTACGTTTTATTGTTTGCGCTGTTAAAACGGATTCCGATTCAAATATTAGTGTTGAATGGAATACCACAATAGCGGAAGTACCAGTGCTAGAGGGTATCGAGATTGATCAACCACAGATAGGACAGGAAGAAAAAGATGTTATAAATCAGCTTTTGGAGCTTACTAAAAACACATCTGCGGAAGCTGTTCAAAATGTAAATTCCGCAAAAGAACAAGCTATTAAGGACATCCAGAGTGTATCACAGCCAGACACTACATTGACTATAGAAGGTGGGCTTGCAGAAGCAAAAGCAACTGGAGAAGCTATTGGTTCGATAAAGGAAGATATATCCACCAAAATCACCAAATTCTACGCAAGTTCACAAGGCGAAACTCATCTTGCCGATTCTGACAATGGCAAAATTATGGATATGATGATGTATGGGAAGTCTGAACAGAAACAATATAGTGGATATCAATTAATTGACAAACATATTACATCTGATGGAACTTATAATGGTCTTACATATAAAACGATAAATATAGGAGAGATACAGATTCATGGAATAAACAATTTAAATACTGATTCAAATGAATTTCAAGTAGTGTCGTTTACAAATCTCGCAGAAGGTAAATATACAGTAAGTGTAGCATCAACAGATAATAATGTTTCGATAAGAGTTATTATAAACAATGTGTGGCACGGAAGTGGTACATTTGATATTCAGCCAGAAGATACTGTTATGGTTTGGTTGAATATCAAAGCTTCTGCGACTGTAAATGGAACGATTAAAATTATGCTCGAAAAAGGTTCAGAAGCACATGCCTACGAACCATACACCGGTGGCATCCCAAGCCCAAACCCTGATTATCCGCAGGAGATTAAGAGCGTTGTGAATCCGACTGTAAAATTATCAAACGAAGATGGAACACAATTTAAGACCGTCACCCTCCCATACACATTAAACGCTATCCCAGTAGAATCAGGCGGTAACGTCACAATCAATGGTCAGCAGTATGTGAGTGACTATGCGGATGTGGAACGTGGGAAGTTGGTTAGGATGGTTTCGCCAGTAGCGGTATTGGATAGCGGATATGGACCGGGACATAATAATTCCCATCAAGTACTAATAAATAAATATATAAAAAATACAACCAACGATAAAATTGGAATTATTTTATGTGACAAATTACGTCCGGCAAGTGCAGACGATGTATGGAGCGGAGTAGCAGATAATATTGTTTCGACTCATGCTGATGTGTCGAATATGCTTACATTTAGATGCACTACCAAAGCTAATGATATGGATTCAGCTTTGAAGTTTATAAAAAGTTGTAAGATATACATTGCTCTTGCCAAACCAGAAGAAATTGACCTCACACCCGAAGAAATTGCCGCATTCAAATCACTTGCAACATATTATCCAACCACAAATATATCTATCAATTCAGAGCAGCTTGACGGATATACAGTGTTCAATTATCCAATTTCAATGCAAAACGGTTGGGACTATGTAAAACAGCAGATAGGTGATACGAGGGAGTACATCTATGACATGGACGCACGTACTCAGAACACTGATTTACAGGCGGCAGAAGCCTACGTTAACAGCGAATACGCAGTAGCACTTACAGAATTGGAGGTATGATTATGTTATATAGAACATTACTGAAACTTAAAGAGAAAAACGGTCTGACAGATGATTTGAAAAATAAGATTGATATTTTCTTCGCAACGGGAAGAATTACTGAGGAACAGTATAATGAGCTGATGGATGTTAATAAGGAAGAAGAACCGAAAGTGGAAACTAATTAACTAAAGGATGCTTTTTTAGTTAAGCAACCAAATTTAAGAAAGAGAGGAAATATGAGAGGATTAGTCCGTCAAAAACAAAAAGTATATTGGTCTCGAATAACTGAAAAAACAGAAGGATTAGACCGTATTAAAGTTTATGAGAAACCAGTTCTATACTCTTTTTCTGTATCATCTACAGCCGGAACACCAGAAGAAATTGCAGCCGGAATAGTGCCAGATTATGACAGATACATTACAAGCTTTAATCGAAATTTCCATCCACAGGAAGCGGACATATTTTGGATAGATAGAATTCCACAAATAAGCGAGGACGGAAGCCTTATTTTGAACAAAGATGAAGAGCCCACAGTATTGCCAGACTACACACTAAAGAAGATTTTAGACACACAAAAAGGCAATATTGCCAGATACGGAATTTCTAAAAGAGGAAACGAAGATGGGTAAGACAATAAAGTGTACCTTATCACAGAAATCAATCCAAAAAGCTATTGATGAAATAAAAAATTATCAAAAATCTTTAAGGAATAAAAATGAAATCTTCATAAAAAGATTATGTGAATTAGGGATTCCGGTCATTGACCAAAATATTTTGGCAGCACAAGGCGATTCCGACAAGAACCATAATACTTATATCAAAATCAACAGTTTTGGGGACTATGCAGAAGCTCACTTAATATGCGAAGGAAAAAGTATTTTATTCATTGAGTTCGGTGCAGGTATTCACTACAATGGTGCGGCTGGTTCTAGTCCACATCCAAAAGGAGAAGAATTTGGTTATACAATCGGCTCTTACGGACAAGGAAAAGGAAAAAACGATTCCTGGGTATATGTATCTGATTCTGGTGAATGGGTTCGCTCTCACGGTACAGAAGCCACAATGCCAATGTATAAGGCAAGTGTAGAAATCATTCAGAATATCCGCAAAATTGCTAAAGAGGTGTTCTCTTCTTAAAGATGATACCGAAGTATACTGAATGATACCAACCAATTATGTTATCATTACAGTGTTAAATTGTAGCATAAAATGCAATGCGTTCACTATGAAGGTGGGCGCATTTTTTATTGTGAGGTGACAGATATGCCAGACACAATAGAATCCCCTGTACTGGAAGTTTTTTCAAGGTGGGGAGCGTCTGTTTCTAAGATTACTGGCGCAGACAATTATTCCATGGATGGAAGTGAAACAAATGCTTCTGGAAAAATGGCATATGCACAGCTTTATATGCTTGGTAATCCAATTACAATAGGTGACCTTGAAGGGGATGAATGCGCAACAATGCCATCATTTCAAGTAAATTGTTTCACCTCTGGGAGTAAAGCATTAACCAGATTGTATGAATTGGACAAAATAAGCCACCAAGCTATGGTGAGCATGGGATTTCGTCGCACATACGGACCGGAACCTATGTTTTTTGGTGATAGTGGAATCAAAAAGCTTGTGAGCCGATACAGCCGAATATATACAGGAAAATTACTTTGAAACCAATGAACGCATAGACGTTCTTTTTTTATGCTTAAAACGAAAGCGAGGTGAGATTATGGATCAGATTTTAAGTTATGTAAAGCCAGAATTACTTATTGTCGTTGTATTTCTTTATTTTATCGGAGAAATGATTAAAAAGTCAGAGAATATTTCTGACAAATTTATTCCAATGATTTTAGGAATTCTTGGTGTATTAATTTGCGGTCTTTATGTTTTTGCAACATCTACAGTTTCCGGTTCACAGGAAGCTGCAATGGCACTGTTTACCGCAATTACACAAGGCGTTATCGTTGCCGGATTAAGTAATTATGTAAATCAACTTATCAAGCAATCAGGAAAAGAAGAGTAGAAAGGCGGTGATCCGCTATCTCCCGGCACAGGGTTACGTGCATAAAACATGAATTAAAGAAAGGGGCCTATTAAAATGACAGATTTAACAACACTTGGCGTAACTTTCCATTATGCTGTAGAAACAGTGAGTGGAACAAAGCCAACTGCATTTACTCAAATAAAAAGATGTAGCGCAATCGGTGGAATAAGTCTTGATACTGAACAGATTGATGTTTCCGCATTGGAAGATTACTTCACACAATATGCGGCAGGAAGGCAGGATACTGGAGGCGCATGGGAAGTTACTTTTAACATGAATGCTGACGTTATAACTGCAATCGAAAAACTTTTTAAAGACTCTAAAGACGCAAAAGCTAAAGGCCTTTCAACCTGGTTCGAAGTTGCGTTCCCAGATCTCGAAAAAGCATTTTTCATTGTTGCTGAACCAGGACGAGCAATTCCGCTTCCAGAAATTGGTCAAAATGAAGCTGCGACCATCCCGATATCATTAATCATAAATGATTACAAAGGACTCGATACAAAGGTTGTAACTACATCAGAATTATAAAAAATAATGGGAGGATTATAAAATGGTAACTTTTAATGTACATGGAAAAGAATATAAGGTTGTATTCGGATACGGACTTCTTACAAAAACAGATGTTCTGGATAAAGTACAGGGAATTACAGATGGAAAAGAGAAAAGCCTTCATAAGATGATTTCTCTTCTTCCGGAACTGCTTCTTGCCGGACTTCAAAAGAAGCACAAGGATGAGTTCAGCTATGAGAGTGATTCTGAAAAAGAAGCTGTTCTTGATAAAGTATGTGACCTTTTGGATGATTACGAAGATGAAGGAACTGAGGAAAATCCGAAAAGCGGATTTGATTTATACCAACTTCTTGACAAAGAATTGGAGAAAAATGGTTTTTTATCCGGTCTGCTGAATGCAGTAGCAGAAGCACAGGCAGTGGAGAAGAATGCAACGAAGCTTCCGCAGGATCACAAAAAGAAAAATTAACTTTTCGAGAAGCTGTTTACCAAGAGATTCTTCCTTTATACCTCTCTATTGGCGTATCTAAAGAAGAATTTATGGATTCTACACCAGCTGAATTAAAACCTTATCTCGAAGCTGAAAAGATACGCCAAAAGAGGAAAGACGCCGAGCTTTGGCAAGCGGGCATTTATGAAACATCAGCCACATTCACAGCTGTTGCAAATGCTTTAATGGGAAAAAAATCCAAGGCAGAGTATTTGAAAAAACCTTTACTAGAATCAGCAGAGGAAGAAAAGCGTAAACAGGAAGGCATACTTTCTGAAGAAGAAAAGAAAAAACAGAGAAACGCACTTTTGGCAAGCTTGCAACTCATGCAGGCAAGCTTTGAGCTTAACCATGAAAAGGGCAGGCAGGATGAATAAGTCTTGTCTGCCCTTTATTTTTTTTGTAAAAAAGGAGGGACAAATAAAATGGCTGACAATACCATTGATACCCTTGATATACAGATTAGCAGTAGTACAGAAAAAGCAGTACGTGCGCTGACTAATCTTTCAAACAAACTCACAGAAGTTAATTCCGCATTAAGCGGAGTTAATACAAACGGATTGCGTAGTTGTGTAAGGGAACTTGGAAAACTAAAAGAACTTGATATAGGGAAAATGACAAGCATTGCTGATGGAATTGGAAAATTCTCAAATTCCATAAAGACAATGGGTGGAGTAGATTATAAAGGCTCTGGTCTGAATGCAGTTATCAACTCAATAAACAGGCTTAGCCAGGTTGATGTTAGTGGATTTGATTCTGGGAAACTCGGAGAAATAATCCATCAATTAAGCAATTTGGCAGAGATTCCAGATGTATCTACCAGTGTTAATCGTTTTGTCAATTCAATGGCTAGACTAGCCAATTCTGGTGAATATATTGCGAATGTATCTGCTGAATTGCCTGGGCTTGGAAGAAATCTTAAATCAATCGTAGAGAGTTTTACGAGCGTTGGCGATATATCTGAACCTGTAAATAGGTTAGTTCAGTCTATTGCACAATTGGCAAGCTCTGGAAATAAAATCGGACAAACGTCAAGCCAACTTGGAACACTAGCAAAGGAAGTATTATCTTTCTTTGACGTGATGAAAACTGCACCTAAAATCAGTGATAACACAATCCGCATGACGGAAGCACTAGCAAAGTTGGCAAATTCTGGCGGTAAAGTGAATTCCGCTACAAATTCTATATCCAGTGCGTTTTCTAAATTATCATCTGCAACATCTAGCCTTGGTAATATTGTTAGTAAAACTTCTTCTATAATTGGAACCGGGGTAAAAGGCATTATTGGATGGTTTCAACGTCTCGGGAATAGTAGTTCTGGAATTAAAACCGCTTCTTTTAATCTCGGAAATTTTCTTAAAACTGCTATCGGTTTTAAGGCTATTCGTGGTCTGGCAAATTTAGGAAAAAGTGCAATTGGTTTTGGCTCTGCTATTACAGAAATCGAAAATGTTGTAGATGTTTCCTTTGGAAGCATGGCAGATGAAGCCTACAAATTTGCTTCTACGGCCAAAGAACAATTTGGATTATCAGAATTGGCAGCAAAGCAATATTCTGGAACCATGATGGCAATGATGAAATCATCTGGTGTTGCGCAAGATGCAGCTTCTAAAATGTCAATTTCTCTTGCTGGATTAGCCGGGGATATTGCATCATTTTACAATGTTGATACCGATACTGCTTTTCAGAAAATACGTTCTGGAATTTCCGGGGAAATTGAGCCTTTAAGACAATTGGGCATTAATTTATCCGTTGCAAATATGGAGGCTTATGCTCTTTCAAGGGGAATTACAACATCTTATAATGCAATGTCTCAAGCTGAAAAAGTAGCTCTTCGATATAACTATTTAATGTCAGTTACAGGTGATGTGCAAGGGGATTTCGCAAGGACATCTGGCACATGGGCGAACCAGGTTCGTTTACTCACTCTGAATTTCCAGTCACTTTCCGCAGTAATCGGGCAAGGCTTAATTGCTGGAATCCTTCCGGCTATTCAAGCACTTAATGCGCTCATGTCAAAGCTTATGCAAGCCGCAAATGCATTCCGCAACTTCATGTATGTATTGATGGGTAAGAAACTAAAAGGCTCGCAGAGTGGAGTTAGTGATATTGTATCTAACTTAGGCGGTATAGAAACAGCTGGTGACGATGCCTCCTCCGGGCTTGATGACGCTACATCATCTGCCAAGAAATTAAAAAAGGCACTTTCTGTATTGCCATTCGACCAATTAAATCAGCTTACAGATAATTCCGATAATTCTGGAACTGAATCTAAAAGTCTTGGTTCTGGACTTGGAGATTTAGCAGATAGTTTTGCTGGAATACAAGATTCACTGGATGAAGTTTTGACTGTTGACGAAACACCAATCAATAAATGGGCTGCTAAAATCAGAAAAGCATTTATCAATAAAGACTGGAAGGGACTAGGCTTTACTATTGCAGATATGATAAATGTTGGAATGCAAAAAATATACGAAGTTATTAATTGGAATAATGTTGGCCCGAAAATAACCGAATTTGTAAATGCATTTACCACGGCATTCAATTCCATGGTTAGCGGTATAGATTTTGACTTAATGGGAAGATTGCTTGGAGCTGGAATTAACACGGCAGTAAATACCCTAAACCTGTTGCTCGGAGAAGGAGGAATAGATTTTTCCGGAATAGGGGCAAAACTGTCTCAACTTTTAAAAGGTGCTATAAAGGAAATTGACTGGACAGGTCTTGGAAACTTAATTGGGAACAGTTTTATGGCATCTTGGAAAATGCTTTCTGGCTTTGTAAAGGATATGTCGAAAAAGGATGGTGCTGGAATTACCGGATGGAGTAAGCTTGGTACCGCACTTGGAAATGCCTTAAATGGTGCAATCAAAAAGATAGACATGAACACAATTGCAGACGCTCTTTCCGGTTTACTGAATGGGGCGTTTGAAAGCTTAAAATCATTTACCGAAACATTTAATTGGGATGATCTCGCAACCAAGATAAGAGATGGAATCGCTAAATTCATCAAAGAAACAAACTGGAAAGAAAATGGACAGGCTCTTGGAGATTTTATATCTCACCTGTGTACCGCATTAAAAGATTCTCTCACTACAGACACTTTCTATGAGTTCGGACAAGGAGTTGGAACATTCCTTGGTGAATTGCCATGGGGTGAAATCCTTAGTACCGCAGCTGATCTGCTATTAACTGGCCTTACCAGTGCATTAAACGGATTATTCGATGGATTAGAGGAAAAGCACCCGATAGCTGGACATCTTGCAGAATGGCTTACAAAAGCATTTATTGCAGTAAAAATAGCAAATATCACAGGTATTGGAACTCTTGTTGGTTCACTTGTGGGACACATTGCAGGGAAAATAGCTGAAAAGAAAAACGCTGAAATGATTGCTGAAAAATTAGCAGATGTACTTGGAGATGGCACAAGTGGAGCAAAAGAAGCAATAAAAGATTTAGGAGATGCGGCAGAATCGGCAGGAAATGGCGGGTTTACTACACTTGCAGAAAAGATAAAAAATCTCGGTGATGTCGCACAAACAGCTGGTGGACAATTCCAAGGATTTTGGGGATACGCAACAAATTTGGGCGCAACTGCATTTGTCATGGAAGGCCTTGGACAGGTAAAAAAAGCTATGGACTTTAAAGACTCCACAGCTGACGCATTTAACGATTTTGAAGTTGTTAGAAAAGCATTAAAAATCCTTGAAGACCAAACTGGAATTTCCGGGGATAAATTTATCGGTCTTGGCGGTGATTTAAAAAATGTGAAAGACAATGCATTTGATTTTGATGGACAGCTCCAAACCGTAGAAACATCACTTGAAAATCTTGGAATTTCTTCCGATACATTTAAGCAAGCATTAAAACAGGCAATGGAAGAATCCGATACTTCTACAAATTCTCATGTAAGTAATATTAATGAATATATCGGTACGATGGGGACAGAATTTGATAATGCGAAATCTGCATTAGAAAGACTTTCAAATCAAGCGGTAATCACTCCAACGCAGTTTGATGAATTAAGTGCTGTCCTTCAGCAACAAGAATCATCTGGTGCAACAGCCAGAGCCGCATTCCAAGCCTTGATGGATAAAATGACAGAGATGGGAATTGACACAGGAAAAGTTATTAAAGCTTTTTCAGAAGATGTTCCAAAATCTTCATCAACAATGAGCAAATCAGTGGAAACAGCTACGAAATCCATTTCTTCAAACTCTAAGACTGGTTTTGGAATAGCCAGTGCAGCTGTAAGCACGGCAATGGCTGGGATGAAAAAAAGCACAGAAAGCACAATGCCTTCCATTTGGTCGAAGATAAAGAACACGAATGATGATGTTGAAACCAACTCTAAAACCAATTGGGAAAATTCTGCAAGTGCTGTATCGACAGCCCTCGGAACCATGGACACCGATACAAAAGATGTAATGGGTAAGGTTATGACCACCATTCAAAGCTATTGGTCTTCTGTTCTTATCAATACAAACCAGATTTGGGAAAAGGCTTCTGGCAAAGTTGACACGGAAACTGGAAAAATGAAAACCTACACAGAATCTAATTTGTCTGGAATTTCGGATAAAATTAAAAGGCTATTTAATGTTAATCTTACATCAATTGGTCGGGAAACTGCTCAATCATTCGCTGACGGCATGAAACAAGTACATTTACCGACTCTGACTTATTATATTTCAGAGTGGAGAAAACATGATCTTGGCGGTGGAAGAACCAGTTCTACACCAGTTTACAAGCCTAATTGGTACGCCAAAGGTGGCCTTTTCAACGGTGCACAGGTAATTGGTATCGGTGAAGCCGGTTCCGAAGCCGTTCTTCCGCTGGAAAATCCACGAACCATGAAGAAGATCGCAGACAGCATTGTTTCCAGTTCAGACGGAAGCATGGGACTTACAAAAGAAGAAATGGCAAAAGCAGTAGCGCAGGGCGTTGCAATGGCAATGAGTATGAACAGCGGAAACAAGAATCCGCAGTACATTATGAACAGCATTATCCTGGACGGAAGCGAGATTGCGAAAGCTGTAACAAAAGCCCAGAATGAAACGAATAGCCGTTTCAATCCGTCCCCGGCATATTGATTTTTGACTGATTGTGTGGTATAATTTTCTCAATGAAGAAGTACACACGGTCTTGATTTTTGAGCCGCTAAGAAGAAATTAACATTTCTCAATCGTGAGGAATTTTTATCTTACTTGGCGGCTCTTTTTTATTTTATCCTGCCTGCATATGCAGTTGCCAAAAGAAAGGATACACATGGAATTAGTAACAGTTAAAAACAATCAAATTTTTACAGATAGTAAAATAATATCTGATGGAGTTGGGATAAAACATCATTCCATACAACAGTTAATTGCGAAATATGAAAATGATATATCTGAGTTTGGACAGCTCGCATTTGAAATGAGACCTGTAAAATATTCCAGAGGAACTAATTTTGAAAAAATATATTTTCTAAATGAAGAACAGGCTACTTTTATCATTACATTAATGAGAAATAATAAAACGGTTGTCGCATTCAAAAAAGAACTTGTTAGACAGTTTTATTTAATGCGTCAGTTTATTTTTGAACGACAAAGTAAAAATTGGATTCAAACCAGAGAACAAGGAAAGCTCACCAGAAAAGCCGAAACGGATGTTTTGAAAAGTCTTGTTGAATACGCAAAATTACAAGGTTCTGAACATTCCGACAAAATGTATATTACATATACAAAATTAGCAAATAAAATATGCGGAGTTTCTGGAAGAGATAACGCAACCGCACAACAGTTAAGTAACCTTACTGTTGCGGAAAATATTATTCTTCATTGTATACAGGCTGGTATTGACGAAAACAAGCATTACAAAGACATTTACAAGGACTGCAAAAAGCGTCTGGAAATGTTCAAGGATATTGCTTATTTGGAAGTAGCTTAAATTATGGGAGGAAACTACAATGTCATATAAAAATTACATCTTAATTCAAAAGCATTTATTCCGCAGTGAATACATTTTTGCAGATACAGAAGAGTATCTGGCAGACCAACTTTTTAAGAATGAGAAAATTAGAGTGAATTTCGGAAAAGAATTTGGACATACAGAAGAGAAGTATCTTCTAATTTCCTGTAAAATCTGGAATAAAGACCAAGGCAAGTTTTTTAGAGCCATGGAAAAACTGAGGAATAAAATGCCACTGGTCGGGAAAACCGACTATGAGGAATTTTGCAAGGAAACATTCAAAATGTTTGATTAATTAATTCGGTAAAACCAACAGGCTAGACCGATCATCGAAAAGCGGAAATGCCTTGCCGCCTGCCTGTTGATTTACATACAGTTCAAGGCACTCTTTTATACGAAAGGCAGGTATCAATCTATGGCAAAGAGTTTTAATTATCGGAAGTATTACAAAGAATACTATGGAATTGAGTTTGGAAATGAATTTGATATTCACCATATAGACGCTATTCGAGAAAACAATGATATTAATAATTTGATTTTACTTCCAAAGAGTTTACACCAGCAATATCATTCAAAATTGTATGGTGCAAAAAATACTTGGGAAGAAATCGACATTGCAAGAATATACCAATCATCATATGCTTTTGATGAATTGGAAAAATATTTGAAAGTAGCTGAACAAATGCTTGAATGGTCTGGATTAAAACATACATTGGATAATTTCATTGATTCTGGCATTAAGAACTATGAAATTCGGAATGTAACAGGTATGACAGATTCTTTTCTTCCAAACGGAATTACTTGGAAATAACATAATGTTAAAACCAGTGGGCTAGGGTAGCTCCCGAAAGTCTCACCTCCAAGAGACAAGCTCACTGTTTTTATAAAATTGGAGGAAAAATGAATGGAGGTCATTTTATGTCAGTATTTAGAGTACACAAAACTAAAAACTATACGGTGATGAGCAATCACCATTTGAGAGATAAAAATTTAAGTTTGAAAGCGAAAGGGCTTTTATCAGTAATGTTTTCTTTACCAGATTCTTGGAATTATTCCATACCAGGTCTATGCTCAATTTTAAAAGAAAATGAAACAGCGGTGAGGTCTACCATAAAAGAATTAAAGGAGACAGGATATCTTATTGTTGATAAGAAAAAGCCTTGTAAAGAAGAGGGCAGATCAAAGTTTGAATATGTTTATAATATTTACGAAACGCCACAGGAAATAGAAGAAACTGAAGATAAACAAGATGCTCCAAAGCAAGGTGTAGAAAGCCTAGCCCTAGAAGCTCCAGATGTAGAACACCACCCTCATAATAAAAGAACTGATATATCAAATACTGATGAATCAATAACTGATATATTTAATACTGATTTTATTAACCCAAAAGAAGAGAAAAATGCATACCACTCTAACGAGTGGTTCAATTCTCAACATATCAAAAATATGTTGACAGAAGAAAGCATTCAGTATGCTCCAATAGACCGTAAATCTTTTAATTGGTCTGCATTCAAGAACCAGGTTGCAGTGCGTCTTGAAGAATTGGGATATACGACAAGCCCATATACAACCAACCGCTTTCTGGTAGTATCAAAGTATTTCTTCAAGAGGTATGAAGAACGAACCAGAAAACCGCACATAAAAATCAATCAAGACGCTTTGGATAATATCCTGGACAAGTTTGGTTTCGGGCCAAATCCAGATTACTTCCAGAATGTTGAGATTGAAACATACATGAAAGTGATTGATGAATATTTCGGCACTTCATTCAGTGAGTACACGGATCACCATTATTCGCATTTCATGTCTGGTTATGTGCGGAAAATATTGTTGATGAAAATTGAGAACAGGGAGGACACACTATGAAAAGAATCAAAGCGCTACTGGCAACCATTATCTGTATTTGCATTTTTATAGGGCTAACAGGCTGTGCAGCGAATGACGATTACATGAATGACGTGAAAGGAAATCTTTCCGGTAACAGCTACACAATCTACACCTACGATAACTACGGTCAAAAGGTTATGACCACCACTGGGGACAAGATTAACATTTCTGGGAATAAAACTAAATCCAAGGGCTACGATAGTGAGGGTAACGAAACAACCAGCTATGACGTATCTTCCGTTATTACAATTCTGATTGACGGTAAAGAAATTGAAAGCTGTGGTGATACTTGTATTTTTGAACAAAAAGGATTGAAGCCAGAGGTTGATTTTACCCAGGAGGATATAATTAGCCATTCAACTGGGAAGATTTCAGAGAACACATACATAGCCGGGATTTTGAATTGTTATAAAAATTATTTCGGGAAATCCAGGGTTGTAGTAATCAAATCTCAACTTGGACAGCCTATAGCCGCATATTCTGGTGACGAGGTGTTCTGGAAAATCCCGGACGATCTACCTAAAATGACAAAGTTAATGATTGACGGAAAAGCTCTTTATATCCACAGGGCGAACTTCCAGATTATTGATAAAGAATTACTGCAATAAAATAACCAAATCCGTTTCAAAACTTCTCATCCGATAAAATATAGGCTAAATCCAAGAAAATTGAATTTTGATAAAAGAAATTAATTAATTGTGGAGAAAGGAAACAAAGAAAATGAACAGACCATTATTTGAACCAGGGGATATTGTACAACACTTTAAGAGAGAAACCATCGAGAATCCGCATGATAATGAATACCTGTATGAGATTGTCGGTTTTGCCATGCATACAGAAACAAGGGAAGAGCTGGTGATATATAGAGCCTTGTATGGTGAAAAGAAATTATTTGCCAGACCGAAAAATATGTTTTACAGTGAAGTGGATCACAAAAAATATCCAAATATCAAGCAGAAATATAGGCTCGAGAAATATCATGGAGTGTTGTACGTGTAATGGACTTTAAGCAGACTTACTTTTCCATCTGGCAAGAAATATGGAATCTCCACAAGAAGTATGCCTTTATCTCAAAGGACGATATCCCGAAGTGGGAAAATCTCACCATGGAAGCAAACCGGATTCACGATAAATACTCTGATTCTTTTGGAGCAAAATTTGCCGAAGCTCTTTTGTTTGCTGTGACTGCGGAAATTGATAGAAAAGCGAAATAGGACTTCCAGAATACGTCCCAAGGTGGTACAATATGGGTATCAAATATTGGGAGGTACGTATGTATGAAGAAAGCGAAAAAGTTACTATCAGTTTTGGCAGTCATGCTATTGATTGTCTGTATGGCAGTTCCAGTATCTGCGGCAGGGAAGATTAGCAAGAGCAAGGCAACGTTACTTACTGGACAAACCTTGCAACTGAAATTGTCTGGAACAAAAGGAAAGACAAAATGGACTTCCAGCAAGAAATCTGTGGCAACGGTAAGTGGTTCTGGGAAAGTAACAGCCAAGAAATCGGGTTCTGCTACAATTACTGCAAAAGTGGGCAAAAAGAAGTATAGTTGCAAAGTAACTGTGGAATCTCCAAAACTTAGCAAGAAAAGCCTTACTTTAAAAGTTGGAGAGACAAGTACCATAAAAGTAAAAGGAACTAAACAGACTGTAAAATGGAAATCCTCAAAGAAAAGTGTTGTGACCGTAAAAAATGGAAAAATTACTGCGAAAAAGGCAGGAACCGCCAATATTACAGCAACCATTCTTGGAAAGAAATTCACCTGTAAGGTTACTGTGAAAAAGGCTTCTAATGGTGGATTTAGCGGAAATACGAATGCCTCCAAAAACAATGTAACGTATCACGCAGAAGCAACGCCAAGGGGAGAAGTTATAATTCTTAAAAATAATTACAATTATGCGGTTTCTGTTGATATTAGCTGTGCTTTTTGTTTGAATGGACAAATAGTTTCAGTAAGCAATCAGTATGATACGTGTGTAATTGAGCCAGGGATGAAATATGCTACATTAATGACAAATTATGGAAGTCAATGGGATTCTGTAAAAATTAATTTAAAAACAGAAAATGTATCATATTTTGATTTTAATGCAAAGAATATTACGTATACATCAAATTTAGGAACAGAGGGTGTTGTTTTAACAGTTAAGAATAACGGAAAAAACAATCGTGGAACCCATATGGCAGTTGTATACTATAAAAATAATAGAATAATTGGATGTGACGATGGTTTGTTTGCTAATGTTCAAAGAAAAGGAAGCGTTGATTACTTACAATCATATTTTCCAACTGATTTAAATTATAATACAATAATTCCAGATCGTTATGAAGTATACGTAAATATGTCATACGATGTTCGTGATATGCCAGCACCAGAATGGTAAAAGAAAAATTAGGCTAGGGAGAAATCTCTAGCCTTTTATAATCCGTTTGTTATGCCATTTCCATAAACTTCAGATTCACTATCCATTTGCATTTGAGATAATGTATCATCGGCAGTTTTTAATAATTCATCTCCTTTTTGCCAGGCATAAGAAATATATATTTTGTTATTTTCTAAATCATCATCATAATCTGATAAATCAGATGCCCGAAGAACTAAAGAAGTATTGTTAGCACCATACCACCATGTATAAATATTTTTTATTCCCCATTGAGTAGTATCGCTCTCTGTTTTATCAGGATTACCATAGACAGATGAAAGTTTTTCAAGTAAATCAGAATACATAGAGTCTATATCTTGCGGTTCAAATTCATATTGTGCACCATATAGCAAAGTGTTACTATCATCAAAATCTATTTTATTTTCATTAATGCTATAAGAATAGTAAAAATTCAAGTAAGGAGTAGAATATCCAGCTACATCTACATCTGCTATATCTAATGGCTGAGCATAAAGGCAAATTTTACCATCATAAACATTGGAATCGTCAGACATACCAGTTAATATTTCTTTTGTACTCATTGCATTTATCCCATCTAATTGTATGCCATAAAGACACTGATCTGGAAACAAATCCTTTGTATCTGAGAAAGAAGTTCCCCATGGAATATCCCTAAAAAGAATTTCTTTATCTGTTTTAGCGAACACAGGCGTAACACTTGAAAAAATGGATGTTAAAGCCAAAATCATAAAAAATTTTCTTTTCATGTAAAATCCCCCTCTTTAATGTGATACACATATTTTACCATTCCAAAACGGATAGTGGAATAGGAAATTAGGAAAAAGTTAAAATAATGGTTGACATTGTACGTACAAACTGATATATTAAAGATGTACAAAATGTACGTACAATCTGAAAGGAGTGATAAAATGTCTCCCAAAATAGGGCAAAAGTTGACGGACAATCCTAGAAGCGTAAGATTGGAAGTCAGACTTACACAGGAAGAAAATGCACTATTAGAGGAATGTGCAAAAAGACTTCAAGTTACAAAGACAAAAGTTATCACAAAGGGAATCGAATTAGTAGATAAAGATTCTCGAAACTAAAAAACAGCCGTAGCACCGACCAAAGCACAAACGACTGTTTAAGCAACCAGAAGTCTCGCCTCTGGTAATTAATATCTTATCATTTGTGAGACTTCTTTTCAAGAGAAAAGGAGTATTTTTTTATGCAAAACTTAGTAGTAAAAAATGTAAATGTATTAGGTGACATGATTATGGCAGCAAAAGGTACTGATGGATTCGTATATGCAGGAGTAAGTTATTTCTGCAATGCCCTTGGCATGAGCAAAGGACAAAAAGATAGACAGATTATGAATGTCCAAAAAGATAAAACATTACAAATGGGGTGCCTCAAATTTGAGGCAGGGGTATTTGATAAAAATAACGAGACTGTTGCACTTAGATTAGATTTTGTTCCACTTTGGCTTGCAAAAATAAACATAACAGAGAAGATGCAAAATGAGCATCCAGAATTAGCAGCCAAATTGCTTGAATACCAGTTAAAAGCAAAGGATATTTTGGCAGATGCTTTTTCAGAAAAGAGGAATTCTCCCATGACTATTCCCGAACAGATTCAGCTTCTAGCACAGGGAAACGTAGAACTGAATAAGCGGATTGACGATATTCAGACAGAGTTTGAGACTTTGAAAATGGATTTGCCGATTCTCCCGATTGAAGCGGAGAAAATCACGGAAGCCGTAAAGAGAAAAGGAACACTGGTGCTTGGCGGTAAGGAATCCAATGCTTACAATAGCCGTTCCATTCGCCAGAAAATTTACAGTAACATTCATTCCAATCTGCGCTACCAGTTCCAGGTAAAAAGCTACAAGGCAATTAAGAGAAGCCAGGTAGAACAGGCAGTCAAGATTATTGGAGAATATAAACCGCCAGTTTTCTTGAAGAATGAGATTGATACAGAAAACGCACAGCAGAGATTCTTTTAATTAGATTTTTACAGAGATACACAGGAGGAAAATAAAATGACAGAAAATATGGATAGAGAAAACACAATGTTCGAAGTAGAGGACACTATTGATAAAATCAAGTTTCTTGTGGATGATTTCATGGAACAGTATGGATTTAACAGCACAGAAGAGATGGACGAAAAGAAAAGCTTTTTCTTTGCATATAACAAGCAATTTATGACAATGAAACTGTTGATTTTGAGCGATTATGCCAATAAAGCAAGACAGAAATTTAAGGCTCTTGAATCTATGGAGCAGAAAGCGTGATCGTATGGCAAATAGAATCCAGTTCAATGACTTTCAGAAAAAGAGTGTGTACGCCAAGTGCAACGGAAAATGTGCGATATGCGGTAAGCCTGTCAAATTTAAGAAAATGACAATCGACCACATTATGCCGTTGTCTCGTGGCGGCACCAATGATATTAAGAATCTGCAACTGGCTTGTAAGCGCTGCAACAGCATGAAGAGCAACATGACAATGGATGATATGATGGGGCAGATTTCCGAGATTTTGAAGTATAACCGCAAACAGAAGTTGATTAGAGTGTTAGGAGGAATTGTGGAATGAATTATAAAGAGGAACTTATTGAGATGGTTGAAAAAATGCACAATATAACTTTTATTGCAATGATTCATGCATTTGCACACACTCTTTTTGAGAAAGAAAAGAATTTTAAATGATACCGAAGTATACTGAATGATACTTTCACCGTATGTTATACTATAAAATCATAATAAGCAATTTTTAAAGCGTTTACCTTTCGGGGTAGGCGCTTTTTTCGTGCGTAAAAATACATGAGGGTTAGCATATGGCAGAAGCATTTTTAAAAGTGGATGGGGTAGCAATGCCCTGTCCTTCTTCTTTTACATGGGGATTACAGGATATATCGGCATCAGAATCCGGCAGAACAGACGATACGACCATGCACAAAAACAGAGTTGGACAGAAACGAAAGCTGTCTGTTGGCTGGAATGGCCCAGATTGGGACACTGCTTGCAAGATTATACAGGCGGTAAACCCAGAGTACATACAGGTCACATATCCAGACTTGCTGTCTGCGAACAAGCACGAAACCAGAACATTCTATGTTGGTGACAGGGAATCCCCTTTTAAGTGTTGGTGGATAGGCAATGAGCGCATGGAAGGACTTAGTTTTGATTTTATCGAGAGGTAAGATATGCGAAATTTATCAACGGAATTTAAAGAACAACAGAATAGTGGGAACCGCAACTATCTGAAATATGCAGATTTTACCTTTACGGACGGAAGTACATTATCCATTACCGACAAAGACTTATGGTCTAACGGCTTCAAGTTTGAGGATGCAGTATCACAAAATGGTTCCTTTGATATTGGCGCAGCTATTATAAATAAACTAACTTTGCAGATCAACAACTTTTCTGGCAAGTACACAGATTACATCTGGGATGGAGCAAGGGTTGTTTGCTATATTGGACTTGAATTATCTACTGGTATTGAAAAAATCCGTATCTGTACTATGACGGTAACAGATGCTCCATATCAAAGCACTGCAATTATCAGCCTAACCTGCGAAGATTCAATGCGATTATTTGATCGTGATTATTCTGATAGTAAACTGACATACCCGGCAACAAGATTACAGATCATCCAGGATGCTTGTGAGGTGTGCGGAGTAACACTTCAATCTACAAGGTTTGATAATGATGATTTTGTGATTCAGAATCGACCAGATGATAGTAGCATTACTTTCCGACAGGTAATTGCATGGGTAGCGCAGATGGGCTGCCAGTGGGCGAAATGTGACGAATATGGTCGCTTATGCTTTGGATGGTACGAACGTGAAGTCCCGGATAATTTTTATGATTTGGTGGAAACTCCATGGAAAGATGTAGAAGGTAACGACATATTAGATACCACTGGTGAACAAATCATTACTATCATGCAGACTGGGATTACAGCAATTCAAACAAACGGATTTACTCCGTGGCTGTATGATCTTGAAATAACAGGTATAAAAGTTACAGAATACGTTGAAAATTCTTCTCAAAATGAAGCGAAAACATATCAGTCGGGGAAATCTGGCTACGTTATAGAAATAAGTGATAATAAGCTAATCCAAGAGGGAACAGGAGAAGAAATCTGTAAGATTATTTCAGACAGATGTGTTGGAATGAAATTCAGACCGTTTTCTACCGGTGCTTTAACAAATATTGCATGGGAAGCTGGTGACACCATTGCGATTTCCGATAGAAACGGAAAACAGTATAAGAGCTACCTAACTTCTGCTACTTTGAATCCAGGCGCATTTGAGCAACTTGAATGCAGTGCTAAGAGTGCATCCAGGAATAAGCAGAAACAATATAGCCTTAATCAACAAATACAGGCAGAAAATAATAAGAATTTAAGAGATGAACGTACCGCAAGAGAAAAGGCAATTGAAGAATTGTCTCAAAGATTGTCTGAATCTTCCGGTACATATACTACTGTGGAAACACAGCCGGACGGAAGCAACATCTATTATCTTCATAATAAGCCGCAGTTATCCGATTCTGACATTGTATGGAAAATGACTGCAGAAGCGTGGGCTGTATCTACAGATGGTGGACAACATTGGAATGGCGGTATGACGGTTGATGGTGATGTAATTGCCAGAATCCTTACTGCTACAGGCGTTAATGCTGACTGGATTAATACAGGAACTATTAAAGCAATTGACAAAGACGGAAATACAACTTTCCTGGTTGATGTAACAACAGGAAGGGTTGTTATTAATGCAGACTCAGTACAAATCAAGGGAAAAGATGTTAATGCAATTGCAAAGGAAAAAGCAGAAAAAGAAGTAAATAATTTTATAAGCAATACATACACAACTGATATCAATAATTTACAGTCTCAAATCGATGGAAAGATTGAGACCTGGTATCAGCCAAATGATCCATCCGTAAAATGGACAAAAACAGAGGAATTACCGTGGTGTGATATTGATGGAAACAAGATTCTAGATGAATCCGGGAATGAAATTGTCTTGGTATGGGAATCAGAAAAAGCAGAGCATGAAGGCGATCTTTGGCACAATACCTCTGATAACACACAATGGATTTTTAAATCTGGTATTTGGCAACCACAATCCATACCAAATGAGCTGTTAGACAAGATAGATGGGAAGTCTTCTGTTTACATGGTTCAACCAACTCCACCATATTACAAAGGTGACATGTGGGTAACCACGAACAATGAAGGGAAGGCCTCGCTCAAAACATCAACGGTAAATCGGGTTAGTGGAGTATTTGATGCTTCTGATTGGATTGATTTCAAGTATGCAGACAAAGACGATATCAAAAATGCAATTAACAATTACGATACTAGTCTCGGACAGGACGAAGTGTTCAATAAACTCACAAAAGGTGGAGCGGAACAGGGAATCTATATCGAAGATGGAAAAGTATACATTAATGCAAAATATATTTTAGCCGGACTGCTTGCTGGTGAGAGAATCAATGGTCGAGGGCTGAAAGTTATTGATGACGACAAAAATGTGACTTTAGAAATCGACAGTAAAGGAAATGTTATTCTAGCTCCAAAGACTTTTTCGTTACAAGGAAAGACGGTCAATGAGATTGCTAATAGCTCAGCAAAATCAGCTGTTGATGGACAGACACAAGCTGATATTTTCAACAAACTTACCAATGGTGGCAAGGCACAAGGGATTTACTTGGATGAAAACGGAAATGTCTATGTAAATGGAGAATACGTGCAAGCCAAAGGAATTAGGGTTGTTGATAGCAACGGAAAGACCACTTTTTCCATTGACAAAACTACCGGTGCGGTAACAATAGCAGCTTCACAGTTTACATTAGGAGATAAAAGCGTTACTGATATAGCACAGGAAGAAGTCGTAAAACAAGTCCAAGATATTACATCGGACAATATTATTAAAGGCTATTATCTAACAGAACAAAATGTTAAAGATTATTGGTCTACACAGAGTGCATATACATATGAGTATGGAGTTCAGGATGTAGATGGCGGTAAAAATGCAATCAAAATAAACGGAACTGGAGCACAATTTGGAACGAAAAATTATAAGCCAATAAAAGTTACTGGAAATTATACTTTTTCGTTTTGGATAAAAACTAGTGTTGCAACACAAGTATATGTGTATCTTGGAAGTAAAACAATATTAAATGCTAAAACTACAACTGAATGGCAAAGAATGCAAGTAACAACAACTTTATCTAGCTTACCAAATGATAGTTTAAACAGTTTGAGAATCTTGACATCATCAGTTGGGTCTAGCGTAAAATTTGATACCTATATTTACATGCCAAAGCTTGAATATGCTTACACAAATGAACAAGTGTTCAATATGCTTACAAACAACGGTGCAATAAAGGGAATATACATGGAAAATGGAGAATTGTATTTTTCATTCACCTATGCACATGGAGGTACATTGAAACTTGGAGGTTCAAATAACGGAAATGGGTTACTTTCCATTCTGAATGCAAGCGGCACACAGGTTGGATATATTGACAATACAGGCGTTCATTTTAACCAAGGTGAATTTTCTGGAAGCGTAAAGTCACTAACTGGGGAAATTGGAAACTGGCAGATTGATAAAACAAATGGAAAATTAACCTCTGCAAACGGTGCCATTGTACTTGATGCGAAAAACAACATGGTAACCATAAATGGCGTTGATCTAAAAGCAAATGGAAACGGATTTGTTATTGATGGCGGTGTAAAAATTAAAAACAGTCCTAAATCTAGTGAATTTGGAGATGAAAGTAATTTCTTTTGTATAGAAAACCTTGGATCAATTACAGATGGAACACACTTAGGAGTTAACAGTCAAGGCATGGTTATTAAGGTTCCATCATCTTCCTGGCGGTATAAGTCAATTCGAACAACTGTCAAGGAAGAAGAACTGGAAGAACTCTATAGGACAAAGGTCGTTTGGGCGAAGTATAAAGAAGGATATCTCGATAAAAACGATAGCCGATATGATAAATTAATGCCAATGTTTCTTGCAGAGGACATGGAAAGGCGTTTTCCAATTGCAGTAAACCATTTACCAGATGGGAAGCCAGAGGATTGGAATTACAGAATTATGATTCCATCCATGTTCGCCATGATAAAATTCAATCATGAGAAGATAAAGGAGCTCAAATCCGAGAACGAAGAATTAAAATCTGAATTAAAAAGCATTAAAGAAGAACTTGCAGAAATCAAACAATTGTTAAGCAAATCAGTATAAAGAGGGTGAGAAATCATCCTCTTTTTATGAATTAATATCAATAATTAAAGGAGGGCAACAACATGCCAAAATGGACTGAATACACATCAAAAGATACGTTAGCGGATAATGACGAAGTAATGCTGTATGACGCAACTGCGAGAGCGAACAAGCGCGGACTGATGAGCAAGTTTTGGGATTATGTCGTTGATAAAATGGCAACGGCTGTGATCTCGAAATTGGAGACAAATAATAAGACAATCATCGGGGCGATAAATGCACTAAATAGTGACTCATTATCACGAAAGACAGAAAGCATTACACAATTACCGGATGGAAATAAAGCTAAATTAATATCAATAGGTAGCACTGGTATTGATGTGGGTAGTACAGGTGAAAAAATTCCATCATGGTCTTTTGGAATATTTTTACCAAGTAGCGGAGGTTCTGACGCCTGTTTACTTTGTGCCAATTCTACACAAATTACCATAGTATATAAATCAAGTGGTGTTTGGGTCTCTTGCAAAAGAATCGGATAAAATTATCATTTTAAACAAGCAATTCCCATCCGCTCCATGTTTCCTTAGCCTTAGTTTTAACGGATATATGTAATCCATAAAATGCAATTATAGTTATGTAATTCTTATTTCCATTTGAAGCAAAAGCGATTGCGTTAATCCATATCCCTTCTGAATAACTCGGAGAATTTTTGGCATCACTTCCATTTCCCGAATATATACCTGGAGCCGAAATGCTATTCCAGTCTGTTAAATTTAAATTATACCCATTATTGAAGCTCTCACTATTTTGTTTGCTGGAGATTATAGGAAAAAGTAGCTTCCTTACCCTGATACCGATTATACTTGTGGTAAGGAGGTGATACTTTTATGACAGAAAATTTTATAAAAAATGTGGTAGCAGCTATGCAGGATGTGGTAACAACAGCCATGATTCTGTGAAATTTAATCATAAGAGATATATTGTATAAAGAGTTTATGCTAAAGAGCACTCCAAATGGGGTGCTTTTTATTATGCACTTTTTTAACCTCAACAATGAAAGGAGACCATACATGAATATCAATACCTCATTAATCAGCAACAACAACAGCTACGCCGGACAAACACCTCTGTATATTGTCATCCACAATACGGATAATACCGCAGCTACAGCAGATGCCAAAGCACACGCCACTGCACAGCATAATGGCAATTTTCATGGCTATTCCGCCCATGTATTCGTTGACGATAAGTCAGCATACCAAGCCTTGCCGTATAATCGTGGAGCTTGGCACGTTGGAGTAAATTACGGAGGTAAGCTTTTTGGAACTGTGAACAATCACAATTCTATCGGTATTGAAATGTGCATGAATGCTGGATATAACTACGAAAAAGCATTCCAGAATACCGTTGATGTGTGCAAGCAGCTTATGAAGAAATACGGCATTCCGGCAAGCCGAGTAGTGCAGCACTACGATGTTTGCGCTAAGAATTGCCCTTCCGTTATCCGTGGAAAGGGAGACTGGAATAGATTTAAGAAGTTTATTTCCAGTGAAACCGTGACAGTTCCAACCACAAAGCCTACGGTAAAAGTTGATAAGTATTACCGTGTCCGCAAGACCTGGAAGAATTCCAAGAGCCAGATCGGGGCGTACAAGTCACTCAAAAATGCAAAGAAAGCTTGCAAAGCCGGTTATTCTGTTTTTGATTGGAATGGAAAAGCTGTGTATTCCGTGACCGCAAAGAAAAGTGTAGCCAAGGTAGCAAAAGAGGTAATTAACGGCGAATGGGGAAATGGACAGGACAGAAAAGACCGCCTGGAAGCTGCTGGCTACAATTATACAGAAGTGCAGAATGCAGTAAACAAACTTCTTAAATAACAAAAACACTCCCGGGGCTTTCCCGGGAGCTACTTAAATGTTGTATATTCTTCAAATTCGTTTTTTATTTTTGCAAAGTCTTTTCTTCTGATAGGCACAGTATCCCCAGAAAACATAAGGAACGAAGTGTTTATTTCTTTTACCTCATCCATGTTTATTAAGTAGCTCTGGTGGCACCTCAAGAATCTGGAATCCAGTAATTCTTCAATATCAGACAGTTTACATCGTTCCGTATAAACTATACCGCAAGTGCAGTGAATAATGATGTATTTGTTTCGGCTCTCAATATATTCGATATTTTGAAATTCCACCCGATGAATAAAGTCTTTTCCTTTTATCATAAGAGTGCTTTTGCTGATATGTTCCAGAGCATGATTGAAAGCAGTATACATTCTGCCATTTTCAGATCCTTTTATAATATAGTGAATTGGGAGTAAATCAAGAGCTTCAAAAACATACTCTTTGTGGGCTGTCCAGAAAATAATATTTCCATCATAGCCATTTAATCTCAATTCCTTTGCAACTTCAATTCCATTTTCTTCTCTCAAAACGATATCCAAAACTACAATATCATACCATTCGCCATCTGCCACATCATCAATAAGTGGCTGTCCTTTATCATACGGAGTAATCAATGCTTTTATATCACCATTTCGTTTGAGAAAATTATTAATCCGATGCATAAATATACCAATCTGGATTTCGTTATCATCACATATTGCAATTCGCATTCAAATCATCCCTTTTCATGTAAAATTCGCCACCAGAGGTGCTAATTTCGCCATTTCCTGTGTAATTGTATATTTTTTGATACAATATTATCGTACCACATAAGAAAGATAGTGTAAAGAGGCTGGATAATGGAAAGACGCAAGAAGATAACGATTATCTTAATATTGATGTTTGTGCATGTGTTTATCGGGATTCATATGTATTTCAGCCCAGAGCGTAGTATTATCTTTGGGAGGGTTAAAACTATCGCAAACATGGTGACGGAAATCAAAAGCAATCCAAATGAGCACAAAAAATCCCTCGATTCCAGAAGCCCAGCCCCTTTATTTCTATCTATTATTATTACGATTTGGAAAAGCGAAAATCATAATATTTACACAAAAAAACTTATAATTCATAGAAAAATCAGAAGAAACCAGCTTGCCAGAAAGGATTTAAGCGGAGATGATTCCGTTCCGTTATATGGTTATGAAAACATGATATAATTTAATAAGTAAGAACATATGTTTGCAGTATTGGGAGGGATTTACGTGGATTACAAGAAAGAAATTATTGAGATGCTTGACAAAATAAAAGTGGATCAGATTTTACGATACATTTATATTATTATTTCTGACATATTAAAGGAGGAAAACAAAAATGAATAGTACAGATTTAATATATACAGAAGACCAGCAGAAAAAGATTTTAGAAGAAATAAAAGACCCTCAAAATAAAGAGGGTCTTCCATCCGCTTCACTTGTTTATTCAGTTATTAACTTGCTTGGAATACAGGCAAATATGATTCAAGAATTGCAAAAAACTATTCAGAAGTTGGAACGACAAAGCCAATGTGTTGTTTCGGACGAGAATCATCTTTAGGCAATGACGTAAGCAAAAAATTTAATTGGCTGATATGCTGAATTAATGTTGACATTCGCCCATCTACATAACCTTTAAAAATCATTAGTACGGACTTCTCATAGCTGATTTCAGTAACCTGCATTGTAACAGTTTTACCAAAGTTGGTTAAAAGAAGTCCGACTTCATGTTCAGAATCTAAACTTTCTTCAAACTCCTTGATGTACTTTACTAGTATCTCAAATTGCGTATCCGAATATGCGTATGTTATTGGTAAAGGCTCAATTTCTTGACTTGAAATCTGCTTCATTGCAATATTGTACAAATCTTCGTAATTATACATACTTTCTCCTTTATTCACTCAACAAATTAATCAATTCCACCACATGTTTCTTTTTAACATCTGATAACTTAAAATATTTTCTTAATGCTTCGGATAGCTCTAAGTCCTTTCTTATCTGAAATACCAAACTTGCTGATTCATCTGAAAATTCTTCGATAACATTTTCTCCAGTCATCAAATAATCCACTGATACTTTAAAATAATCTGCAATTTTCTGTAATTTATCTTGCTTTGGGGTATAAGTACCTTTTTTCCAACTAGAAAGAGTTGCTGTAGAGATTTGGGTGCTTTTAGAAACATCACTTGGTTTTACATTATTTTTCTTGCAAAGAAGATCAAAATTTTCGTAGTACATATTTTCTCCTATCAAAATTAAGAAAACTTAATAAATAATTGTTGACATACTAAGAAAACTATGATATTCTTTATACAAGCTAAGAAATCTTAGCAAGAGAAACAAAAAAAGATAGCATGGCAACAACTAAGAAACTTATTTAATTCTAACTCGCAATTATGATTATATAAGAAAACTTAGTTATTGTCAATACTATCTATATAAAATATCTGAAAGAAAGGAGATGCAATTTTGCAAGAACTAGAAAACAAATCTTATGCTTATCAAAAATTCAAAGAGTTAAGAGAAAAAGCAAACTTATCCGAATACCAAGTTTCTGTTGGAACTGGAATTTCTACTGCTGTATTTACGCAATGGAGCCGCGGGGATTACAACTTGAAGCTTGATAAATTATCTTTAATTGCAAAGTTTTTTGGAATTTCAGTATCTGATTTTATAGAGGATGATGAAACTTGTAAAAAGGAAAGCTCATAAGGAGGTGGGAAAATAACAATTTGATTTGCGGATGGCTTTGGGTTACGCAGTCGCATTAAGAGATAAGAGCAAAGCAAGGGAGGTAAGTTAAAGTGTTGAATAACTTGAAAAAAGTTCTTGACGATAAAGGAATTACAATCAGAGCGTTTGCAAAGGTTCTTGGCGTTGATGAAAGGACTATTCAGAACAAGATAAAGGGAAAAACACCTTTTACGTATCCAGAAGCAGTCCTTTCTAAAAAGGAACTTTTTCCAGAATATGATCTGGAATATCTGTTTAAAGAAGAATAGCAAAAAAACTGACAGGAGTGCTGTCCTATCAGTTCTTGCCTAAATTTGTTTACCTTATGTGTTTTGCAGACTGAACGCACTTGTTCAGTCACATAAGCAGCACCAAATGTTTCTTGAAACACTTCGCCACTTACGCAGTTTTAGTTCTGCGATTGAGTAAAAAAGATTAGCTGCCCATTAGTTGGCGAATGTAGGAATTTTGTTCAATACGGTGAACGAAATTGCTTAACGTACTTTGGTAACGCAGGTTACTCTGCTTGCAACCTACAATAAGGAACAGGGCAAATTCAAAAGTTGGGTCAAAGCAAACAACTCCTTTCATTGCCCATTATTTGGGTATGAAAGAATTTTAACACATAGGAAAAATATTTTCAACACAAAACGGAATTGAAAATCAGATTAAGAAAGGAGTGATAAACACGAACCAGTTAGTGCATATTGGAAATTCAGATATCTCAATAAAAGAGTATAACGGTCAGCGAGTTGTTACATTCAAAGATATTGATATGGTACACGGCAGACCAGACGGAACGGCAAGGAAGAGATTCAACGACAATCGAAATCACTTTATTGAAGGAGAAGATTTCTTCGTTATAACTCAGCCGTCCGAAATTCGGACGCTTGGTTTGGAAAGACCACAGGGCGGTGTTCCAGAAAAAGTTATTCTTGCCACAGAACAAGGTTATCTGATGTTGGTTAAGTCCTTTACAGACGATTTAGCATGGGATGTTCAGAGACAGCTTGTAAATGGATATTTCAAAACCAAAGAAACTGTAAAAAGAGCATTGTCACCAGAGCTTCAAATGTTACAGGGACTACTTTCACAGATGGTTGAAAAAGAACTTGCCGACAAAGAAAGAGACAGGCAGATTTTAATTGCCAAAGAAACCGCAGATAAAGCTGTTGCAACTACAGAGAACATCAAAGAAGCGGTTAAGCCTGTATTTGATAACTGGCGTTCAGAAATTAATTCTAAATTCAATCGCATACAAAAAGGTGCTGGAGCAGAGTTTAAAATGCTTAGAACAGAAATGTACACAGAATTGGAACGCCGGGCTGGATGTGATCTGAATACAAGATTAAGAAATAAGCGAAAACGCATGGCTGAAAATGGTTGCACCAAAACAGAGATTAACTCGCTCAATAAAATGGATGTTATTGATGATGATAAAAAGTTACGAGAGATTTTCTCAAAAATCGTGACTGAATACGAAATTAAATATTGCGCGTAAAAAGAAGGAGGTGAAATAGAAAATGTCAGAGAAAGAAAAGCGAATCGTAGAAAAGCTGAAAGAAGCAATCCCGAAAATGTCAGAGTTTGATAAAGGCTACATTCTCGGGAAAGTGGAAAGTTTTTCTGATAACAGTCTGGAGCAAAAAACAGATAAAAAAGAAACTGTTGATTCAGATTAAAAGAGAGGTTGGAAAATGAGTAGTACATATAACGTTCTTTGCGCTATTTTGGAAGAGCTCCAAGCTATTCACAATATCATGGAGCAGCCAAAAAAACGAGTTTCTAAAAAAGATAAGAAAAGCATCGAAAAACGCATTATTGATAGACCTCTTCTTGAACCTCAAAATTCTATGATGATGGAAAGAAAGGAGACTAATGAAAACATCAAAAATCGAAATCCGGCAAGTAAATGGCAATGAAGGAATCTTCACAGAAATCCTTGTGGATGGTCACAAACTCGAAGGCGTAAGGAGTTTTGAGTTGAAACAGGGAGTTGGAGATTCAGAACCTATACTTTCTATTGATCTGAATGCTTTAAATCTATCTACAGATTTGCAAATGTTGCAGGTGAACCAGAAAGGTATCGGGGAAATTGAGGGAATCAAGTTTAAAGACTCACCAAGGATGCTGGAATTCAACATACAAAAAGTAACGCACACGGCAAAAGTTGATAAGAAAATAATAGCCGAATGCGTTACAAGTGGAATTACTTCTGCTGTTCAAAACTCAATTGATGATTAGAAATTATGGAGAGGGAAACACAATGAATGTTGAAAAATATTTATCCGAAAAGCTGTCAAGCCATGAGGGACAGAAATATTTAGAATTTAGAAGAAGAAACGGACAGGAAGCAGACGAACTCTACAAAAAAGTAAAAGATGAAATTGCCGAATGCCATCTGTCCGTTACGGAAGCAAAAGGGTTCTTAGAATTTATGAAGTTGGTTATTGAAGAGCTTTCATATATTCCGGTCAAAGAATGACTTCTGTGGCAATGCTTTTAATATCAAAACCGTCAGAATCAAATACATCTTGAATTTCATTTGCGGTATGAAGCATTGAAAGAATTTCTTTTGAATACGGATGATCTTTGCCGCAGTTTGGACACGAAATTTTATCCGCACTTATTGCTTCATTCAAGTAGTAGCTACAACGACAGTTACAGGAAATTTTTAATTTGAGAAACATTTTAACATACCTCCTTTCTGAACACATTATACCATTCAGATGGAGAGAATAAAAGAAAATAGGGAGGAAAAACAACATGATTAAATTTGAAAATGGATTAGTTAACATTTCTGGTAAAGGGATTGATATTCTTTCAGAGTATGCAGTTATTACCCATGAAATTAAAGAGATGTTTGTAAAAGATGGTGGAAAAGAGGAAGAAGTAAAAGAACAGCTCAGACATTCATTTGAGCATGGCCTTATGAACGAGGAAGAACTTGACAAAGAAATCAAGGAAAAGTTCAAACAGGTAGATGCAATTATTCCGATTATTTCGCTTCTGGAAGAAATGCTTAAAACATTCGGTGCAAAAGACAAGGAGAATTAATCATGGGAGAAACTAAGAGCACAGATTACATTCCAGAGAATGCCAATGAGGAATATGCGCTTCTTGTTGGAAGATTAAAGGCATTTGAAGCTTGGGCGAATAGCGTGAAAGATTATGATTTCACAAAGGAAATGGCATTTAGAATGCTTGGGCTTGATGTAGAAGAACAAACAAAAGCAGATTAAGTTGTCCTGGAAGGTGCTGACACACCAACCAGGACGGTATCTAACTAAGAATGAGTTAGTTAAATACAGGATTATTATAACACAACCTCCTGTATTTGACAAACAAAAATATAACAGGAGGATTTTTTATGCAAAAAAATGGCGAAAATCAGCCACTTTCCAGTGAAATCATTGCTGATCTGGAAGAAAAGCTGATGGCAAGAAATATAATTATCGCTATTCTGGCAGCTGCACTTGCAGTAACCACATTCAGAAGAAAGTGAGGACAAAATGAAAGAGGTGGTAAAGACAATAGGAGAAATATTTGTAGGAATAGGGATGTTTACAGTAATCTTCTCAATCACATGGATGTTTACATCATTTGATGCTATCGGGGTGTTCTTTGTATCAACAGTCTTATTCTCAATGGTGTTTCTTCCTATTATATTAGAAATGGAGGAAAAGTAAATGCAAAGATTAAATAAAGTAAGATTATCCGGTAGAGCCGGGGAAATAGTATTCAGCCATGAACATTACGGAAGATACTATTACAAATTCATGCTGACAGTTATTCGCAAAAGTGGTGCAGTAGATATGTTCCCAATCGTTATAGAAGATTCCATTGTACGTGACAATGATTATAACGGAAAAGAAGTTGTGGTAACAGGAGCAATCAGAAGCATGGACACTTCTAAAAATCCAAATAAGCACCACAATGTTAATTATATCGCAGCTGATGAAGTGGAAATCCTGGATGAACAGGATCCAGAGGGTGATATAAACGAAGTAGAGTTTATTGCCAGAAGTTGCACGAAAGAGCCATATGCAAAACTTACACCAGTAACGCACAGGAAAGTTTCAAATCTTTTCGTGGCAATTCCAAGGGATTATTCGGAAAGAGCGGATTTTATTCGCTGTATTTTATGGGGAAAAGGTGCTGATCTGGCGGTAGAGGTTAAAAGAAATGATTACATTAAAGTAACTGGCAGGTTAATGAGCCGTGATGTTTATGTTAATGGAGAAGAAACGGAAAGTGTATATGAGATTTCCGTAAAAGAAATGGAGAAATTGGAGGATGAAGAATAATAAGAATGAAGTTCAGATATTTGGCGTAATAATGGATATTCAGCCAGGAACATTTTTCAAGGACGGAGAAAAATTCGTAAGATTCTATATTGGTGCAAAGCGTACCAGCGGGAACGTAGATTTACTTCCGGTAATTGTTGAAGAAAAGCAGACGGAAGGCTTAAAGATTGGAAAACACGTCTATGTTAAAGGAAGATACAGTTCTTCAAACAAACATGAAAGTGGAAAGTCACATTTGATTCTTGAAATCAAAGCGGAAACAATCTGGTGTGGAGATGGTGATGGGAGTGCAGAAGGTAAAAACAAAATCATTATGGAAGGTTATCTTTGCAAGCCACCTGTGTACCGCAGAACACCAAGAGGAAAAGAAATCTGCGATTTGATGATTGCTTGCAACGAATATGAATTGCGAAGAACAGATTATATTCCGTGCTTAGCATGGTTGAATAAAGCTAGAGAAGCTGCTGATTTCAAGGTTGGAGATTTCGTAAAAATAATCGGAAGAATCCAGAGCCGGATTTATCATAAAAAATTATCTGGTGATGAAGTAGAGTTTAGAACTGCATATGAGGTATCAATAGGGAGGATAATCGAGCATGAAAGTGGAAGTGAAAAAGATTTCATTGGAGAATTACAAGAAGTTTCCGAGTAAGTCTGTAGATTTGTTTCCAAGAACAGAGATTTCCGGCAGAAACAGAGAAGGAAAATCCACATTGCAGGACGCATATTTAGATGTTCTGACAGGAAAGATGGCGAATGGTACAGAACCGACTTCTATTCGTAGAAAAGAAAATGGTGTGGAAGTGCCAAAGGTTGATGTTGTAAGAGAACTTACACTTGCGATTGATGTGAAAGAAAAAGTGATCCGCAAAATCACAAAGCAGAAGTGGAGAAAACCGAGAGGACAGTCCGAAGAGGTATTCGATGGAAATGAAACTTCTTATGAAATTGACGGATTCCCGGCTAAATCAAAGGATTATACTGAGTTCATCCAGTCAATAGCAGAACCTTCAACGCTTCTGATGTGCAGTAATCCAAAACCATTTCTGGACACATTGCAGAAGTCAACAGCGGAATCCAGAAAGGTACTGGAAAAGATGTCTGGTTTCGATATTGCTCAGTTTATGGAAGAGAATCCACAGTATGCTCATGTGGAAGAAATCACAAAGGGGCATTCCGTAGAGGATACCTTGAAGAAGCTCCGAAAGGAACTAAATGCACAGAAGAAAAAGGTGGATGCCAAAAACACGGAGATTGCATATGAAACCAATCGAAGCGTTGAAGCAGAAGATACTTCCTCCTTAGAATCCAAAAAACAGGAGCTTAATGCGGAGCTTTCCAGACTGGAAGAACAGGAACAGATTCTTGAAGATTCAGCAAAAGGCTATGACAGTCTTTCATATGAAATCCGAGGACTGAAATCTTCCAAGGATGGACTTGTTAGCAAGGCGAATGAATGGTTAAGAGCCAGACAAAAATTCATTTCTGATACAGTTTCCGAACTTAGGTTAAAAAAATCAGAAAAGGAATCAAGCGTTCGTATTATTGGAATGGAACTGGACAACCACATAAGGGAAGCACAACAGGCAAAAGCTGACTTGGATAGAGCCAGACAGGACTATCCGAGAATCAAAGAAATGGAGTGGGATGATTCTGGACTGAAAACTATTGAAGCTGAAACATTCAATGATTCTGATACTATTTGCCCGACTTGTGGACAGGAATTGCCAGAAGAACAGGTTGCCGAATTGAGAGTTTCCTTTGAAGAAAAGAAGAAGTTCAGAATTGAAAATGAATTAACCAAAAAGCAAAACTGGGAATCAGCAAAACAGAACCAGTTAAAAGGAACTTGCGACCTTGGAAATTCTGCTTCTGCAAAATTAAAGAAAACTAACGAGGAAATCAGCAAATTACAGTCAGAAATCGGCGTAGCACAGGATGAAGTTGCTGAACTCACTAAGCAGATTGAGGAAGAACAGTCCAAATTTACGGAGCTTCCAGAATCTGTAGATATGACAAATGATGAAGAATATCTTGCGGTTACAGCGAGAATTGCAGAACTTGAAGAGAAACTGAAATCATTTGATGATGTTCCTGGAAAGAAACAGGAATTAAGAATGCAGATCAGCAATGTTATGAAACAGATTTCCAATGTGGATGCAGACATTAAGATTGCACAGGCAGCAGTCACAGAAAAAGAAAAGCGAGTAGCCGAACTGAATGAGGAACTGAAAAGCCTTGGACAGGTTCAAGCTGATATTGAAAAGAACATTGATACCGTTCTTAACTTCTCAATCCAGAAGAATAAGGCACTGGCAGAGAAAATCAATCCATTTTTCCATCATTTCCAGTTCAGTTTCCTTGATTACACGATTGAGGGAAATCCAGTGGAAACTTGCAAGATGATCTGTAATGGAATCGACTACAATAGCGGATTAAATCATTCCGACAAAATTCTTTGCGAGGTTGATTTACTGAATGGATTACAGGAAATGAATGGTCTGAATCTGCCGATTTGGATTGATGATTCGGAGAGCATTGACAAAAGCAGGATACCTATGTTAGACAGGCAGATGATTGTGCTAAGAGTGACAGATGGGGATTTGAAAGTAATCTGACAAACAGGAGGGGAAAATGCTAACAGCAACATGGGGAAAACATTTTTTCAAGGCAGATGCCACAAAATGCGCATCTGAAATCATGGAAATTTGCGATCAGATGGAATCTGCTACACCACAGCAGATTCTTGAAAAAGCAAGAGACGAAAGCACAGAATTACATAAGTGCTTTACATGGGATGATTCCATAGCGGCTGAAAAATACAGAATCCACGAAGCCAGACTGATAGTTTGTCAGTTAAAAATCGTGGAACAGGATATTGATAACAAGTCAAAGCCGACAGCAATTCGAGTCTTTTACAAGACAGATGGCAAAAGCGGATACAAGCCAACACAGCTTATTTTGAAACAGCCAGATGAATACGAAGCACTTTTAGAACGCTGCCGAAATGAACTTCTGGCAGTGAAGCAGAAATACCAGAATATTTCCGAATACGAAGAAGTTTGGGAACTGATTAATTAAATATTAGGAGGAAAATAGAATGATTAAATATGTAGAAATTGAAAATGCCGGAGGAAAAAGAGGATATGTGTTCAAAGCGGATTTTGAACCAAAAGTAGGGGACATGGTTTACTTAAATGCAGGAGATCCCAATAAAGTTAAAATCGTAAAAGTTTTTGAGGATGGGGAAATTAATCACCCAACAATGCCGATTACCATAAAGAAATGTAATCAGTAATTAAATATCGAAGCCGTTACTGTGCTGATATGCCTACAGGAGTAGGATAATACGACAGAACAACACAATACAATACAAAACAGAACAGCACAACACATATTACACTTTATTCTTGTAGGGACATGAGTGCAGTAGCGGCGAAATTACTACGTTGATATGCCTGTAAAATAGGCAAAAGAAGTAAAGTACAGGAAAAAGCAGAACACAACACGACATCACAGGATAGTTCGAAACAGAATATTCGCTTGATTTTACAGGTTTATGAGCGTAGGAAACCACAGCATTTATCAGTCTGCATAAGCGGATAGCATAGTACATTAAAAAACAGGAAAACAAAAGACAATATAATAAACTACATCAAAATTATTCTCACTTATGCAGAGTGACAAGTGTTGTGAATACTTACTATAGGACAAAAATTCTTACAACAGGAAATAATAGCACAGAATAATACAACACAGTACTTAACGGATGGGCTGTTTTACAGGCGGTATAACCGTCATCATAAAATAGAATATTAAAAAACACCACATGATAGCACATTATAAGATATTACAATTTATCATGACTTTTATATCGCTTATAAAGCGGCTCATCCAAACAAATTGAATTTTGAGTATGTAGCATGAAGATGCTATGCCAAATAAAAACAAAGAACACAGCAAGATAGAAAATTAAAGTACAGCACATTCGTGTTACATACTGAGCATTCAACTCAACCAGATGTATTTAACTGGCAGTAGAATCTGCCAAGAATAGGAAAGCTAACTACAGTGCAAGCAAAATATAGGATAGCATATTACAGAAAAATACAGGACACTATAAGACATTTTCTATTGTCAGTTAAGCATATCTGAAATTTACGCAAAGATTTAAGCGGATTACTTTCGCAATACATTACAGGATAGCACAGTACAATACGGCATACGAAAATACATAACACAACATTATATTTATATTAAACTATTGTGGATTAATCTGCTTGAATGTTTGCGCAAACAGAAACTATAAAAACTATTAAAAAATCGGAGGAAAAGAATTATGGAAACTAAAAAAGAAGAAAGAATTCAGTTACAGGCAATCAACGTTAAGCACGCAACAGTCACAATCATCGGAGACGGAGACTTAGTTCTCAATAAGATGAATGACGTGACCGCAAGAGAACTGATTGATCAGAGAAAAGACAAGGCAAAGAACCTTGAAAAAGCAAATGTATGGGAAGAAATCATTACATCAATTCACTGGTACAATGGAAAACCTACAGATTTCTCAGAAAAAGGCCTTATTGATGCACTCACCAACAATGCACCTTGCATTACAGCATTCGGGTTATTGAAATGTTTTTGCGATGCTGTTGTAAGAAATGGGGTTGATACATATAGTACAAAGTTCAAAGCTGGAGTAAATATTATCGCCAAAGGAGGTTTAATACCGATTAAGTTTGCTGAGCATTACATTGACGAAAAACTAATGTCACCAAAGAAAGGAAAACCTGTTCTTGTACATTTAAACAGATTTACCGGATGGTCAGCAGAAATCGAACTTGCATATGTAGATAATATTTATTCCATTGAGCAGATCGTTAATATTATTCAGCTTGCAGGATTTGGATGTGGCATCGGGTCTGGCAGAACAAGCGGTTATGGAAGATTCCACGTAGAGTAAATAAAAAATCGGTGGCATATGAATCCGGGTGAATGCCCGGAAAGCACAACAGGGAAAAATAAAACAGTTAATGAAAGAACAGGAAATTACAATTCAACATAGGACAAATTATTTCATCCTGTTTCATATGCCACTGAGCATATAAATAAAGAAAAGGAGAATTAAAATGGCAGAAAACACACAAGTAGCAACATTTAACACACAGCTTTCCTACTATACAAATCGGTATGTTGATTTAATGGAAAGAGATTTGACTTCAAGAGGAATGGAATTTGATTCCTACTCAAAAGATTGCGTAGTAGCGGCAATGGGATCTATTTTCCAGATGGTGCATGAGAGCGGAGTAAGTTTTGAGGCAATAAATGGCTCCAACCTTAAATTCATTCTGAGCAAAGTAGCAGCATTGAAACTGAATGCAAATGCACAGCCGAGAGAGTGTTATTTCCAGATCAGAAACGTAAACGTAGCAGGAAAAGGGAAACCAGCTCAATGGGAGAAGAAGATTGAATTTGCTATTGAGGGTGATGGAAATGACAGCCTTGTTAGCAGATATGGTGTAAATGTAGAAAAAGTATTCCCATACTGGAAAGTCAGAGAAGGTGACAAGTATATCCCGCCAAGACATAAAGGTGTGGAAATCACACCGCCAGAATGGGAAGAATCTGGAATTGGAAAAGTAGTTCGCGTCGTATATCCGATTCAGTATAAGGACGGACATATTGAATACCTTTCTTGCGAAAGAGCAGATGTACTGAAGAATCTTGCAGCGCACATCAAGAATAATCTCCAGAATGAAACGTTTGGAATTTGTGCGGACAGATATAAAGCTACAGATGCGCAGAAAGCTCAAATTGAAGCAAAGAAAAAAGAGATCATGAAAAAGGTCGCTGACATTGGAGAACTGGAAGCAATTATTGACTGTGAGGAATTAAGACCGTATATTTCACCATCTTATTATGAAACACAATCCAGAGAGTCAATGATTATTCGTAAGATGCGAAACAACATTATGAAGTCTATTCCTAAGAGATGGGACAATCCAGTACAGGCTTACGAATACAACATGATGGATGCCACATACAGAGAAGTACAGGAAGAAATCGAACAGAATGCCAATGTAGAAGAATTCATTCCACAACCAGAAGCAATCGAAGAAAAGCCAAAGCAGCCAACCGTAGCCGAAACCGTAAAAACAGCAGAGAAAGAACCAATCCCGGCAGCAGAGCCAGTGGAAACAGAAATTCCGTCATTTATGAGCCAGGAGGAAATGTAGGATGGAAACTTCCACAATTGTGCTTATTATTTTGCTTTCAATAGCACTTTTGGTATGGATAGTATCTTTTATTCGAGAAAATGAATACAATCGAACCAATTTAATTATTCTTTTAAATGTTATTACATATGTGGTACTCATTATAATCCGACTTACAATGTAAAAGGAGAGCCAAAATGAAGCATAAATGTATTAAGACAGCAGTATTAATCACAGGGATTACAGCAATCACAATGTTTAGCGGTTGTTCTTCCTGTAGCAGATCATTAAAATCACTGTCTAGTGATATTGACGGTGGTTTGAACCGTACCGTAACTGTTTACGATTACAACGGCGGTAAAATCAAGTCCTGGTCTGGGAAGTTCGATGTTTCTGAATCTGAAAATGAAGTTTATTTTGATGATTCGGACGGAAAGAGGGTTATTATCCATGGCGGTATTGTAGTGAATGAGGAAAACTAGGAGGGATAATAGTTATGAATGAAATTTTAAAGAAAGCAAAAGAACTGGTTGAACTTTTAGAGAAGCAGGAGAAAAGTGGGAAAATCAAATTATCAGAGTTGAACCCTGGTGATGTATTCCAAACTACAGGTAAAAGAAAATACAAAGTGTTGGAACAGTATGAAAATACCACCAAGATAGTTTCTTTTAACCTTGTAAAAGAAAATGTAAAATTCGGGGATAATGCAGATTATTTAGAGTCTGAATTAAAAGAACTTTGTGACACGGAAATTTTAGTGAATTTTGAAGAGGAATTTGGTGCGGAGAATATTGAAACACATGAAGCAGATCTTATTACGGTCGACGGTCAGAATACAGGCGTTTCGGTGAAATGTAAAATCAGACCTCTTACATTTGATGAAGCAAGAAAATATACGGAATTAACTCCGAACAAAAAACTTAATGACTGGTATTGGACATGTACATCTTGGTCAACAAAAGAACGCGGATGGAATAGCGTTGCCGTTGTTTCCTCCTCGGGTTACGTCTACGGCGGTAGCTGCTTCAATGTCATCGGTGTTCGCCCAGTTTGTATCTTAAAATCTAATCTCTTTGTATCTAAGGTGGAGGAATAAAAATGAAAAAAGATTTGAAATATTTTGAGTCAGAAATAAAAAGAATTACAGAGGAATTCGAGGATTACAAAAAGAAACACATGGGCACTCCGAAACCCGGGGAAGTGGTTGAAATTTCCGGTATGGAATGGATGATCCTGGACAAGCTTCCGGATGGATATTTTGCAATTTTAAATAGTTTTTATGGTAAAACAAGAATGTTTGATTCAGATTCCAGCAATTGGAAAGAAAGTTCTTTAAGAGAAGAATTAAACACATCATTTTTAGAAAAAATTAATACGCCTTTCGATGGAAATGCAGTTGTTGAATTTGACCGTAACCTGTTGGCATTGGACGGACAGACAGAATACGGACATTGTAAAGATAAGATTTCGATTTTGACGGTGGATGAATACCGAAAATACAGAAAATTCCTTCCAAATATGGATGGATGGTGGTGGCTGCTTACTCCATGGAGTACACCAGCAAATGATTGTAACACAACAAATGCCGTTGTTTCGCCTGCCGGCTTTATCTACAACGTTAACTGCAACAACAGTAACGGTGTTCGCCCAGTTTGTATCTTTTCTTCTTCAATCTTTGAATCAGGCGAGGATTAATAATGGCAAATGAAGATTTACAGGTGATAATAAAAGCCAAGCAGTTAGCAAAGCACACGCTTATAGTAACCAGTAACGCGAGGAGATATCCTAAGAAATTCAGATTTTCTTTAGTTGATAAAATGCAGAACAAATCGCTCGAAATACACGCTAAGCTCTTTGAAGCCAATCGAACAGATTTGAAAGATTATAAGAGAGAAAGGCTAGAATTACAGACAAAAGCAATTACATATTGTGATGAACTTCTCTTTTATATAGAGCTTTCATACGAGCTTAATATCATTAATTCGGGAAGTATGGAGGCATGGTCGAAAATGGTTACAGATATTAAGCATATGGCGATTGCTTGGAGAACAAAAGACAGAAACAGATGATTTTTATAGGTTATGCGTTGTAGAGCCGTTGTTTCCTCCTCGGGTAACGTCAACAACAATAACTGCAACAATGACAACGGTGTTCGCCCAACCTGTATCACAGGCAGACAGAGTAAGCAGAAAGCTGAAATCCGAATAGATACAAGCAAATGCATAACCTTTCCGCAATGGATAAATATAAAGGAACAAAATAAATGGATAAAGAAATTGTGGCAAATTTTGAAAACTTGTATTCATCTTACAAACGAGTTAAGGCAGATAAGAAATTCAATTCCGGCACTGCCAGGTTTTCTATTATGGCGTTGGAAGGAATCCAAACATTGAAGGAACAATTGGAAAATCAAACGTATTCCATAGCACCGTATAATAAATTCAAAATATATGAACCGAAAGAACGCATCATAGAATCGTGTTCTTTCAAAGACAAGACGGTACAGAGATGCTTTTCAGACTACATTCTTACGCCGAAATTAAATAATATTTTTATAAAATGGAACACAGCAGGACAAATCGGAAAAGGTCATTATATGGCAACGGATGGTCTTCGAGATCATATGTTGGAATTTTACAGTAAAAATGGTTTAAATGGCTGGATTGTAAAATGCGATATTCGTAAATATTTTTACAGCATAGATCATGAAATTATGAAAGACGTGGTGGATTACTATTTTGATGATGAATTTACAGTATGGTTAAATCATCTATTTATTGACAGCGCCGAGAATCCAGGACTTCCACTTGGAAATCAAGTTAATCAGAAATACGCTTTACTGTTACTGCATTCGTTGGATCAAATGATAACAATTGAATACGGAATACAGCATTACGGAAGGTATAATGATGATTTCTATGTGATTTGTAAAAGTAAAGAAGAAGCCAGAGAAATACTTGAAGCTATCCGGATTATGACCGAAAGCCTTAAAATACAATTGAATACTAAATCACAGATTGTGCCATTTAGAATGGGATTGTGCTATCTTGGCTTTCATCATTATGTAACTTCTAATGGGGAGTATATTAGAAAACTTCGAGGAGACAAAAAACGAAAAACACAAAAGAAAGTCCGAAAATGGGTTAAGGCTGTAAATGATAGGAAAATGTCAGAATTAGAGTTTCAAGTAAAATATCTCTCATGTAAAGACCATATGCTGCACGGAGATTGCGTCAAATTATGCCACAGTGTGGATTTGGATATCGAAAAAAGAATGAAAGCGAGGTGATAAAAAATGTTCATGCGAGTTGTCAACACAGGGAGTACCCATGGAAACTGCTATTTTCTGAAATCCAACAGCGGAGAAATGCTTCTTCTGGACTGCGGATGTAAATACAAAGACATTTTAAAAGCAATTGATTACAGAACAAGTGATGTTTCTGGTGTGCTTCTTACCCATGAACACGGTTGAGCGATCACCGTGAATCATTTAAAAATCTGATGAATTTAGGCATTCAGATTTACACCAATGATGAAACCGTGGAGCATCTGCAAATCATCACTGGTGAGCTAATGAAAGGCGTTCCAGAAAAAAGACCGTTTCGTGTTGGCTCTTTTACAGTAATACCGTTTTATTTGCCTCATACCACAAGGGATAAGGACACAGGGCAACTTATTCCATGTTTCAATTATGGTTATATCGTGGAGCATGAAGAGATGGGAAAGCTGTTGTACATGACAGACTTTGAGTTTTGCCGATACAATTTCAAAGCAATGCGACTGAACCACTTAGTTATTGAGTGCAACTATTGTAAAGAATTGGTTGACAAAACAGCTGAAAATTACACGCACAGGCTTAGAGGGCATTGTTCCTTAGAAACTTGCAAAAGCTTAGTAAAGACGAATCATACGGCAGCATTACGGACGGTAACATTGGTGCATTTGAGTAATGAAGCAGCTGACCCGGAACAGATTTTAAAAGAAATAAAAGAAGCGGTGGTTTGGGATGATGCACTGGTTCAGATTGCAAGACCTGGGCTAGAAGTTAACTTGGACTTATGTCCATTTTGAAAGGAGAAATAGATGGCAGTAATTGGTTTGAAAGATTGGAAAGAAGTAACAAAAGGAATTTATGTAAATCCAATTTCTGCAAATGCAGCTTATGAAATTCATATTAAATACTGGGACATGAAAACAGATATTCTTTCTGCAAATGCCGAACTTTATATAGTGAGAGATTGGCATGAAAAAGACGGAAGAAACATCAGAGAAAGGGAAATACTGCTTGATTATGCATCTGTTATGGATTGTATTTGGAAAGCAGTTGAAGATGATAAGGAAAACAATTCGACTGAATGATTGAAAGGAGAATGATTATTAATGAAAATATTCTTAAAAACACTTGATAAACTGAAAAAGCCAGAACTTTCCGAACAGGAATGTAAGTACGACAAAGGATGGAATGATGCAATCAAGAAGGTTGAAGAACTGATCTGTTCCTATAGTCCTGCGGATATGTGGATTCCAACAAATGTGAAGTTACCTCCAGAGCCAGATGTGAGAGAAAGTCCAGAAGATAGGATAAAATACAACGTTACCATAAAAGACGATGAGTTACCAACAAACCTTACATATTTAGGCGATGGAAGATGGGGCATGGTAAAAGAACACGGAATTGCATATTACCCAGTCATTGCATGGCAACCAATGCCACCAGCTTACAAACCAGGGAGGTAACACCATTGGAAATAACAATCGGAATTTGTGCAGAGGAAATCAAAGAAATCCTTGTTGAGCATATCAAAACAAAAGGATTCAATGTAACGGAAGATGATATTTCCTTTGTTATCGGGAAAGAAGAAACTGTAACAGGAAATACAAAGAAAATCAAACACGCACTTATTAGATGCGACATTCAGATTGCGAGGTGATTGTATGGGATTTAATGTAGTTGTATTATCCGGGCGGCTGACAGCTGACCCGGAAATACGAATTGGAACTAACAATACTGCGATTGCCAGATACACATTGGCAGTCGATAGGGAAAAAAGAAAAAATGCGGAGCAAAAATCCGACTTTATACCGTGCGTAACACTTGGGCATAATGCAGAATTTGTTGAAAAATTTCTGCGAAAGGGCATGAAAATCAATGTTAAAGGGAAATGGCAGACTGGAAGCTATACGAACCGAAACGGAGAAAAAGTGTACACAAATGACTGCTTCGTTGAATCACATGATTTTGCGGAAAATAAGAGCCAGCCACCACAAACACAGGAAACAGACACACGACCA
>OGXR01000045.1_pt1 | contig 83038 bp, 79 predicted proteins | sample 1576331 | NCBI WGS metagenome assembly OGXR01 (sample SAMEA3541473, study PRJEB24748) | human gut metagenome | biome: human gut; feature: human-associated habitat; material: faeces | place: China | collected 2012 | reverse complement strand
TGTTCGAACCTACCGAAAGCGAAAGCAAAGCCGAACTGGATCGTTTCGTCGAGGTGCTGGAATGTATCTGGAACGAAATCAAGGAAGTGGAAGAAGGCAAGGCTTCAAAGGAAGACAACGTATTAAAGAACGCTCCTCATCCCGAATATGAAGTAACGGCCGACGAATGGAAACACGAGTATCCGCGCAGCAAGGCCGCCTTCCCGCTGGAATGGTTGCACGACAGCAAATTCTGGGTGAATGTAGCCCGCGTAGACAATGCGTATGGCGACCGCAACCTGATTCCAACACTTTGTGCATGCGAAATTTAATATAAACCGATATAACGCAAACGGCACGAAAACGCAGTTCTTATTTCCTCATCTGCTTTCCCCGCCGTTTGCGTTATTTTTTTAGAAGAAGGACTTATCCGGGATCAATTCAATTACTTGATTTCGACGCGACAAGGCTGGTGCAGTTCCTTTTTCCATTTTTGGACAAAGGCAAACCAGTCTTCTTTTGTTTTATAACCGAAAGTTTCTTTCATCGATGTAAAAGTGATGTGGTAAATAAAAGAAGACCGTCCCTCCGCTCCTATCACATATAGATAATTGGCAGCGTCTTGCGTTTCGTTCTTTATCAGATCGGAAGGCAGGCAAGTGGCAACACCGACCGTTTCTTTTGCATATTTGACCGTATCGTTGACAGGCCAATCTGTTCCCCAACAGGCTACCAGACCTTTATGATCGGAAAAAGAAGAAGAACCTTTTATATTCAGAACACCCGTACTGAACACTTCATTTTTCAGCGGCTCGGCAAAATGCACCTGAACTTCGCAATCCCGATGTTCGGCATACAAAATATAACGGACCGTCATCTGAAGTTCCGAACCTTGGTACTGCCAATCAGTCGAAACAATATCCGTAACAGTTCGTACCGGACCGTATGCCCGTATAGTTTCCGTCAGACTGGCAACCGATTCGATATGGGTCGCTTTCTTTCCATCCCATCCCTTCAAGGCTCCTACGCCGCAACTGTTGCCTACCAGTAGGACATCGTCTCCGAAACCACGTGCCAGCTGTTCATCGGTAGGATAAAATTGAGACTCCCGTATTTCGAAACCCTTATTGAACTTGCCGTAAATATCGACAGTCTGTTTCTTGTCGAAATAAATACGATAGGCTACCAGATCCGATTCGAAAGCCGGACCATGATGGTGCAACTGATTATAAACGTTGCTAGTCCCCGGAATGGTAAGAGATGAAATCGGGACATGCTTGCCGTTCTTATCACTCACCAACATCTCGGCATAGACACGGGCAGGATAGGTCCGGTCTGTCTTTTCGGAAGAGAGAACAAGTTTCAGCTTCTTGACCGACTGGGCTGGAACGTCCAAAACAAAAGCCAGTTCATCCGCTTTACGGTCACCATCCAAATCATCCAACTGGGAAGGTATTTCCTTCGTTCCGTCCCAGACTGTTGCCGAACGCACATTTTTTCTTTTTGTACTTAAGATTATTAAAGTTATTGTACAAACACAAGAGTAAGAAATTATTGCTATATCAAATTTTGAAATATTTTTATCTATTATTTTATCATTTCCAGAAATATCTTTGTCTATTGTCTTATCATTAGAAGTTTCATTTAGTGAACCAATAACAATATTTGTATTAAGGAAAAGATTATTGTCAACTTTTCCACCAGTAATTGGTTTTTTTGCATTTATTGTTAATTGTCCATCGCCAATAAATATAAGTTCAGACGAATTAGTAATTATTCCTTCTTCTCCTTTAGCCATTATTTTATTGTCTCCAATTAATTTAATGGCAAATACATGATTTAATCCTGTTCCTATACGTTCTAATTTGATTTCTCCACCATTATAATTGTTTAATACAAGTATACCACCAGTATATTTATCATCTTCTATCCAAGAAGCCGTACCATTTTTATTGGTTTGTCCTTTGCTTAAATTTTCTCCATCAATATTCCACTGATATGCATAGCTTGCATTTGCATTGCTTGTATAAAGAAACATACACATAATTATTAAATAACATATTTTTTTCATTGTTTTCATTTTTTTCCTCTTTAATTATTCAAAAATGGTAAAGCTGAGTATTTAGCATCTTTGTTTATGTATCCTTTTAATATAGTTGAATCAACACCATTTATTTTACCGTCTAAATTTACATCCATTGCAAGTAGTTGATTCGAACTTAAGTTTAAATACCATTTTGCTAAATATTGTTGTAATATTTTGTAGTCTTTTTCATCTACTTCCACATCTCGATTGACATTTCCATATTTAACAGCACTAGTAATCTTTGTATTTGGTAATGTTTCATACCCATTCATTTTATTTAAATATCCATGTAATATAGTAACATCTACCATATTAATTTTTCCATCTTTATTTAAATCTGCTATATATTTAACATTAAGTGAATATTTTCCTTCTGTAAGAAGATATAAATTCTTTAAATCTGTATAATCTACCTTCCCATCACCATTTAAATCACCATATGTTCTTACATCATTGGTATTTAATGTTGGTATTGATTTTATGGTACCAGCTATAAATTGACCTAACGCAAGTAAATCTCGTATATCAAAAGAACCATCCATATATATATCTGAAATAATTGCATTAACTCCACTTGGTATCTCATTCTTTCCCATCATTTCTGCAAGTATATCTGCATCCTTTTGATTTATAATACCATCATTATTTAAATCACCATATTTACTAATTGTTTTTATCTTTTCATTAGGAAGTTTTTCAAATCCACTAACTCTTTTTAAATAACCATGTAATATTGTTAAATCTACGTAATCTATTTTTCCATCTTTATTTAAATCTGCTGATAGTAATGCAATCCCTTTTAATTCTTCATTTTCTTTTATATAATTATATAATTTTGTTAAATCTTTATACGTTATTCCAGTTAAATTATCTACATTACCATAATTTAGAATTTCATCTAAATTTCTTATTGGCAATTTTTGATATTTTTCATCTCCAACTATTTTTCTTGATAAAATATCTACATCAATATAATCTATCTTGTTATCTAAATTTAAATCTGCATAAAGTTTTAATGAATCTTCTAATTCTATTTTACCTTCAACATATTGTGCTAATTTTACCATATCAATAGAATCAATTTTATGATTTCTATTTAAATCTCCATAAACTTCTAAATCATAATTAGTAACAGGAAAATCACAGTATTTTGTAGCTCCTGCAACGCAATGCGATAGAATATCTACATCAATAAGATCATAATAACCATCATTGTTTAAATCTGCATACTCAAGGTCTGATGATGAGAATGCGTTTAGACCATCTACATATTGTGCATATTTAACCAAGTCACGTATATCAATAGAATCATCATAATAAATGTCTCCTAACTTTCTTTTTTTAGTTTCTGGTTCGGTAATTACGCCTTCTTCTTTTTCTACCACTTCTACAATTGTCTTATTTTTAACAACCAATTTTATTTTATTATTCCCTAAGTAGACAACATCAACTACTTCATACATATCTGTATCAAGCATTGACTTATTTATATCAATAACAACCCCATCAGTAATTTTTTGTTCAATATCAACATTTTCATTACTAATCTTTTTCAACAACTCTTTCCCTGTTAGTGTTTCTCCTTTTAAAACCATAAGTGAATTACTACCTTTTCCATTTTGTTTGTATATAAATATATACCCTAGAAATATTACAATAACACAAACAATAACCCCTAAAATAATTAAACTCTTTTTTTTCATACTACACTCGCTCCTTTTTTTTATCATAGTTCTATCATATCACCCCTCCCCCTGTTTGTCAAGAGGAAATTTACAATATGTAAATTTTTTTGTAAATAAAAACAAATATGAGTATAATCTATTTGTTTTTACTTATTTCTAATATTTTAGTTATTGTGTTAAAAGTTCTTATAGTTATATAATTGCTTATACTTGTATTTGCTGTTTTACTCCACCAATTTGTTTTTCTATATTCTTTTAGATTGTAAGACCAAAAGATATTATTTTTATATTCATGTATTTGTTCTAATAGTTCATTTGGTTTTCCAAGTACATTATAAATTTCTTGATAAGTATGAGGTGGAATTATAAATATAATGTTATTATATGTATTTTTATCATTTAGTGTAAACCAGTTTGGTTTATTATCTACTAGTTCTTTTAATTCACTAATTTTAATTATATAAATAGGAATATCTATATTAAATTTATTTTTAATTATTAGATTAATATCTTTTGATATAGTACTTTCATTATCTAAACTTTCAAATATAATGTTTCCACTATTAAGACATGTTATTACATTTTTATATCTATTTTTTTCGAATTTTTTTCAGTTCATTCATCGGTATTTTGTTTTTATCACTTATATTTATTCCTCTTAAAAATGCAACATACTTCATAATACTATTTTTCTTCTTTTTTCTTTTTGTCTTTTTTTTCTTCTTTACTACTTAATACTTCTTTTCTAGAAAGATTTAATTTACCTCTTTTATCATATCCGATTGCTTTAACTACTATTTCATCTCCTACATTTACTATATCACTAGTTTTTTCAACTCTTTTAGTATCTAAGTGAGATATATGAACAAGTCCTTCGCAACCAGGCCATAATTCTACAAAACATCCAAAATCTTCTATTTTTACTACTTTTCCTACGTATATTTTTCCTTCTTCTACTTCTTTTACTACGTTTTCTATCATTTGTTTTGTTTTTTCTATGATTGATTTATCTTTATGATATATAATTACTCTTCCATCATCTTCTAATTCTACTTTAACAGCATTTATATCATTAACGCTTTTTACATTACTTGCTTCTAAGATTATTTTAGTAATCATTTCTCCACCTTTACCAATTACATCTTTAATCTTATCAGGATTTATGTAAATTTGTTCTATTTTAGGTGCGTATTCACTTAGTTCTTTTCTTGGTTCTGGTATAATACTTTCCATTAAATCAAGTATTTGCATTCTTGCTCTTTTTGCTTGTTCAAGTGCTTCAGACATGATTTGTTTTGTAATACCTTTTATTTTAATATCCATTTGAAGTGCACATATACCATTTCTTGTACCTGCTACTTTAAAATCCATATCACCTAAATGATCTTCCATACCTTGTATATCGGTAAGTATTGTATAGTTTTTTCCATTAGTTAAAAGTCCCATGGCTATACCTGCAACTGGTGCTTTTATTGGAACACCAGCAGCCATTAATGATAAGCAACCTGCACAGATAGATGCTTGACTTGATGAACCATTTGATTCAAGAATTTCTGATACTACTCTTATTGTATATGGAAATTCTTCTTCACTTGGTATTACTTGAAGAAGTGCTCTTTCTCCTAATGCACCATGACCTATTTCTCTTCTACCTGGACTGCCATATCTTCCTGTTTCTCCTACACTAAATTGAGGGAAGTTATAATGTAACATAAATCTTTTTGAATCTTCTACTCCAAGTCCATCTAGTATTTGATTATCAGTTAAACTTCCTAATGTTGTAACACTTAATGCCTGTGTTTGACCTCTTGTAAATAGTGCAGATCCATGTGTTCTTGGAAGTAAATCAATAGATGCAGAAAGTGGTCTTATTTCATCTATCTTTCTTCCATCAGGTCTTATCTTTTCATCTGCTACTAATCTTCTAAACTCTGCTTTTTCTATATCAGAAAGTATAAGTTTAACTTTAGTTAGTAATGTTTCTAAAAGAACATCATCTAGTAAAGCATTAGCATCAGCATAATGTTTTACTATTTCTTCTTTTAATGTTTCTACAGCTTCTGCTCTTTCTTGCTTATCAAATATTTTAATTGCATCTAACATTTGTTTTTTAGCCATAGATTCTACTTCTTCTCTTAAACTAGTTTCTATATCTAATACTTCATAAGTCATTTTTTCTTTTCCAATTTCGCTTATGATTTTATTTTCAAATTCAATTAATTCTTTTATTGCATCATGTCCAAACATAATTGCATCTAACATATCATCTTCTTTAACTTCTTTACTTCCAGATTCAACCATATTAACTGCGTCCATTGTACCTGCAACAGATAATTCAATATCACTTTCTTCCATTTGTTTTGCAGTTGGATTTATAATAAACTCTCCATTTACCCTTCCAACTTTAACACCTGCAACTGGTCCATTAAATGGAATTTCGCTTATACATACTGCTAAAGATGATGCGATAAGCGCAGTCATTTCTGGTGTATTGTCTTGATCTACTGATAATATTTCATTTACAACATCAACTTTATTTCTAAAATTTTCAGGAAATAAAGGTCTCATAGGCCTATCTATCATTCTTGCTGATAATGTTGCGTTTTCAGTAGGTCTACCTTCTCTTTTTATAAATCCACCCGGTATTTTTCCAACAGCATATTGTTTTTCCATATATACAACTGTAAGTGGAAAGAAATCTGATAATATATCACATTCTTTTGATACAGTTGTTGCAGATAAAACTACAGTATCTCCATATCTTACAAGAACACTACCAGCTGCTTGTTTAGCGAGTTCTCCATGTTCAACTATTAACTTTCTTCCTCTAAAATCTAATTCAAATATTTTCTTTTCCATAATTCCTCCAGTAGTTAAAGTTATTAACTATTTCTTCCTTTATAAATAAAAAAGGCACTCAAAAAAGAATGCCTACTTTCTTAATCCTAATTTGTTAATTACTTCACGATATCTTGTAACATCATTTTTCATTAAGTAATTTAACTTACTTCTTCTTTGTCCAACTTTCTTTAACATTCCTCTTTTTGAATGAAAATCGTGTTTATGAACTTTTAAATGTTCAGTTAAATCATTAATTTCTTTAGTTAAAATCGCAATTTGTACTTCCATAGATCCAGTATCTTTTTCATCTTTTCCAAATTCTTTTACAATTTTAGCTTTTTCTTCTTTACATAAAGCCATTACTATTCCTCCTATTAAAATATTATTCCAAATTCCAAGTAGTAGTCGGAGTTTCTTGCTACTGAGAATAGGTAACATTTAATAATATACATTATTTTTTAAAATATATCAATAGTTATAGAAAAATAATTTGTTTTTTGTTATAATGTGTTCGAGGTGTAATAATGAAAAAAATTAGAAATACTATTCTTTTACTAGCAATATCTTTTATTAGTACTCCAGTTTTGGCTGATAAGACGGGTCATGTTGATTGTGGTGTATTTTCTGAATATACAACGATTGCTGCTAGGTTAATTATGATTATTTCTCCAATACTTTTAATAGTACTTGGTACAGTTGATTTTATTGGAGCGATTGCTGCTAGTGATGAAAAAGCAATTAAGAAAGCAACAAGTAATTTTTTAAAGAGATTGTTAATATGTGTAGTAATTTTAATATTACCAATACTAGTTAATTTGATAATTGGATTTACTACATTTAATGATTTAACAGCTTGTTTTAACTAATAGAGAGAGTTATCTCTCTATTTTTATTTCATTATATCTATTAACAAAGTAATCATCTGTCATTCCTGCTATATAATCAATTACTTTTCTAATGTTACTTGTGTTATTTATATAAGAAGAATCCATATTATCTAGAAATACTTTATATATATCACTTGATTTAATAGAGTTTTCTAATACATTTTTATAATGGTTAAATAAAGTTTCATACATTTCTTTGTAATAATTAATTTCTTTTTCTTTATTTACTTTATTATATATATTCTCGTAATTAAATTTTATTAATTCCTGTAATGCATTAAATACATTCTTTGATAATTTAATATATGGTTTATTATAACTATTATTGACAATATCAAGTATTAATGTATTAACTATCTCTCTATTATTATTTCCAAGTATATCTCTAATTGATTTAGGTATATTAGAATTAATTATATTCATTCTAGCTGCATCTTCTATATCCATTCCTATATATGCAATTATATCTGATATTCTTACAACACATCCTTCTAATGTCATTGGTTTTAACTTTTTAGATATATTTTTATCTTTATAACAACTATTATATTCTTCAATAAACATATCTTTTGTTTTAAATGTTGGTGCATATTTTTCTAAAAGTATTTCTCCATTATGACATAGTATTGCATCCAATACTTGAATAGAAATATTTTTACCTAAACCATTATTTTCTAAAGTCATAAGTGTTCTTACACTTTCTACATTATGTTGAAAAACCCCTTCTCCATTTTCCATACTAAGTTTATTAAGTATTTCTTCTCCACAATGTCCAAAAGGTGGATGTCCTAAATCATGACCTAGAGAAGATGCTTCTATTAAATCTTCATTTAAGCTTAAACATCTTCCTATTGTTCTTGCTATTTTGCTTACGAATTGAACATGTGTAATTCTTTTACTTATGTGATCATTTTCACTAAAAGTAAATACTTGTGTTTTATCAATATATCTTGTATATGATAACGAATATATAATTCTATCTGAGTCACGAAAAAATCTAGGACGAATATCATCTTCTTCGTCTACTAATAACAATGCATCAGTATCTCTACATGCATATTTTGATAATTTTTTATATCTCATTCTTTTTTTTATAATGTCATACTTATTCATAAAACCCTCTAATACATTTTTTTATTTTCACATAAATATTTTTTCATTAAACCAATACATTCTTCTCTATTTATTTGTTTTAATTCAATTAATTTATTATTTCCTTTAATAAATTCATATATATCATTATCTCTAAATCCAATATCATCAGCGTCTTTTTTAGTACACGCATAATATACTTCTTTTATATTAGACCATATTATGGCAGATAAACACATGGGACATGGTTCACAAGTAGTATATAAAATATAATTACTTAAATCTATAGTATTAAGTTTATTACATGCCTTTCTTATTGCAACAATTTCTGCATGTGATGTAGGATCAGTATTTTTCAAAACCATATTATGTCCCTTTGCAATGATATTACCAGATTTATCAGTAATAACAGCACCAAATGGTCCACCATCATTAGAAATAACACCATTCTCTGCTTCTTTTAACGCATCAAACATATACTTATTCATTATTACTCACCTTTTCTACTATAAATAATTTATTATCTTTTTTTATTAATGTAATTTTAGTACTTGTTTCATAACCATAATCTTTCTCATATGACCAATCTAATGTAACAATATATGAACTATATTCAGTATTTTCTATCTTATAAGTATTTTCAGATATATCACTAACATTTATTTTTGATACCACTGGTAATTGTCTATTTTTACTAGAAGTAATATTTTTTATATATTTATATACTGTATCACTAGCATTAAGTATAAAATTATCTTTTAAATCATCATAAATAAACTGTATTCCACCAATATCATTTTTATCATTTTTATTATCTAAAGTATAAAAGTCAATTATAAATAACTCAGATAAATACTTAGCATACTCTTCATAATCAATTGGCTCTTTATCTAAAACTTTACCCAAACTATCAAAAGTATCTTTATATAATTTAGTATCCCTCTTATAAGAAGTATAACCAAATTTAATTGTATCATCAGGACTCATATTAGTTTTCTTATTAGGAAGTAATATTAAAACCACATAAACTACCATACTTATAATAAGTAATAACATCATAAACCCAATTACTTTTTGTACCTTATTTATTTTTTTCATAGCATCACCTACTTTAGTATATCATTTTTTCCATTATTAGTAAATTTTATTTAAAGAAAAATAACTGATAATAATCAGTCATTTAAGTTTATTAATTATAATTAATAGTTAATCTATTACTTAATTATTTACTACTTCTACATTACCATACCTATTTACAACTGTACCAGTTACAAAGTTATAACCTGATCTCTGATTTACTATACTCCCCCAATCAAATGATTTGCCTGTTTTATTTATTATTTTTGTTAAATTTGGATTATATGAATCATTTTTATAAAATGCACTACTTCCTATACTTGTTACACTACTTGGGATTGTCACACTTGTTAGTTGATTAATTGAAAATGCACTAGCTCCTATACTTGTAACACCATTGCCTATTTCTACGCTTGTTAATTTATTACCAGAAAATGCACTAGCTCCTATACTTGTAACACCATTACCTATTTCTACGCTTGTTAATTTATTACCAGAAAATGCATTATCTCCTATACTTGTAACTGTATTAGGTATTATAGGGCTTTTATTCTTTCCTCCATAACCTATTATTGTTGTATTATCTATACTTCCATCACTATTTCTTTTATATATAAATGCATCTTCATCTGGTAATTGATTATTATTAAATGCTCTGTTTCCTATACTTGTGACGCTACTTGGTATTACTACACTTGTTAGTTGGTTTTCATAAAATGCAAATTCTCCTATACTTGTGACACTGCTTGGAATCGTTATACTAGTTAGTTGATTACTTTTAAATGCATATTTTCCTATGCTTGTAACACCATTACCTATTTCTACGCTTGTTAGTTGATTATTATTAAATGCATAACCTCCTATACTTGTGACGCTGCCTGGAATTGTTACATTTGTTAGTTGATTATATTGAAATGCACCATCTATACTTGTGACACTGTTTGGTATTGTCACACTTGTTAGTTTATTATTTCTAAAAGCACCATCTAAACTTGTAACACTGTTTGGTATCGTTACACTCGTTAGTTTATTATTTTCAAATGCATATTTTCCTATGTTTGTTACACTGCTTGGTATTGTCACACTTGTTAGTTGATTACTTGCAAATGCTTGCATTCCTATACTTGTAACACCATTGCCTATTTCTACACTTGTTAGGTTATTCATATAAAATGCATTATCTCCTATACTTGTGACACTGTTTGGTATTGTTATACTCGTTAATTTATTATAATTAAATGCAGATTCTCCTATACTTGTGACACTGCTTGGTATCGTTATACTCGTTAGTTTATTACTATAAAATGCACTGTTTCCTATACTTATGACACTGTTTGGTATTGTCACACTCGTTAGGTTATTACTAGAAAATGCATTATCTCCTATACTTGTGACACTGTTTGGTATCGTTACACTCGTTAGTTGATTATATGAAAATGCATAAGTTTCTATTTTTTTAACACTATTTGGAATTGTAACACTTGTTAGCTGATTATCTTGAAATGCACCATATCCTATACTTGTAACACCATTACCTAGCGTTACACTCGTTAATTTATTATTCCTAAATGCATCTAATCCCATACTTATAATACTATCTGGAATCACTACACTCGTTAGTTGTTTATTATGAAATGCTCGATACCCTATTTTTTTAACACTTTTACCCTCTATTTCACTTGGTATTATTACATCCTTTCCACCTTTAGTATTATATCCTGTTATTGATATTCCACCTTCTACTTCTTTATAAGTAAAGAAACTACTATCTGTAGGGCAAAAACTATCTTCTGATATTTCTGATACTTCTTTTGTTCCATTACATATTGCTAAATCTTTAAACTTTCCTTTTCCTTCTATTGTTACTGTTGCTTTACCTTCTTCATCAAATTTTATAAAACAATATTCGTAGTCATTACTACTTAGTTTAGTTACATTTTCACAAGTTATAACTTCATCAATGTTATTTAGTTTATTTTCTACATATTTCTTTTCTGCACTATCTGCTATTATTTGTGCTGATGTTTTAAATGAATCTAATTTTGATGTTTCTATTACATCTAATATCCTTGGTATTGATATTACTAGTATTACTGCTAGTATTACTATTACTGCAAGTAGTTCTATTAATGTAAATGCATTTTTCTTTTTTCTCATATCCTTATCTCTTTCTATTTATACTATATATCTATTATACCCCTCCCCTTATTATTTATCAAAAGAACATATGTTCTTTTTACATTTTTTTATAAGTGGCTTTTTTTAGCCACTTTGTCAAATAATGACCACTATAAGGAGAATACTCTTATAGTCCATGAAGGATGATCACTCATCCTTTTATATTATTTTCAATATTACCTTTATCTATACCTGCATTCATTACTAATCCAATTACAAATACATATGATAGTATGTAAAACCAAATAAGTAATATTATTATGTTTGAAATACTACCATAGAATATATCATAATGTGCTACATTTGATACCCAAAATGAATATATTTGGGTTGTAATCATCCACATTATTGTTGTAAATATTGATCCAGTTGTTACTGTTTTGCTTTTTATTTCTTTGTTTGGTGCGATTGTATATACTAATTTTATATTAAAATATATTAGGAAAAATGATATTGGATATTTTAGTATGTAATAAACTATTGTTATTCTATTTGATAGTGTATCTGATTTGATAAAACTTAGTAATAGTTTTAATATTTTATCACCAAATGCAGGAACAATTATCATGAACATAATAAGTGTAATTAGTACAAATGTCATTATAAATGCTTTAATTCTTTTTGGTAGTGGTTTTTGTGGTTTTATTTCGTATATGACATCAGCAGCTGTTATAACTGAATATGCTCCTGTAGATGCTAGATAAATAGCTGTAATTAAAAATATTAGAATGCTTAAATCAAATCCTCTACCATCTATTAATGGTAGTAACATTGCACTAACTGCTTTTGGAAAGGTATTTGAAATAAATGTTGTTATTGAATCTAGTGATAATGAAAATACTGATGCGATAATAGCAACTAAAACTATAACAGGAATTATTGTAAGTACAAAAGAGAAAGCCAATTGTCCAGGTAAAATAGACATAACCGGCTTTCTAATAATTGTAAATATTTGTTTTATACTTTCTTTTAATTTATTAATCATTACTTTCCCTTATTTTCTTTAGATTTTTTTATATCTAGTACTGCATCATTTATAGCATCTTCAATTAATTTAATATCATTTAATATCATACTATAACCTAATGTTGCTCCTTTTTCATGTGGTAATTCTTTCATTAATTTATATAATTTTCTCATATAAAGTACTACTTGTTCTTCTGGATAACCCACCATATATATTATAAATTCATTTCCATCAGTTCTTAATATATCTGTGTTTTTTAACTGATTATTTATTAATATATTAGCAGCTGCTTTAATAACTGTATCTCCTTCTTGATATCCAAATTCATTATTAACTTGTTTTAAATCATTTAAATCAATAACTATTATTGATTGTGGATATACTTTATTATCATCCCATTTATCAATATTATAATTTAAATAATTTCTATTTTTTAAAGATGTTAGTGGATCTATAAATCTTGATTTTTCTTCATTTAATTTTATTTTTCTTTCTTTATTTTTTCTTATTACCGCTATTACTATAAGTATTATTGCTACAAATATTAAGTAATAAGCAATTGATATAGTTTCAAAGAAATTATTATGTAAACATTGTTTCATACCATTATTTCTAAATTCAGTATGATTAATATTTGTTAAATAATATTGAAATATATCTGAGAATATATTATTTGTACTATCTCTTTTAATTAAGAAGTTATAGTTTATATCTGCTTTTCCTTCATATACAATATAATAATCTTTTAATTTTGTATTTTTGTAATAATTATAAGTATTCATATCAAGTAATATAAGTGGTTCTTTATTTTTAAGTAAACTACTTATTTTTGAATATGCTTTTATTGTTGCTTTTGAATTGTTGTTTACATATTCTGTTAACATTGTATCTTTTAATGCATATATTTCTTTATTAGTTAAACTCATCCAAGAGTCAACTGTAACGTTATTATCTATATGTGTTAATATTACATATGATGCATCATATACATTTATTGTTTCATTGCTTCCTTGTGAATCTATACCATAATAGTTAAATATTATGTCAACATCTCCATTTTCAAAACCCTTTGTTAATTGTTTTATTGAATTATATTTTTTATATTGAAATTCTACTCCTGCAAACTTTTCAAAACCATTTAGGAACTCTAAATTAATTCCTTTAGTATTTGATATTTCATAAGGTATATTTTCTACATATCCATATATATATTTTTTTCCTTTAAAATTTGACTTGTCTTTTTCATCAATGTTTTTTGCTTTATAATAAAAATCATTCATTTTTGTTGAATATAATCTACTAAAGTTCTTTCTATACCATTTGTTATACATTTTTATAAATATTTCATTTAATTTAGTATTATTGTTACTTAATGTTAATACATATTTATTAGTTAAACTAGTTAAATTATTTACTATGTAATAATTATTAGTAACTATTTCTTTTAAATATCTATTTTTTGGAATAATAATATAATTTACTTCATTTGAATTAAATGCATTAAGTAGTTGAACATCATCTCCATAGTTGGTAAATGTTAAGTTATTACCATAAGTTAAATATTCACTAATACTTGTCATACTAGTTGTTAATACACCTATTTTATATCCTTCTAATTTGGATATATCTTGTATTTTTTTATTTTCTTTGCTTATTATTACATAATTATCTTCGTAAAATAATAAGTCATTTCTACCTAAGTCATCTGTTTCTTTTATTATTTTAAATAAATAATTAGTTTTTGGTTCAGATGAATTTAGGGAATATGATACTCTATTTAATGATAAGCCAGTTTCTGCTTCAAAATAATCTAGAAAAGATAGAAATATATCTCCTTCTTCTAATGAAAACACTGGTAAATCATTCATAACATAGATATCTATCATGCTTTTTTTATTATCTTCTATCCATTTTTTATCTGATAAAGATAATTCTGTTTTGTTATCTTTATATCTTAAGAATACTAAAATTCCTACTACTAATAATAGTACTAAAGCAGCAACTATTATTATTATATTTTTCTTATTCTTTTTCTTGTTCATCTTCTTTTACCTCTTTTACAATTTCATCTGATACATAACTAATTTCTTTACTTTTTTTGTTTTTGTAACCAATCATTTTATAGTTTCCATCTTCATTTGTTATAAAGAATTCGAAATCATAAAATGCTATTTTTTCTTCACTAAATTCTTTTAATATGTCATTACATTTTTCTTTCATCTTATCTTTAGTATTATCTTTATTTGTTACTTTTATATGTATATTTACTATTTTCCCTTTAATAGATATACTTGCATCTGTAAAGTTTTCATCTTCTTTTATTTTATTAACTAATTTCTTTATTTCATCATCTGTAATAGGCACTTTTTCTATACCATCTAATCTGTTACCATATACTGATTTAACATCTGTTGGATACATATAAGATTTTATGGCAATAAACATGAATGTTAAGAATATAGCTAGTAATACTAAAACTATTATTACTCTATATTTTAAAATAAAATTCCATATTTTTTTCATTTTCTCAACTCCTAGATATTTTATATTATACTATAAATATTAAATATATTCAAATAATATGTAAATATTAAAATAGTTTACATTAAAAATCAAAGTATTTCTACTTTGATAATTATTTATTATTAATTGGTTCGTAAACACTTCCTATAAACCAAACTTCATGTGTATTTTTATCTCTTATTAAGAATATATATGGTTTATCAAATGTTAAATCAATTTCTTTTACTGGTACTTCATATTTATATTCAAATGAACATCCTGCTGCACCAGCACCTCCTGCTAATGTAGCTGCTGATGCTTTTATTCCTTGATTTGAAAATTCTATATTTGATTTATGAATTGTTTTATTTATATAAGCTTTTTCTTTTGTTATATTAGTAAGATTTGATTTTTCTTTATCAAAAACATCTACAATGCCTAAGTTTTTTAAATCATCCATTAAATTAAGTTCATAATCAAATTTAAATAATGGTAAACGTCCCTTAATTCTTGTTATTACACCTTCTTCAAAACTATCTAATTCAATTTTCTTTAAACTATTAATTATTTTATTTAATTTTTCTACAGTTATAGTTTCTATATACTTATCTAATGTTTGATTTGTTGGCATAATACCAATATATTCTAAAGTAGTTCCATTATATTCTTTTAGTTCTTTTTCAAATACTTTTACTTCATCATCAACATAAAACTCAAAATCAGTAGAACTAGAAATTTGTTTATATCCTGTTTTTATTTCTTTAATATATCTATCTAATACAGTTTTTTCATCTTCATATGGTCCTTCTCCACATGTTTTATTTTTAACAAATTCTTTATATGCCTCTGATACTGTTTTTCTTATATTTTCTTCTTTAAGTATAGTTACAATATCATATTTATTTGCAGATGCACCTATATCTACAGATTTTGCATCTATACTATTATTATTAAAACTTAATGTTGGATATTGAATTTCATTATCTCCCATTTTACTAACATATGCTCGGTAATTTTCATGAGGATAATCTGCTATCCATCCCATTCCTGTACCAGGATAATTTGAAACATTTTCTGAAGTAGACAGAGGTTGAATTAAATACTTCCATTCCATATCAATTGATAAAGCATTTATTAAAAGAAAATCATTGTCACTTACGTCATCTACTATATTATTTATTAATTTAAATGTTTTATTGCTAAACCAATTATTTATATTAGATGTGGTTTTGAAATCATCATATATAACTTCAGCATTATATTTTTCTTTTAAACTATTTATATACTCTTGTTTAATGCTATTTTTATATGAGTTTCTTACAAATAAACCATTTGCAAATGACATATTTGAGTTGTTATTATATTTTTTTGGTTTATACTCTCCAACTACAGATTCTATTTGATTTTTTGAATTACCATTTGCTGCATCGTTTAACATTTCTAAAGTATATTTTATAGATAGTGGGCTATATAGCATATTCTTTTTACCATTTTCTAATTTTAAGAAATATAAGTCAAAGGATTCAAGTTCATTTCCAAGCATTTTATTTGGCAAACTAACTTTCTTAGTTTCTCCATTATCTATAATCTCTTTATCTTTTTCTAAATACTTATAACTTAATACTAAACCATTTAATAATATAATCACTAAAATCATAAAAACTGTTATTTTATTTTTTCCATTATTCATAATTCTCCACCTCTAATAAAAAAATTATAAATTAAAATTACTTGATTGTAAATTTAATGATGTATTTTATAAAAACTTTACATGTATATATATGTTATTCTATTACTCATTTTTAAATTTTTTTGATTTTGCGTAATAGAATTTTTAAAAAATCAAAGTATTTCTACTTTGATAATTATTTTATTACTTTTATACCTCCCATGTATGGTCTTAATACTTCTGGTATATTTATACTTCCATCTTCATTATAATTATTTTCTAAAAGCGCAATTAAACCACGTGGAGATGCAACAACTGTATTGTTTAGTGTTGCAACGTAATAATTGCCATTTTCTCCTTTTGCTCTTATTCCTAATCTTCTTGCTTGTGCATCACCTAGTAGTGAACATGATCCAACTTCAAAATATTTTTTTTGTCTTGGACTCCATGCTTCTATATCACATGATTTTACTTTTAAATCAGCTAAATCTCCACTGCAACATTCAATTGTTCTTACTGGTATATCTAAACTTCTAAAAAATTCTACTGTATATTTCCACATATTATTATACCAATTCATTGCGTCTTCTAGTTTACATAAAACTACCATTTCTTGTTTTTCAAATTGATGTACTCTATAAAGTCCTCTTTCTTCAAGTCCATGAGCACCTACTTCTTTTCTAAAACAAGGACTATAAGATGTTAATGATATTGGTAATTCTTCTTCTTTAATTATTTTATCTTTAAATCTGCCTATCATAGAGTGTTCACTAGTGCCAATTAAATATAAATCTTCATCTTCAATTTTATACATCATCGCATCCATTTCTGCAAAAGACATTACTCCATTAACTACATCACTTCTTATCATAAAAGGTGGTACACAATAGGTAAAGCCCTTATTTATCATAAAATCTCTTGCATAACTTAGCATTGCTGAATGTAATCTAGCAATATCTCCTATTAAGTAATAAAAACCATTTCCACTTGTTTTTCCTGCTGATTCTTTGTCTAATCCGCTTAATTTTTCACAAATATCAGCATGGTATGGTATTTCATAATCTGGTACAAATGGTTCTCCAAATTTTTCTAATTCTACATTTTCGCTATCATCTTTTCCTATAGGAACTGAATCATCTATTATATTTGGAATAGTCATCATATTTTCTTTTATTTTATTTGAAATAACTTCTTCTTCTTTCTCAATATCTATTAGTTTATTATTAATTTCTACAACTTTTTCCTTTAGAGAATTTGCTTTTTCAACCATTTTTTCTCTCATTAATGATCCAATTTCACTACTTATTTTATTTCTTTCTTGCCTTAAGTTATCTCCTAAAGTTTTTAAGTTTCTTATTCTTTCATCTAATTCATACACTTTATCTACTATATGTATTTTTGAATCTTGGAATTTCTTTTTAATATTGTTTTTTACTAATTCTCTATTTTCTCTTATTAATTTAATGTCTATCATATATCCTCCTATAAATAAAAAAGAAAGGCATATAGGAACGAATTTATTCGTGGTGCCATCCTAATTAAACTTAATTTTGATAACGGTTTTACCCGGATTATTAATCACTCATGAATAGATTTCATAAAATATTATTATTAGTTTACACCTAACACTAACTCTCTTTAAATAATTTTTTTACTACTTATTTCAATCAACGCTTTATGTATAAATAATACATTTATTTTTTTTGAAAGTCAATTATATACCAAAAAAATTAAGCATTTTTTCTATTGTACTTGCGTCCATTTTTGTGAATAATGCAATTAAAGCGGATATTCCTAAATATGGTACGAATGGTAATTCGTGATTATCTTTTAATTTTTTGGTTATTAGTGATGCGAATAAGCCAAGGAAAGACGCTAAAACTATTGTAAATAAGCTTACTTGCCATCCTAGTACCATACCAAATATAAGCATTAAATTTATATCTCCATTTCCAAGAGATTCTTTTTTGAATATGAAATCTCCTAGTAATTTAAATATCAAAAGTACTGTAAAAGGTATTATCATATTTAATAATGTTATAGGTAGTATACTTATTCCATTAAATATTATCTTTATTATTAGAATTGTTAAACCAGTAAATAACAATAATATATTTGGTACTACCATATATAGTACATCCGATAATATAAGTATTAAAATAAGTGATACAAAAACAAGTGAAATAATTGTATCAATAGAAAAACCATATACTATGTAAGTAAGTGCAAATAAAATACCTGTAATTGTTTCAAATATTGGATAAAATATTGGTATTTTATTTTTACAATTTTTGCATTTTCCTCCTTGTATTAAATATGAAAAAACTGGTATTAATTCACTAGTTGATAATTTGTGATTACATTTTGGACAATGTGAAGAAGGACTAATTAATGACATCTTTAATGGTAATCTATATCCAACTACATTAAAGAATGATCCAAAAACTAGTCCAAATATAAAGAAACAAATTGTATAATATACTTCCATGATGCCTCCTATTATGTTATTCCTTGATACATATCAAACATTGGTAGTACTACTGATAATAGTACTGTTCCAACTATTCCAGCTAAAATTACTATCATTATTGGTTCTATAAATGCTTTAATTTGATTTACTGCATTTTTATGTTGTTCTTGATAATAATTGGCAACTCTATCCATCATAGTTCCTAATTGACCAGTTTTTTCTCCTGTTAATATCATTTCATATGCAACATTAGGAAATGCCCAATGATTTTTAAATGAATTTGATATTGCTTCACCTTTTGCTAAGTTAGTTATTGTATCAAAAATTAACATTTTATATACTTCGTTATTAGTTATTTTACTTAAAACTTCCATACAATCTGTAATATATACATTATGATTTAAAAGTGATGCGAATGTCTTTGTAAACATTGTTATTTCATTATATATAATTATTTTTCCTATTACTGGTAAATTCATAAGCATACTTTGAATTACGGTTTTAAACACTTTGATTGTTTTAAATAATATAACGAATATTAATACAAATGCAACTACTCCAATAAGTAAATACATCCAATTGTTTTTTAGGAAATTACTTAAGTTTATTACTGCTACTGTAATACCTGGCAATTCAGTACCTAAGTTACTGTAAATACCAACGAATTGTGGGATAACTCCTACCATTATGAATATAAGTACTGCTATAGCGAAAAGTAATACTACGACTGGATAAGTTACTGCACTTACCATTTGTTTTCTTGTTTTTTCTGTTTCTCTATAGTAATCAGCCATATCATCAAGTGTTTCAGGTAAATCACCAGTTAATTCTGCTGTTTTTATCATATTTATTAGTAATCTTGGGAATATAGTTCCCTGTTTGGCTAGTGCCTCACTAAAATTTTCTCCCATTGTTAATTCATATATTATCATTTTATATACATTTTTATGTGATTTTTTATTGCTTTGTTTAGATAATATTTTTACTGAATCAACTAATGTAATACCTGCTTTTAAGAATGTTGATAACTGTGTTAGGAAAAAATCTAAGTCGTTTGGATTAAATTTAGAAGGTCCGAATGAGAATGGCTTTTTAAAATTGCTTTGTGGTGTGATTTCATAAACTTCATAGCCCTCTGCTAGTAGGAATGAATGAACATCAAGTTTAGAAAAGGCAGCAAAATATCCAGTTTCAACTTTACCAGTTTCATTATTTTTAGCAACATACTTATACATTACCTTTTCTTCACTACGAACTGCATCAGCACCTTCAAAATCTATTAATAGAGTTTGTCTTTGCATCTCTCTTCTATTTTGTTTATCTTTTACAAACGATAAATTATTGTACCAATTTTTTAATCTTTCTTCTAAACTCTTTCTTTCTTTTTTCTCTTTCTGTTTACTTTCTTCTTGTGCTTTTTTTATTAAAAGAGCTTTTTCTTTTCTATCCTTTCTTGCTTGTTCTTTTTCTTTATTTAATTGTTTTCTTTTTTCATTTTTATCAGATATTGTCTTTAATTGTTTTTCTTCTTTTTCCTTTTGTTTTTTTGCAAAAAGTTCATATTTTTTCCTTTGCTTTGCTTTTCTCTTTTCCTCTTTTCGTCTTTTTGCTTCTTCTCTTTTCTTTTTTCTTTCTTCTTTTATAGTAACATTGCTATTAGTTTTAACATTTTCTAGATTCTCTTGTTTTTTCTTTTCTTTTTCTAATATTCTTTTTTGTTTCTCTTCTTCTTTTTTTATCTTTAACTCTTCTTTAGAAAGAATATCATTATTTTTTAATAATTTAACAGCAGCATTCTTTTTATTCTTCGTTTCTTCTATTCTATTAAGTTTTTCTTGTTTTCTTTGCTCTTTTTTAATTAATTTTCTTCTCTTTTCTTCTTCCCTTTTTTCTTTTCTTATTGTTGCATTTTTCTTTAGGGTTTCTAGTAATTTAGATATAAAAGATTTCTTTTCAGTTTCAACAGCTTCTTTTCTATCTATAAATTGTTTAATAGGTATAGTAGGAATGATACTTGTGTCTTCTTTTGAATTTTTAATAAGGATATGTTTTGCTTTATTTTTCCTTTTTTCTCTTTTTTCTTTTTTATCAGCTTTTTCTATTCTCCTTGAAATCATTTTTTCAAGTTTTAATCTTTCTTTTTCATATCTTATTCTTTCTTCTTTTAATTTTTCTTGTTCCTTATCTTTTTTATTACGCTCAAAAGAAACATTGTTATGTTCCTTTTTATTATCAGTATGTAATGGAATATTATTTTTATTAAATTCCATAGTATCACACCTCCGCGCAACCTCTATTACTATACAAAGTATAACATAAAACTTCAATTATTTAAACTTTTTTTTATTATTTTCATATAATATTTTGAGGAGGAATACTATGTATAATCAATATCCATTTAGTTCAATGTCTTATATGCCTTATAATTCAATAAGTAGTCCTACTACTAGTGGATTATTAGGTCTTGGTAAAAAAGCTTTCAATTGGAACGGATTTTTAGATAATGCACAAAGAACATTAAATGTAATAAATCAAGCAATGCCTATATATAATCAAGTAAAACCAATGTTTAGAAACATGGGAACAGTTTTTAAAGTAATTGGAGAATTAAATAGAGGAACAAGCACTAACACTAATAATGTAACAAGTAGTAATAGTAGTGCAACAAATAGTACTATTAATCAGAATAATGATCCACAATTTTTTGCATAAAAAAAGTTCTATTTTATAGAATTTTTTTCATTTAGTATTTATTTTTTTATTCAACAATTTAATTCTTTGCTTTATTTTAATTCTTCTTAAAATATTTTTCTTAGGAATAATAGATAACAATATCTTATTCCTTTTTATTTCCAATTTTAAATATTCAATATTTGTTTCAAATATTCCTATTTCTTTATCTACCTTTGAATATGTTTTTTTACCTCTTTTATATGAAGAAATTATATAATAAATATTTTTGTCTTTTACTAATAACTCTTTATCCAAATAAAATCCATTTTCAAGTAAAAACTTTCTTATTATTTCAGGATTAGAGTTTGATTGAATTACAAGTTTTTCTATGTTTTTTTTATTTTTTATTCCTTTAAGTATTTTTAATATGGTCATATATCCCATACCAGATATAATTATTGTATTTATATCATCTTCTTTATTTAATACCTCAAGTCCACTTCCACATCTTATTTCGACTTTATTACATCTGTATTTTTCAATATTTGCTCTAGCCATATTAAGAGCACTTTCACGAATGTCTGATGCATAATATTTTTTGTTATATTTATTAGATAGATAGATATCTAATAATGCATGATCACATCCAACATCTAAACTAATATCTTTTTTATCAATAAAACTAGATATTGCTTCTAATCTATTTGATAGTTTAATCATTTAAATAATCCTTTAGTTTTTTAGAACGTGATGGATGACGTAATTTCCTTAATGCTTTGGCTTCTATTTGTCTAATTCTTTCTCTTGTTACACCAAACATATTACCTACTTCCTCAAGTGTTCTACAAGTTCCATCTTCAAGTCCAAATCTTAATCTTAATACCTGTTCTTCTCTTTCTGTTAATGTAAGTAATACTTCAGCTATTTCATCTTTTAATTTAGAATTTATAGCATATTCTTCTGGACTCATATTACTTTCATCCTTAATAAAATCAGCAACACATGAATCCTCATCTTCTCTAGTTGGTTTTTCAAGAGATATTGGATCTACATCTATCTTTATTATTTCTCTTATTTTATCTACTGGAATATTCATTTTTGCTGCTATTTCTTCTTCTGTTGGTTCTCTATTAAGTTCAAGTGTAAGTTGTCTTTGTGCCCTTTTTAATTTATTTATTGTTTCTACCATATGTACTGGTACTCTTATTGTTTTTGCTTGATCTGCTATTGCTCTTGTTATAGCTTGTCTAATCCACCATGTAGCATATGTACTAAATTTATATCCCTTTGAAGCATCAAATTTATCTACTGCTTTCATAAGTCCCATATTTCCTTCTTGTATTAAATCAAGAAATGCAAGATTTCTACCCACGTACCTTTTGGCTATTGATACGACTAATCTTAGATTTGATTCAGCTAATTTATTTTTAGCTTCAACATCACCTTCTGCTACTCTCTTAGAAAGTTCAAGTTCTTCATCTAAAGATAACAAACTTATTTTTCCTATTTCTTTTAAATACATTCTAACTGGATCATTAATGCTTATTGTTTTTGGTATTGATAAATCATCTAATCCAACACCACTTCCTGATTCATCAGAAGTATCATCTACATCATCAGATACAACTTCTATACCCATATCATGAAATAAATTATATAATTCATCTAATGAATCACTATCCATTTCAAGGCCCTTTAAATTATCTGCTAGTTCTTCAAATGTTATATACCCTTTTTCTTTTCCTATTTTAATTAAAGTTTTTTTTCTTTCATCAAATGTTTTAATCTCATTCATATTATACACTCACTTTCAATTCTGATATTTCTTTTGCTATTTTTGCTTTTTTATCTGTATCTATTTCCTTTTTAAACTCTTGTGTTAAACTTTTAATTCTCTCTTTTACACTATAATCATTTAATAAGTTTATATAATCCATAATTTCTTCAAATGTGTAATTCTCACTTATATCCATAGTATCTATCATATTAAATGGTTTTATCAATTCTTCTTTATCACTTAAGTATGACAAGAAATCTGCAATACATAATTCTTTGTGTTTATTGAAGTAATATATTATTTCACTTGCTAAATATCTAAACTCCTTAGTAGGTAAGTAGCACTTATTCTTTTCATATATGTTTATTACTTCTTTATATCTTAACATATAAAACAAAAGTCGTCTTTCTGCTTTTTCATACTTATTTAATGGTATTTCTTTTTTCTCTTTTTTTACTTCCTTTGGTTTTTTCTTAACCATTCCATTTATTGTTGCTACACTTATATTTGTTTCATCGCTTAACCGTTTTATTGTTAATTCTCTTATTATTTTGTCATCTACAAACGACAATTCAAATATAACATCTTTAACATACTTTGATACTTCATCGCTACTATTAAAATTCGTATTTTTTTTATAATTATCTATTTTATAATCCAATAATGATTTAGGATTTAAAATATAATCTTCATATTTTTCTTTACCATATTTATTTATATATTCATCTGGATCTAAATTATCTGGCAATCTAACTATTTTTGGTACTATTCCAACTTTAGTGAGTTCCAAAGAGCATGACAGAGTTGCTTTATTACCTGCTTCATCTCCATCAAAACATAATATTATATTTGTAGATAATTTTTTTAATATTTTTGCTTGTTCTTCAGTTACAGCTGTACCCATCATTGCAATTACATTTTTAATTCCTACTTTATAAAGTGCAATTACATCCATAAAACCCTCTACAACAATAGCACACTTCTTTTTCCTAATTTCCTCTTTTGCTCTATGATAATTATATATCAAACTACCTTTTTTAAATATTTCACTTTCTCTTGAATTAACATATTTAGAAGTATCCTTTTTATTATATATTCTTCCACTAAATCCAACTACTCTTCCTTCTAAATCCCATAAAGGAAACATAATTCTATCTAAGAATGTATCATGCAAGCCATTATCATTCTTTGAAGATATCCCAGAATCAATAAGCATTTTCTCATTAAAATTTTTCGCTAATAATATCTTAGTTAACTGGTTTTTTGTAGATAATCCAACTCCAAATTCATTTATTATTTCATCAGTAAATCCTCTATCTACTAAATACTTTTTTGCATTCAGTCCTTCTTTTGTCAGAAGATTATTGTGATAAAACTTACTAGAAATATCATATATTTCATACATTGAATCCGATATTGTATTTAATTTTTTTATTGGTTTTATAGTATCTATAAAAATTCCTACTTTATCAGCAACAATTTTTAAAGCTTCATAAAATGTTTTATTTTCGTAATCCATTATAAAATTAAATACATTTCCATGTGCCCCACATACAAAGCACGTATAAATTTGTTTTTCTGGAGATATGCTCATGCTAGGGTTATGATCATCATGAAATGGACATACTGCAAAATAATTTCTTCCTTTTTTTTCAACAGGAATGTATTCTGATATTATATCTACTATATTTACACTTCTTCTTATTTCACTTATTTTTTCTTCATTTATCTTCATAAAAACACCCTACACATATATTATTCTCTATAAAATGGACAAACTCCCCTAAAATTTATCAATTTTTTTAATTATTATATATTTTTTTTACTTTTTGTCAAAAAAAATCCGGTAAATACCGAATTTTAATTCCATTTTACTTTTTCATTTTTAATAACTAAATAATTTCTATCATCTTCTACTACATTTTGTTTTTTAAATTCTTCTACTGCTTTTTTCATATACTCATTTGCTTTTTCTTCTGTTTCTAGTGAATCATAAACATATTTTAATGCAAAACTATAATCTTTATTTTCATCTTTAAGATAACCAGCACTAACTGATTCATCAGTCATAGACCAAATTAATGTTTGACCTTTTTCATCCACTATACAACTAGCAGATACACCTGGATATGTTAAATCAATATAGTTTTCTTTAGTATACTTGATTTGAGAGCATGCATCTGAATTAGTTCTCTTATCATAATTATAAATCATCTGTAGTTCTTTAAAGTTACCACTTTTATCATACTTTACAATAAAATCCTCAGTATGATTAAAGTCATTATCATAATAATGATACTCATAAACTGATAAACTATTATCATCCTCTTTCTTAGTTTCATTCGCTTTGTTTTCGCATCCAGTAAACACAAATATAGTTAATAATAAACATAATCCTATTTTTAAATATTTATTCATATTTCCTCCTCCTATATGAGGATAACATACTTAAAAAAATAAATATAAATTAACTTAAATAATATATTTAATTTACATAACTTTACTTGTATAACATATTCCTGTTATACTTACTTTTGCATTTCCTTCATTATCTATTTTTACAATACAATACTCATAATCTTTACTAATTATTTTTACTACTTTATCACATGTTATTTCCATTTTGGATAATAAGTAAACTCCATTATTTCATCTTTTACTGGATGTTTAAATTTTAATTTATATGCCCATAGATGTATTTGAATACCTTCTTTATCTATTCCGTATCTTTGATCTCCGTATATTGGATATCCATGGTGCGATAATTGAACTCTTATTTGATGATGTCTACCTGTAAGTAAGTTTATATCTATTAATGACATATTATTTCTATATTCTATTAAATTATATTCTAGTATTGCATATTTTCCCTTTTCGTCTATTTTTGATGTGTTTGTTTTTTCATTTTTTAATAGTTTGTCTTTTAGTATTTCATGTTCTTTTGTATGATTATGAGTAAGTGCAATATATCTTTTTTCTATACTTTTGTTTCTTATTTGTTCAGATAATCTTGATGCAGCTTTACTAGTTTTTGCAAATACCATTACTCCACCTACTGGTCTATCTAATCTATGTACTAGTCCTAGATATACATTACCTGGTTTATTATATTTTTCTTTAATATATTGTTTTATCATTGTAAGCATATCTAAATCTTTACTATTATCTTCTTGTACAGGAATATTACATTCTTTTATTACTACTATTATATGGTTATCTTCGTATAGTATTTGCATAATGATACCTCATATAATTTTGATTTTGAATTTAGTTTTAGTATTAGGTAAACTAAAAGTAATATTAATATAAAACTAAGTATTGATAGTACTATTTTATTCATTTTCCCACCTACCATATATTCCACACGGTAAAATTATACCTGTATTTTTTTCTTTTAAACCAATTTCTCCTGATGTAATAATACCTTTTTGTTTAATAAGTAATTTTAGTATGTTTTCTAATACTTTAGGTGATAAACCAGCTGTATAAGAGTTTATTAGAATAAATAATGGATTATCGCTTAGTATTTTTGTACATAAGTTAACTAGTTTAAATAAATCTGTTTCTATATCCCAAACTTCTTTATTTGCTCCTCTTCCATAACTAGGAGGATCCATTATAATGGCATCATATTTATTTCCTCTTCTTATTTCTCTTTCTACAAATTTAATTACATCATCTACTATATATCTAACGTTTTTATCACTTAAATTTGATGAATTAACATTTTCTTTAGCCCAATTAACCATTCCTTTTGAAGAATCTACATGACATACACTAGCACCTGCATAAAGACATGCCACTGTGGCACCTCCTGTATATGCAAAAAGATTTAATACTTTTATATTCCTTTTTGAATTTTTTATTTTATCTATCATATAATCCCAGTTAACTGCTTGTTCTGGAAAAATACCTGTATGTTTAAAACTCATTGGTTTAATATTAAAAGTTAATTCTTTGTATTTTATTTGCCAATTATCTTTTAATTTAGTTTTATATTCCCAATGTCCTCCACCTTTATTACTTCTATGATATATAGCATCATATTTACCAAACGATAAATCGTTACTCCATATTATTTGTGGATCTGGTCTTACTAGGGTATATTCTCCCCATTTTTCTTTTTTCATTCCGTCTTTTGTTAGTAATAATTCATAATCTAACCATTCATTTGCTATTTTCATTTTACACCTACTTTAATTCTTCTAATCTTACACTAACTAATTTAGACACACCTGATTCTTGCATAGTTATTCCGTATAATACTTTTGCATATTCCATAGTTTTCTTTTTGTGTGTAACTATTATAAATTGTGTTTTATCTTCCATTTTCTTAACAAATTTACCAAATATATCAACATTTGCTTCATCTAAAGGTGCTTCTACTTCATCTAATATGGAAAAAGGTACTGGTTTTACTCTTAATATTGCAAATAATAATGCAATTGCTGTTAATGCTTTTTCTCCTCCACTTAAAAGTGAAATAGATGTTAATTTTTTACCTGGTGGCAGTGCTTCTATTTCTATACCAGTTTCTAACATATCTTCTTCGTTAGTTAACTTTAATTTAGCATCTCCTCCATTAAATAATTCTTTAAATACATTTTTAAATTCTATTTGTATTTTATTAAATGTATTTAGAAATTCTCTTGACATAACTTCATCCATTTCTTTTATTATATCAACAAGTGTGTTTTCTGCTTTAAATAGATCATTCTTTTGATTATTTAAAAATTCATATCTTGTTTTTACTCTTTCATATTCTTCTATGGATCCTATATTAACTACACCTAAGTCATTAATCATTCTTTTTAATTCAAATACTTTCTTCCTTGCTATATCAGATGGAATAACAAGTACATAATCTCTTTTTGCTTTTTCATAAGTAATATTATATTCTTCATTTAATGTATTAAGTAAAGTATCTAACTTAACATCTAATTTTCCTAAATTTATTTCTAATTCTTTTAATTCACTTTGTTTTTTATAATATGCGTTACCACTTTCTTTATAATTATGTTCTAATTCATTTATTTCATCCTGCAATTCTTTTAAATCATTATTTAAATTATTAATTTCCAGTGTCAAATATTCTTTTTCTTTAATTGAATTATAATAATCATTTAAAATATTTTCTTCTTCACTACTAATATTATTATTTAAAATATTATCTGTGCTACTTATATTTTGGTTTATTTCATTTAATTTGCTATTTATATTAGTAAGTTCATTATTCTTAATATTCAAAATTTCATTTATGTAAATATTTTTTCTTTTAATTCCATCTAATTTATTATTAATATTATCGTATTTTTCGTTATTTAATAAAATATCTTTATTAATACTTTTTAATTCATTATCTATATTTATATTCTGATTTGTTAATTTTTCAAGTTCCATTTTATCTAAAATAATACTGTTACTTTTTTTATTAACTCCACCTGTTAAACTTCCACCTACGTGTACTATTTCTCCTTCTAATGTAACTATTCTATATCTATATTGAAGTAATTTACCAATTTGATTAGCCGTTTTCATATTATCAGTTACGATAATATTACCTAATTGATTTAATATGATATGTTTGTATTTTAAATCATATGTTACTAAATTAGATGCGATATCTATAAATCCCTTATTGTCTTTTAAAATATTATATATATTGTTATCTATTGTTTTAGATGAAATAACATCAAGAGGAAAGAATGTTACTCTCCCTAGTGCATTTTGTTTTAAATATGTTATTGCATCTTCTGCACATTCAGTGTTTTCAGTTACAACGTATGAAGATGAATATCCGAGTGATACTTCTATTGCATTTGTATATTTATCAGTAGTATTTACTATATTACCAATCGCATCACAAATTCCTTTTAACTTAGGATTATTTAAAACTGATTTTACTGCAAAAGGAAAACCACTATTATTATCTATTGAATTTTCTAATATAGATATTTTATATTCATTACTAACTTTTATATTGCTTTTTTTGCTATATTCATTAGATAGATTATTTTTATTTATACTTATTAAAGATATCTCATTAGTTAACTTAGAAAGAATATCATCATTATTTTTCTTTTCAATATTTAAACTATTTATTTCATTTTCAAGTAATTCTTTTTGATTCTTTAGTTTTAGTTCTTCTTCTTTTAAAGACAAAATATTATTATGAAGTTTAACATCTTCTACTTCATATTTTTTTCTTTCAGATATTATATTCTTTTTTCCATTAAGTTGTTCTACTTTAGTTGTTATATTTATAAGTTCTGATTGTTTATCATATATCTTTTCATTCAATTTAGATAATTTTAACTTTTTCATAGATAAATCTGCATCAAAACTACTACTAGATGTGGATAATTCTACTAATTCTTTATTCAAAATATCTATTTTTGATTTACTATTTGTGTATTCAGTATTTATATTATCTAAATCACTAGCAATTAAAGAGATTTCTATATCTTCTAATTCTTTTTTATAAGATAAATATTTTTCTGCTTTTTCGCTTTGTTCTTTTAAAGGTAATACTTGTATTTCTAACTCATTTATTATGTCATTTATTCTATCAATATTATCATGAGTTTTATCTAACTTTTTAGTTGCTTCTTCTTTTCTTTTTTTGTATTTTAATACTCCTGCTGCACTTTCAAATATGATTCTTCTATCTTCTGGTTTTGTACTTAAAACATTTGAAATATCTCCTTGAGATATTATTGAAAAAGATTCTTTAGCACTACCGCTATCAATAAGTAATTCAGTTATATCTTTTAATCTTACTTTTTCATTGTTAATAAAATATTCGTTTTCTCCAGTTTTATAAATTGTTCTTTTTATTGAAACTTCTAAAAAATCTATTTTTAAAGAATGATCAGAATTATCAAATACTAAAGTAACAGATGCACTATTAGATGGATTTCTTGATTTACTTCCTTGGAATATAACATCAGTCATATTACCATCTCCTCTTAAAGATTTGATAGATTGTTCACCTAATACCCATCTTATAGCATCTACTATATTACTTTTTCCACTACCGTTAGGTCCAACTATACCAGTTATTCCTTTTTCTAAATCTAAAGTAATTTTATCTGCAAATGATTTAAATCCGTTTATTTTAATTTGTTTTAAATACATAAGTACACCTTCTAACATTAGAATTATACTATAAAACTGTTTTATAAACAAGAAAGAGAAATCTATTCTCCTAATTTTAATATATATGGATTATCACTTGTTCCATTTCCATTTATTACTTGTACATTATTTTTTAAATAGATTGTAGGAAAAAGAACGTATGTTCTTTTTTTTCTGCAAAATTAAGCAGGTATTAATTAAATATCTGCTTAAATATGTATACTATAGTTTTTAGAAATATTTTTAAATCGAAAAAGAAATTAATATTTTCTACGTATTCATAGTCATATTCTAACTTTTTTTTATGAGTAAATTCTACTCTACCACTTATTTGTGCATATCCTGTCATTCCAGGTCTTACAGTATGTCTTATTTTTTTATAACTACTTGGAAGTGGATCATCTACAATAAATGGTCTTGGTCCAATTAATGACATATCTCCTTTTAATACATTAAATAATTGTGGTATTTCATCTATTCCTATTTTTCTTATCAATCTACTTACTTTTGTTACCATTTTTGTTTTGTCATCCATTGTTTTAAATTTGTAAATGGTAAAGTTTTTTTCAAATAATCCAATTCTTTTTTGTTTGTAGATTGCATTACCAGTAAACTCTATTTTTGTTATTATATACATTATTATAAATAGTGGTAACAGTAAAATTATTAAAATTATTGAGATAATTATATCTAGTATTCTTTTTATATATTTTTTATACATTAGCCCTCTTATTAAGAGCATCTTTTGCTGCCATTTGCTCTGCTTCTTTTTTTGTTTTTCCAATTCCTTTTCCGTAAATGATGTTTTCTACTACTACATTTACCTCGAATTCTTTATTATGTGATGGACCGCTTTCTTTTACCAATATGTATTCTAATGATTTTTTATTTGTTTGTACTAGTTCTTGTAATAAGGACTTATAATCGTTAAATATTTCCTCATTTTTCTTTATGGAATCAATTACTGTACTATATACAAACTCTTTTGCTTTTTCTATTCCTTGATCTATATAAAGTGCACCAACAAACGCCTCAAATACATCTGCTAGTATTGCCTTTTTACATCTTCCACCTGTTATTTCTTCTCCTTTTCCTAATTTTAAATATTCTCCGAAATTACAATTTAATGAATATTCATATAATGCATCTTCACATACGTGTGCTGCTCTTATTTTAGTCATTTCTCCTTCTTCTATGTGTTCGTTTTTATATAAATATTCACTAACTATGAAATCTAATACTTTATCCCCTAAGAATTCTAATCTCTCATAACTTTCAGTTCCTTTATTTTCATTACAGTATGATGTATGAGTAAATGCAGTTTCAAACAAATCTATATTATTTGCTTTTATTCTATATTTATCAAGTATTTTCATTCTATCACCCACTTACATTATATAATAATTTTTTAATATTAACAATCTTATAATTTCAAATGACTTTTTTCTAATTACATGGTAAAATAGTATTGGTGGTGAGTATGAAATATTTGCTTATTGGATTTATAAAGATATATCAATTAATACCTGGACCTTGGCATAAGATGTGTAGATATACTCCCACTTGTTCAGATTATTCTATTATTGCACTTAAGAGATTTGGTGCATTAAAGGGAAGTTTTTTAAGTATAAAAAGAATATTAAGGTGTGCCCCTTGGGGTGGTATGGGATATGATCCAGTACCAGAAAGGAAGATATGAAAAAAATTGTTTTAATGTTATGTACTTTTATTTTTGTAATTAGTTTGAGTGGTTGTAAGAAGGATAGTATGGAAGATATTACTATATATACTACTACTTATCCTGTTGAATATATTACTAGTAAATTATATGGAGAATATAGTAATGTTTCTAGTATTTATCCTAATGAAGTTATTAAACTTACTGATAAATTAATTAGAGATTATAGTACAGGTAATTTATTTGTTTATAATGGATTAAGTGATGAGAAGAGTTATGCTGTTAAAATGCTTAATAATAATAAGGATTTGATGATTGTAGATGCTACTATGGGTATGGAAATTGAAAATAGTATTGAAGAGTTATGGTTAAATCCTTCTAATTTCTTAATGCTTTGCTTGAATATTAGGAATGGTATGAAGGAATATATAACTAATTCGTTTTTGAGAAAGCAAATTGATGATGAATATGATGAACTTAAAATATCTATATCTGAACTTGATGCTGAAATTAAACTTATGGTTGAGAATGCACCTAATAATAATGTATTAGTATCAAATGATGTATTTAAGTATTTGGAAAAATATAATTTAAAAGTTTGGTCTTTTGAGGATAATGAAGCTTTAACTGATAAAGTTTTTGCTGACGTTAAGGAACTTGTTGATGATAAGGAAATTAAATATATAATTATGATGCCTAATGATAATTTGAGTGACAGAGTCGAAGAATTTGTTGATGACAATAGTATTGAAAAAATATATTTTGATCCTCTTACTACATTATCCAATGAGAATTCTAAGAATGGTAAAGATTATATTTCTGTTATGAAAGATAATATTGAATTATTAAAAAGAGAATTGTATGAAGAATAACAATTCTCTTTATTTTATTTTGATTCTACTATTAACTTTATAGCAGTTCTTTCCTCACCATCTATAACAATATCAGAAAAAGCTGGTATACATACTAAATTTTTACCACTTGGTGCGACAAAAACTCTCGTTACTCTTAAAAAGAAGAGATAACTCTTTCAAAGGTAAATTATACCTTTTGTCTCCCTCAATTTTCATAAGATTAGAAACACAGTAAAGTGGCTAGTTTACTAATTAAACTTATATTATTTATTTTAAGACACTAACTATTATATTAACTATAAAGTTAGATTATTAGCTGATTCTCCAACATTAAAGGATGTCATGATGAAGAATATAAACATCCAGATAATCACTAATATTATAGATAATTGTTTTTTCATCTGTATCATTCTTTAATTTTTATGCTACATACTGTTTTATTATTAAAGATATTTTTTGTTCAGCTTTAGTAGTAGCAGTTACCTTGACATCAGTTGGCATTTTGCTAATAGCACCAGTTGATTCTACGGTACTGTCAATAATATATCCACCAGTTACAGATGTAGCTGTTCTATTTTTGTAATCGTTATAAGTGTAGTGATATGATGGCTTTACAGCAGCATTTATATCCCAACTAACATTTTGATTTGCATTAACAGTGAATGTTGGAGTTCTACCACTTGTTTTAGCATCTTGAGTATAAGTTTCGCCGTTGTAAGTTAAGGCTAAATCTTTTTCATAATAAATGATAGCAGTTGCACTTTTTCCACCAGGTGTTTTGGCAGTTACCGTAATAGTAGCTCCATTAGAACAATTTTTAGGATTAGAAGAAACGCTAATCGCACCGGTATTTTCATTAATAGTCATACAGTTCGTATCACTTAATGAATAAGTAACTTTTCCACTAGAATTTTCAACTGTAGCGGTAGCTGTAGCTGTTTTAATACCATTAACATGAAGAGTATCTCTACTTAAGGATAAAGATATTTTTTCTTCTTTCTTGGGTTCCGGTTTAGGTTCAGGTTTAGGTTCAGGTATTTTTTCCCACTTAGCATATAAAGTAGTGTCTTCTTCTAGAAGAACATTATTATGTATTGGAGTTTCATTTATATCATACCATCCTTTAAAAGTATAACCAGCATATGTAGGATCTTTTGGAAGGATAAGTTCAACTCCTTTATTAATAGTAATAGAGTCGATAGTACTACCACCTTTAGAATCAAAAGTAATAGTAATTGTTTCAACTTTTCCTTCATAAAGAGCTTTTAGTTTAATATCCTTATCAATTTTAGTATTAAAGTCAAATGGTTTATCTGCTAAGACATCTTCTTTTTCTTTAACACCAACTACTTCATACCAAGCAATAAATAATTCTCCTAGATTTTCTTGATCTTTGATATCTTTTTTGTTAATGGTTTGATGATATTTAACTTTAACAATTTCTTCTTTGGTACCATTATTCAAATCAAAAGTGACATCAAACTTTCGATTGAAAAACCATAGTAAGAAAACAATTATAGCAATTAATAAAATACCAGATATAATAGCAATAATTTTTTTCTTATTTTTGTCTATTTTATTCATATATTATTCCTCCTTTAGTTTGTTATACTATAACAATTATAAAAATCCAAATATATTTATAATTTTTTTAAATGTACACTACAAAAAAAACTAGTTTACTCGTTTTTTAGCTTGTATTGTAAATAGTGTTGGTGAATAAAAATCACTACTTATCATAAGTTTACATTAATTCATTAGGAATATTATATATATTATTAGAACTATCAAAACCTACTATATAACTATTAGTTTCTAACTTTTTAATTTATTTTCTAACTAATATCATTGGATATAAGACTATTAATCACTAGAACATTAAATGATTGAATAAAAAAATTATTTATAATATAGTTGAACGAAAAAGAGGTAGTCCAACTATACCAAAAGTAACAAAAAAATAAAAGAAGCTATTTAGCTTCTACAATTAACTTAATTGCCGTACGTTCATCCCCATCAATTACAATATCTGTAAAAGCTGGAATACAAACTAAATTTTTACCAGATGGAGCCACAAACCCCCTTGCTATAGCTACTGCTTTTATTGCTTGATTTAGTGCCCCTGCACCTATAGATTGAATTTCAGCACTACCTTTATCCCTAAGTACATTTGCTAATGCTCCTGCTACTCTGTTAGGGTCTGACTTTGATGAAACTTTTAATGTTTCCATATTTATTGATTCCTCTCTTTCTACACTAAAATATATGCTGATATTTAAAAAAAAGAACTTTATTGTTCTTCTTTCTTATTTATAATATTATATAAAACAATCATAACTACACCAATTATAGTTAATAATATTCCTGGTATTAATAATGGATTTAGTAATACTTTAATAATTGGTTCTAAATTAAATGGTAAATTAACGTTTAATATATTAATTAGTAAACTTGGTAAAAAAATTGTGACTATGAGTGTTATTCCTGTTAACATAGTAGGTATACTTAAATATCTTAATGGTTTATAGAAACTCCAAGTTAATAATGAAATCAATAAATAGTTTATTATAATGAAACACATTATAAATATATACATATATTTACTTTGTATAAATTTTATAATAGATATTACTTTTTCATCTAAATTAATTTCCTCTTTATATTCAATATTTTCTTTTATTGCTGTATTTATTTCATTAGTTAGTTCATTTAATTCTTCATCACTAATTTTTATATCTATTGGTATTTCATTTATTATTTTTTTTAAATCTTCATTTGTTACTTCTATTAATTTTTCTTTCGTTATTATACTACTAATAGAATTACCTATTATGTTACCTACAAACTCTTTTAGTTTTTCATTTTTTAAAATTTCTTTACTTGTTTTTTCATCAATGCCAGATTCTTCTAATTTTTCTATTAGTAATTGTTCTATTGTTTTATTATTTTCTTCTTTTATTTTTATTTCACTTAAATCTATTTTCTTTATTGTTTTTACATAAAATTCTTTAGTTATAAACTTACTTGAAAACATTAAAAATAACATTATTAATAGTAAAAAATAATATATTGTTGAAAAAATTAGTGCAAAGAATTTACCTAAGCCATTTAAGAATTTCATAGTTTCACCTCTGTAATAAGGATAGCAAGAAAAAATAGAAAATACAAGTAATTATTTTCTATTTATTAAATATGCTTTGTATAAATTTTGATATAATGCAATAACTGTCATTTGACCTACTCCCCCTGGAACAGGTGTTATATAACTTGCTTTTTTAGATACATTTATAAAATCTACATCTCCTACTATTTTATCTTCAATTCTATTTATTCCAACATCTATAACTATTGCGTTTTCTTTTATCATATCTTCAGTTATTAGGTTAACTTTTCCTACTGCTGAAATTAATATATCTGCTGATGCTGTTATTTCATCTAAATTTTTAGTTTTAGAGTGACATATAGTAACAGTTGCTCCTTTATTTAATAGTAATATTGATAATGGTTTACCAACTAAATTACTTTTTCCTACTATTACTACATGACGTCCTACTACATCTATTTCGTAATTATTTAATAATTCTATTATTCCTAGTGGTGTACATGGTATTAAACATTCTTCATTATGAAATAATAGTCCAGCGTTTGTATTAGTTAATCCATCTACATCTTTTGTACTTATTATTCTATTTTGAATAGTTTTTTCATTTAAGTGTTTTGGAATTGGCATTTGTACTAATATGCCATCTACATCATTATTGTTGTTTAATTCATCTATTTTATCTAATATTTCTTTTTCAGTACAATCTTCTTTAAATTTTATATGTTCAAATTTACAACCCAAATTTATAGCCGTCTTTTCTTTATTTTTTATATATATGTTACTAGCACTATCATTTCCTATTTGTATTACTGCTAAACTTGGTTTTATATTTTTTGTATCAATTTTATTTTTTAATTCATTAAGTAATTCTTTTTTTACTTTTGTTCCATCTAACAATGTCATAATATCACCATCCTAATTATAACAAAAAGAGATTACTTTTCCAACAATCTCTTTTCTAATTTTTCTTTTAAATCGTACACTTCCTTACATCCCATAAATACTATTACTGCATTATCATGTTTAAGTAATGGTTCAATACATTTTGTATCATTAATATCAATTAAGTTTTCTATACTACCTACTTTTAAGTGTTCTCCATTTTTTAAACGATTTACTATAAGCATTGGACTTACATTTGGATACTCTTCTTTTGTTTCTCTATCACTAAATATATCAGTTACGTATGCTTTATCTGCTACATTTAGTGCATCTGCAAATTCTCTATATAGCATCTCTGTTCTTGAAAATGTGTTTTCCAAAAATACTGCGACTAATTCTTTATCAGGATATTTTTGTCTAACTGCTTCTAAGGTTACTTTTACTTCTGTTGGATGATGTGCATAATCATCAATAGTTACAACATTTTTAATGAAATTTTCTTTGAATCTTCTTTTTGCACCTTTAAATGTTTTTATGCTATCATGTACTTCTTCCATATTAAGCCCTTCTAAATAACTAAATATTATTACACTTAGTGCATTAAGTATCATATGTTTTCCATATAAAGGCAAATCAAAGTGTCCAATTAATTCATCTTTATGATATACATCAAATGAACTTCCTTCTTTTGTTAATTCTATATTTTTTGCTGTCCATTCATTATTTTCATTGAATCCATAGAATATTAAATTTTTATCTGTTTTTAAACTTCTAACATTTTCATCATCACCACATGCGATTACATTCTTTTCACATTGTCTTAAAAATTCTTCATAAGTACTTTTCATGTCATCTAAATCTTTATAACAATCTACATGATCAAGTTCTATATTAGTCAATATTATATGTTTTGGATAATAGAATAAAAAATGTCTTTTATATTCACATGCCTCAAAGAAAAAATATTTATTTCTGCTATCTGCATGTCCGGTTCCATCACCTATTAAATAGTTAGCACCTACTAAATCATCAAAGACATGAGAGATAAGTGCAGTTGTTGTTGTTTTACCATGGCATCCACATATTGCAATACTTTCATAATTAAAGGCAAGTTCCCTTATCATTTCACAATATGTATAATGTTTTACACCTAATTCTAGTGTTCTTTTTACTTCTTCATTAGTTTCGTCAAATGCATTTCCTATTACAACTGTCATAAATTCGTTAATATTATTTTTATCAAACGGCATTATTTTTATATTTGCATCTCTTAAGGCATCTTCTGTAAATAAATGATGTACTACATCAGATCCCTCTACTTCATTTCCTAAATCATGCAATAAAAGTGCTAGTGCTGACATTCCTGACCCTTTTATTCCTATAAAATGATATTTCATATTATCACTCCTTTATAAACTATATGTTTAATTATACCACTATTTTATTGTTTATTGCAATTTTTCAATTTTTTTACTTATATTATCTTCTAAAGTACTCGGATTATCAAATATATATTCAAGCATTTTTACTGATTTTGCGAAATAATATCCATCAGCAACTCTTTCATCAAAGTTTATACCAAACTCACATATTTTTCTTATTTTTTTCTTTCCATCTCCATAAATTATTTCTTCGTTTTTTATTTCACCCATAGTAGTAAGTGATGAACATGTTCCAAAGTTAGCAATATTATGATATATTGCATCACAATTTATTGAACCTAGATTTGATACTATCATACTACTATAATATAAATTATCTTTTATTAATGAACTTGGTAAAAATCCATTTTTATCACACCATTTAAATAGTCCTACTATAGGTATTCTTATTATATTGGGAAGATGTCCTAATACATCAATAGCATCGTTAGCACCTTCTTTTTTTGCCTTTTTATTTCTAAACGAACTAACTTTTTCTTTAATTTTTTTACTTATTGTGTTTATATTATCATTTTCATTTATTGGTATCATAATCATAACTTCTTCACTAGAATCATCAAATGATAATTTTGCTACAAAACTTATAATTATTTCATTATGTTCATACACATGACGATTGGCAATAAATCTATTTAATTTCGGTCTATTATATAATACCTTTGCTATACCTGTTACAAATGCATGAAAGTATGTTATTTCACTATTTTCTTTTTTCTTTGATTCAATATATGTAACTAAATTAGTCACATCAATCTTCCTATTTATATAAACATCACTATCACATCTATCTGGTTTTAAATCTATAAGTATTTGTGATAATCCACTTATGTTCTTTACTCTTTTAGCATCCCTTCTCATATATCCTCCGAAGAAATTATATCAAAATAAATATTAAAAAGCCATAATAAAAAGCTATTATTTCTAATAACTTTATCCATTTAAATCAATTAACTCTTGATTTAATTCATTATATTTTTCATTTATTTTATTAGTTGGTGCAGTTTCTAATTTATACCAACCATTTCTAAACATTATATTAAACGTTTCTCTTTGCATTTCAATTAAAGTATCAAATATATTTTTATATTCATTGTAAAGATAATCATTGCTTGCTTCTGTAAGTACAACAGCATAATTTTTAACTTCTTCTTTTAAAATAGTTAGAAGCATATTCATATAATCTTTACAATTTAAATTTTTTCCTTTTGGTACTTCTACTTTAGTATTTTGTATTTTCTCACTATTCATTAGATCCTCCATTATTTAATATTGATAATATGCGTGTTAGTATGTTATAAAATTCATCACTTGCTTTTTTTAACATATTAGTTACGTCTTCTTCTTTTTTATTATTAAGTGCATTAAGAGTAAACTTATATGCATTATAAGACCAACTAAACATATCTGATAAATAATCTAGATCTTTTCCACTTATAATATTTGGTACATTTTCATACTCTATATTCATAATATCCCTCCAAATATATAATTAACTTAAAATTAATATTTATACACTAAGTTTATCAAAATTATACTTTTGTAAGAATTATTTAATTAGTTCATAGAATAATGATAGTAATACAATCTAATGCGATAAGTACTTTTTTTATTATTTAATTTGTTTTTATATTTCATAACAATCACTATTAGTTTTAAACCAAATATGTTATTGTTTAACTTATATCATTTATTATACCTAGATATATTAAGCAATATTCCCATTTCACATAATGTAATAAGTAAACTAGATCCTCCATAAGAAAGGAATGGAAGGGTTACTCCCGTTATTGGTATTAATCCAACAACAACCATTAAATTTAGTAAAGCTTGAAATGATATTTGAAATATTATTCCGAAGGATAGATATTTTGAAAATAAATCTCTTGAATTAAGTGATATTTTTATTCCTCTATATATTATAGTTAAGAATAATGCTGATACAATTATTATACCTAGAAAACCAAGTTCTTCGCTTATTATTGAAAATATAAAATCTGTTTGTGGTTCGGGTAGATAGAAATGTTTTTGAATTGAATTACCAAGTCCAAGTCCAAGAAGTCCACCAGGTCCGATTGCAAATAAACTTTGTATGGCTTGAAAACCAGTTCCCAATGGATCTAACCATGGATTTAAGAATGATAATATTCTTTGAAATCTGTATGGTGCGATTATTATTAAAAGGGTTGCACCTATTACACCAAATATACCTAATATTAAAAAGAATTTCATATTCACGCCTGATATAAATAGTAAACCAATTATACTCATTACAAGAATTACACCTGTTCCAAAGTCTGGTTGTAACATTATTAAACCAAATGCGAATAGTGTTACTCCTAGTATTGGTAGTATACCTTTTTTTATGTTTTTGATATCTTTATTATTTTTATATAAGTATTTGGATACAAATACAATCATGGCAAGTTTCATAAATTCGCTCGGTTGTATTCCAAAACCACCAATACCAAACCAACTTCTACTACCATTTCTTATAGTTCCTATTCCTGGTATTATTACTAATATTAAAAGAACAAAGCATCCAAATAATAATGTGTTTGCTTTGTCTAAATAGTACGTATATGATATTTTTGATATTATAATCATTAGTATAGTTCCTACTACTAAAAATACTGATTGTGTTATTAAATATTTGTATGGATTATTGAATTTATATTCTGCCCATATACTGGACGATGAATATATCATCATTACTCCAAAAAGTGATATCATTATTACTGCAAATAGAAGTATTAAATCTAATTTGCTTTTTTTCACTATATCCACACTCCAAATGCAATGCCAGCCATTGCTAAGATAAAACCAACTACCCAAAATGCTTTTACTATGTCACGTTCTTCCCAACCAAGTTTTTCGAAATGATGATGAAGTGGCGTCATTAGGAAAACTTTTTTATGAAAGAATCTTACTGATATGGATTGAATTATAACTGATAACGTTTCTATTATAAATACTCCCATTACCGCAAGAAGTGTAATTTCGTGATCTGTTAAAACTGCTACTGTTGCCAGTGTTGCTCCAAGTGCAAGGGAACCGGTATCTCCCATAAATACTTTTGCTGGATATGTATTAAATATAAGAAATCCAAGTAAGCTTCCTACTAATATAAAGCAAAATACTGCTATATCTTGGTATCCATCTACCCATCCAGAACCCCATGCAATTATCCCAAATGTCAAAAATGCAATTGCTGAAAGTCCTCCTGCAAGTCCATCTAACCCATCAGTTAAATTAACTGCATTTGAGCCCCCTAACATAATGAACAGAAGAAAGAATCCATAAAACCAACCCATATCTATTTTAATGTTTAATGTATAAATTTCTAGAACTGGGTTATTTCCACTTTTCATATATATAAAGAAGAATACTACTGCTACTATTAGTTGTAAAAATAATTTTTGCATTGCTGTAAGTCCTACATTAGTATCTCTTTTAATACTTAAATAATCATCTAAAAGTCCAATTAATGCATAACTTACAAATACAAATAATACTATGAACAAATTAGGCGTAAATTCCATTTTATCTAATAATAATAAAGTTAGAATTGATATAAATGTACCTAAGATAAATATTATTCCACCCATTGTAGGCGTACCATCTTTTTTCTTATGAGAATCTTCTAAATATACACTTACTCTTTGTCCTATATGTTTTTTTCTTAATATAGGAACAATTACAACTCCTAAAAATAATGTTGCTAAAAAACCAATCATAAGAGATAAAACTGATTTAGCAAGTATTAACATATTATCACCTCATTAACAAAATAATTATACTATATAACTTCTTTAAATTAAATACTTTTTTATTCACCTAACAAAATTCTTACTTTACTTCCACCTTTTATTCTTTCACCTTCACCAGGTGATTGTTCTTTTACAATATCTCCACTACCAGTATATGTTACAACAAAATTTTTTAGTTCTTTTATTGCATCCTTTTTATTCATACCTACTACATTTGGTACAGTATAATATTTTTTTTCATTCCATTGATATTCTTTTTCATGAACATTTTCACTTTTTTCTATACCTAAAATACTTATGCAATCAGTTAATATTGATTTAGCTACTGGTGCTGCTACAGTGCCTCCATATTGACTAACTCCTTTTGGATGATCTATTGCAACATATACTACTACTTCTGGATTATCAGCAGGTGTAAAGCCAATAAAAGATACAATATAATTTCCTACCATATAAGTTCCATTATTTACTTTTTGTGCTGTACCTGTTTTACCTCCAACACTATACCCTTCTATATAAGCATTTCTACCTGTACCATTTGCTACTACACTTTCTAATGCACGTCTTACTTCTTTACTTGATTCTTCGCTTATTACTCTTCTTACTAATGTTTTATTGTTTTCCTTTATTATACTATTAGTAACTGGTTCTAACATTCTTTTTACTATATATGGTTTATATAAGTACCCACCATTTATTGCTGCGCTAACGGCTGTTATTTGTTGTAACGGGGTCTAATAAATGAAACTTTTTACCTAAATTATTAGAAAGTGTATTTATACTTTCTCCTGTCTTAATAAAAATATCTAATTTAATTTGTTTTTCACTTTCTTTATAAACTATTATTCTATCTATTATTTCATTAAATACATCACTATAACATTTATCATCATCTAAGCATTTTTCTAATAAAATTTTAATTTCATTAATTTTATTTTCTATATAATTTTTATCTTTCTTATTATTTTTTAATTCGTTCATTTTACTTTGGTAAATAACTAAATCTTCATTTATTAAATCAACTTGTTTTTTGTAATCTTCTTTAGATAGGTATTCTTCCATAACTAGTTCTAATAATTTATCTTTTTTATTATTTAAAACTGATATTTTAGATTCAATATTTTTTATTTCAATATCATTATTATTAGTTTCTAAATAATTCTTACATTCATTTAATATCTCATCAAAGATAGTATTTTTTCTTTTAAATAATTTATTAAACATATCCTTAAATACTTCATCTAATTCAAATTCAAATACTCTAGGATTAGAACAACCTTTTAAACTTTCTTTTCTATAAACTTGACATTCCCATACAGGATTATTTTTTCTTTTTCCAGCACTTGATCTATGATAAGTAAGATTATGACAACCACAATATATTTTCCCTGAATATGTATATCTATTTTGAAATACTGCTTTATTAATAGTACGATTGGTAAAACTATCTTGTCTCTCTTTTAATTTAACATTAGCTCGTTCCCATAGTTCTTCAGATACTATTGGTGGAACATTATCATAATCTTTATATATTATCCAATCAGATTCATTTAATCTTTTCTTTTGTTTTGTACGATAGTCTAATACCTTTGATTTATGTCCACAATAATATCCTTTATATTTAGGATTTTCTATAATTCTTGTAAGGATTGTAGTATCTATTCGTTTACCAGTTTTGCTCTTATATCCTAAACTATATAAATATCTTGATACTTTAGATAATCCATCAGTAGTATTAGCATATCTATCAAATATTATCTTAATCATTTTTGCTTGTTCTTCAACGATTACTAATTTTCCTTTATCTTTTACATAACCATAAATATTAGAACATCCTAACACTACACCATTATCAATACTTCTCTTCATCCCAAATGAAACTCTTTCAGAAAGTCTTCTTACTTCATCTTGAGCAATTGAAGACATCATTGTAAGTCTAAGTTCAGAATCAGGTAATATCGTATTAATATTATCATTTAGAAAATATACACCAACACCATTTGATAATAATTCTTGTGTATATTTAATACTATCTAGTGTACTTCTTGAAAATCTTGATATTTCTTTTGTTAGTATCAAATCAAACTTATGCCTTTTAGCATCTTCTATCATTCTTAAAAATTCTTCACGTTTTTTAACTTGTGTACCTGATATTCCTTCATCAATATATGAACCTATAAAACACCAGTTAGGAACTTTACTAATATAATCATTAAAGAATGATATTTGACTTTGTAAAGAGTGTAATTGTTCATCTTTATCAGTTGATACTCTGGCATAAAAACATACTCTTAAATTTAATTCTTGTAACGGAACACCTTTCATAATATTATTCCTAACTATATATAAGTCCATAATCACACCTCCTAAGTTAATAGTTTATAATTGTTTAAATCATTTATATATTTATCATCTTGTTTTTGCTTTTCAAATTCTATTTTATGTAACAATTTATTAATACAAAAATTATACATTCCATCATCAATAGTATTATTTCTTTTTAAATATTCAAGTAATTTAATACTTGTTTCTATTTCAATAATTTTTGATGGAACTTTATTCATGCTTTCCATATACTTTGTCCTTTCTTTTAAGTTTATTTTTATAAAAACTTAAAAAGAACTTAAGGTATTAAGTTCTACAAAAAATTTGAAAACTTAAATACCACAAAGGACAAAATTAGACTAAATCATCATTTGAAATAAATTAAGTTTTCAAATAACAATTTAGTTTTTTATTATTAATATTTTATAATTTTTCTAGCTATTTCATAGCCATCAATATTATCAGGTAATAATTCATCATGTCCTAATATCAAGAATAATTCTGCAAGTGTATCTTTCTTTTCTTTAAATGATAATTTTTCAAACACTGGTATTAATTCTTTATATTCTTTTGGATAAAGACGATAAAGATTAAAAGTATAGTTACAATACTCTTTATTCTCAATTACTAAATAACGATAATCAATACTACTCGGATTAAATATTTCTATATCTATACCATCATCAAGTAAATTAGGATTAACCTCATTCAAACTATTAATTTGATTTTTATCCCATAAATCAAAAATATAATTAATAAATTTTAGTTTATCATCTCTATCAAGTTCATTTATTTTTATAACTAATTCTTTTTCTTCATTACTTGTATTTTTTAAGTACATATCAAACACACTCCTTCATTTTCAATTTAAGTCATTTTAAGAGACTTTATTTTTTATACTAATAACTGATTAAGATTAATATTAAAGTCTCTTATTTCTTATATTAAGCATCAATAAATTAAAATTTAGTTTTAATATTTATCACTTAAAAAAATAAATTTTGCAAGAGTTTTTTATAAAAATAATAATAATTTTTTTGTTTTATCTATTTTATATTTGTTTTACTTTATTAATCTTTAAGTTATTTATACTATCTAATTATCCATATATGGTTGTTCAGTGTGTACTTTTTGGGTATATTGTTTTTCATAAACAATATAGTTATATAAAAATTTACCATCTTTAGAATGTCCTTTTTCAATAATTAAATATCTATTTTCTTCTAATTCTTTTAGTGCATTAGTAATAGCTAATCTACTCTCTTTACATAAAAGTCTTAAACCATTAATATTAAAATTCCATACATCAGGTAAAGATAACATTAAAGTTAATAATCCTTTTGCCTTTAAAGATATATTTTTATCTTCTAAATAAGTGTTATCAATCTTCGTATAATTAGTAAGTTTTTCTGTTCTTATTACCATAATATTTTTCCTCCTTCCATTTTAAATTCATAATCTTTTTCATATCTTTCTATATAAGATCTATAACCTAGCTCTAATAAATAGATAAACATTTTATTCATACTAAAATTATTTTTAATAGATAAAAGCCTAATTCTAGTTTTTAAATTATCATCTAATCTTAATGTGGTTCTTTCAGTACATCTCATAAAAATTTTCCTTCCTTTCTTAAAATTATGAGTAGCCACTTTTACTATTTTTAAGCTATTCTTTGAGTAATAAATTCTGCATATTTTTAATGGGCATAAGGAGAATGCCACCATAATCTTATATTTACCTTATAAAATAAAGTAAATATGGTGGTGTCATTACTATTTTTGCACTTGCAAAAATGACTACTTTTTAAGTAGTAAGTGGCTACTCATATATAAATATTCCTTTAATACCAACAAAAAAAGTGGCTACCCTTTTTAATAAAAGTGACCACTCATAACAAAATCATTAAAAATATATGCTTCCTATACTTTTTAATTTATAAAACCATCTCCTTTAAATAAAAAAGAGAAGAACATAGTTCCTCTCCACACAATTTTTTCATATTATACACTATTATAACTATTGACAAGCACAAGTCAAGTTCATTTTATGATCAATTCATGTAATATCATGTACAATTTGTGTCATAAAAATATGTAAGTTTTCTTCATAATTCTCACATATTTTACTATATTATAACACTTGACAAAATATATTCAAGTCAAATCAAGTCCGTTTTTGGTACGAATTTGGACTTTTTTGATACATTTTTAAAAATTTGATAATTTTATATGTTTGATAATTTATCTTTAATATATTCATCCAACAAATAAGAATCCTTTTTTACCCATTTATAATCACAATGTTCATCACTTAATATAACATTAACATCTGATTTATTAACATTAATAATAAAATCAATTTCTAAATCATGAATCAATTCATCATTTTTATTTTTTACTTCATCATAATAATGTGTAATAATTGGCTCAAATTCTGAACTAAACCCAATTTCCTCAAATAATTCTCTTTTTAAACCTTCTTTTAAAGTTTCACCACTTTCTAGGTGGCCTCCAGGAAATTCCCATGCTCCTGGATATAAATCATCATTTTCACTTCTTTTAACTACCAAAAATTCATCATTAGATTTCAAAATTCCAGTCAAAACAATTTTTGTATTCATACAAAACCTCCCATTTATTTTTAATTACATCATATATTTTCAATAAATCATCGTTAATTATAAATTTGTTGTTTTTATTTCTATAAATAAAAAGCTCTATTATCATCATTATAAATATAACATAAAAAGACTAGTTATTAAAAAATGAGATTTATTTCATTTTTCTAGTTTTTATCAATCTTAAAGTAGATTCAGGAACTAATATTTCAAGCAATTCATCATCATTTTCTTCAACTGCTCTTCTTACTGTCTTAGCGCTTATTTCATCACCATTTATATTTCTAAATCTAGGTATTTCTATTAATTCAATTCCATATAGTGGTAAATTTCTTTTAAGTTCTTTATTATATTCTCTAGTTATGTAGTCATTTTGTTCTTGACCAACAAATCTTTTTTTTATATTTAAGACTGGTGCTATATATTGAGTAAATATTTCTTGATCTATTGATAAATCAAGAGATACATCAGTTGATTCACTTCTATTAAAATACTCAGGAAATATCATTGATGAACCAAATATCTTACCACTTGGTATTACTACTACATTTTCAAAGTCTTTACAGCCTTCTTTAACCATTTCATATCTATCTTTAAAAGAATATTTTGATTTATCTTCTTGTACAACCATTACAATTAAAGTATTAACTTCTTTTCTAGCATAGTCTATCAGTTTATAATGACCATAAGTAAATGGATTACAATTCATAAGTATTGCACCATTATTGCTAGTATTAATATTTAAACCCTTAAGAAATTCTAAATATTCATTCAAATATCTATTGTTACCAAATATATTTCTTTTTTTAGTATTAGGAATAGCTATTGCTAAAGTATGATTAATAGAATCAACAGTCTTTAATTCTTTTTCAATTTTTTCATAAATAAAACGTGCTATCATGTCATTAGCTTCACTATTACAATGTGCCGGTTTATCTATAAAGTAATTTTTTAATACTCCTGAATTATATAATTCAAGAAGTGATATAGCACTATTATATCCCATACTTTTTAATACTTCATTTTCTTTCTTAGATACTATAAATATAAATTTATCATTAAGTTTACTATTGATATTATCAGCTATTCTTACTTGTTCAAAAAATTCCATAGCTCTTAATCCATAATTATTAACAGAATAATCTCTATTATTTTCATTTATTATTCTTTGCAAACAACTAGGAATAGTGTTTTTGTCATCTACTAAAACTCCATATACCATACAAGGACCTAAAAAATTAATATCAAAAGCATAATCTCTATTTTTATCTGTTGTAACTCTTTTACCATTGATAGTTCTACAAAATTCATTATTTGAATCAGCTAATCTACATATTCCATTTTGTATTATGGTACCAGGAGAAATATTTTCTAAACCACAAAATTTTGTCATAAAACTTTCACCATAAATACTATTTAATAATTTAGTAATTTCTTCGTCTATATTGTATTTACTTAAATAATATATATATCCTATTTTACTATCTAATCTCTTTCTTTCTTCTAAACTAAAAGATGTTATGTCATCAGTACTAGGAAATTCAAATACTGTTATATCAAGTTTTTTAGATAATTTTTTAACAAAATAGTAATATTCAACATTTTCACATAATTTAGTTAAACTTATTAAATTTTTATTAAATAGTATTTCTTTGAGTTTTAATCCATTTAAACAAGTATCTAATACTATTTCATTATTATCGATTAATTTTTTTACTATATCTAAATCATAATCAATTACTTCTACCTCAAAATCGTTACCATATACATTAATATAACTATATAAAATATTAGATAATTCACCAGTAATGTATATTTTTTTGAGATTTAAACTTCTTAAATAATCAATTACTTTGTCATTATCTTTGTATAAATAATTCCATCTATGTTTATCTATATAAGTATTATTACTCCAAACATTTTCTATTTCTTTAATATCTTGTTGCATCTTATCTTCTTCTATTATTGGATTATAGCCAACTTTAACTGAATCAATATAAGAATGATAAGTTATATAAGAATTATTACATAAGACAATAACACTTGTTTCATCTTCTAAAAAAATTTTGTTAATATTGTTAAAATAATTTTTATCATTAGTATCTAATTTAACAAATCTCATTATTTTTCCCCCTGTTAGATAGAATTATTTATTTAATATAAAATCTACTATCTCGTTATCAAATCCATACAATTCATGTTTTCCTTCATGAATTATCTTATATTCTATCTTATTTTTATCACAAAATTTTATCACGTTATTAACGTCTACTGTTTTATCTAAATCTCCTTGAATAATAAATATATTATTAAATTTTTCATTTTTAATATATTCATCACCAGATTTAAACTCCAAATAAGCATCTTTATATATTTTTATATTATTATATAAAGGTAAGTACTCATTATCATCAAAATATTCAATATTAAGATTACCAGTTTTTCTTTCCATAATTTCACAAAAATTAATAGCTGGGCACATTAAATATATTTTATCTACATCATCAATTATTTCTTTATAGGCATTAAGTATAACGAATCCACCATAACTAGATCCAAATAAATATATTTCACTATCTTTATTTTTTTCTTTAATATAATTAATGGTATCTTTTAAATAGGAAATACAATTACTTAAATTAAATTTTTTAAAATCATTTCCATCTTCACCATGAGAAATCAAATCAATACTATAAGTATCATAACCATTGTTTAATAAATCTTTATAAAATCTAGTAATCCAATTCTTATTTCCACCTAATCCATGCACATATATTATTACTTTTTTATTTTTAGGTTCTGTTGCACTAAATAAATGTATCCTATTATTAATAGTAAAATCTATATTTACTCTTTTATCTTCCCTAGCTATTTCTACTAACTCTTCTATCATAATTTCCTCCAACTTATTACTTTCTTAAATGTATCTTTATTAGGAAAATCTTTTTCCTCAGTTTCCCTAAAAACTTTCTCATAATCATATGGTACTTCATATTTGATTAGTTTCGCACCATTCTCTAATATATAATATATAGCTTTATCTGTAATAGCAACTCCTGTACCATTTAATGAGTCTAATATTACATTTCCAAGAATATGATTTCTTTCAAAATGATAATGGCCATATATAATTCTATCAAAATCAAATATATTTTTACCAAATAATAATGGATTTTTATCTGCAATTTTAACATTTTCATATAATTCTGGTTTATATTTTTCGATATCATCAGAAGTATTTCTTTTTAAAAATTCTTCAGGATTTTTTCCATCATATTTCCAAACACCTATAAAATCATATCTAACATCTAGTGGAAAATGACAAAGTCCTATTTTTTTACCATTTATAACTAATTCTACTGATACTGGACTATTATTTATATAATCTAATTCTTCAGCACTTAATTGTTCACTGGTCCATATAGCATTATTATATCTTTCAATATTATTACGTTTTAAATAAGGAAACATATCTGGTCCCATAGTAACATATGCTTCTGCATTGCCTTGTATATTAATTATATTATTATCAATAGCAAGCCTTACTGTTTCACTAGGAGCATATCCTAATCCTATTATATCACCCAAAGAATAAATAGTATCTATATTTTTATCTTTCATATCTAATAAAACAGCTTGTAGTGCTTCTACATTAGCATGTACATCTGTTATTAATGCTATTTTTTTCTTCATATTATTCACCTCTACTTGAATTATTTATAAATTAATGTTAGTATATGTAACAAAAGAAATGGAGTGTTAAAATGATAATTATCGAAGGTCTTGATGGTACTGGTAAAACTACTCTTGCAAATGATTTATTAAATAAGAATTATATACTTATCAATAATAATTTAACCAGTGAATCACATTATGATAAATATGTTAATATTATTAAAACTTCAGATATTAATTCTGTTAGTGATAGATCATTTGTAAGTGAAATGGTCTATGGTAAGGTTTTATCTGGTACTACTAAATTATCAGAAGAAGAATTTATTAATCTTGTAAAACTATATTCTGAATATGAAACAAAAATTATATATCTATATGCTTCAAAAAAAATTCTTTTAGAAAGAAGAAAAGATGATTTTAAAGATAGTAAAGTTATCTTTCATCTATACCAAAAACTTATGGATGAATTTGAAAGAAGACTTGACTACATTTCAGCATATATAGATGTATTTTCAATAAACACTGGTGAAAAAAATTGTAAACAAGCTCTAGCTAAAATTATTAAATAAGTTTGTATAATTTTTTACCTTAATTATCTCAATTTTATCTTTATCAATAACAATATTTTCATGTCTATCAATTTCATATCTTGGTTTTAATATTGTTGTTACACTATCATGAATATTTAGGTCATCCGTATTAATAGAATTATCCCTATTAATACTTTTTTTATTAATCAATGCAATTGATAGATTATCTTTATCTTGAAATAATTCTTCTAATAAGTCTTTAACAGTACTAGTAATAATATTTCTATCCTCATTATTAATATTATATTCAGACATCATTTTAGAGATATTATTCATTACTCCTTCATAATTTTTTATATAAAATGCTAAATTATCATATCCTTCTTTATAAGAATACAATCCATTAGATACAAACCTAGATAGCAATACTGGCGATAATAAGGAATAATAATAAGCAGCTCCAAAATTATCTGTTGTAAATATTGAATTATTATCCTTATATGACCAATTATATGTCATGGCATTCCTTATTCCATATTTTTCTAAAATATTATTAATATTTCTTAATTTAGTTGATATTGTATCATCACCATTTAGTCCTTTAGCTAATATACTTTCTTTAAAAGAAGAATTAAAGCCATGATAACAATATCCGTTATATATGTACCTATCTATCATATATGATACTATTTTATCTTTAGATCTATATTTTTCAATTAACTTATCTATAAGATAATCATCCATCATATTATATAAATCAGTTACACTATTAGAAGTATTTATCATATTTATCAATTTTATAGTATAATTATCAACTTCTACATTAGGAATAAGTATTATCAAATCAGATATTTTTTTTATTACATTTGACATTATAAATACTTGTTCATCTATAAATGAGTATTGATTAAATCCATATTTAGATAAATCAATTCTATACTTTTTATCTAACAATCTACTAAATATACTATCAAATCTAGAATCAAAAATTTTATTAAATTCTTGCACAATAATCACCTTATTTAAAATATTCTTTTATTGCCTCTTTTTGATATGGTAACACTATACGTTCAAGTAGTTCTTCTTTTGTACATTTTACTAACTCAGAATTTTTTTCTAATGGTTCATTTTCATCATCAGATACTTCTACTATATAAATATTACTTAAAGAATTCATATTAACTTTACTTCTAGTATACCAATAGCAATCTATAATACATAATTCTTTCATACTTACAATTTTTAAACCAGCTTCTTCCATAAATTCTCTTTTTAGGCATTCCAAATGAGATTCACCATCTTCAAGACCACCACCTATTAAAGAATAGTCACCGTCTTTAGATGTAATATAAAACTTATCATTTTTCTTTACTATTCCAAAACAAGTTTCTCTAAAGCAATATTTAATATTATTATCTTTATTACCTATTATTATTTTATTCATCCCATTTTCTCCATACATCTTTTCCATTTTTTATTAACTTATTTAACTGCCTTTGTTCATCTCTATAATCCATACATTGCCAAAATCCATCATATTTGTATGCAACGATATCATTAGTCTTCATTAGTCTTTCAATTACTTCACTTTCAAATGGCCCAGAATCCTCACTTAGATAACTAAATATTTTTTTATTAGCTATCATATATCCACCATTAACCCATTCACACTCTCGTAATTCTTTTTCCCTAAAGTTTTTAATTTTATTGTTTTTTATTTCAAATATACCAAATCTTTCTTTAGTCTTAAATACAGATAAAGTAAGTAATTTCTTATGTTTTTTATGATATTCAATAAGATTATCAATATTTATATCCGATACGGCATCTGCATATGTAAGTGCAAAATCTTCATCATCAATATATTTTTCTACTTTTTTTAATCTTCCACCAGTACAAGTATCAAGACCAGTATCTACTAATTTAATATTCCAATCTTCATTAACAGTACTAAAAAATTCTTCAAACAAATCTATTCGATAACCTAAGCATATTATAAAATCTTTAAACCCATAATAAGAATAAATTTTCATAATGTGCCATATTATAGGCATATCCCCTACTTTTACTAATGGCTTTGGAGTAAAATCTTCATCAGTTCTAATTCTACTACCTTTTCCTCCTGCAAATATAATACACTTCATAATTGCTCCTATACCTTTAAGATACTACTATTATTAATAGATGTATTCCAGTAGTAGTCATCTTCTTTTTTCATAACCAATACCTGATGTTGTAGTATTTCAGTAATATATGATATTTCATTCAAAGACAATATTATATTTCTAAGTATTATCATGTTATCTTTTAGTTCAATATCTTTTAAATCTATTTCTTTTCCTAATTTTTTGATTAGTTTTTTTACATCATTTTTACTAACCATTTTTAAATTATCATTCTTTTTTTTACAAAGATTTCTTTGGTAATTAGGACATTTATTACACTTACAAATGTCACTATTATAAAAGAACTTTCTATCTGGTTTAGATAAAGCAACTGCTAAGGCACATGATGTAGTTTGATAAATTGGATAATCACTTTCGTCTTTAAGATGTTTCCAAACATATTCATAAGCATTCTTATCCCAAACATTATCTGCTTTTAATGCTTCTTTCCTATGATTCCTTAATTCGTTCCATTCAATATGATCTATTATTTCATCTGTAATTTTAAGACCAATTGCTACAGATGCAACAGCATATTTTTTAACAAAGTTATATATTCTATTTATATCTTCTTTTCTACTATTAGAAGGCATAAATGGTCTCCAATAATGAATAATAGTTTTATTATACTTATGCAATGTAATAAAATTATTTTCTATATCTTTTCTATTTACTCCAACTTCTATATCTTTATCAAATCCTGAATAACTTAAAAAGAATATAAATTTTTTACCTTGTTTTTCATAATTATCTATAAATTTTATAAAATCTTCTGGTATTTTACATTTAGTAATAAATACAATTGGATTTTCAACATTTTTTTCCATTAATATAGTTACTAATTGTTTTAAATATTCAATATTATCTGGTGTAGAAAAACCATCTGTTTGAGATAATAAACATAGTGGAATATCTTTTATATAAAATTTACTTTTTAATAGCAACTTAACAGCATTTTCAGGAGATGCTAACACCTTTGGTTGTACTAAATTAAGCTTTCTTTCCCTTAAAAAGCAATATTTACATTGTTTTGGGCATCCTTGAACAGGATTAAGTACCATCCATGTAGCATGTACATCTACAATTGGATAAAATTTTGCTTCTTTTACTTTAGCAAATCTATCTAAAAACTTATTGGCATCATTAAGCATTAAATCAAATTCATGAGCCATATTTACATTTAAGACATTAGCTATATTAAATATAATTTCCAACATGTTAGCAAGTTTATATAATATAAAATCATTCACTTTTGAAAATTCATATCTAATTTTATAATGTCTATATTTATATTTTTCAAGTATTATTTCTGACACTTGCCCATATACTACATTGAATGATAATATTGCATCATTTATAGATGAAAACTCTACTTTTTTATAATTATACTCGTACTCTTTTAAATTTAATTTAAGTTTCCATGCAAGCGCTACTATTTGAAGTACAATATCAGATAATTCATCTCCAATATCATAAATATTTCTTCCTACTTCTTTATATTCTTTATGTTCTAACATAAGTAAACAAAAATGTCCTAGTTGTGTATTCATCTCGCCTAGAACTGTAATAGCGTTCCAGTTTTTGTCTTCTGTTATCTTAAAATTCTTTTTTAGTTCAATTGCTTTATCATAATAATTATCTAAAAAATATTTAACATTCATTTTAAAACCATTCTTTCTTTTTAACTTTTATAATACTGTCATATTCTTTTTTATCATCAGTATCTAAATATTCTTTCTTATGCTCTAATACGTTTATAAAATAATTAATAATGTTTCTTCTTATGTTGTAATCTGGAATATCTAGAATAAAATTATTATAATGTGATTCTGTATGATACAAGACATCCATTGCTTTCTTTTTGATTTTTTCATAGTCATCATTTCTCATAATGCTATTATTTGATTTGTAATAATAGTATCCAATATATGGAATCGATATAACTGTAGATGCTTTGTACAATTGATAAGAAGTTAGGCCAAAATCCTCTTGTGTTTTACCTTGTAAAAATTTAAAATTGTTATTCTCCCAAAACTGTCTACTATAACAGTATAGCCAAGAAGGACTATATATTTCATTATTAACTGCACATAAATTTAAAAAATCAAGGCCTTTATATATTCCAATATTTTTAGTAACAAATTCTTCCACAATATTCTTATTATTATCAATCATAACCGCTTGAAATCTAAGCATATCATATTCAACATCATCGTATTCATTAATAGTTTCAATTAATTTTTGATTAATAGTATCATCTATATCTAAAAAAATAATTAAATCCCCTGTACATTTAGTTAATCCAAAATTTCTTACAGCACCTGGATCATGTTTAGATATTTTGTACAGTTTTATTTTATCCTTATATTGCATAAGTGTTTTATAAGAATTATCACAACTATTATCATCAATAGCAATAATTTCATAATTATCACATGTTTGATTAAAAATAGAATCAAGACATTTATCAATATATCTTTCTCCATTATATATTGGTATTATAATACTTACCTTTTTCATATAACCACCAGCCCTTGTTATATTCATTTATAAGCAAAAAAGAGAGACTATAAAACTAGGCCCTCCTCCTCCACAACTACCACGAATTAATTTATCACTTATTCTATTACTTTTTTTAATAAAAATCAAGTATTTTGACATATTTCATTTTTTTTATAAATGGATATAACATATAGATTCATACAATCAAAATTTTTATCATATATAACATTATCAATAATTGAAATCATATGATAATAATCTTTCTTATTCCAACAAAACACAACATATGAATTATCATTCAAATTTAAATCTTTAATCATAATATCTTTATTATAGTCAATATTAAAAATATTATTATCTTCCATATATTTTTCAAATACTGGTATATCATTAAATGAATCACACTTTAAATCTTCAGCAATTTTACATAAGTCATTATAAACATCATTATATTCTTTATTTAAAATCTTACATAAGCTTCTTATCACACAATTACTTTTACCATTTTTATCTGATATATAAAATTCTTTAAATGTCATATTAATCCCCAATCTTTTTTATATTTGTATACATTCTTGAATGATATCCACTTTTATCATAAAACTTAATAGCATTATCATTATAAGCAAATACATCTACTAAAATATATTCACAACCCAATGATTTAAAATATTCTTCCATTTTATTCATAAGCATATTGCCTATACCTTTACTTCTTACATTTTTGGAAACTACTAATTCAGTTATTTCTCCTCTTTTAGGGCATTTATAATCAAGATAATCATATTCATCATATGGAAAAATACATCCCATAATTAAACCTACTGCTTTATCATTTTCAACTGCTATATAACATTTACCATTATTATTTTTAACTTCTTCTAAATCTAAAATTGCCATTTTTTCTCTATATTCTGGATGTAGTTGATCTAAATTATCTTTATCAATAGATAAAATATACTTTTCAAGTTCAACTAACAAGTCTTTAACATCTTCTAAATATTTATCTTCGTACTCTATTATTTTCATTATTAAAATAATACTCCTTAGTTAATTCGTATTTAGAAAAAGTTAATATTCCATCATAAAATGTATAAGGTGACTCTTCTTCTATTTCACCAATTTTATTAAACCCTAATTTTTCAAACATTCTACAAGATCTTATATTATCTTTTACAGCACCTGAAGAAATACCATTTATTTCTACTTCGCTAAACATATAATCTATCATTGCTTTAGCAGCTTCTGTTGCATAGCATTTTCCTTGATAAGCCGGATCCATATACCAACCTACATCACGAATAGTAATATCTTCTCCATTTTCTTGAGCAGATACTTGTCCAATTACTTCTTCATAACCACTATTCGTATATTCTGGTTTTAAAAATACACTCCATACAAATACATCATTATTATCTGCTTTATCAACTTTAGATTTATAGAATTTCTCTTGATTCTCCCAAGCCCAGTGGCTAGGATTATTAGCATGTTTTTTGGCACCTGTTAAATACCATTTATTTACTTCTGGAATCATTAATATCTCCCATAATCTTTTTTGTTCTTCCATCTTAGAACTTCTTAATATTAATCTTTCAGTTTCTATAGTTCTACTACCAATTAAATTCATTTACATCCTCCATTTTATATTTCTATACTATCAAATATATTTTCTTCTATATCATAAATAGTAAATTTTCTATTTTCATACATCATATATGTAGGATTATTGTTTTCTTTAGGTATAGATATTGAACCAACATTGATATATACCATATCTTTTTCTTTTTTTATATAAGGTATGTGTTCATGACCATATACCAATATACCTTTTCTGTTAAATTTTCTATTCTTTTCTAAATTATATTCATTACCATGAGTTAAATAAATATCTAACCCATCTACACATATTAAAGCTAAATTATTACAAATTGGAAAATCACTTGCTTTAATATCAACGTCTGAATCACAATTACCTTTTAAACAAATAATTTTATCTGAATATTTAGTTAATGTATCTTTAACATTCATACTATTAACTTCATACTTTTGATTATACGTAGGGCCGGCATAATATAAATCACCAAGAACTACTAATTTATCTATTTTTTCTTTTTCAATAACTTTTTCTATTTTTTTTAAATTAATATTAATACCATGTATATCTGATATAAATAATATCTTCATGTTTGTCTCTCCTTTCTACTTAAATTTTTCTATTACTTCAAATATTTCAAATATTACTTTAGTATTATCATTAAAATTAGTATTTATTTTACTAAAGTAATCTATATGAACTTTTATCCATTCTTCTAAAGATTTATTTTCTCCTTCTAATTTTGCTAAATCCCAAGTAATATTCTTAAATTCAGTTACAATAACTTCTTTTGTTTCTAATATACACATATCATTATTATTTGAATCAGTAAGTATAGATACATCACCTACTATAGGTAAACTATCAAATTCATACAAAGATGTTGTTGCTGTCTTCTTACCGTTTAAAACAAGAACAACTAATTTATCTGCATCTATCCTAAATGTCATCTTTTAAGTTTATTATACACGTGTCTTACTCCACCAATCAGGAATTAATTCTTCTAATCTCACTATTTCTTTAGTATCAATATTTTTTAGTATCTCAATATCCTTACTATTCTTAGAAAGTTGCATCATATATTCTCTACATGCCCCACACGGTGAACCTACATTACCTTTAGAATCAACGCATACTAGTTTAATAATCTCATTTTCTCCATTTGTAATCATATTGGCAATAGCATTTCGCTCTCCACACATACCAAGTGTTGAAGCTGTATCAATACATACTCCAGTATAAATATTATGATTTTTAGTTAATATTGCTGCGCCAACTTGTCCTGCACTAATCATACCTGATACATTTCTTGGATTTCTAACACTCTTTGCCTTTTCATATAATTCTTCCCAAGCAGTATTTTCACTATATAAGTATTCTATATGAATAGCGTATACACCATTTTTCTTAATAGCATCTTGATATCCATCAAGTTTACTAATATTTCTAATTGCTTCTTCTTTATCATTAGTAGATGAAGTTGTATATCTTGTACCTTCTAAAGTAAAAAGTTCTTCTAATGAATTATAATGATTTATCTCTTTAACTTTAACATAAAATACACCTAAATTATTACTAGTAAATTCTATAATATCGTTTTGTCTTAACTTGCCATAATCATGCTCACTATTTTCTTTATTTGCTCTAATCTCTACTCTTTTAGTATTATTTTTGATAGCTAGTGCTGTTCTATCATTAATATTTAATTTCATTATCATTTTAATATCCTCCTAACAAAAAAATTCTGCATAATGCAGAATTAATTTTATAATCTAAAAGAATATTCCTAAAAGTTTAATAAATTAGGAGTAGTGATTAATTCTGCATTATTTATAACTTGTAAATTTTTCATCTTAATCACACTCCTTTCTTTGAATAATTTACACCTATAATATATCACACTTTAATCACTTTGTAAATTACATATACATTTTTCTATAGCGATTAAAACAAATCATTTTTATTTTTTAGGAAAAACTAATTAAAATTCCTAAAAAAATAAAATTTATTATATTTATGTTACTTTTCTAATTATTATTTTGGTATTTTAATTTTAAAAGTAACATTTTATATTTCTACAAAACAATTATAATTAAACCTAACATCATACTTTTTAGTATATTTACTACTTATTCCTCTAGTGATTTTTGTGATATCATTTATTAGACAGTAAGGTGTATAGGGGTTACGCTTACTCCTTGGCCAAAAGATGTTGTTGCAAGTTCAACAGGACCTACTTTATCTAATTTAAATAATATTCCTCTACCTTCTCCATTTAAATCTATTCCTGTTTTTGTTCCGAATCCAAAATTATTTATATATTTAAACAATTTTTCTTTTCCTAATTTTTGTCCCATTGTTACAAATCCAGGGTTGCTTGGTGTTACTATCAGAACATAAAAAGTTATTATTCTCACCACAATCAATTTCAATGTTCTTGTACCCACTGTTTTAAATTTCTTTATCAGTATGAGAAAATATCGTTTAATAAAAACTTGATAACTCATGTTTTTTTGTTATCAATATATGTTGTATTAACATTAAAATTAAAGTAAATAATTAGCTTACATGTTTTTATCACTATTTATTTTTTCAACTTCTACTCTTTCAACTAATAATATTATTTATAAAAAAAGTGCATTTAAGCACTTTAATTTACCCATCTAATTTTAATTCCTTCAACTGTATTACCTATATTTCTTAATAATATAAATTTTCTAGTTCTTTATTTTTATGCTTAAATCTTAATTTTATTTTTTTCTTTTAAGAACTAGCATATTACTTTTTTTTAAATTACCAGATAATGGTTTTGTTATTGTTCCTGAGTATACAATATCTAATTCATGCAATGCTCTAGTTAAAGCAACATATAATAGTTTCATATCCAAACTACTATTAGAGGAATATATTTCTTCATTAGCATTATTAAGTATTACTGCATCAAACTCCAATCCTTTGGCCAATTGGTTAGATATAGTACAAACTCTAAATTTTTCATCGATTAAATCATCATTTGCTGTTACATTCGGAATATTAATTCCAAACATTTTTAAAGCTTTATTAATATAATTTGATAATAAATCAGTTTTACTTATAACTGCAATTGTTTTATAACCTTTTTCTTTATACTCGCATATTTTTTCTGCAATATACTCAGGTATATTATTAACATCTTCAATTTCAGATACTTGTACTGGATTTCCGTGTCTTACAACCATATCCGAACGACTTAATCCAATGCTGTCTAAAACATCATCAGCACTTTCCATTATTTCAGCAGTTGTACGATAACTTTTATTAAAATTAACAATCTCACCATTTCCACTAAACATAACTTCATTGACTTCATTCCAATTATTTATTCCTCTATAATCATAAATTGATTGTGCTAAATCACCAAAAATACTAAAAGTTGATGCAGGTAAGCTTTCTTTTAAAACATAAAAATTAAATTCGCCTAAATCCTGTGCTTCATCTATAACAGTATGTTTAATTCTTTCATAATTTTTATTTAGGCCAAGTGCCGTCTTAATATAAATTAAGGCCGATAAATCTTCAAAATCGTAAGAATTGTTTTTTATATTTTTTTGTGTTTTTCTTTTTAATTCACTTATATTATTATAGTTATATATATCATAATCATTAATTGAACTAATAAATAATTTGTAAAGTTTAATTGTACTAACTTTTGATTTATTAAAATATTTTCTTAATATACTTCTACAATTTTTACTTAATTCTGTTCTATCTTTAGAAAACATATTTCTCATTTTATTTTTTTCTTCATCAGTTTGTACATTCTTAAATAATTCAAAAGAATAGTTGTTATATCGTGAAGTAATAAAATCATAATTATTTTCTATATATTTACATAATCTATCAATCGTAATTTCTATTTTGTTGTTTAAATCTTTAGAATACACTTCTTCTGTACCTTCGAATATCTCTCTCATTATATTTTGAGGTATAACCTCAAAATTTCCTAACATAAGTGGCTTTGATGTTATACTATAAAAGTATATTTTAAGAAATTTATCAATCATTTTTTTATATTTTATAGAACATTTAAACTTGTCTACATCACTATTATTTTTACCTTCAATATTATCAATAACCTTTTTATCTGATGAATTAACAGAAATATTTTCATCAATGTACATTTGTGCAAATTGTTCAAATGTACATTGTTCTACACCAGAAACATCTAAATCAGGCAAAACAGATTTTATATATTTTAAAAATACTGGATTTGGTCCAATAACTAAGTATTGGTTTTGTTTTATAGTTTTCATATAATTATATACAAGATAGGCAATTCTATGTAATGCCACAGTTGTTTTACCTGATCCTGCTACACCTTGAATTATTATATTATCAAATATTTTTTTTCTAATAACATCATTTTGTTCTTTTTGAATTGTTGAAACAATGCTTTTCAATCTTGCATCATTATTACTATTTAAATATTTTTGTAAGAGTTCATCATTTGAAACTAAATCTACATCAAAATATTCTTGTAATTCACCCAATTCTATTTCAAATTGTCTTTTTAAAGACATATTACCACTTATTGTTCCATTTGGAGCTTCAAAACTACATCTTCCTATTTCTGCATCATAATATAGTGAACTAATAGGAGCTCTCCAGTCAGTAACAATAATATCTGTATTTTTTATTACTCCATTTTTACCAATATATACAGTGCTAACTTTTCCATCTTCATCGGAAGTAAAATCTATTCTTGCAAAATATGGCTTATTAACAGACGTTTTTAAATTTCTTATATGTATTTTTTTCATATCTGCAATTTTCCATAATTCTTCTCTATCACCAATAAAATTATTAAAAAGATTTTTTAATTCTTCTTCTTTGTCAACTAATATATCTTTAATTATTTCAATTGTTTTAAATAATTTTTCTTTTTCTAATTCAAACTCTTTAGTATTCATACTAATATCCCCTAATTTATAATATTTTATATATTTTTAGGATTATTTAACTTTCTATCAAAGTTTAATACTTCTAAAATAAATTTGGTAGTTTCAAAATTACCTTGATTATAAATTTCCATTATTTCTTCTTTAGTCATCCATTTAACATCATTAACTTCTTCTTTTTGAATAACTACATTTTCAATTGAAACATCAAGTTCAAAAATATAAACATCTACAATATCAGGACAATTTTTAAAATATCTTGTTGTAGAGCCCACAAACGCATAAGGTGCATTACTTATATCAACTCCAAGTTCTTCTTTTACTTCACGGATTGCTCCTTGATAAGTATCTTCATTCATTAATACTGATCCTCCTGTGCATTCCCACATTAATGGGTGAGCTTTCCACTCTACTCTTTGACTAATTAAAAATTTTCCTTCTGTATTTCTAATCCAAGCATTTGTAACTAAATGGTATTCATCATCACTTAATTTTGTACCTCTTTCTGCCTTTCTATCTAACATTTTACGATTTCTATCGTATAAATCCCACATTTCTTTCATATAAAAATTACCTCCTCAAACATTATAACATTTTCGAATTTTTTTACACCTTTTCAATCCAAAACTAACATATATTTGAATTAAATTTCTTTAATATTTCTAAATATGTTTTATAATTATCTTTTTGCTGTTCAAAACTATATAAATCAATTTTATTTGTATAATATAAATAAAATTTTTCTAATAAAATCTTGCATAAATAATATTTAACAATATTACTAAAATCAGTATTATCATAGCAATCTAGCTTTTGTAATACTTCTTTTCTAAGTTTAGAATATTTTTTAATATTTATACAACCATTATCTATAAAGTTTTTGATAACTATTACAGCAAAATCATATAATGGTGTTGTTACACAAGTTTCATCAAAATCAATAATATAATAATCTTTTTTATTAAATATAATATTTGATTTTGATATATCACCGTGATTTATGCTTTTTTCATCTAATATTTTCATATCTTTTATAGTAGAAAATATTCCTAATACATAAGATATGTCATTATATAATAATTTTTCTTTATCATTATTTAGAAGCAAATAATTATAATAATTATTACATTTTTCTTTTAACGTACTTTTTAATGTAGTTTTTTTATTTAGACCAATTATATTTGCATAATCAATATTTGTTTTTATAATTCTGTTACACTTTATGTATTCAAAAACATTGTAGATATTTCCTTTTATTTCTATTGGTTTATTATTTATTGGTTTACAAACTTTAATATTATTTTTTTTATATATAGAATATAACCTATCAGATAATTTAAAATTATAATTATAATTATATTTTTTTACTACATATTCATCTTTTTGGGTAACTACTTTATATACAGTGTTTGCAACTCCTTTATCAATTTTTGCTATTGACTTTATATTCTCATCTATTTTTGCCTTAGATAAAACATTTGACATTTCTTTAATTACAAATGGTTTATAATTATTAATTGCCTTTTTATAAAAGTTTATTATATTTGTAACTACACTTTTAGAATTATATATATCTTTAACTCTTTTTATATTGTTTTTATTAATTTTACTTTTATTACTTAACTTATATTTTTCTATAATTCTTTTTGCCAAATCTAAATAATCTCCAGTATTGTATATAGATGTATCGTCATTTAACATCTCCACCATACCTGAATTTTTACTTCCTACAATATGAATTCCTGTGATCATGGATTCTAATATTACATAAGGAAAGTTATCAAATAGTGATGGGAATATACCTACTTTTGCTTGATTCAAATATAAGTTTAAATCATAATTAGGAATTTGTCCTACAAATATAAGGTTATCTTGATATTTTGTGTCAACTAACTCTTTTATATATTCTATTGTGGAAATATTTTTACTGTTTCTTGTAGTATCTTTACCAATAAATTTAATTTTAAGATTGGGATATTCTCTAAATACTTCATTTAATGCTTTTGCAAGGACAATTACACCCTTTCTTTCTTCTAAACTCCCAATGAATAATAATTCATCATTTTTTTTAATATTTTTATCATAGTAGAAATTCTTTATATTCGCAGGATTTGGAATTACAAAAATATCATTAGGTGACATTTTGAAATCTTTAACTATTATTTCTTTTAAAACTTGAGAACAGCAAGTAACTAAATCAGCGTGTTTAATCATATAATTTTCCCATTTTAGCATTTTTTTAGTGATTTTACCAAAATTATTTTTATTATATTTTAACCATACTTTTAACGGAGTATGAAGTCTAACAACAATAGGTATCTTACGATATTTCTCAAAAAAGATTGTTTCAGCACCCCAGTCTGGAACTTCAATTATATCAATTTTGTCATTGTCTTGTAATATTTTCAATTCTTTTGCTACTAATCTCCTATATTCTTCATAATTCCATATCTGATTTTTTGTTTGCTCCACAAATATCCTTGTTATATTAACACCATTCTCAACATATTTCTTATTTTCTTTCAAACTTCTACATATAACAAACACTTGATTTCCTTGTTTAACTAATTCTTCAGCCATATTTTTTTGATATGTAGCTATTCCACCAAAATTAGTTTCTTCAGGATATTCTTCGTGCACAAAACAAATTCTCATATATTATATTCCCTCACTTCTATAAAATTAATAATTTTACTTTCTTAAGATTAATTTTTTTGATACTATATCAAATGTTTCTTGAACTGATATAGTATCAGTATACAATCTAACATCTGCATTTTTTTCAACATTTTTACCAAACAACAACTCGTCAGAATATGCACTATTAATTCTTCTAGATAATTCTTCTTTTGTATGATTTCTTAATGGATTATTCATTAATCTATCATTCATATTTGAAAAATTAGAGTATGTTAAATTAATCATTTTTACACTAATTCCCAATTTACCTAATTTCTCTCTTAAATTAATTATTGCTTCTAAATCTTTATAAGAAACATAAAGAATTATTTTCTTTTTCTCAAGTAATTTTTCTTCACAATCTTCTAATAAAATACCATAAAATGTACCATTTTCTTTACAAATTACTTTTGAATCCCCACTCCATAATAAATATTTACCATCATCAGCATATTTTTTAAATTCATTATGCTCTAAATATCTGTAAAATCCTTGCTGATCGTCTGCTCTTTGTTTCCTTGTAGTGCAATGTCTAGGTACACCATAATCATAAATTTTTACTATCATATTTCCGATAGTTGTTTTACCTGCACCAGAAGGTCCCATTATTGTAATTATATCTTTGTCTTCCATTTTTCCTCACCAAATTTCTTAAAACCTTAAAAACACAAGGTTTATGGATACCAACAATATTTCCTCTTTAAAATTATCAAAAATGTAAATGCCTCATTTTGTAAACTTTGTGCGTATACTACCATTATTTTTATTAAATGTCAACGACTTTTATATATATGTAGTGTTAGTTGCACATTATATATATATTGGGTTTATGCATCAGTAAAAGAAGCTTGATATTATGACAGAACATAGTGAAATAATCGATGAATTTATAAAGAAAAAAGTTTTTTTATTGATAAATTTAATAATTCAGCATCAATTTATTAAATAATATCTTGGTATAATTTAAAATAGTATAAACATATTTATTTTAATACAATAAATCTAAAAAATGTTCTTGTACCCACTATTTTAAATCTCTTTATCAATATGGGAACATATTACTAAATAAAAAGTTGATAACTCAAGCTTTTTCTTTTGTTATCATTTTCTAATTCTCTATATATTGTATCAGTATTAAAGTTAAAGTAAATAATTAATTTTACATGTTTTCTATCGCCATTTATTTTTTCAACTTCTACTCTTTCAACCAATATTCTCATCAAATTAGGTAGCTCATTTTGTAGATTAACTTTTGAAGTAAGTGTATTTCTAACTTCTGTTATCTTTTTATTTAATTTAATAAGTTCAGAGTCATGGTTATTTAATCTATCAGCTTTTGCTCTTAAAGAATTAATTTCATTATTAAACTTATCATTTCTTTTTTTAAACTCTAAATCATCAATCATTCCTTTAGTACTTAAATCTAATAATTTATCCTTAAGATTCTCTATTTTTATGATTTGATTGTTTATGCTTTCAACATTATCTGAACTCTTATTACTGCTTATAATATTTTCATATTCATTTATTACCCCATTTAAATATTCTTTTTTATTATCTATAAAATCACTAAATATTTGGATAAATATCTTGTCTAGATAATCTTCTCTTAAGATTGGTGAAGCACAGGCACCAACACCTTCTTCCTTATATTTTTTACAGAACCATGTAGGATTGTTTGTTCTATTACTTCCACCAGCCCTTATAAATACATTTCCACAATCCTTGCAGTATAATAAACAGCTATATTTTGAATTCTCTAATGATTTTTCAGAATTTAGAATGTGTCTTGCAGATGATTTTTTTCTCATCTCATGTAATTCATTTGCTTTATTCCATAACTCTTCAGATACAATTGCTGGAACTCTATCATCTTTTTCAATTATTTGTCTTTCTTTTGGAACTTTTTTCTTTTTATGTGTTTTATAATTTTCAACCTCAGTTAATCTAGCAGTATAATATCCTTTATATCTAGGATTAGTTAAAAATTTTGCCATTGTTGTCCCAGAATAAGGTTCTCCTTTTGAATTTAAGTATCCCATTTTTGCAAGATCTTGTCCTATCTTTTTAAGTCCAACTTTACCTGATACATAAGTTTCAAAAAGATATGTAATTATTGGTGCTTCTGTTGGATTAATTTCATATCTTCCATCTTTTTTGAAATATCCAGTTAAATTACCACCAATAAGTTTTCTATCTTTAATCATTCTGTTAACACCAAATTTAACTCTTTCAGATAGTTTTCTAACTTCATCTTGAGCCAAACTTGACATAATTGTTAACCTAAACTCCGAATCTTCCCCTATTGTATTTAGATTATCAGATAAAAAATATACAATAACACCTTGTTTTAATAAATACTCTGTATATTTTATACTATCAACAGTATTTCTTGAAAATCTTGATATCTCTTTTGTAACTATCATATCTATTTTTCCTAAAGTAGCATCCTCAATCATTTTTAAAAATCTTTCTCTATTTTTTACAGCAGTTCCACTAATTCCCTCATCTATATAACCACCACAGAATACCCAGTTTTTATTTTCTGTTATCATCTCTTCAAAATAGTTTTGTTGATTTTCCAAACTATTTAACTGATCATCCTTATCTGTTGAAACACGAGCATAATAAACTACTCTAAGTTGCATATCATAAATTGTTTTTCCCTTTCTTAAATCTTCTCTTGCTCTTTTTATATCCATTATTTACTCCTCCCATGTTCTTAAAAAGCAAGATAACTAGGATGATGACATGCTACAATGAGCCAAACCATCACTAATCTTGTCTTTATATTCATTTTTTATTTTTGTCATTCTTCCAAGTATTGATTGTTCCATTAAACTAAAAACTTTTAAATCAATAACTTTACTCTCATATAATTCTCTATTTAAAATTAGTCGCCATTCTAATAGCTTATATTCTAAAGGTAAATGTTTGGTACTACACTTTATAAAAGTTTCATCCGTGTTATACATGTTATACCATCCTCATCAAACTATATGAGATAAAGATGTGAATAATACTAAATAAAAAAATGACATTATTCTTTTTATCGATATATGTTTTAAACTTTAATTTATCTTTTTTAGGTAAAATTACCTATTTTCGTATCCAATATACTTTTCATATTCTTTAATAATTGTTCTAATATATTAATCTATATAACTAAAATCAAGTATTAATACGTTATAACCATTATTTTTAAACATTTTAAAAGTGTTCCGCCTTCCTCTCTTTTAAGGTCAGAGTGGTATATAATACAATGATGCATAAAATCACTGGTAGTATATACTTTCTTTAAGTTGTAATAAAAAAACTTAAAAATGTTCTTGTAGTAACACCAAGATTACATGAGTTCTCTACTACTTGTAAATATGTTTGTGCTCCATGTCCTCCTGCCTTCCAGCATCTTATTCTAGCATTTTCAACTTGTATTGAACCGCCATCATAAAAAGTATCTTTATCAAGATCAACTGTTTTTTCTTCAATGGAGGCAGCTAATGTTATTATTTTAAAAGTAACTACCGAAAACGATAACTAAACAAAAGAAAAAAAGACTAGATTACCATATAAATATATGATAACCTAGTCAATATCGTAACTTAAATATACATTAATTTTAAAACTATTTCTTTGAAAATCAGATCTTCCTAGATCTAATGTTTCAACATCTTTACTAAATATAGGTAGTGATTTATCATCATCTATGTGCCTAGCACCTTTTTCAGTAGGAATTGGTTTTTTCAATAAATTCAGATAAATTTTTAACATTAATTTATGTCTATCATTATCTTCTTTATAAACTATAATTTCTTCTAAAAACTTATCTACAAATTCACTAACATTTTTTTTAGAATCAACCTGTTTTTTTATAGCATCTTCAATAATTTTGATATTGCCAAAACTATCTGACATAATTTTTCTTTCTTGTTCTATTTTGCCAATTCTTATATTTAAAGATGATATATCTTCATTGTACTTATCATTTCTTTCTTTAAATTCAAGGTTATTAATACTACCATCAATATTTAATTCTAATAACTTTTCTTTTTTTGTTTCAATAGTTTTGATCTCGTTTTTTAATTTTGAAATTTCAAATTGATAATTATTATCTATTTTCAAATTAGAATAGTAACTTAACATTTCTTTTATAATTTCATTTTTATTATCAAATACTTGCTCCATTATAATTGTAAATATATTATTCAAATCCATCTCTGCAATTATCGGACTTTCACAAGCATCCAATCTATATTTTACATAATTACCACAAGCCCATCTTGGTTTTGTCTGCTTTCTTTTATTTGTCATTCTTTGATAAGAAACATTATGATCACTACAAAATATTTTTGTTGTATAACAATATTTTCTTTCAGTTTTTTTTGCATTGCTATTACTTGCTTTCATTAGTGTACTTCTTCTATCTAATATCTCATTTGCACGATTCCATAATTCTTCACTAACTATGGCTGGTACCCTTTCATCTTTATATATTACTTGTTCTTCTATTGGTATATAAACTCTTTGTTTAGTTCTGTAATCAATAATTTCAGTAGTATGTCCACGATAAAAACCTTTATATTTAGGATTATGTATAATTCTTTTTAATGTATCCTTATCATAAATATTTCCTTTATAATTATTTATGCCTTGTCTATGTAATTCCATTGCTAATTTATAAAAACCATACTTCCCAGTAGCATATAATTCAAAAATTTTTCTTATTTTTTTTGCTTCTTCTTCCACAATCACTAATTTGGCATCATCTTTTTTATAACCAGTAATTATATTAGAACCTAAAACTCTACCTTTTTTTATTGCTTCTTTGTGTCCCCATTTAACACGAGAAGAAAGTCTTTTGACTTCTTCTTGAGCAACACTTCCCATCATATTAAGTATAAATTCAGAGTTAGGATCATAAGTATTTATTCCATTTGATTGAAAATATACACCAACATCATTAGCAAGTAATTCTTGTGTATATTTGATACTATCAGATAAATTTCTAGAAAATCTAGAAACTTCTTTTGTAACTATTAAATCAAAATAGTCGGATTTAGCATCATCAATCATTTGTAAAAATTTTTTTCTTCGTTTAACAGTGCTACCACTAATACCTTCATCTATGTAACCATTAACATAAGTCCAATTTTTATTTGACTTTATAAAATTTTCAAAAAAAGATATTTGATTATCTAAAGAGTTTAATTGTTCATCACTTTCAGTAGAAACACGGGCATAAAAAGTAACTCTTAAAGGTAGTTCGGCAATATTTTTGCCTTTTAAGATTTCTTCTCTGACTTTATAGAATCTCATAATCTACCTCCTTAGCAACTTTTTACCTCTTTACTACAACGATTAATTTTCTCATAAATAATTTTACAAACTTCATCATATTGTTGTTCAGTTATTACACCTTGATCATATAATTTTTTATTTATTATCAATTCATATTCAAGGATTGTTATTCTTGGAGTTTCAAACATATAAAAACACCTCCACTAATGGAAGTGTATGATTTTAAGATAAATCTAATTACTGATTGTATTTTATTTGACATTTTTTCATTAATCATTATTAAATATAAATTATTTTTACTATTGTATAACCTCAATTATTTCAGCTGGAGAGATATTTTCAATTCCAGTTATTGATTGAATTGCCATTTTATGGAAAACAAAAATAATACATTCATAATTACTATATTTCTTTATTATATCTTGAACTCTTCTTTTCAAATGTTCTTTTGATTCCCAGTTTACTACTCTATCAACTGGTGGAATACCATTATTCTTAATATAATCCTTATAATATTCTTTCATTTCTTTTGCTTTATATTGATATGTTTTATCAGGTTCCCACTCTCTCAAATCAGGTTCTATTTTTATATCTAATCCTGTTTCTTTTGATATAATTGCAGCTGTTTGCAGCGCTCTAGTATATGGTGAAGACACAATAAGTGTTGCTTCTTTCAAACGTGAATCTTTAGATGTCTTTATTACATCTTCAATATATTCTTCACTTAATTTAGCCAAATCATGTCCATGCCCAATAAAATTATGAGCATCACCATAACTATAATCTGCTTTGCCATGCCTTATCATAAAAATTTTCATATATTCATCTCCTTGGTTTTAACAGCTTACATGTATATTCACTAGCATAATCTTTATCTTTCCCGGTTGTGTCAATAAGTTCTTTTTTGATTCTATTGTCATTGTATCATAAAATTACATTATAAATAAAGATGTACTTTATTTATTATCAATATGTAAATGTATCGCTTTCGGGTGGTACAATATTAAATGTAGAACCTGGCTCATATGTACTCCATATTGGTAGATTTCTATTTATTTGTTCTATAGTATAATCTTTATAATTAGAAGGTGAAAAATTAGGCCTAGATGACATAGCGAGTATTTCTCCATTATTTGGATTCATTACTATTGCAAGTGCTTGTTCTGCATTATATTTAGTCATAACATTATCTAGTTCTCTTTCTACTGATTTTTGTATATCTAAATTTATTGTAAGCTGTAAATTTATTCCATCTTGCGGTTTTTCATATATTTCACTCATTTTTAATCTATTACCTTTTGCATCACTAAAATATTTAATTGAACCATAACTACCAGTTAAATACTTATCATATTGTAATTCTAATCCACTTAAACCCTGATTATCTATTCCTACATATCCAATAACATGTGAAAGAAGTTTATCATAAGGATAATATCTTTTACTTTCCTTTAAGAGATATACTCCATCATAATTAAGTGCATTTATTTTATCCGCTATTTCATAACCTAATCTTCTTCCTTCTGGATGTACTCTTTCTATTGATGTTTTTTTTGATACGTGCTTATACATTTCATCGTAACTCACACCTAATATTTCACTTAATGATTTACTTACTTTTTCTTTATCTTTTATTTGATTTGGTATTAAAACTAGTGATGTTGTAGTTATATTATCTGCAATAATTAAATTATTTATGTCATAAATAAGTCCTCTACTCGCTTCTATTGGTAAATTCCTGCTCCATAAATCACTTGCTAAATCATTTAGCTTTTTATACTGAAATAATTGAATATACCCAACTTTACCTATTACAAGAATAAACAAAAATATTATTGCTATAAATACTATTTTAATTCTTTTATGAACAAATTTAAAAAACATATTCTTCACCACTTAATTATATGTTTTTAATTTCAATTTATTTAATTATTATAAAATTAAACTTTTCCGTTCGTAATATACCAATTTCATATTTAATAATTTTACTATTTTTTTAAATATACTACTAACGTGTACTGGTAAAATTATATTGAAAAAAATCACATTAAGTGATTTATATTCTCCAATAAGGTTTTCCACAACCAAAATTGTTTTTATTAAGTTTATTGGATCTTGCTATGACGATTGAATAATTGCTTTCTAATTCGTAATCTTTATAATGAAATTTGCAATAATTTTTCAATATAAAGTTTTTGTTAGGGATTTTTGTCAACACGAAACGTTATAGTTGTAGTTGATTTTGCTGCTACTTCGTCTAGAGTTACAGTTAAAGTATGTGATGGATCATCATAATTATATTGTTGTGAAGTTACAACAGTGTTATTAATTACTACGCTTCCATCTAGGAATTTAACTAGATTGGTATTTATAACGTCTGTTACAGTTGGATTTTCGTATGCCATATCTGATTGATTATCAATAGTTATTGTATAAGTTAAGCTTCCACTACCCCAGTTTTGTTTATCTGCTGTTTTGGTTAGAGTTAACCATCTATTATATTTACAACAGAGGTATTGGATGTTAATGAAGTTGGTATGTTATTATAAGTTCCTTTTGAACTTACTGTATTACTTAATTCGTTCGTAGTTACCTCATATAATAAATCATATGCAAGTTTGAATACATTATTTATGAATTATTGTTTGAAAAAAAAATAACTAAAAAGTTATTTTTGTTCCTGTCTTTCCTTTTAGTGCATCTGTTGCACTTTCTAATGACGTTATTATAGCAGTGGCTTTATTATTATTTTCTAGGAAATTTATGCAAGCTTCTATTTTAGGAAGCATACTTCCTTTTGCAAATTGATCTTCTTTTATATATTGTTTTGCTTCTTTTATTGTCATGTTATCAATTGCTAATTGATTTTCTTTGTTATAATTTATATAAACTTTGTCAACAGCTGTTAATATAAGTAATATGTCTGCATCCATTTGACTTGCTAATTTTGCACTTGCAAAATCTTTGTCTATTACTGCATCTACCCCTTTTATTTTTCCGTTATCATTTATTACAGGTATTCCTCCACCACCAACAGTTATTATTATATTTCCGTTATTTACTAACTGTTTTATTATATTTAATTCTAATATATCTATTGGTTTTGGTGATGGGACAACTCTTCTATAACCTCTACCTGAATCTTCTACAAATGTAAATCCTTTTTCTTTTTCTTGCTTTTCTGCAACTTCTTTGCTGTAGAACATTCCGATTGGTTTAGTTGGATTAGAGAAGGCATTATCATTTTTGTCTACTAATACTTGTGTAATAATTGTTGCACAATTTTTATCTATATTATTATTTTTTAATTCTTCACTTATTGCTTGTTGTAAATGATATCCAATATAACCTTGACTCATTGCTCCACATTCTGCAAATGGCATACTACATACACTACCACTTGCACTTCCTAAATCAAATGCAAGATTTATTATTCCTACTTGTGGTCCATTACCATGAGCAATAACAACTTCATTTCCTTCTTTTACTATTTCTACTATTTGTTTTGCTGTATTTTTTACAAGTTCTAATTGTTCTATTGGCGTTTTACCTAGTGCATTACCTCCTAATGCAATTACTATTTTGTTCATATTTACCTCCGTTATGTTTATTATTCTTTTATTTTATTTTTTAATGTTATCGTTAGTTTATCTTCTTTTGTTAATTTTGTATTTGGTTCTATGCTTTGTTCTATTACGTATCCATTACCATTTATTTCGCAATTTATATTTGCGAGTGTGCAATATGTCTTTACTTCTTTTTTAGACCAATTGATAAAGTTTGGTAATATAATTTCATTGCTATTTGTTAATAAATATATTTTTTCTGTAACTGAATAAATGGTATTTGTTTTTGGATAAGTACTTATTATTTTATCTCCATTTCCTATTACTATTATATCAGAAAATTTATCTGATAATTCTTGTTTTACTTTTTCAACATCTTGGTTTATGTAATTATCTAGTTTATAACTATCAGATGTGTTTTTAATATTTGGATTATATATACTTTTATAGTTAGCGATGTCTTTTACAAGTCCTTTTACTATGTTTTGTATTCCTCTAGAACCACCATATGGTTTTTTCATTACTGTATATATTATTACTTCTGGATCATCTTTGGGAAACATACCTGAAAAACTTCTTATATAATTTATATCATCAAAATAATATTTGCCTGTTGATGAATTAACATATTGAGCAGTTCCTGTTTTTCCTATTAAGTCATAACCATTCATTTTGAATCCAGCTCCTGTTGAATAATATAAATCATTATATATTACTTTATACATTAATTCTTTTATTTGATCTACGGTATTTGTTGATACGACTCTTCCTAATTCTTTTCTTGTACCATTATATACTATTTCGTTATTGTTTGTATTTACGATTTTATCTACTATATATGGTTTTATCATTATTCCATCATTAGATATTGTTGTAAGTGCTTGAATCATTTGTATAGGTGTTATGGTTATACCTTGTCCGAATCCAGCATTTGCTACTTCTACTTCGTATTTAAAATTTAGTGTTCCTGACAATTCTCCTGGTAATTCTATTCCTGTTTTTGTTCCGAAACCAAATTTTTGGAAATATTTTTTTAGTTCTTCTGCTGTGAAATATTTTTGGGTTAAGTAAGATATACCTACATTTGATGAATATAAAAAGCCCTCATCGTAAGTAATAGTTCCAAAGCCCTTTTGATACCAGTCAAATATTTCGTTTTCACCTATTTTTATTGATCCGGATTCAAATGTATCGTTACCATCATATACTCCTTTTTCCATTGCTGACATGTATGTAAATGTTTTCATTGTACTACCTGGTTCATATGAAAATGACGTGAGTGGATTTAAATAATTAGTTATGTTTTTTATGTTTGGGTTAAATGATGGGCAAGCGGTACTTGATAATATCGCTCCTGTTTTAGCATCTGCAACTACTGTTATAGCCCATTCTGGATTGTATTCTTCGCATGCTTCTTTTACATACTTTTCTGTAAAAAATTGTATGTTGCTATCAATAGTTAAGTATATATCAACACCATCTACACTTTCTTTTTTTTCTTCTCTTGTATTTGGCATTTTATATCCATTTATGTCTTGTTGGTAAATAGTGTATCCATCTTCACCTTTTAACATATCGTTGTAATATGATTCGATTCCCATTTCTCCTATTAATTCTCCATCATCAGTTGCTCTTACATATCCAAGTATGTAAGATGAGAAATCATCGTTTTGATAATATCTTTTATATGATGAGATAAATGAAATACCTGGTAAATCAAGTTCTTGTATTTGTTCTTTTTTTAATTCGCTTATTCCTCTTCCACCGGGACCAAGTTCTACTTGATAAGCATTTCTATTAAGTAGTAGTAATATTGATTCTTCACTCATTCCTAATATAGGAGATAACTCTTTAGCCGTTTTTTCTTTATCAACTACGTGTTGTGGATTTTTAAAGCCCTCGCTTCTACTTTCTGATAGGTATGCAATAACTGTATATGAGTTAACTGTTTGTGCAAGTGTATTACCGGTAACATCATATATTGTTCCTCTTTTTGCGTATACTACTTTTTTTCTTGTATTTCTGCTTGATACAAAGTTTTTCATGTCAACTCCATCTATTGTTTTTGCAAGAGATAGGAATGACATTCTAAATATTACAACAATAAAAAAAAGAAGGATAAATGCAAAAATAAGTTTATTAAATTTTACTTTATTAACATTTACCTTTCTTTTCATATGACACCTCTAGTTATTTGAAATTACTTTTACATTATCACTATTATAACTAAGTCCAGCATTATCTGCAATTATATCTATATTAGCGAGTGATTTTAATTCGTTAACTTTCATGTTTAAACTTTCATTTGAATTTTTTTGTCTGCTTATTTCACTTTTTAACTTTTCTACTTCCAAATTCATATTTGATAGTGCTGCCTTACTTAGTACATTAACAACAGGAAAAGTGACTAATAAAATTAAACAAAATTTTATTAACATTCTTTCAATTCTAAATAATTTTACTTTCTTTTTATTCTTTTTCATGTTGTTATCTCCTTTTATTCTTTTATTTTTTCTGCAATTCTTAAAGTAGCACTCCTACTTCTATTATTATCATCTAATTCTTCATTTGTTGGAGTGTATTTGCCTATTAATTTTAGTTTAGGCATATATTCATAAGGTACATCTGGAAGTCCCTTAAATACTTTATTTACTTCACTATTTTTTTTAAATATTTCTTTACATATTTTATCTTCTAATGAATGAAATGTTATAACACATATTCTTCCATTTTTGTTTAATAAATCTATTGCATCTTTAAGTGCACTTTCAAATACTTCTAACTCTTTATTTACTTCTATTCTTATTGCTTGGAAACATCTTTTTGCTGGATGAGTTTCTCTTTTGTATTTTTCTGGAACTCCAGATTTAATTATCTCAACAAGTTCTAGTGTAGTTTCTATTTTTTTGTTTTTTCTGTATTCTACTATTTTTCTTGCAATACTTTTTGAATATTTTTCTTCCCCATATCTATAAAATATGGTAATTAAATCGCTTTCTTTGTAATTATTAACTACTTCATAAGCAGATAGTGGATTATCTTTATCCATCCTCATATCTAACAGTGCATCTTTATGGTAACTAAAGCCCCTTTCTTTATTATCTAGTTGAGGACTTGATACTCCTAAATCAAATAGTATTCCATCTACTTTATTTATTCCTCTTTTGTTTAATTCTGATTTTAAATTAACAAAGTTGGAATGTATTATTTCAAAATTTGATCCAATTGAACTTAGCTTTTTGTTGCTAAATAGAATTGCTTCTTCATCTTGATCAAAGGCATAAAGCCAACCCTTTTTATTCTTTTCGAGGATTTTTCCGCTATGTCCTGCATATCCAAGAGTACAGTCAACATATATAAGTCCATCTTTAATGTTAAGCCCATTTATAGCTTCTTCTAATAGTACACTCTTATGCATATTACACCTCAAATAAATGTTCAGCAATTTCAGTTACATTTTCCATTGATTCATTTAAGAACTTATCGAAGTTTTCTTTTGACCATATCTCTATTCTATCGTTAACGCCAATTATAACACATTCTTTTGTTAAATTTGCGTAACTTGCTAGCGGAGATGATATGTTAATTCTTCCTTGTTTGTCGAATTCACATATAGTGGCTGCTGATAGAAAAAATCTTTGAAATGATCTTACATCTTTTTTAGTGAATGATAATTCATTTAATTTATTTGTTATGTTATTCCAAGTTTCTTTTGGATACACAAATAAACACGAATCAATTCCTCTAGTAATTACAAATGTTTCCCCAAGATCATATCTAAATTTTGAGGGCATTATTATTCTTGATTTTTCATCAATATTATGATGATATTCACCCATGAACATATTATCCCCCACTTTCTACCACTATTCATCCACCGTCTACCACTATGATACTATTTATTAAGTTTATGGTCAAGTAAAAAGAATAAGAAAAATTAATTTCTTATTCGACTTTACATATTATTTTACAAATTTATTTTTTTATCTATAATAAGATACTTTATCGCTCCAATAGCGTTCTCCACTTGGAAAATTTATAAGATCTCTTGGATTTAAACATCTAGCCGCATAAGCAGAATATCCGCTATAATCTGTAAATCTAAGGCCCGTAGATATCGCTAAATGTAAGTGTGGTCCTGTTGCACTTCCTGTATCTCCCATCATACCTATAACTGAATCTTTTGTAACTACATCTCCTTTTTTTACCAAAATTTTACTTAAGTGTGCGTAAGATGCAGAATATGTTTTTCCATTTATATTGTGATGAACTGTTACTTGGTTTCCTCCCCACTGATCATACCATGTTGCTACTACTTTGCCGTTTGCTATTGAATATATTTTATTATTATATCCATAACCGTTTGTTAAATCTATTCCTTCATGTAAACCAGCTGATGCGATTAGCTGACCCCAACTATTGTATATTGGATTTCTATATCCAAATTCACTTGATACGAATCCTTCTTCAAATGGTCTCCAAAATTTAGTATCTGATGGTAATAATTTGTTAGCACATGTACTTATATCTTCATTTTCACCACAACCAGCATCTTTATACATCTGTATAACTGCTTTTGCATTTTTTATTTCATCTTCAATACTAGTTCCTAATTCATATAATTTTACTTTTGAATTAGTTAAATCTGTTATTTTAACAGATAATACACTTTGTCTATTTTCTAAATCCTTTTGTCTAGTAGCAAGTTCTTTTTTCTTATCTTCATTTTTCTTAATCATGTCTTGCATTTCAATTATTAAATCTGAATTATATTCAGTAATTTGTTCAGTTATAGCATATCTATATATAAACTCTTCAATACTATCTGCTCCAAACAAATATTCTATATAAAATGAATTACCCTCTGTTTTTTGTAAAGATGACATCAATTTTTTTATACTTTCATCTTTTTCAACTATTTTTTTACCCAAATCTTCTATTTCTTTTGTTGCTGTTTTTATATCATTTGTTATAGTATTTATTTCATTATAAATACTTCCTATTTCATTTTGTACAGTTGCAATTTCAGATTCAGTTAAACTAATATTGTTATTATTTTCATTTTCTCTTTTTTCTATTTCATCTAATTCACGTCTTAAATCTGCAATTGTTTTTGCATTTGTATTATTCGGATAAAATATAACTAAACTAAGAAATAACATAAGTATTATCAAAAACATTGCTTTTAACTTCTTCATTATACTACCTACCTTTTACTAATCTATAAATCTTTTTTAATTGTACACTAAATTTTGAAAATATGAAATACCAAAATTTATTAATTGACAAATCAAATTCACCTACAAACTCTAAAACTATTGGATTATATTTTGCTTTTGTTTTAGTTAAATGATCATCAAATGTTCCTTCTACTCCTTCTAAATCTGCATAATCATATTCTTTATTTAGCATATCTATAAAACTATTAATATGTACACTTGCATTGGTATTTAAGTATGGAAATACTTCTTCAAATGTTCCAGCATATAAGTATTCTACTTTTTTTATTCCTTCTTTATTTGGAGGAATTATAGCAAGGGTAGCTGCTATTTTAATATCATTACCATATTTTTCTTTTGCAATTTTTGCGTCTTCTAATTGTTCTTTATATTTATTTATTTGATTTTCATCTTTTTCTTTTTTTATTTCGGATTCTAAAAATGACATAAATTTGTCTACATTTACACTTGCAAAATACATATATGCATCATCTTTAAAAGAATTCATTATTCTTTTAAAATAATCTTTATTTCTAAGAGATATACCTTGTCTTTTTTCTGTACTTTCTATTATTCTATAGAAATCATCTATACAAGAATCATCATGTACACAGGTAAAAGTCACACCCCTTTTTGTTTGAAACTCGCCATGATATCTTTTGGCATTTCTTTTAAAGTTAGAAAGCAATTCCTGTTCTGTTAATCTTTTGTTATTTTCATCTATTAAACTTATTGCCATATTATATCTTGGTTGAATATATGCTCCAACTTCTTTTTTATATCCATTATGAATATAACCACATTCTTTTAGATTTTTAATTTTTAATTCATTATTTTTTGTATAGTTTTTTGGTGATACTTTTGTATCTTTTTTTATAAGTGTATCATAATATTCTTCACTAACTGCTATTAAAGGATCTATTTTGACTACAAACGCATGTATCTTTTTAGCGTATTCTTTTATACCTTTTGTGAACTCAATTAAATCTTCTTTATTTGTATAATCAACTAAAAATCCCTTTGGACTATAAATCATTTTTAAATTTAAAGGGAATTTCTTAATAAGAAGTAAAGCAACACCAACAATAGAATTATCTTTATATAAAGCACATAAAGTATGTTCCCAATCATTTTTTACATTTGCCCACCTATAATCTTGAGTAATGGGTGCCATGGAATACTTTGATATGAATTTATTATATTCTTCTTTATCTATATCAACTTTAAACTTATACATATTATCACCGTATTAATTATATCATGTATGTTTAAATAAGTAAAACTAACTGTAATATAAAAAAGCAATTTTCATTTTTTAGAAAACATTGCTTTATAATTAATTCATCTATTTTATATTTAATCTAAATCTACATTATGATATACATTTTGTACATCGTTTGCATCATCTAATAATTTTAATAGCTTTTTAAATATTTCTAAATCTTCACCAACAAGTTTTATTTTTTCTTTTGGTAATGTAGTTATTTCTTCTACCTCAAATGCAATATCCTTTTTATAATCTAATATAGCATTTTTTATTTTAAATAAATCTTGTGGGTTACCATATAGTGTTATAGTACCATTATCATTTTCAATTTCTGCATCTACTAATGCATTAAGTAGTGCTTCTAGTGTTTCATCTTCTGTTAATCCTTTAAATCTTACTATGCATAAATTATCATACATATAAGAAACTGAACCAGATGCACCTAATTTACAATGTGCTTTTGAAAAGGCAGCTCTTACATCTGCTACTGCTCTATTAACATTATCTGTAAGACAATCAATTAAAAGTGTTGATGCACCAGGTCCAAAGCCCTCATATCTTAAACTTTCATATGATTCATCCACTCCACTTGTAACCTTATCTATTGCTCTATTTATTATATCACTTGGGACTTGTTCTTTTTTCGCTTTTTCAACCAATCTTTTTAATGTTGGATTTGCATCCAAATCAGTACTTTTTTTTGCTGCATTGTATATTTCTTTTGAATACATTGCATATAATTTACCTCTTGCAGCACCAGTTTTTTGTTTATCTGCTGCTATACTTGGAAATCTTCCCATAATTACACCTCAATCTAACCTGAATTTTATTTTACTCTTTTTACTGATTTTTTTCAACTTCTTTTTAATATATTGTAAAAGTTTATTATAATAAAATATTAATTTTCATTTTTAAAAAAGCACTAGTAAAATAAGTTTACTAGCACTTACCAATTTTGCAAAAGCATTATGACCTCTTTTATTAGGCACCTGCTTTTAGGATGTATGGACTATCACTTGTTCCATTGCCACTCTCTATTAAGACATTAGATTTTAGATAGATTGAGGGCGCAACAGCATAGGAGCGAGCCGCACCGTCGTAGCTACCAACACCATACACAAACCACGCATTGAAAGCATACGAAAGATTGCCAACAGGAGATAAATACCATGACCATGTATTTCTTTGCATCCAGTTATTATTATTGCATATATATGCATTTGAACTATCTTGCTTTTGCATATTTGTTTCACATACACTTTCACTACTTGCATATGCCCAATCTGTTGCATATGGTAGTCCAATATACCCAGTCCATGTTGTTGTTCTTGTTACTGTGTCATTGCAACCAGTTCCACTAGAGCATAGCTTTCCATTTACACTTCCTCTTTCTGCTTGGTAAAATGCGAGTGTATCTGTTCTCATCATATACTCTATTGCACCTGTATTCCATATATGATTATCTATTAAACTTTTTGATGTTTCATCTATTGTCCCAGTTGGACATGTTGTTGTTCCATTGCTAGTGCTACCATAACACGTTACTGTTGTATCTCCTCCATAATACATCTTATTTAAATATACTTGTAAATCTGCACCAGCATATTCATTTCCATTCGCATCTGTACTTTCTCCCCATTGATTTATTCCATTTCCATTATTTATTGTTGAATCACTACTATCCCATGATAAACTGCCTAAACTGTCTTTTCTTACTAATTTAACATTATTTCCAAATACTCCTATTATTCTCCATAATTCATTATTAAATTTTACATAATTATTTGGATCACTTCCATAATATCTTATGTTTTGATCAGGAGTATTATCTTTCTTTAATCCTTCTCCATCATACTCTAATAAATTTGTTATATATTCTGTTGCTTTCATTCCATATGTTGGTTTTGTTATTTCT
>OGXR01000033.1_pt1 | contig 89718 bp, 133 predicted proteins | sample 1576331 | NCBI WGS metagenome assembly OGXR01 (sample SAMEA3541473, study PRJEB24748) | human gut metagenome | biome: human gut; feature: human-associated habitat; material: faeces | place: China | collected 2012 | reverse complement strand
GATCCAAGAATGTCTGTTTTCAAAGATATTTTAAAGAATTTTAAGGAGGTGTAACCGAATGTCAATTTGTCCTAAGAATAAATCTTCAAAGGCTAGAAGAGATAAGAGAAGAGCTAATTGGAAGATGAGCGCTCCTAATCTCGTAAAGTGCAGCAAGTGTGGTGCATTAATGATGCCTCATAGAGTATGTAAGTCTTGTGGCTCATACAACAAGAAAGAAATCGTTACTGTAGATTAATGCAGTAAAATCAAGGTTTTCTGATGATTTTAAATGGGTTAAGTGTTAAAAATAACCCAATTATAACCCATTTAACAATTAGGAGTGAGTGATATTATTTGCATAGGGATAAAGATATAATTCTTTATCCCTATTTCTTTTATATAATATTTTTTCTTATTTTCTCTTTTACTCTAATTTTGTCTATGTATTAATTATTGATATAGCTTTTTATAAGAATATAATTGGTTTATATTTTTACATTAATTGTCCATTATATTTATCATGTACAAACCCCTTAATACCCAAATACGTCCTAGCAGCTACCTCGCTCTCAAATAACCTATTTAAGCGTACTTTGATTCCACCGCCTTCATCGAACTTAACAAGAGCCATATTACCAGTTATATGAGCTACAGTAACTTTTCTTATTTTTAGATTATTTTCTATGATGTAAGCAGTAATACCTTCTTTCATAACATACCTCCATTATAATAAAACGTCTGTTCTGATTATTATATAAAAATAAAAAGAAATAAGTCAAATAAGAATCGTAAAAAATAGGGATACCAGATTAATTTCTAGTATCCCTATAGTTATATATAAAATCATCGTGTTAAAACAATTTATAATTCGGCTTTTCTTCGTTGAAAAACCAAAATCTTATATAATCATCTAATATAATTGCCACTAAAGACAATATGCACCAAATTAGTGTAAATGGCAAGCATATTTGACCTAAAATATTAAAAGGCATATGAGAATAATCCCATATACCTAAATGTAACCAAATATTCAATATTAATCCAGTAATAAATTCATAGAAGGTTATTAAACAACCTCCAATGGCACATTGAATTAATAACGGTGTTTCCCAACTTAATATTTCATTAATTAACCCAATTGATATGAAAGACACGCCGCCAAGCACACCCATTGTCCAATGTGAATGTCCTCTATATATCAATTCAATACTAACATATATAAGACCTCCAATTAAAAATAAAAATAAATACTTATTAATTAACTTTAGCTGTTTCTGCATTTAGCACCTCTATAATTTTTCGAGAATGTTCCATAATAGTCTTATAATTATCAAGATATTCATCTGTTAATTCTTGCCCATATTGAACTGCTTGAACATCTTTAATATCGGTTAAGGTATATACATAAGCTTTTAACTGATTCAAATATGTTGTGTTAGAAGTAACATTGATTTCTTGCATAATATATATATTATAAATATCTTCAGGTGTATATAGTCTACACAAACTTTTATCTGAATGATATGGCACATTCATACCTGTAGTTTTTGCCATACTCACAAGATTGCTAATGTTATTTTGATCGGTAACAGTGTAAGAGTAGTGTTCTTCATTGTATACGATTCCTGCAACAATAACACTCTGACAGGCATTTGTTAATTCTTTTATTTTATTTTCAAGCGCAGCATTATAAGCATTTTGTCTGTTTATTTCTAAAATCTTATCTTTATCTTCTTGAGATATCTTGACTATTTGATTATCTACTAATTGATAGTTATATAATCCATTTTCGTCTACAATATCTAAAGCCTCAGGAAATCTATATTTCTTACCCTTTCCTGAGCAAACAAGATAACAATCTGAAATATTATCTTTTTCGCTTGAAAATTGTCTTGTAACATATTTTTCCCAATTATATTCATAATATATGTAATATACCGTATCTTTTTTGTTGTACTCAATATATTCGTCAGTAGAATCGTAAACATAATAATATTCCGAAAAATCATATACACAAGTTTCTTCATCGGAATATATTTTAAAACCAATATTATCGCAAAAGACGTTATCATCTCTGTAATATATTCTTACAATATTAGGAAATTCAACGAATTCATAATTTATAATTTCATATTTAGTTTGTCTTAAATCGTTAAATTGAATATACATAAATCCTTTCTCCTTTATATTTATAGTGTTACCTCAAATGTGTTTGGATTGAATTTCAGCTTTTTAATTATCTTCTTAGTTGTATTTGCAATATATACATCTTCTCCGTTATATTTTACAGATAAATTAGTTGTTATTCCTGCTGCAAATAGGTCATTATCTGTCAGCGTAGATTTAACTAATTTATTTTTGTTAAAAACATATACATTTAATGAACCCTTTAAGGTAGCGTGAGGAATAGATAAGGTAGCATCAATATCTTTAAAACTAAATTCAGCACCTCTTATTATATTAGAATCAGATATTTGTGTGGCAGATAATCCGCACCATTTATCAACGTCTTTATTATTAATTCTAAAAAACTCAATTATTTCGCCATCATTATCTTCATGACTACATATCTCATAAAAATCCTGCGTGTAAGTGTTGTAATACCAAACTTCACTATAATCTTCATAACTATCTGGTTCTTCAATTGTGTAATAATTATAAAAGTTATTAATAATTGTACTTTTGTTAGAATCTAACCCTGTTTCGTTAATAATAGGTATTTCTATTATAAATACATTAGTGTAGGAATTTTCCCAAGTATCTGTACCAGTATCATTTTCAACGTAATAATTTGCATGCATATTTAATACCAATTTATTTGTTGCATAATTTACTGCGTACATATCACAATACAAAGTGTTAAAATCAAGTCCGTCTATTTCCATATAATTGAGTTCAATTGTGTTCGCCATATCTTTTCCTAATGGAAGGCTTATTGTAGTTCCTGGAGTGCTGCTGTTTGCATTACAAATACCTTTAATAGTCCATTGCATTAATTCGTTCACAGAATAACTGCCGTTATACTGATTACAATACAAAGCACCGCTTTTTATTGCCTCGAATTCGTTTTCGGCACCATATTTAAAGTCAAATTGGTTAAACTCACCTTCATTTCTAAAAGTAGATATATTTACTACGTCAATCATATTCGAATTTTTTTGTCTAAATAGAAAATGTGTAGTTCCATACAACCCTAAGAACGTGCCGAAATCGCTATAATCATACACTGCTGGGGCTTTCTCCCAGACAACAACACCGTTGTATATTACCTTAGTAAGATCAATTCCATTATATGTGATATTTTTAATGTCTGTATTATTATAAGATAAACTCATATAATATTCACCTCCTAAGTAGTAGTAATAGTTAGTGTAGTACCAGATAATGAAAATTTAGGTATTTTCTTATAGACGTTATAAAGTGCAGTCTGAGAAGGTGCTATTCCTGAATCGGCAGTACCTACAGCAGAAGTGTAAGTATCGCTTAGCTTGGTATGACCATAATTAGTTGAAGTTGACTTACCATAAGTAACAGCGGAACTAGCGTGTGAAGTTGGTGGACAATAAGATTTGTAGCAAGAACTGTCTAATACTCTTGCCCATCCAATTGTAGAAATCTGTGCACCTGAATTAGTTGTTCTATAATACATACCAGAACCTGCTTCTGTACCAAATGCGAGCTGCGATGTCCACAACCCAGCACTGTTAGTTGTTCTTGTATCCCAGCCCATATTAATAATGTGAAACCACGCTTGCTTATTACCAAGAGGATTAGAAGTAGCTCCTCGGATCATTCCTACGGCAAATCCTGCATTGGCAATATCATTGGCGGTTTTATCATTATTTTTACCTTTATTAGCAGTATAATCATTATATACTTTTATATAATTATTGCTATTAGCCTCTGGTGGCATCAATCCTAAACTTGTTTTAAGATGAGCAAGACTTGTTTTTCTATAATAATTATCAGAATCATTTGTGACGATAACCTGTGATATCGCAACATTTTCGTTTTTGGCTGTATCAGAGTTAATATAATTAAGATTTACATATCTGTTTTTATCTCTAAGAACATAGGTATTAGCCGTATTGGAGATTGAGCCTTGAAATCCATTGAGGTAAGTAGAACTTCCCTGAAGATTAGCATATATATCAGATTTTTTCTTAAAAACTATTCCAGGAGGAGTTGTCGTTGGTGAAATGGTTTCATTTGTTATAGTTGTAGATTCTGTTAGTATCGTCCACTCAGTGTTCCACTCAGAGTATATTTGATATATACCACCACCTCGCAACCACAAAACAGGTTTAGATGAGTTGATCAACTGTTTGTAACCAATTGGATTTTTGGAGTCAGAGATGAATTTTTGTTGATAGCTTAAAACAATTTCATTTGCATCAGTCGTTCCATATCCACTTTGAATGGTTAACAAATCAAGAATAGCAGTAAAGCCATTTTTATAAGTGTGATTACTCCAATTTGGCATACAATTACCATCTAGCTGTGCGGCACACTTTAGACGATACATTCCACCCCTCGGAATTAATACAGTAGCCACAACTGGGTACCAAGTATCTTCATTATATTTAGAATCAGTTAAATTTATTTCTTTTGCTATGCTTAAAGTTGTGCCCCCAAGTGGAATAGAGCATTCTTTTGGCACACCATTTTCAAAATAAATAGGGTTAATAGAAGATCCAGCAGAAGAAGTTAATTTAGTTGCACTATTCGAGGATGTTGCAAATTTAACACTTTGTTCAGAAATGGTATCTGTAGTTATAATTGTACTTCCACTTTTAGAAGAAGCAACGGGAAGATAGATTGGAGCAGACTTGTTGACTTTTCCATTAAAATTCGCATCGGTAGTATAATTAAACACAAGATCTTCTTTTGTGGTTAAATTACCAATAGTCCAAGCACCATTTGGAGTTTTTTGTCCAACAACAGTGTTGTAGCTATCTAAAGAAGATCTACTGCCAAAAACAGCTACATTTTCTCTATCTCTTATCCAAGAGCTACCACCTTCTCTGATAATTCTTCCAGTCATTGTGCCACCAGTCAATAGAAGAGGGTCACTTACAATCTTATCTAATATAGTCTTGTTGTTGTGAGTATGCTTCTTAGAATTAGCATCATCATAGTTTGTTTTATCTTCTTTAGATAGTAAACCATCAACAGATTGTGTAGCTTTTGGAATTGCATTTGCCGAAATAGCAACCCATGATGTACCACTGTAACGATAAGTATAGTCAGTATCTTTTACATTAACCGTCCATCCGTCTTCAGGGTTAGGATATGTCTTAGTTATATCTGCAAAAGTAGCGACAGCTTCTTTCCAATCAATGTTATTCTCTAAAGCGGAAAATTTGTTGTCGATTTCATTCTTTGTGTATTTATCGTTCCAATTACTTTTATTTGAATTCACCGTATTTTCAACTGATGCGGCTTTATCATAAGCTGTTTTTACAGCATTGGCAGTAGGAGCGTGAACTGTAGAAGTAGAAGATACGCTATCTTCAAGTTCGTTAGTAAGAACAAAATGATGATTATCTAATTTATTTTGCAAATCATTTGCTTTATCGTTTGCATTTTTAGCTGCTGCGTTTGCATTGGTTATAGCTGTCGCAGTATCTGTTTGTCTTTTAGTCTCTTGTGCTTGTCTTGTATTCTCGTTTGAAATTCTTGTGTTTTCATTTGTAATTCTAGCATCTTCGGCTTTTTGTCTTTTATCTTCTTCATTTACTCTTTTTTGTTCAGAGTTAATTCTCGACTCTTCATTAGATTTTCTTTCTGTTTCATTTTGCTTTCGTACATCTTCGTTTGCAGTTAAAGTCTTATCTAATTCAACGACCTTCTTGTTGTTAAAATCTATCTGTGCAAGAGCGTTAGTTAAAGCATTGAACTCGTATGAAGATTCTATTTGAGAATGATCAAGAGCCGTGGGAGTGATATTTATATAGAAATCCATTATAGATATGATAGGTGCATTAATTTTATATATATCATTAATATTCGTTGGTTTTTCTTCGGATGTAAAAACTTTTCTTAAAAGAAAAATATCTGCAATAGCTCTACCTGGCGCTGAGAGCATTTGTTCTGTTAATTCTATTTTAAGTTTTCCATCGGAAGTAACTTCAACTTCATTAAAAACACCATTATCATCAGGTTTTTTAAAACGAATAAAAGCACTCATTATTGATTTGTCAACTGTAAATACAATTCCATTTTCAACACAAGTTATCTCAATATAACGTGTCTGATTATCATATTGTTTTGCGTTTACAGAAACTACATTTTTTGTATACAAATCAAGAGTTATTTTTGCTGTAGTTTGTTGTCTCATTTACAATAATTCTCCCTTCTTAAAAATTAATGGTATTCTAACACCAAGTTTTGTTGTCATTATCCCATGTATTGATAACTGTATCGTCTACCCAAAATCGAAGAAATTGTCCATCCCAAGACATAGATATATCTGAATTACTGGCTTCTAATCTATTTAATACCATCGCCATTTTCCTTTGTTCCGTCCCGTGCATACAATAAATTCCTGTTGCTTTAATGTCACCAAATACAGATAAGGCAGCATCACTAAAACTTCTAGTACCTCCGGTATCAATGCTTATTTCGCCTTTTCCAATCCATGTCATTTTTGTTCGATTGGGCATATGCCACATCTTAATTCCGTCACGAAGAACTTGTACTTCAGTACCTGATTCGCCTGTGATTGTCATTCCATCAGCAGAACCATCTTTAGAGTTAGATATCAAAGTTAACGTGTTAAAATTACGATTATTACGAGCGAAGACTCCATGACCTTGAATACTAAAATATGAACCATCTGTTTCGTTAGAAATCTTCATTTCACCACCAACGAGACTAGCCACCATTTTATACGTTGAATCACCTGACCAACCATAACCCGAAGCAGTTAATTTCGTAGCGTTGATTTCACCAGTTATTCTGGCATTAGAGGCATACATTTCACCATTCTGTTTAATATAAAAATTTCCATAATATACACCATCACGTTTCTCTTGGCATGAAAATGTCCATGTGTCAGGAGATGTTGCTTTTTGAAGATAAACTCGATAATTACCTTGGTCATGATATATTGCTTCATCATTAATATTCCAGCCACCAATTGTAGCCTTAAATGCATTTAGGTCATCAATATTTATTGCGTTTGCCGTTATTGAATTGGTCGCAATTTTTCCTCCGTTTATAGTCGTAGAATTTGACATATATATATTAGAAGCTATGTCGTCCGCTGTTTTTTGGGCATTTGTTATTTTAGACTGAGCAGAGCTGTCGAAACATTCAAAAGTTACTTTTCCTTTTAAATTAATATTTTCTGCCATCAATTCATATAACTTGTCAGTTAAGGTCATACTTGCTTGAGAATTACCCGAAGCAACTAACCAATTGATTTTTCCTGCAGTTTGACTGACAGAAGTGATTGTTTTAGAATTATCTGCAATAGAATTATTTATTGAGTTGATCTTATCTGACAAACCATTCACATCAGATATATCAGGAGAAGTTGTTGTAGACCACTCAATATCAACATTTTTTATTTGTAATTTTTTATTTGTGGCGTTATAAGAAAAAGTATCTCCACCAATATTGCAATCACCAGTTGCCAAATTGAAATGTGTTCCAGCAGTACATATACCCTTTGAATCTGTTGTGTAATTAGCAGAATATATATCACCTGCGATAATAAGACCTGATATAACAAAGTCTGTATTTAAGCCATACTTCTCATACATAGTACCATTGAGAGTATATTTTTGTTTACCCAAGGCTGTAACAGCAGTTCTCCATCTATCTGTTGTATAAACAAATTCATTAACATTAATTCGTGCCTGTTCGTCTTTGTAATCATCTAATACATCATCGTAACTTCTAATTAAAATACCATGTTCATCAAAAATAGCAGTTGAATTAGTATTATGAACATTATACAAAGCAGAGTCTAATCCTTCTTTTTGCAACCTTTCAAATGTGAGATTAGCTTTCTCACCCTGACTTGCCTGTTTAACAGTAGAAGAGTAGCTTGATGCCATAGATTGTGATTTTGTAAGAATGTCTTTAACAATATTAATATCTGGACTTCCGTATCTATAAGCATCGGAAAAGGTAACAGATAATTTGCTTAAATCTCCATATGAGATAGAAATATCAGCCAATCTCATTACATAAATTTTTCCATCAATTTTAGTTCTGATAAAATTACCAAGAGTAAAATCATCAAGAATGGGTTCAAAAATTCTATTTCCGTCTTTATCTGTTAATAGAAGGAGGTTTTGTAGTGTTCCTGAAATAGTGAATTGTTTCTCGCCAGATTTAACCAATTCCTTCTTGGCAACCACCAATAATTCATTTGCCTTGTCAATTAATTCAGTATTAGTTAGTCCATCAGAAATATAATTGTCATTGCTATAATCATCTTCACGTCTATAATAAGTGAATAACTTCCAATATTTTTCACCTATATACGATTCAAAATCAAGATCATTATGGGTTTTTGAAATCAAATCCTCAATGTATTTCTCAAGACCTGTAAGTGTATCTATTTGAGAGTTTCTATAAGATAATTCTGATTCTAAAGCAATAAACCGTTCATAATATGGAAGATAAATAGAATCGTGTAAATTAGAAGATTCAGATGCAACACCTTGTTCAGTTAAGACATTAATAGCAGTCTGATAAGCTGACTGATAAGAAGTTAATCTCTGTGCAGAATATTTATGCAATTCTATTTTAAATGTATCTAAAGATTCAATTTTATATATTTCTTGTAACCCTTGATCATTTACTTTCCCCATTGCTTTATCAACCTGCTGATTAACATAGGCAATATAATCATCGTTAATTGCAATACTTATTGCCGTTTTCATTTCAGCCGTATCTTCCTTATCTGAATAACTTGTTAATTTAAATCGACCTGTCCAAGTTTGTGATTTAAGAGTTGAACCGTCAAGAATTTCAACCTTATAAATGGATGTATCAATGATTGCTTTCGCCATTGCAAGAACTGCGTTATTAGCAGTATAAACAGATATTTTACTTACATCCGTTACTGCTACAGGAGACAAATTAGAAGGAGTAAGCAAAGCCAATTGAGATGCTGCCGTTTTATCTTGCTGTTTCCAAGTTGGCATCATAGAACTATTAAGATACGAGTATAAATCAATAATATTATAATATACAGATGTTATATTACTCCAACCTATATACTGCTGTTGAATAGAAGAATATGTGGTATCAGGATAATATTTCTTGATATATTCAATAATATCATTATATTGATTTACAAGAGAAGCTTCTAAGGAAAAAGATTTGCTATTAGAATATTCATTAACAAGTTCATCATATGATTTTATTTTAGATTGCAACTCATTTGGCATATCTAATAGGGTATCATTATTAAAATAATAAATATAATTGCTGCCATTAGGGTTAATATTCTTTAAAGTTGCGTTGATTAAATCGTCTCCACCGATGACTCTAAAACAATTCTTAATACTGTCTGTTTCAGAAGTCAACTGAATGTCTGAGCCAAGATTATTTTTATCAATAAATATTGATGTATCTTTTCCATATGGTTCATGTATAATTGTTCCTCCACACTCAGGACAAACAGTAAATGAATCTTCACTTCTATAATCGCAGCTCAAACAACAGGTTTCCATATCATATACATAGATACTTCTTGTATTTGAATCAAATAAAAATATACAGCCAATTTCCTGCGATAGAGTGGTTGTTAAAAAATCATAAATACTTGTCCCATCTATACTGAATGAACGCTGAATATTTAAAAGAGTTTCATCAACGTGGGCAATAGTATAACCAGGGACTTTTTCAAGAATTCTATTTAGCAATGAACAATTTTTCTTACTAGGATTATAGAATATAGTTGGTTCTGTATATTCTTCACGAGTAATATCATCTTCTGTATTGATTTCAACATCGTGTAAAATCACCTGTCCAAGTTCGGCTTCACATAATGATTTGGCAGTTATAACTTTCTTTGTATTTATTTCTGACTCATCAATACTTGCTGTAATTTCAAACCATTCGTTATATTCCTTAACGTATACAGTTTTAAAATCAATAATTTTATCCCATAGTCTTTCAATTTCTCCATTTTGTTCATTATACACATTAAAAGATAATTCATCCACGGCGTTAAATTGTGGATGATATGTTATAGAATCGGCAGGAATATTAACTATTTCACCGAATTTTTCAAGATTTCTGTTACCTAGAATAATATGTAATGGTCTAATTGTTTGTCCAGTTTTTTGTATTCTAAGTAAATTTCTTACATTAATTTTCTGCATTAAATTAAATTCCTACCTTTCTAATAGGAGAATAACTCATAGTTACATTTATATTAAGTGTAGAAGAGTAGTAGTTATCCCTATTCTTATATGTGTTTATTAATTTAAGAAAATTATAATTAAAGTCATTTGCTATGTTGTGAGCAAGTTTATCAGATGTAATTATTCGATGTTGATTATCAATAGTGATTACTTCACCCTTTATACAATTATTGATAATACATAATTCGTTATCTGCTGAGTTAGTAATAGTAAGATTACCTGCTTCATTACAAGTTATAATCGTATAAGGATATATTTCTCCAACCTCATCTGAATCATCATATATATAAAAAGATTTTACATTAGAAAAAGTATGAGTTCTTTCTTTAGCAAAACCATATGGTGCATTAGAAGTGAACGTACATTCAATTCCATATATATCATCATTAATTTTCACAGCTTGAACATTGAATGTGCCGTAAAATCTTATATTTTCATAACCTTCTTTGTTTATTTTAAACTGATCAAAAGTTTTTCTGTTTAACCATCTATTTATCGCTCCATATTCTTCTGGCATAAGAGGAATAGGATTACAATGATTGTCTAGTCGGCATAATTGAATAGTGAAAGAGTAGTCTTCATCATATGTACTTCCATATAATTCAGAAATATCTTGTCCGACTGATTTAACAGTGTTAAATGTTAGAGTAGAGCCAGAAGAAATAGTTTCACTACCACCAGACGAATCAAAAGTAGCAACCATTAATCCAAAATCACTAGCAAAATTATCCCCAAATTGAAAGTCAGTAAACATATTTTCACCATCCTTTTTAATTTTATTTTTTTAATAAGTTATCAAGCATTTTTTGATATTGTTTTTCAAATGCTTCCATTTTTTTAATATATTCTTTTTTAGCTTTATCTGCTTCGGCTTTTTGCTCATCTAAAACCTTAATTCGGTCATTATATTTCATACATAACATTTCGTATACATTTTTAGCTGTTTTTGCTTTTTTAATTAAAATAGAGAGATTATCATAAGACTCAGAGGCATTTTCTTTAACGATTGAAAGACCGATTTCATTGTCAATAATTTGCTGTTTCAAGTCTTCATTTTCCTTTTCCAGTAGAGCACAATGTCTTTCATAATATTCCAGCTTCTTTTCCATATTACTTTTACTCTTAACTAACTTATTTGACATCTTATATTCTCCAATCTATCCTTAATTTTAATATTCTTAATAATTTCTAACATAATAAAAGACACACTAGCCTAAACTAATGTGTCTTTGTGTGTTTTGTGTATTTAGTTGTAATTGAAAGAGTAGGAGATTAGTCCTGCTCCTTTTGTTATATTTGCAATTATTCAAATAATTTTTTTATTAATTCAAACATTGAATAATTTTTATATCGTTCACTTAGGGCATAATAATTTTCTTCTTCTAATTCTTCAAGTTCCCTTTGCATTGAATAGTTTTCCAACATCTGAATAGATTTTTCTGCCAACTCTTCCATACCTTCTTTATCGAAACGATAATTTCTATAGCAATCTATATATTCTTCCTGATTCATTTCAACAAATGTAGATTCACTTGTCATTATATAATCACCTTTTTTCGTAATTTTTTTAATCTTTTTAACATGCATTATATAAAATCTCCTATTATCTTTGAATATATGAGTTTGCCCATACATCATAAAAAGTATTAAATACATTATCTCTTTCATAGGCATTATAAAGAATTGAAGAAAATGGTTTTAGTATACTATCGGCAAAATATTTAACTTCTTTATAATTTTTACCAAGTAATTTTTTCTGTGCAACATCAATTTGCAAAATACAAACTACATTATTTGAGTTGCTCTTTATAGGAATACCAATATACTGATGAATCTTTTTCTCTCGTTCTTCACTTTCGGACAACCAGATAAATTTTTCTTTTACTGATTTTTGATTGTGACATATAATAGCATCCGACTGGTTATTTTTAAAAAGTTTCATAAAAACAGTATTGGGTGCATTTTTATTTATGGTATAACTTTTGTAATATGTAGAAGGAATTATACTTCCTTTTGTCGCATATGCAATCATTTTTATATTATCACTTTTCTTATTATTACCTTTTAGAAATTTTTGATATACAGTCACTTCACATTCATAACATTCCAATTCTCTTTCGATAATATCATATATGGATCTACACACTAAAAATGACATTTCCTGAAAGTCAGCTATTTGATTGAAATGTGTTTTATCTACAAGTTGATTTTTTATAATACTAGACTTAGTGTGTTTGTGCATTCTATAAATATTAGTGCCTGTTTCTATATGAATTGCACTTATATGTTGAGTAACACTATTTGAAAGCGATTTCCATTTTTCATTTTTTTCTTTTACATGCATTGTAATGCAAGATAATAAATTAAAACTTACAACAAATATTATAAGTATAACAATATATTTATTAAAATTTTTATCTCTATTCTCTTGTGGTATCGCTAATAATACTGATAATATTATTGGAATTACAATATTAATAAATGAATTAACAGATGTATTCCCAAAAATTCTAATAAATAAAAGATATCCTATAGTTTTCAAATTTAAAGAATTATATCTATCTATATTCTTTAACATAAATTATATTCTCCAATCATCTCATCAGTAATATATTTCCATTATATACCAATAATCGACAGAATACTACAAGAACATATATTTGTAAATCTGATTTATTAATCAATATAAGGGCATACCAACATAAAGCTAGTACGCCCATAAACCTTATCTAAATGTCAACATATTAAGTGAATTACGTCCTAACACTTGACCCAATGTACCTTCCTGTACTGCTTTTAAAAACCTCTTATCACTTACCATCTGTTTCATAAAATCTTCATAATTTTTAACATTAGGTAATGATAATGTGACATCACCAAATTGTACATCCATCTTATTTGACATACTCTTTGAATTAACAGGAATATCAGGAAGTTTACTTGCGATATTACTTAATCCCATATTAGGAGTAAGAGCTGTAATACCCTTAGACATATCCCATAACTTCTGAACCTGTTCCTTACTAAATACAGTATCACCTGAATCAAACTGACGAAGAGTACCATACTTTGTAACAATAACTTCTGAACCTGGATTGTCTTCATCGTAAATATGAACTCCACTTGTTGCCGATTTAGTTCCTTTGCGGTAGCCGTGAGATTTAAGCTGGTCTAACATCCAAATATTCTGATCTGAACTACCGTAATAGTCTCCATCACCGCCCATAGCAGAGTAGTAATCAGCTCTTGCACCAAACGAACTGTCTATGTCGTTATATTTTAATCTCAATTATACCCTCGGTATTCCCGATATTTATTAGGGGTTTAGACTATACAATAATATATATTAAGCGTATTTCCATATATAATTTTTATAAGGAGTAATTGTTTCTGATTTTAAATGACTTATCATAGAATTATCACATCCATTTACTGAACGAGAAGCTTCTTTTACACTAGAAAATGTTTGAATAAAATTATAAGAAAGATCATATTGATTAACTTTTTTAGTTTTTTTTGTTTTATATGGAATAGGATCTTCACCTTTATATGCCCATAAATAACCTATTGCAGATGGTTTTTTATGGTTAACACAATGCCAAATTAAGGTTTTTCCTGTTTTCTTTCCAAAATAATTTTCTGCTTCCTTTATTGAAGAAAATTCTTTAATAAAATTACCTTCTAAATCATACTGACATACAGGACGCATGTGGGTATTTTTATTATTCTCCATATCTTTATATGGCAATGATTGATAAGGAATATAAGTATCAGACTCGTATCGAAAAATATAACCCTTTGTAGCTTTTGCATTTTTATTACAAATATTATATATTTCATGTTTAGGAACTTTCGTTTTGCTTTCAGTCTCTGTAGCGTTATTATAAACTCCAATGAACTCTCCTGTATAACGATTATATTGAATAATTCGTGGTGTTTTAAGATTAGCTTCGCCTATTTTTCTTTTAGTTTCATCTGTGTGATGCTTTCCTTTAATCCATGATGTCTTACCTTTGTTGCTTTTAGATATTTTTTCTTTAGCGAGTTCAGACATATAAAATCCATTCCCACCTTTAGCAATGTTATATCCAATAGATCTATTATTCAATTCATATTTTTTGATTAATGCTTTTTCAATTTCATTAGCCATCTCTTTTGAAAGATTTGTCATTAAGATAATATGATCAAAATTGTCCCATCCATATTTTTGAATAGCATTATAAAAATATGTTGATTTTTTATATTTGTAACCATTGTGTCCCCATCTATTCTTAGGATCTCTACCAGTTATACCAACATATATCTTCCCGTTAATTTTATTTATATGAGCATATACAGTCCATGTATTTTTACTTTCTGTCATATTTCCTCCTTTTCCTCCTTTCGTTTATTCTCCATTTTTAGAAATGGGCAATAAAAAAGAACAGTAAAAATACTGTTCTAAAAAATCATTATTTGCTTAATATATAATTTCACATATTATAGTCGTTGAGCGTCCTCCTCTGTATTACTACAGTGTAATGTCACCATTACAATATCTTTCGACTTAGGAATTTCGTTGCGTCTGAGTGACTTGCACACTCGGTAGTCCCTAACCTATTTACTTTTTATGGTTTCTATCTTATTTGTTGAATACAAATAAAACTGTTGTGTTATTAACACTTACCGCATTCACATTTACCGTTTCCAGTTCCGTTGTAGCGAAATAGGGTTATGGGGAGTTCCCCGCAATTTAATGTGTTTAACGTGGACTAGATTGTATAATCCACAATTGACGTATCAATTTCAAGTAAGTCTTTCGGATAATCGTCTTCTAAATGATAGAACCAATCACCCCAAGAGCCACCACCATCATCAGATGAGCCACTATCAGAGTTATCCCAATTATCAGACCAATCATCACCACCACCAGATGAACCACCGCCATCAGAATAACCACCATCGGTATTAGCATTCTGTTCTGCCTGCTGTCTTGCAATCTCATCGGCAACTCTTTGTGCTTCATCATTACTATTCTTCAATAAACCTTGTACAGCAGCATTAATATCACCACAAACCTTATTAATAGCGTTGTTGCCTTCAACAAACTTGTTGCTAAAGTCACCTAATACACTATTAATACCATTTGTTATGTTGTTGGCATTTGTACTCCATATAGAAGACATAGATTCACTAAGCTTATAACCATAATTCTCAGCAGTAGATGTAATAGTCTGTGAGATATTAGAAGCATTTTCGTTAGACTGGTCGATAATTTCCTGCATAGTTATATCAAACGAATCAAGTCGCCCATCGAGCCACGTTTTTGTAGTATCGGCAAGATTATCAAGAATAGCTTGAGTATCGCTTATAAGCTTTTCATACTCAGTATCTTTCAAATCATCTTTTGCAGTATTGATTTGGTCTTTAAGCTGCTGAATATTCTTCTTACCTTCCTCAGAATTATCTCCTTGATAAGCAGAGTATTGCTTCTCCAAAGCATTAAGAGCTTTTGTTTTTTCTGCGATAGATTTTTCATAATCATAAGCATCCTTTTGTTGACTCATAAGGTCTTTATACTTTTGGATAACTTCATTAAGCTTATCAAGAAATGTATCATAACCTTCTTGAACTAAATTCTTAAGAGCTTCTTTTTCAGATATACTTGAATTAACAGCATCCTGTTGTGCCTTAATAAGTTCTTGCTTTCTGTCAAGCAATTCCTTATCATAAGGATCTTTAGCCAATTCTTCATCAATCTTAAGTATCTCGTCCTTATATGCTTTAGCCTGATTAAGATATAATTGATATTTCTGTGCAATTAATGCCTGTGCAGCCTTACCATTATCATTCGTATTGCCATTATCATCGGTAATATCTTTATCCTTTAGTAAGTCAACAAGGAACTGAGTTTCGTCTATAAGATTGCTGACATCATCACGAGTACGGTCAAAAGCATCCCAATTAATCTGTCTGATAGCATTGTCATACTCAATTAATGCCTTTTTAGCATCATATATACTTGAAGTACAATCATCTATGGCAGACTGCATAGAATACCAATCCTCAGATTCAGCTTCAATTTTACCTGAAGCCATAGCAGAATTAAGAGCTTTTGTAAGTGCATCTCTTTCCTGTTCAAGTTTTTCAAGATTCTTCTTTTCCTGTTCCATCATAGAATTATTAAGCAGAGTAGAAGCAAACCAGCCCTGTTCTTCTAAGAGGTCATTATCCTTACTATATAAATCCTTAATAGAATTTACTTTCCCAAGAACTTCTTCAAACTGTGATTGAATATTATCGAATCTACTTTTAGCAAGCTGTCTTATCTCAATGTTTAATGATTGTACTGCATCGGCAGCGTCTTGTGCCTTATCATATAAATCCTGGCAATCTGAAATTGCATCCTTGAGGTCTTCATCATAGACAGTTTCTATATTAAATGAACCATTTGCAATCTGATCTTTGTAATATCCGTCAAGGTCATATGAATTGAATCTATCCATATAGAAGTCATAAGCATCTGACTGTGCGTTAATCTCTGATAACAATGTTTCCATAGAATCAGAGAGGGCATTATTACGATTAAGCCATGTACGTGTTGTATCTGCTACTTTATTCTTTAAGCGGTCATAGGCTTTAGAGATTTTGGATAAGAGACGTTCTACCCAGTTGAAGTCTTCTTTTGTTTGAGATTTATCAGAAGAAGATGATGAACCAGAAGATGATGGATCTTTTCCAACAGTATTCCAATCCAAATCTATACTAGATTTGACTTGTTCATAAGCACCTTTATCTAGCTTGTCTTTCATTTCATTGGCTTTGTTTAGAATATTTTCAATATTTTTTTCTAAATCGGGATAATTAGAAGGATATTGTTTTTCGGCTTGAGATTTAAATTCCGTTGATTTATAAAGCTTTCCACCACTAAACAGATTCGTTGCACCTTTTTTTACGGAATTAGGTACACCATTTAAATCCTTAGTAAAACCTCCTGCTGTATTTTGAGTAACAGTCGCATGAAAATCAACACCATTATCAACACCAATAGCAGCATAAAAATCCTTCCATAATCTCGCTATCTGTTCAACAGCTTCCGCTGTAATATTTACTTTAGACTGCTGAAGATTTGACCAGTTTGTAACATCATTTCCGTATATATTGGCTAACTCATTAAACAATTCGGGATAATTGGTTCTCATTGTGTTGAAAAATTCTTCATCTTTAGATGACATTTCAACAAGATGCTTAATATAATTATCTTTATCAGTTTCGTATATACTTTGAAGTTTATCAAACAATTCTTCTTGGGTAATTATCCCCTGTAGGTAATCTGAAAGTGCTTTCTTAGCTTCTGGATATAATTTTGTAATCTTTTGCATAGTATCTATACCAATATTTCCAGAATCTTTTATTTCACTTTGAATAGTTTTTAATAAATCCGCACCATTTTTAAGATCAGCGAGGTTGGCAGTAGAACTTTGTCTGTCTTTATCTGTTGAATCTCTAAATAAATCTGTTGGATCATCATAAGATATAGATTCTTCAATAGGCTTTTTATCAGCTTCTTCTTGAGCTTTTGCAATTGCTTTTCTAACAGTTTCAGTAGTTGCGTTTTCATCAATATAAGGAGAAATGTCTAATGTTGATGCTTTTTCAACTTCATTATCAGTTAACTGGCTCTTAATTTCATTTGCAACATTCTCCGATATGCCTTTTTCTTGTAAATGTTTTACAAAAGTATCAGAATATGTTTCACCTTGATTATATTCATCATAATTACCATATAACGCTTTAAGACGATTAACTAAATCTTCTTGACCAGCAATAACATTACCATTAGAATCATATAAGGCATTGTCTTCATCCATAAGAGCTTTAATATATGTTGCAGCTTGTTCCTCAACCGACTTAATATAAGCCTTTTTACTTTCTATGTTCTTTTCATTTTGTTTCCATTCTTTATCGTCTTTAAATTGAGAAGCATCATTATTAAATTTATCCTCAATTTCCTTACGCTTAGAATATAAATCTTCCAATTCCTTATTATTTTGGATTGCTTGCTCTATATTCCATTGTGCAGCATCAATTCTATCACCAGTATCAAAAGAAGTTCCGTTATCACTATAACTAAGATTATACTTTTCAGACTTCTTAGTAATTGCGGCATTGGCATCATCAGCAGACTTTTGACCTTGAGTTTGTGCAATTGCTTCTTTTATTCGCAATTCACGTTCTAATTCATCATTAGTTTTCTTTAATTTTTCTAATTCATCTTCTTCTGTAAATGTGAGTGAATCCTTTGCTTGTAATTCCTTTATTCTATCTTGTGTAGTTTTTAATTCTTCGTTAAGAGATTTAATTTCAGAAATAGTACTATCATAAGCAGATTTAGAATCTTGTGCAGTTTCTTGCAAATCTTTTAATGACTTAGTATGTTTTGCGATTGCGACAGTTGCACCAACTATTGCAACAGTAGCTAATGTAGCCCAACCAGCAGGAGTAGTGGCAAGCCATGTTAATGTTGCTGTTATATTTTCCCAAATTGCTTTTGCACTCAACTTTAATGTTGCTATCCATTTAGGAAGAGTAGAAGAAGCCTGTTTCTTAACAGCCATATCCACACCAAGCATACTAGCAAGTTGTAATGCTTGTTCTTGTGTTAATTTACCACTAGTAACAGCAGCTTCAATATTTCTCTTTGCAAGTTTAGCAACTGAATTACCTTGTGCATCAGTAGCAACTTTTAATTTCATTGCACTCATTGTTGCTTGTACATCGGCATCAGAACCTAAAACTGTTTGAAGATTTTCTTCGATTTGTGCAGTAGTAAGCTTTTGTTTAGAACTTAATAAACCAGCTTCAAGCATTGCCTGATACTGTAATTCAGGTGTTAATTTCTGTGCAGATAATACCTGTTCAACCTGAGCATTTGACAATCCCTGTGTACTTAATAAAAGCGCTGCTTGTTTTGGTTCAAGGTCAGAAAGAGCGTTAGCATATTCCTGAATCTTAAGCACATCAAATGCACCATAGTCAGCATTAGATATTGATTGAATTTCTTCGGTAAGAGATTTTAATTCATCTGGTTTAAAATCCTTTAACGATATTAATTGACCAATGGATAATTTTGAACCATCTATTCCAAGATTCGTAAGTTTTTCTATAACTTTTTCAGCTTCTTGAATTTGCTTTATGAAATCTTTGATTTTCTATTTATGAATATTGAATATAATTAATTAATTTGATATAATTTTTTATAAATTATATAAGGGGTGGGATTATGAATAAAAATTATGTCGTTGAAGGAAAATATAAAAATAGGAAAATTTTAGGTGGTTTATCATTGGATATAGATGTTGAACTTCAGCCATTGAACAAACGATATATCTCTTCCTACACTGTAATTGACGAATCCAACAAAGACCAGTATTCATTTTGGAAAGGTGCTTTAGGCGTAGCGTTATTTGGTGGATTAGGTGCAATTGCAGGAGTCAATGGCAAAAAGAAGAAAGAATATCTTATTGCCGTAGAGTGGAAAGACGGTGAGAAGAGTCTTATTAGCTTAGATGATGAGTATTATAAGGTTTTTGTTAAGAGTAATTTTTAAGAATGGGAACTAATGTTCCGAATGATAAAATATTCCTCAAAGTAGTATGATAGTGTTATCAAATTACGGAGGGGTATCACAATGTACGCATTTAAAATTAAAAACAAAGATGGTAAAGTTCAAGAGTATGAACATATCAAAAAAGTATATTATGGACATAAGGGTATATCCGAACATACTCTTGAAGGTGATGAAATATTCAATCATCAATACTCTACGGGATATGATTTACATTTATATTCTGAGAATAATGCATTTACCATCGCTAGGTCAGAAATTTCAGTTATAGAAGTAGTAAAAGAAAATTAATTACCATACCCGAATTCAATTATCACTTCTGTATTGAGTTCGAGTATTTTATTAAGATCAAGAGCCTTTATATATTCAATAGCTGGTTTTAATTCCTCTAATTCGTTGATTTTAATTTTAATATTTAAATTTGTCATTATTTTTTACCTCACATCATAATAATTTAGGTTATTCCGTCCAAATAAATAGATATAATAAAAGAGTAGTCAATTATGCTAAAAATTCATTATTGTCCAAATTGTCACAGAGTTACATATACACATTATCTTACAAATATATGTAGAGTATGCAAGTGTAACTGTATAAAACTCGATATTGACTTTAAAGAATTTTTCTCAATGAATAAAGTTGAAAGAAAAGAATATATATCGAAATACATTGGTTTATAAAATGCAAACTGCTGTTCTGGATTGTATTTAATTTTGTACAATGGTAAAATATAGACATTGGAGAAACAACATAGATGTGTGCCATAACACTCTATAACCGAAGGTTGTCCCAATGTCTATTTTTGTGGCATTCGGAATAAATATCTGCCCATTCTGGGCTAAAAGAATATTCCCTACTTATTTATATTCTTACTAAGAAGAGAGGTGAAAATACATATTGAATATATTATATGCCGAGATAATCGGTTCAATAATTCTTGGAATATGTTATGTAATATGCCACATAGCTTCAATCGTTGGCAAATGTTACATTGCTAAAATCTGCAAAGACTACAGTGATTCCAAAACTGGAAGTTTAGCAGAAATGACTTCTAAGGATATCAATATCAATCTTCATCATTAATGTTCTTCATTTATATATTTATTCTCCTTTATTTCATCAGTAGGGCTGTCTCACGACAGTCCTATTTTATTATTAAGCTGTTAAGTACCAATCTTATAATTAATATCAATATACATAAAAATTCTCTTTTGATATTATACATTTTGTTCAAAACTTATGTTCTGAATTGTATAAAATTAATAAGATGGTATAATATATTTGGGTGGAACATTTATCCAAAAGATAAATGTTGGAGAGCCAGATAATATATAATTAAAAACATAGTCGGTCGCCTAACGGGTGTTGCTTGGGCAATAAACCCCTTCAGTGTTTCTGTTGTATGCAAGGCAGAGGAAACTAATAAAAAGGAGGAACGACATTATGAATTGCCATATTAGAATGAGCACATCTTTTGTTATTGCGCTTATAGCGTTGTTTATTGTCATTAAGTTATGTTTTTAATTATTGAATCTGGTGGGAATATTATTATCATTTTTATATAGGAGAGTAGATTTTTCTACTCTCTATTTTATTATTCTCTTTTTTATATTAAATTACCAATTTCTTTCTTCATATTTTACCATAATAAAACCTCCGTAAAATTCATTTTGTTTATAAGTTATCTTTTTGGAATTTTCTAGTTGAGTTAAACACACACTCAAGTACATTACTGAATTCCGAAATCGCAATGTACACCAAATCAATTAATTATATTCAATATTCATTCTATACTACTTCTTTAGCTGGTCTGATTACCAACGAGCATAGACTATTGTGTTTATACAATAGAAACCAGACTGTACTTCCATATCTCGTAGAGATATCGTGCCTTCCAGTCGTTGAACCTTCGTCCTCTCAAAGAGTAGGAGGGGAATTTTCCATATTCCTTTCGCTTGGCTGCGAATATGTAATCTTGTATAATAATGCCTATTTTATCATACTGTTCACTTAGCATTATTGGTTAGCATATGAACAAACATCAACTTTTCCTGTTTTTCAACTCTATCATATATAATATTCTCTATTATATATTTTTGCATGATGTTAATTATACAATCCTCGACAATATATTTTGACACCCATCTTTAATTTTACTTGGCGATTGCTATATGGTATCACTACCATATAGGGCAAAATCGTTGTGTTGATTCACCTTTACCAAGAATTACTGCAATTGGGGCAATAATAGAAGGAATTAATCCTAATTTACCAATTACGAAACCCAATCCTTTTGATACACCAATTAAACCACTCATTATGAGTGACAAATCTTTTCTATTGGCAATATCCTGAACAGTTCCAACCCAAGTTTGTTTTAATTCATTAAGCTTGTAGGTAATTGACTGTTTTGCTGTTTCCATTTCTTTGTCTGCACTACCAGCAGCATTATCCATAACATTAAGGGCTTTCTCAACACCTTTAAAGTTCTGAATAAGAGCAGCACCAGCTTGAGCCTGTGTACGACCAAAAGCTTTAAGAAGGAAATCATTTTGCTGTTTTTGTGACATCTCATCCCAGATGTCGGCAATTTCTCTAAAATAATCTACTAAACTCTTAAACTCTGTTGTAGAACCAGGTTTAAAAACAGATACGCCTTGGGCATGTTCAGCAGTTTTTGTTAAATCAGCTAATTCGCCTGTAATATTTGCTAAATCAGAAGAGTATTCTTCTGTAGATTCATCGAAAGAACGTAGTCTTAGAGCAACGCTTCTGAGGGACGTGCCACTTTTTTCTGAGTTCTGAAGGACTTCTTGTATACCTGAAAATAAAGCAAAAGCATCTTTTGTAGAAGTTCCAACAGCGGCAAGTGCAGCAGCGGAACGTTCCATACCTTCTACTATATCTTGATTGTCTTCAGCCATCGCATTGCCAAGTGCATTTATATCATCCATTATCTGAGATTTAACATCTTGATATCCGATATCCCACGCCTTCATGATGCTGACGAGTCCTTCTTGCGATGTTGTGGTATCCATACCAGGAGAAATTATAGCAAATTGCGAACTTAACTTAGCCATTTCAGTAGCAGCTTGTTTTGAATTGTATCCAAGACGACTCCAACTACTTGCTTGATCTATGATTTCTTTGGTTGTTACACCCATTTGTTTTGCAACATCATTAGAGTCATAGTAAAACTGTTCAAGTTCAGATGAGTTCATTGCTGTAGTTTTCTTTAAATCAACTAAAGCATAATCAAGTTCTTTTACAGTGCTGAAAGCCTGTTTTCCAAGATTAATAACATCATACACACCAAACATACCTGCCATCTGTGCAGCAATCTGATGGAATCCACTGTTCTTTAATGTATCCCATAATGTTTTGCCAGCACGACCAGCTTCAACTTCGGCATTATAAATCTTTAAAATTTCACCATGAATTTTATCTAAACTCATGCTAGGATTTCCGCTTTCAATTTCAGCATAGTAAGCTCTAATTTTAGCTTTCGCTTCGGAAGACATCTTACTATTCTCTGCTAAAAGCTTATGAATCTTATCTAATTCTTTCTGACCAGATACAAAATTATATCCCTTTTCAGAAGCCGACATATTAGTAACAGTAGCGATAGTATCTTTAATTTTCTTTTCATAGTTATCCAATCTGCTAATATCGTCACTTGTCACCAAACTAGCATCTTTGCCTTTTAATTCTTTGAGCAGAGTTTCATACTCATCAACTGCATTCTTAACAGCTTGCACATTCTTTAAGTACGCATCACTTGTCCAACCGCCATCTTTAAACCTTGCAATAGTAGCATCGTAACCAGATGTTTTCTTGGTATATGCTTCAAGACGAGTATCGTAACCAGAAATTTGTTTGTTTTGATAATCGGCAATTTTCTTATTTGTATCTAAGCGAATTTGCTCAAGTTTAGCAATCTGGTTTTCTTTATCATATAATGACGAATTAGCCTTGAGAATTTTATCAGCTTCAATGTAATTCTGTTGATACTCTTTCTTTACTTGTTGCAAATTGGCAATTTCATTAGAATCATTTGTTTTAGAGATCTTCTCTCTAATAGATTGAATATTTTTCCATGCAGCTACTTGCTCCTTGAGAGCTTTGTCTACGGAAGATTGAGTAGAATCCTTATCTGCTTGTCTGGATTTTGCTTTAGCTTCTGCAAGCTTTGCAGCTTCTGCATTCGCTTTAGCATTTGCATTGTATTCATCAACATCACGTTTCTGTTGAATGTCAACCATCTTAGAATATTCAGATGTAACAGACTTTACTTCATTCTTATACTCTGATAATGTAAGTTCCCCTGATTTTAATTTAGAATTCAAATTATCTATAGAGTCAATCATATCCAAAAATTGAATATCAAGTTTATCATGAAGTGGAAGAGTATCTAATATCTGGTCTGTTTTTTGAATAGCAGAATTAACCTTATTAACAGATTCCTCATAATTGGCTTGTTCTTTTTGAAAATCTTGAAACTTTTTCTGATTCGCTTTATCTGACGATTCAATTTCTTTTTGTAACTGTTTTTCAATCTCTAATAGTTCTTTAGAATTATCAACAGTATCTTTTTTAACATCATAACGAACAATATTGTGATCTAATAATTGTCCTTTATCTGTTTTTGAATTTATACCATATATTTCAGTAGAACCACGGCTATCTTTTAATGTGTATGATGTGTGAAATTTTCCATCTTTATCAGCCGATGACTTTTCTGTAATCTTTACAATATCAACCAATTCAGACTTGGTTAAATTCAGTTTCTTCAATACTTCATTAAAACTATCCGTTGGTATATCTACCTGCTCAAGTGTTTTATCTAAATCTTTTGCTGATGCAACAGCTTCATCTAGCTTTGTTCCAGTAGAAGGAAATGCGTCTTTCTTTTGCTCTGTAGAAGCAGTAGCAGTAGATTTCTTGACAGCTTGAGCAGTTTTCTCTGCTTGTTTCTGAGTTTCCTTTAATTCAGATCGAAGCTTTTCTTGAGATTGAATTGTATTATCAACTGAAGAATTGTTGGAATCTAAATTCATTTTTTCATCCAACTTATCTAAATCTATATAGAGATCATTTATCTCATTTTGGATTTTTTCTTTTTCCTCAACAAATTTTGACGCTATAGAAAAACTATTATCTTCATATCCAAAAAATGATTCAGCTCCACCGATACGTGATAAACCTCTTGTTGTATATTCATCAAGTGCTTTTTGATCATTTGCCTTAATTAAATCATCATACTCTTCAAGACTATATTTTACTTCAGATAACCATTCGTTTCTGTCTTGTATAAGTTTGTCAACATTAAAGATATTATTAGTACCAGTTAATTGTTTAATTCTCTTATCTGCTTCACGGATTTCTTCCTCTGTAGGTAATTGGTCTGCAAAATACCTGTCGTTACCATGAAAGTCTTCATGAACAGTTAATTTCTCTTGTAACTGTTGAAGCTCTTTGATAATATTCTCTCTTTTTTCAATTTCAGCATTCAACTCTGATTCAGATTTGATTTGCTGTTCAACAGTAGAATCAGAAGCCAAAGAAATATTCGTTTCAACCCCAATATTTTTCTGAACATTGGATAATCTGGTCATTTCATCAACTAAATTAGAAACCTTGACAGATGTAGCCTCAACTTGCGTTTGAAGTTCAAAGAATCTATCAGTAGGAACAGTATAATCGTCAAGTAAACTCATATGAGTTTTTAAATCATCAAACTGATCTTTTAATTCAGATACTTCTTGTGATAATTTCTTAAATTCATCATTGTCAACAAGATTAACTTCTTTACCAGAAATACCGCCAGTAGCAGATTTCTTTTGTAATTCGTCATATTTCTTATTTAATTCTGAGATTTTATTCTCTAGTTTATCAATTTCCTTTGACGATTTATTAACATCAACAATAGGAGCAGAAGAGTTTCCAATTCCTTTTGATAAATTAATAATCTCATTTATCTTATTCTCTAATTTGTCAAATGTTTGTAACTGTTCTTTTAATCCAGAATTACCAAACTCGAATGTGAATTTATCTAATTTAAGTTTCTGTAATTCCTTAATTTTATCAATTACCTTATCATCTTTTGCATCTAACTGAATTGTAATTTTCTGTTTACCAGCCTTAGAACTAATTCCGTCAAATACACCATTTGTATCTTTTTCAAATTGTGCAAGACTGGATCTGTAATCAAAACCAATCTTGATAATATCTGAACTTGCCATAATTCACATCCTTTCTAAATTGTGCAACGTTTTCTATACTCATCCTTTAATCGTTCATGATATTTATGCATTTCTCTATACACACTGAAACTAGCAGGAATGTTATACCAACCATGATAAGTACCTTTTGGATTGTAAATAAAATCTGACATAAGATCTGAAGGTGTGATTTGATCATAGTTATCAAACATTCTTTCAGGTGTTACTTCTACACCACCATAAAAAATAGTACCGTGGCTATTTTTATAAAATTTGTTATAAGATCTATATAAGTTATGCGTTCTTACATATTGTTGTGGCGTGTAATCGCTATAATATAAATCAATAAATGACACGTAACCATCTGTTAATCTCTGTTGAGCTTCATGTGCTAATTCAGAAGCTTTTTTCTGAGCCTGTTTTCCCAAATATTTAATAGTGTCTTTATTTAATCCCATTCATCTCACCTCCAAAAATTTCACTATTTTTACACTAAAACTAAAATAGGAGAGCAGTAGTAACCACTCTCCATAAGAAAAGCCCTATACGCTTTGACACGTATAGAGCCTAATATTTAATAATTATGTATAATTCCGTATATTAACCCTACAAATCCAAATACGAAATAATAATGACTTGTTGTTAATGTGAAATTCACAAACGACTGCAACGCTTCTACAAAGATATTATCAACTCCAAATAGACTGAGAAACCATGCACCAATAAGTCCATAAATTATTCCTTCAATCATATAAATCCTCCAAAGAAATTTGAATTTCTATATCTCTTTAAATTCGCCCTTCTTAGCAAACTCAATAATCTTATCCAGTTCTTCCTTTGGAATCTCATCAAGTTTCTTACTAACAACATCCATAAGCGGTGTGAGAGTAGCTTCGCCAAGAGCCTTAAATCTTTCCACCTGCTCTGTGATAAAGCTGTGGATCTCGTATTTATTCTGCAAAATATCCGATTTCTTAATTGATAACAAATGTTTAAACTCTGCAATTTCCTCATATGGAATAAGTGGATAAGTAGCGTCATCTCCAATAAGAAGAATATTAAACAGTCCAGATTTCTTTAACTCATCATATTCCTCAAAGAATCCTTTAGTCTCTACAGTAAGGTTTGTGTAGTTCTCAATAAAAATTCTTGTAATTAACAAATATTCAGCAGAAGAGTTTACTTTTATATTTCCTGTCTCTTTATCAATCATAGTTATTTTCAGTAAATTAGCAATAAGCGCATCCTTCTTAACAAATGGCACATAAGGTGTAATCTCAAGATTATCTTTAATATACTGATCCTTTGACTGCTTAGTTGCAATATTATTATACTTTTCACAAAATTCTTTAATTGTCATAATCCTTTTATCTCCTTTATATCTTATTCCTCAACAACAATAGGTACTAAGTCAGCGAGCGCATCTGTATCAAGTTCCATCTCAAACAGCTCATCAACAGTAATAGGTGTAATATCTATATCAACATCAGATTCTGCGACAGTATTAATTTCCTTGACAAAATCTGTCCATGTCTTATCATCAGGTGAAACCCTCTTCTGAGTTACATTACCCTCAGAATCAAGAACATCTGTACCATACTTGTTTATAAGACCATCCTTAGTCATCTCAAAATCCTTTACAATACTCTGTACTTCTGAATATAATCTAAGTAATTTGAACTTAAATTTCGCTTTAATATCAATATCTTTATTCTCAATCACATTCTTAATTCTTGAATAGATGTTGTTTACCTGATAAACCTTTAATGTTTTGTTCATATTATGTTATTCTCCTTTATAATCTTGTATCGTTAAGAAAACCATTGATATCATAACGATAATTTACTTTTAATTTTTTCTTATTAATGAGAATAGGATTGCAGTATTTCAATAAATCATTTTCATTAAAACTTTTTTTTGAAAGAGAGTTTATTAATCCATCCCATTCATCTATCATAAGAAAATATGTATTACTTGTTTTTCTGAAATCCAAAATAAAACCACTACATACATTTTTATAAGTAGAAAACTTCTTTAACGATTCTACTTGATAGTAGTGTATAATTCCTTTATCTTCCTTGGTTCGTTCAAATGAACAAGATCCTTCAAAAGTTTTTAATTCCAATGTCCAAAATGTATTTCTATTGCCACTAAAAATCATAAAGTCACATGGACTATGTTGACTAAATCTTAACTTTGAACTCATATCAAATGATTGAGCAGCATCAGGCGGTCTATAAATTAATACATCTTCTGGACATGAATTTTTGAAGTTCTGTTCAAAAATTTTGCCTATATTTTTTGCTATAACTATTCATTCCTTTCTTGATTAAGGGCAGGCAGTCTAGTCATCTGCCCTAACTAAAAAATGCCCTTACCATATGACTAGATAATGGTAAAAGCACTTTAATTTTCTATGAGTTTCTTCCTTATTAATATAAAGATATAACAAAAGAGCGATCTTGTATGAAATCGCTCTTTCATAAAATAAAATATGTAATTACGCACAAACAAACATTGGGTATAGCTCCCACTTAGCGTTGGGATATTTATCAATATTATCAAGTACGACTTTGTGTACTTCTTCCATATTGCCAATATTAATATCAATATGGATAATTTTTCCACCTGTTAGTTCAACTTCTTCACAAATTAAATTAAAGTACATCCTCATGTTAGATTCCTCCTATCTCTTTATACAAAATAATTCGTACAAGTCAACTTTTAGTATATGAGATAAAGTAATAGCGTGACTAAGTAGAATATCATTAGTTTGATTGTTTTCAATTTTTGACAGGGTGGTTGCAGAAATACCACTTCTCTGAGATAGTTCCTTTAATGTTATATTTTGCTTATATCTATATTCGCCAACTTTATTCTTCATATCATAAGTATTCTCAAGAAAAATTTTGTTATACATAGAATAACTGAAATTTAATAAACATTGGTTTATACAATATGTGATATAATGAAGATTATGGCTAAATTACCTAAAATCACCACTAACAAGTTTATTATGATATATTTCTCTAACAGCTTTCATTGATTCTACAATATATCCATTAGTCATATGATTATCAGCAAGTATTTTTTCATATTGCTCATAAGTCCGAAAAATATGTTCAAAAGCTTCTCTATTATAATCCTGCCCACCCGTAAGAGCAGAACAAAAATTAAGAAGCTCCCATCGAATATCAGATATCTCTTTTTGTACAAGATTGTCCTTAATGTCATCAATACCTTTAGATATTTTTTGGATTTCCTGATACTGCCAATTGTCATGTTTTTCAAGCGTTTTAATACGATTTTCAACAGTTTCTCTATCTTCGTCAATGCCTGTCTTTAATCGAAATTTCTTTTTAAAATAACCGAATATTTCGATAACTTTTTTAACTGCAAACAAAATGGCAAATAAACCAAGTATGACAAGCACATAATCAATCTGTGCTAAATTCTGTATCTCCTGCACTCATATGTACCATCCCTTCTTTACTTTTTTAAAAAATTCTTGAAGGCTTCATATAAACCAGTAGAAGCAAGACCAGATACAAGTCCACCAAGTAAAATTTCAGGTGTAAAGCTCATATTCATCCATGTGTTTAATGTAACACCAAGCACTGCCATAATCAGTGGAATATACTTATTAACCACATCTGTTGTAACAATATTTTTTAATACATATCCTACGCATAAGCAAATCCCAACAATAATCGGTACTGTAAAATTTGTTAAAAATGATAAATCCATTATATTTAGTCCTCCGTATCATAATTTTTCCATCTTTGATATAATTCTTTAGTATCTTTTCGATCAAATATCATCACAATAATTTTCCTGTCATTCTTATTATCATAGCTAGGATAAATGTCGATAGGATATGCACCAGAACTCATATAAAAAATTTGCTGTTTTACATTGCAGATTCTATTCACTTCATGCTCTGAATAGTTTCGTGCGTTATGTAGATTAGTTTCTATCATATATTTTCCTTTCAATCCGTAATAGCGTAAAAAATAGGGATTACAACATTGAATAGTAATATGTTATAATCCCTTATTTAAAAATCACTATTCAACATTACTTTCAGCCTCATTTTCGACTTTTGTAACAATATCCTTTTTGACAGATTTAGCCTCTGTCTTTTTATTTTCTTTCTTAATAACTTGTGCTTTTGCCTTCATGATAGAGGTAATAGAATTCTTATAACTTTCGCCAAAGTATTCTTTTCTGCTCAAATCTAATTTTTCTAATTTTGGTTTTGCTTCAATATCTGTCGTGCGTCCATCTTCAAATGCAGAAGTCACTTCATCAATTTCATGGCAATTATCTGAACACCAACAAAAATACCATGTTGGTTTCAAACGATCTTCTGGATTACAAACTGGACAAAATGAATAAGTCTTACCGCAAAGCACACAAGTTCTCAATTCTTTCTTTGACATTATTCCTCCTTGTAAGAATAGGGCAGTAGTTTAACTGCCCTACGTGTTCTTATAATTCGATATCGTCCTCTTCCTCGTCAATGTAATAAATAGAGAAAAGTTCTCCATCTGTAGAGCAAGCATTTAGCATCATAGAACCCTTATAATCCATCGTCTGAGAATCACCACCCTGTAATGCAAGTGAAAACTCAGGACTTGGCATAAATGAAGGGATGTGAATGATAGCTGCTTTTAATACATCAGTCTCACACTTGTCTACTACAAGTGCCTTGAAGAACAACTCATGAGATTTTGGGAACTTTTTACCAGAATTAGTAATCTTTGCTCCGCTCTTAATTGTCTTCTTATACTTGACAATATACTGAGTTTCACCATCTGCGATAGGCGGTGTTAATACATCACTCGCAGGTGTATTGTCTGGTTCACCCGAAGCTTCGGTGTGCTTAATTGCATATTCAGTAGCAGAAGCGGCAGATCCTTTCTTAAATTCGTCCTTACCCATAGAACCCTTTGTAGAAAGAGCATTTACATGGATAGAACCTTCAACAAATCCCGTAACATCTAATGTTTCGCCAGCTTTTACGATCTGAATCATCGGCATAACAATACCCTTATCTGCGGTTGCAATCTCAGCATCAGTAGCAGAAATAGTCTCTACAACAGCAAGGTTAAGGAATGCGTTAGTTGCAGTAACCTCACCTTTCTTACCTGTATACTTACGATATACAAGGTTTCCATCCTTATCATTGATATCTGTTGAGTCAGCCGTAATATCAATATTTGCCTGTGTAAGCTGTGTTAAAGCATACAGAGGTGTACCATTAGACTTTGCACCGTAACCAAACTGAAGTCTATCTACGATTACGTCACCTAATTTAAATGCCATAATTATTTTCCTCCTTTAAAATTGTTATTTTTATGCAATAAAAATGAGCGATTAAATATCGCCCATAAAATTGATTAAATCTTCAGGAATGTCTTTGGCTGACACCATACCACCGTAAATTCCGTGTAAAGCAGCCGTTCCCTGTTCGTATTTTTGAATTCTGTTTACAGAATCCATAAACTGACATATATTCACTTGTTTTAATTCTTCCAACTTATATTTAAACCCAGGATGATTTATACAACTCGAAACAAGTGGTAAAAGAGTCGATGCGCCTTTCTTTTTATCATCCTGTTCTGCTTTCATTCTATCTTCTTGTAAAATCCATTGTTTTGTTGTTTTACCTTTTGCCTTTTCAACCTTTGGATGAACATTCATCATCGCTCGAATAAATTCAGCAATTTCCATATATTCATCATCATAAATAATCATATTTTTATCTTGATTTAAAAGCGCAAGATGATTGTATTCTGGATCGTCAACATTTTTTCTTGCTTGAATTAATTCAAATCCATCAAAACTAAAATCTTTGAATAGTAGCTTTAACGGCTCTTTATCTTCGAGCAATTGATATAAGATATAAAACACTTCAATATCTTTTGTTTTGTTCCAATCCTTTTTAAATACATCATAAAGAAGAACTCGAATAGAAGTAGAATTACTAAGAAAAGGAGAGATTGCTTGGTAGAATTTTGATTCGCCAATATTTAAAATATCTCCTATGGTTGGAATTGAAATAGTTATACCATTTATTGTATAATCCTCACCAAAATACATTTTAAGTTTGTCGAAATGATATTCTGGCTTTTTACTCACTTCTTGTTTTTTGGCTTCATCTTTTTCTGCGGCAGATTGAAGACTATCCAATGTTTCTAATACATCCAAACAATCACCGCCTTATACCGTAATTCATAATAGATGGTTTTCCACAATAAGGTGTACGAACTTTACTATTTAAGTCCGTAAGTTCAAATACAAGAGTGCGAGCCACATAATTGTTATCAACTGTAGATTCATAATCCTGTGTAAGATATGTCTGCATACCAAATATATTAGACCATGCGAATCGTTCTCTTATAATGGAAGCAATAAGGTCATGCCTTGGAATTCCAGTCAATTTATCCATACGGTCATCTCCATGAGCAAAAATAGTAAAAGTAACTTGTGTTTCTTTTAATCCTGACTGATATCTAACCGTATCTCTAAACCCTACTTGATAACACACATAACATTTAACTGTTGTCTGTGTATCTGGAATAAATAAAAATGGACGAATAAGAGAATCACTTCCAAAATATCTATCCCATTCACCAAGAGGTTCATATTGCTTGGTATCTTCATTCCATTCCCAATTGATGTTTCCATTTTTGTCGAACAATTCAGATTCTAACTTTTTATCATTGAGAGCGTATAACAAACATGGATTTGATAACAAAGCATTTTTGATTTTTTGCTTGTATAGAATTACATCATCATCAGGAGTAGTCTTATATGCACGAAGCTTATTTAACAAATCATTTTTTGTAACTAATTTTTCTGCCATAAAACACCTCCTATTCAGTTAATTCTAACGGTAAAAATTCAGATTCAATCGGCAAGTTATCCTTAACAATTTCACACTTAATCGACAATATTTTACCGATAGTAGAGGCGTTATTAGGAAACTTTACTTTCTTTTGGTTGTACTCTGTACCAGCTCGCCATGTTACTTCATCTGTCCAATCTTCATTATCAATAGAGCAAGTCCATGTAAAGGTTGCATCAGCATATTCAGTTGTAATATCTTCATTGGAATCATTGAATAGATTTACTGTAAGATTTTTATAAGAGCCACCGACCTTGATTGTTGAGGTGGACGCTGAAATTCTTGCTGTGATAGAAGATGGGGGAGTGGTTGGAGTAGATGGATCTGTTGGGGCGATTTCTGAATCGAAATAGTTCGCATACATTTCACCTGTTTCAAGATTAACATAATCAGTATGCTCATTCCAAAATGCCGTATATATAGTAAGTTTTTGAATACCAAATGGCATTGAATTTTCAACCTTAGTCACTGTCCATACGGTAGGATGTTCTGTTAAAGCACTTACTACAACTCGCATATTTTTAGAATCTTCAGAAGTGTACCAAAACTTCTCTGTAATAGAGTTCATTGGCAACCATATCTTATCCTGATTATCTGTATGTGTAAAATATCGGTCTGTGTAAGTTCCAATCGTGTAGGAGTTTTGCTGCCTTAAACAACACCACATACGTCTCTTGATGCGCTTATCATTAGATTTTTCAATCCATGTAAGTTCGTAATTTACTGGTAAAATCAGATACTTTGGAAACTGATTTGCAGGTTCATCACGACAGACAATCCACTTATGATAAATTCCTCTATTATCTGGAACATCCACGAAAAGTCCTATCGGAAATGTCGCTCCATAGCGTTTCCTAAAATCAATCTCATAATAATAAAGGTCATCACCTTTATCGAATCTCACAGGTTGACTTGGACGAAACATAAGATAGTATTCCACTTGATCCTTATCCATTGACTGATATGATTTAATAATAAACTTTGCATCAATCTTTGTCTTATTGGTATGTTCATAACTCATACCTTCAGCAAGTGAACGTGTGATTCCATGTTCATCTGTGAAGAAGTCATCATGAAAATAGTCATAAATGTAACAAGTCTTGGAAGCAATACTGTTATCCCAAGTTTCTTCCATCAAAAAATCAGATTCTTCTTTATAAATCTGACCTAAAGTTTTCGCATTATTTGTTTTGGCGTTAGCGATTCGCCGTGCTGTCTGTAAGCTTGGCATCACCAATACCTCCTTCAAACATCTGCTTAATGTAATTGTGACTATCTAAAATAGCCCTACGAAATGTCCTGTAATCAAACTCATCGGATGTAACTTCGTCATAAGCGGCTTGCAAAGTAGCCATTAGTGTGACCATAATTCCATTATTATTAAATAGAGTTTTTGTTCCACTAAATTTAAACATGACATTCTGGAAAAATATAAGAAAAGCTTCATCATTCTCAAATATTTTTTCTTCTATTCGATTATCCTTATAAAGTAATAACTTATGGACATCGTTGTGCATTGCATGTGCAGCTTCTTTAATTTGTCTTTTAGTGAATGAACCATATATATATTCCATAGTTATTCACCTCGCACATATGAATTATTAATATATCCATGACTTGCAAGTTTTCTACTAAATTCATGCTGTAATGTATCCAATCTACTTTGCATATCTTTATATGGATTCTGCATGTTTTTTTCTTCTTTTGTTCCTAAAGCTCTAGCAGTAAATTTTGCAGAGTCAACCTGTGGTTTTAACCATTCAATTGTCATTCCAAGAGTGAACAATCCTATAACATATTCTTTATCTGCAAAATCGCTAACAGGATATTGCATCTTAAATTCAATCTGTTCCATTTCGTCATCCATATTAAATGAAGCGAATTTTCTAATAACTCGTTCATCACCTGCAACCATATGTAAGCGTTCAGTCCATGTTTCATTAAGATCATTTTCGTCAAGAGAAAGTTCTTTCATATCTGAAATTCGTCCTCTTGTTCGTGAAAAAATTGTTTCGTATGGAAGCGTCATTGTGAGCCTCCTTTACTTAACGAATAACTTACTAATCAAATCAAAATCAGAATCAAAAATCTCACTTAAGGTTCTTACCTTTGAAATACTATCAAGATGTCCATTTGCGATTTCACCTGCAACCATCTGACAAAGTACATCCTTTGCACCGATAGGAAGTTTTTCAATTTCCGTTCTCATTCTGCTATTAGGTAAATCTAAAATTTCTAATAAATCCTCTGCTGTATACATATTGTCATACACTTTTGTAACTGAAGGGAAATCAGCTAACAAATCATCATCTTCAATAATGAATCTAGGCAAGAAAATATGGTCAGAACCCTTACGAATCAAAGTAACTAAATCTCTGTAGTTAATTTCGCAAGTCTTTCCATAATCCTTAAATTCATATGTATTACCAGATGGACATGTAATATTTAAACCGCCAAAACATACTGAACGACATAAAATAAAGTCAGAATCAGTAAAAGTTTTCTTTGGCTTTTCAGTTGCTTTTGTTTCAATTGTTTCTTCTGTCTTAGTAACAGTTTTCTTTGTATAAGCCATATTTGTTTCCTTTCTTTCCATATAAAATAGGAGAGTATTTTCATACCCTCCTATATAAGTGTTGTATTATATTAGTCCTGAGAAATCTTCCACTGACCAAAGTAACGACCAAGACGAGTAGCAACACCAAGCTCTCTCTGTACTTCGTACTTCATAAGGTCTGCAATGTTGCTATTAGCTTCACCTCTGTCGGTAATTTCATCAATGATTGTCTCACCAACATCGACCATATCAACCATCTTGTTATCACCAGAAGCGAAAATCCAAAGTGTATTATCATCATACATAGTCTTTGTTACATCATTTCTTGCGAATCTCTGAGGAATCTCAACAAGACGATAGCGACCATAGTTACCAAGTCTACCCATAGAAGCAACAGCTTCCTTCTGAGAAGCAGCAATCCAGTTTACATTTACAAGATTTTCAAGTTCCTGAAGACCTACCATAGTACCCATAATTACAACTTCCGCATTGTCATTTGCAACAGATACATTCTGAAGTACCTTGTTGAACTTGCCTCTGTTCTGTGTATTTAAAGCACCAGTTTCAACGAAGCCTGTCTGCACAGGAAGCTTTTTAGGAGCATTAAGAACTTCTGCGAAGATAAGATCCTGAACCATAACAACAAATGCCTTTGTAATAGCATCAATAAGTTTTGTCCAATCTTCCTGTCCAATTAAGTACTTATCAATATCAGCACCAACAGCGGCACCATAAAGATCAGTTTCAACAGAATATGTCTCACCTTCTGGTAATCTCTGGAGCATTGTATCGTGGTGTCTCTTACCCATTCTTGCTACAGAAAGAATTACTTCCTCATGCTCATTCTTGAATAAGTTCTCATCACCATCGTTAAGATTTCTATAGTTTACAAGCTCATTAAACCACTCATTCTCTTTAAGACCTGTAGATACTGTCCAGTCTGTTACCTCCTCGATAACATTGAAGAACTGTCTACCGAATTCTTCATACGCACGAATACGTTCTCTCTTCTTGGCATCCTTTGTTAAACCAAAGATTTTGAGAGACATTTCACGAAGTTTATCCTCTGCATCCTTCTTAGAAATACCCTCATCGAGTTCTCCCTTATATAAATCAAACATAAGGTTCTTAATTTCATCATAAGATGTATTCATATCATTAAACACATTCATTACATGTGTGCTAAAATTCATTCTACTCATTATATTTTATCCTCCCTTCTTACGCAATAGTGACCTTGTGTTTCTGGCTACCAGCTTCGATTGTTACCTTTTTACCTGCTACTGGTGTACCATCAAATGCATCTGCACTAAGTTCATATACATCTGTTACACCGAGAACAAAACCTCTAACGGTCTTTGTTCTGCTTGCACTTGCTTCGTTGAAGAAATTAGAAGTAGCTGTAAACTTAGAATTATAATTTTCTGCAATAGTAGGAACTTCATAAATTAAAATTGCTGGTGCATTAGGATCAATCTTCTTAACTTCTACATACCAGTTTCCATCAGCAGCCTGTTCAAGAATTTCCCCCTCAAAAGTAGTAGGTGCATCAGCGACCTCATACTGATCAAAAGATACATATTTACCTTTTCCGCATACAGTACCATTGTCTGTATCTGTCTTAATTACCATGTTTAATGTTCTACCTACACGCTCAGAAAGGACTTTAGTAGGGAAGCAAACATGATGCTGTTCAATTGAATAACGTAAAGCCATTATTTTTTCCTCCTTAAATTTGATAAAATAAAAAAGACCGCTTTATAAAAGCGACCTAACAAAAAAATGATTATTTAATTTTCTATTTATTTGTTCTGAAACAATTTTCCATATCTACTTGATTTAACAACTTTAGATGGGTTAGCGAACTGTTTCTTAGAAGTTGATTTCTTCTCCTCTGTCGATGCAGAAAAAGTTGAATGTTCTGCAATAAAATCAGAATGGATTACCTTAACCTGTGTTCCAAGTTCAGCAAGAGAATAGTTATCCATATTCTTATAAAGTTCAGCAAAATCTTTATTCACAAAATTTCCTTCTTTATCTTTTGTAGAAATAGATTCGTATCTCTCGTCTGCAAGAATTTTTTCACGCTTTTCATGAAGCTCATTCTTCTCTACAGTTTCCTTAAATGCTTTTAATTCAGTATAATTTGAACGCATATCATCAAGTTCTTTCTGCTCATCAGCAGTAACAAACTCAACATATACTTCAACTCTATCACCAGTAAGAGAATAGTTGTCTTCCTTAGAATCATAAGTCTGCTTATAATATCTTCCTGACCACCAATCACACATGATTACATAATCATCATAAACAGTGACACCATAATATGTATTATCTGCCTCTGCATATGTAGCGTTTACTAAATCCTGAATAGCATAGATTTTATCCTGTAAAGATACAGCAAACTTTTTAATTTCTCCATCTTTCACAAATGAATATTCGACAGTATTATTAGATACAGAATTATCTACTTTTTTCTTGACTTCATCATCATCTGATGGAGTAGTAGTTGATTCATCTGTAGTTGAATCCTCCTTGCTATCATCTTTAGTAGATTCAGTTGATTCATCATTAGTTGGTTCTACACCCTCGTCTGTAGAAGGAGTATCTTCCGTTGAAGTATTATCTGTAGTGCCACCAGTAGTATCAGTATCATCAAATGCTTTTGCAAATGCTTCAACTAATTCTTCGTCTGACATATTTTCATAATCGAATGTAATATCATCAACTGTCTTTCCATACTTCTGACATAACTCTTCAAATTTATTCATATTGACGTTGTTTCCTCCTTCCTTAGAATTATTTTTATTGTCAAAACAAGCAGTCTCTAATTTTTCAAGTCGTGCTTGTAATTCAACCATTTTTTCGTTAAATTTAATTAGACTGTTATTTTCTTCACTGAAATCTTCGAGCGTAATTTTGCTTCCAAGCATCCCCTCACCAATAGGTGTTCCATCTTTCTCAGCTCCCAAGCAAGTGCATCCTGCAAATTCAAAATCATCTAATTGTAGATATTTTTCTTTTGCATTGTATGAACACTCGTATACAATCAGCTCACAGCTCACCTTTGTTCCATTTTTTTCACGAATGATGTCTGCACAACGAGTATATGATTCTGGAATTGCTACACGAGCAACGACATATGTTTTATCCATATCTTTGTCATATTCGAGATAAGGTTCATCTGATGTAAAAGTACCAACCTGTTTTTCATCATATACAGTTATTTCATTACCGTTTTCGTCTGTTTCTATATGATAATCGTGAGAATGGAAATCCCAAGAACCGTCATCCAATTGATGAATGTTTGCAAGCAGTGGAGAATATTTTAGACTTGGCATTGCAGCCTTCATAGAATCTTCAGATATGTAACTACCATTACGATTAAGTAATGTATGGCAAACACGCACTTTAGCATATAATTTATTATCTTCTGCTTTTTCTATATCAGTAGAAGAAAAATCTTGAATTGCTTGTACATAAAGTGGTTTACCAGATTCCTTTGAAGAAAAATTATACATTTTCTTATGCTTACAGAAACTAATTAAATCTTCAATTGTAAAATATTTCTTTTGCATTATTTCCTCCTTTCTGAATTATTAATAAGCACTCAGATAGGAGAGTGCTAAATACTCAGCATATTACTATACTGAATTTTTCTTTTATCTATATCATCATTTGAAAACTGAATTTTTCCAGAATTCAAAAAGGTATAAATACCATTAGTAACATCAATCTTCTGAAAACCAAGAGAAGATAATTTCTCAGCAGTAGAAGTATCTGTAGTTTTTATAAAATTCTGTTTCATCCTTTTATCTCCTAATTATCATTCTTATTCTGGTCACGAGTTTTACTTCCTTCATCTGAAATCTGTGTATCAGAAACTTCTGGTTTTGTTCCATCAGAGCTATTTGAAACTGTATTAGCAGAAGTAAGAACCTTAAATCTGTTTGGTAAATCAAGAATGTCATTACCTAAAAATGCAAGTGATAATGTATCTAATTCGCTAATACCATTAAGTGCGTTGATCGCAAGAATTTTTGTTGCATCATACTGTAAATCTTTCTGTAATGATTCCTTAAAAGCGTCTTTGGTATATGCTGATACTTCAAAGAATTTCACTTTAGCAGGATTAGAAACTTGATAACCAAGCATACGATTTGTCCAACCTTGAATCTGACCAAGTAACGCTGAAATTGCAAATTCTGTATCAGCACGAGTTGCTGAACGGAATGCCTCAGCTCCACTAATAGTAGAAGAGTTCAAAATCTGTGCTCCACCAGAAGTATTTAAAACTTCCTTTGTAGCTTTTTGAACTTTTGTTGTATCAGTAGATTGATCGTCAGAGAATGAAATAGTGTCAAGTGGGATAGGGGTAATTGCAGCACCTACATAATCAGGTAAACTTGCAACCATCTTGTTATAATAATCCACAGCTAAGTCAATATTAACTGACCATGCATCGGGATCTGTTGCACCTGATAATGTTGGGATGGTAGCAGTAATCAATTTATAAATCTGTTGTTCATCTGCCACAGCTTGTACATCAGCTAAATTAAGCAACCCAATTAAGTCGATGAATAGTCCACTGTAAATTGGTACAATTGTTTCCCAAGACTCCATTCTTGACTTTGTACACAAAGCATATTCGTCTGGCATAGGTTGCCATTTGTTTTTACTATCTCCACCATAAGCTTTATACATTGAACTTAATGGTTCTCCAAGAAAATCAAGAATATCTTCAAATTTTTTATAATTACTCATATCCACACTGAATGAAAAATCACCTGTGAAATATTTTCCTGAAATCCTACAATATTCAGGTGGTATTTTTAATATGAAAATACCTGTCTCATCTATCCAACAACAACCATAATAAACATCTTCGATAAAATTATTGATTAACATAGGAAGTAGGCTGTTCTGTAAATCCATCCTGTCTAAGACTTGTAATGTTTCATAATAATCTTTTAGAATTGCTTCTTTATCATTATCTTCAATGGGACTATATGTAGGAACAACATATCTTGAATTCAAATCGAACATTGTAGCGTTATACATAATCAATCTGAAATAGACCTGAGAACGATAGAAGAGATAACGTGATAATCCACGTAATTCAGATTCATAACTGTCTATGTTCTGTAAATATCTAATGACATCATCTTTACTATAAGAACTAATAGTTGTCTGTCGAACTGTCTTAGTTACATCACGAACTTGTTTAAATGCCTGTTTACTTTCGGCAAATTTTTGTTTCTGTGCTTCAAGCTTTTCCATATACTGTTTTCGTTCAGCAGCCGTAGGTTGTCGCTTGGTAGTAGTTGTTTTAGGAGATGTTTCTGACATCTCTTTTTTTGGTCGTGCCATTTATGTAGTAAACACCTCCTTTTCTTTGAGATTTTTTATTTAATTTTTATGTGTGAATTTTTGTGATTTAATTAGAATCGTTTTGAGAACGATGATGAATGTGATGGTTGACGGATAGGGAGTTTATTAATTAAAGATTGTGTATTTTGTGTTTGGGGTTTCAATTTAAGTTCTAACTGACAAGCACACCAGTAAGAATAGGCGATGGAAGAATATCTATCTTTACGCATACCTTCAACCTCTTTTACCTTAATATTTCCATTTTTAACTTCATGATCTAATTTTATTAATTCATAAACAGCAAAAGTTGTTTGTATGTATGACATTTTCAATTTAGCCTGTTCTGTTGGAGACATCTTAAAATATCCTTTATAAGTTTCTTTTAATGAACTATCAGCATCTTGTTCAGGAATAAGAAAATTGATTTTTCCATTTTGTATTCCGTTTCTAAGTAATACACATATTTCATTGTTAAAATTAGCATTAGCCTTTACAGACCAAACAACTTTATTTGCATCACGAACCTTACATCGTTCAGCCATATCCTTATCATTTATACATGTCATGGCTTTATATCTTTTGCCGTTTTCTTGGCAAATTTGATCCTTTGTTATGAAATCATATACACCCAAGCCGATACCGTTAGTATCTAAAACTAAATCTGTACATTGATATTCATAAAAATACTTCATAACAATCATTCCTAACTCATCTGTTTTTAAACCTTCAAAAGTTTCACCATAAACAAAATTTGACTGATAAGCTGTATCATTTACTTGAATTAAATCATTAATGTAAATAGCCGAAGCATCATTCTTTTTCTTTTTTGTAGATTTCATAAGAGCAACGTCAATAGATAGTATTCTTTTACCAGTAGTTGTTAATTTCGGAATTGCTATTTTGTCATTGCAAAAACTCAATGGTGGAAATGCTTTGCGAAGTCTTCTACGAGCGGTTAATTCATCAAATTTAAACAAACTACCATCTGTATCACCAAACCACAGACATTCCATTTCCATCTGCTGAACAAGTTCATTGTAATCAGCTTCACTCATTTCATCTTCAAGCTGAGAACGAGAAAGTAATCCTTCACGCACCGATACCTGATAAGGTAATCCACATATGAAATATTTTTTTGTATCATCAAAGAAATTAAGAGTGTAACTTTGTGCTTTTTTATAAGCCCATGAACTTTTAAAATATGCACTGGACATATATATTTCTTTGTTTCTTTCCTGCATATGAGCATATTCGGGTTTTTGTAAATATTTGGGCTGTCTTGGGCTTGTTAAGAATTTACGCAATACAGTATTGATAACTGTTTCATCGACCATACGAAATTCATCCACGACTATGCAATTTGCTCTGGCTGATCTTGAATTTTCTGAACTGGTTCTTGTTTTTATCCATGAACCATTTTTGAAATAAATAGAAGCGTCATTTTGACCAATATTACATTTTTCTATTTCAGAACGTAATATGGAAGATTGTTTCATGAAATCATCTTGTATTTTTAACAAGACTTCGTTAGCCTGTTTTAGAGTTCCAGAACTAACAACTATTTTTGTACCAGGAAATAAAATACACCTTACACAACAGAAGAGAGCAGTAAGATAGGTTTTTCCTTGACCTCTTGCTGCGAGATACATAACAAAATTGTAATGCATCATGCACCACAAGAGAATTTGCTGAAACCATTTAAGAGATAATCCCAGTACATCAATGACATACCTATGTGGGTTGTTACGATAATATCCTGCTCTCCAAGCAACAGTTTCCATTATCTTTTGTTGTTTATCTTTTTCTATCTCAGTCTGAGTTTTTAATTGAGGCATAAATTATACCTCCTCTTCAGCTTTCTGACCAAAGATTTTATCAAATAATGCTTCTGAATCAGTATCTTCATCATACTCAGGCTTTTTGACAGTATATTTAGAAATGAACTTCTCATAAGTAGAAGAAAATGCATTTTTCAATCCCATCATTTTAGAGAGATGTCCCTTAAAGAATACATCAATTAAGAGTCCAATTTTATCAGGATCTTTAAATTCACCTTCTGGTTCTGGAATTGGTTTTTCTTGTTCCCATTTATCAATAAGCTGTCCAAATGTAAGATTGTCAGTTAATTCAGATGCAGTTTTCTGATTAGGTTTGATATTTAAACTTCCTAATAAATTCTGTAAAGTAGCATCTAAATCTTTTGTATCTTTTCCATTTTTCTGAGCATTATCTATCTCAAGTTCCTTACAACACACTCGTTTAAATAAAAGTTCCTGAGATTTATTTTCACAGGGGTAACGTGTCGTCCAATCTTGGTATTCCGTCTCAAGATACATAAGTTCTTCGTTGTTATAATTGTTTCCAAATCGCTTTTTTGCAGATTTGAGAGTTTTTTGGACAATTTTCGTATTTGTTTCAGGCATTGATTCATCATCTATCGAGAATACCGAATCTTTATAAGTTTTTTGACTATAATCATTTAGGCTTCTACAAATCACTATCCACTGTTGAACAGCAGTGCTTCTTATTTTTTCTCCTGTTTGTTCAGAGAGTTTTTGTAACTGTTCATTGTAAACATTTTCATCAAAATACCAATTAAGTCTTCTAAATGTTTCTATGGTTTTCTCACGATTGTCAGTTCGTATATTATTTTTTTTGTCGTAATCAGTACATTCATTTAATACACATTCCTTACAAGCATAATGTTCAATACCATCAGGACTTGCCTTAGAAGAATAGAATGTCACTGCACTTTTCCATTGTCCACAATGACTACAATATATTAGCTCATTGTTCATAATGCGCTGATAGAAATTTGCAAGCTTTTTGTATTCATTACGCAAATTCACAACTGTAATTTTCTTCAACTCAGCGTCTGAAATTGGCTCTAAAACTTTAGCCATTGTTTCACCTTCTTTCCTTTTATTCCAATATAAAAAAGAGAAGCAGTAGCAATACCACTTCTCATAAAAATTCAACTTATAAAACACCATGAAAGTGCAATTTATTTAGAACGCCGTGTTAGGGATTCGAACCCCAAAGACTTTTACATCCAGACTGTTTTCAAGACAGCACCCTCGACCAATCGGACACACGGCATAAACGTAGCATATTGGACTCGAACCAATGCACCGAATAAACGATGACCTAAGATTAGCAATCTTGTGCAATACCAACTCTGCCAATGCTACAGATAAAGAGAGTCGCCTCATGAAGCAACTCTCTGTTACTATATAAATACCATATAGCCTCGCTGTCCATTTAAGTATCAGCTATTTATTGAAAATTTATTGTTTTTCTCATTGAGTTCTCAAACTCCGAACTTTCATTTAAACTGTATAGAACATATCCTATTGTTACAACAGTATCTGTTCGAAAACCGCAATAGACATAGAGCGGTAGTAAGTGTTGAGCTTACACACCTAAGTTTCGTATGCATCCAAAAAATAGGTTTTGGCATCAGGTTTACCGCATAATAATACTCGGTATGGGATTCGAACCCATGTTATCCGATAGAAAGTCGGAGGTCTTTGACCACTTGACTAACCGAGCATATTTAGGGTGGAAGAGTACCACCCATTATTTTTTACAGAATAACTTCTGTTTTACCTTCAAACTTAGTGTTCAAGGCACGAATCTCAGCAAGCTTCTTACCGATTTCTTCCTGAATCTTAGTAGCGAAAAGTTCAACTTTTGCCTTACCAAGTTTCTCAACACTATCAAAAGGTGCTTTGACTTCTGATTCTGGAATCTTTGTAACATCTATAGAGAATGTAATGTGAAGGTTTTCATCTACAACAAATGACTGGTTGATAATATCTTTTAATTCAACAGAGATAATAGTTGAATCATCAACTTCGCTATCAGTTGTAACTGGATCGCCATTAGAGTCAGCTTTCATATTAGATTTAAATGATATTTTAGAATATTCGATTGTTCTGACAAAATTATGTAACATATCTTTTTCAGTAGCAGCATCAGTATCCGATGTACCTAATTCTGCGACAGAAATATCTACACCAATAATATTTTCATCAATAGTTTTGCTAATATTTAATTTCATGAATTTGCCTCCTCGCTTTCATTGTAAATAACTTGTCTGTAAACATCTTTAATTGAAATAAAGAAATCTCGTAATACATCTTTATCAATCGAGCAATCAAGATTTGATGTTTCAAATTTTGGATTATATACTGTAAAATCTAATGTTCCATTATCCCTAGGTACAAATAAAATTTCTACATTGTTATTTAACTGTAATGTAATTGAATCTATTTTCTCACCATTACTAGAAGTAACTTTTCGTACTTGTCCGACCTTTAACGGGGTTTGTTCAATTACAAGTCTATTTGCCATATAAACACTCCTTTCTTTTATTTTCGTTTTCCTTTTAATCGAACTGAGGTAGTAGGATTCGAACCTACGAATTTAGCAGTCAAAGTGCTATGTCTTACCGCTTGACGATACCTCAATGTTCAGCATAAAGCACTAACTAGCTGATATTGCAGTGTATACATGCAGTTATTTAGAACAGAAAGTTGGTACAATCCGTTCATGCTTACTGATTATTCTCCACATATTTTCAGTCTTCGGAGCAAAGACCAATTGATAAGATTTAATGACTCTTATCCGTCAATTAAGGGTTCTCATTAACGCAGAGAAGCACGATAGATATACCGCATTAAGGTTTCGTGCGCACTAGAGTCACTTAACTGTCGGCTCTACCTAGCGAGATAGTAGGACTTACAATCTACAAGACGTAGAAATGCCAAGAAATATTCCTCGTTTCACATCTTTGGTAGAGGTACACCAAACTTCATCGTTCCACACTTAACGGTGGTGGCAACCGCATTTGTTAATTGTCTACTAAGGTAAGACCTCTCCATAACACCGCCAATGAGCAGTAGTAGTGGGAAGTTTTAGACCATTCCAATGTCAAATATTTCTGCAAACCGACCTTTATATTTGTGTCGCATATCGGTCAGCGACAGCTCACTTTTAAAAATCTATCAATGAATTGACAGACCGCCCTCACTTCCAAAAGGAAGTGAGCAGCTTGTTATATTTTATTATTCTCTGTTATTTGGAGATTTTTGACAGAAATTGTCTGATATGATATAATGTATCTTAAGGTGCTACTAAAAACGGTAGGACGGTTCTCTCCAATCTGGGAGTACAAGCCCAGTCTACATAGATGGTAATTGTGCCGTAGTTCAGAAAGGGGATTTTGCCAATGATAACTTTTTCATACGAAGCATTGATTGCACTTGTCGCATTATGCGGTGGTGCAGGATATATGCTCGGTAGAGATATACAGAAAGCAAAAAAGTAATCGTCCACTGCCAATGGAATAACGGTTACTTTTGCTTAGTCAAAATAATTTATTAATTTCAGAGCAACCGTCTTGCTTTACGGTGGCATCTTTTTGAATTATCTTTAATTCCCTTATATTGTAACACATACGAAGATGGAGTGCAAGAAAAATATTACTTAGAAACAACGGAGGTTTTGTATATGGAATCATTTATAGAAATATTAAAAATAATTCTTCCTACACTTATAACAGGTATATTTACCTTTATTGTGACCAAATATAATTATAATAAAAATGTTCCTTTAGATAATATGAAAATTGCATATAATAGAATATATTATCCTTTGTATAAGATTATAAACAATAATAAGAAATATAATAAAAAAGATTTTGATGATGTTATAAACAATGTATCAACTTATATGAATGATTATAATATCAAATTTATTGATAGATCCACATATGAATCATATATAATATTAAAAGATAATCCCAATAAATATAACTACAATAATTTTAAAAACAACATATATGATAGAAACTCATATCTACGCAGAAGATTAGGATATCTTGAACCTAATTTTATACAGAGTGTTATGTATTTATCTAAAGACGATAAGTTTATATTTTCCTGTGGAGTAGATGGGCTAATTATTTATATATCGTTTATAATTGCAGTTTTATTTAATAATGAAGATGTGGTCTACAAATATGCATTTGTATGCGGAGGGGTATTCTTAGTTATTTTTCTTATTAAGATTATAATTAAAGGAATAGGTATTCTAGGGGTTAGAATTATTAAATTTGGTTGTTATGTGAAGAAGTGTTGGAATAAGAAAAAGTGGTTTTAGATAAAACTAAAGATCAGAAAGTGATTTTTGTTCAACCTTTTTAATTTCTCCATCAGCAAAATATTTTGCAAATTGCTCATCTGCATCAATGTCCTTGTACACCGCAACCATATCAAGCGAATTCCAACCGACTAGCATTTGGATTACATCATCAGGAAGTCCACTTCTGGAACATGAGGTACAAAAGAAGTGACGAAGGCTGTGAAAATAGAAGTCTTCTCCTAAATGTTTACTGAATGTATCAGCCCAGCTATCAAGAGTACTTGAATCCATAGGTTCATCTATATATTCTCCATTTACTTTCTTTGGAAATAACCATTCTGATTCAATTCCGTGTTCTTTTCTATAATTCATCCATAAATCAAAATATGGCTTAAACGGTTTTGCAAGTGTATACACCGTCAACATTTTGCCCCTAGAGCCTCTTCCCTTTGTTTGGATCTTTTCAGGTGTTTTATATAAAGAACCATATATGATATTTTCATCATCGAAATAAGATACTTTAAATCGTGGTAACTCACTCTTACGTCTGCCACTAAATGCAGCTAATGCTAAAATACAAGCCTTGTCATACTTACCTTTTTCAACCCAATAATCAAGCATTCCCTGTACTTGTTCATCAGATAACACAGTTTTAGTGAATACTTTCTCATTTGCAGGATTTTCAATTTTGCGTATAATCGGTTTAAAGTTCTCATACTCATCATCTAATATAGCTTCGACATAATTTGAAAGCGATGAGAGAGTAGATTTTACTCTACGCATTCTAGCTGGCGACCATTTATATTCAGTAAGGCAAAAACTCTGATAACGAGCAATATCCCTCTTGGATAAATCAATAAAGAATTTGTTGTCACAATGCTGAAGTAGATAAACCCAAAAAATAAAAAGGTCACGTCTATATGCATTGATTGTATTTGGGGATCTATCAACTGAACGAAGATAATCCAAAAAGTCATTTCCTAACTCTATATTCTCTTTATTACACTGAGCCAATAACTCATCAGTAACAATATTGTTATGTTGTATTTTTCTACCCATTAAATCTCACTTCCTTTCGTATACAAAAAGAAGCGAGATAGTAGTGGACTAAATCGCTTCTCTAATTTATTTACTATGTAATTGATTTTAAATGCTTGCCCATTATACAAAAGCCTTACACTTTTATGAGAGTTTTTATCACTCTTGACCACTCTTGAGGTTCACGCAAGTTGTTAACGATGTCAACTCATCGCCATATGCTCCTTATATGGATGTCCTTAATAGGAGAAAGATTTCTCTTTCTGGCAATAGTGACTTTAATAGGATTCGAACCTATATCCATTCCGTCAGTGGCTTTCACACTGGTGTCTGCGGTTTTACCTTGGATGCTTTAACCATTAAGCTATAAAGTCATACAAAAAGAGTGTGCAGCATACACCGCACACTCCAAATAATCTAAAACCCAAAAGCTTTTAACATCTTCTGAATATCTTCATAACTCAATTCATCACTAGAGTAGTAAGAATAACTCACATAAGAGTTACCATCTGACCTACTGGCAGTAAATCCGTGAGTATTTTCATCTTCGTCTTCGTCTTCAGAAGTACGTAAATAAGTTTCATTATGACAATTACAGTTCTCACAATCGCCATCGCAGTCATCATATTCATTGCCAATTTCTACTTCATATATCTCATCAGATTCAATCTTTGGAATAATCTTAGAATTACAATCATCAAAGATGTATACAACATCGGCTTCAATAAAGATATATCCATTATCTCTCTTAACTGGTTCACACCAAATTTCGCCATCTAATAAGCTGATAACGAAAGAGTCATCATAACCATCCCATTCAGGATCTGCTAACTCATTAATAAATGCAATACCATATCCAATTTTAATAAGTTTATGAATAATCTCTTTTGCATCTTCATATTTAGCAACAACATCTATTGAATTATATTCATCATCAGATCTTACTTTATTGTATACGTCTGAAACAGTACAGGTAAAATCTTCATAGTCTTCAAAATGTAATGTTTTTATAATAATCACAACCTTTCAAATTAAGCGTTCTTTACGGCATCTTTAAGTGCCTTACCTGCTTTAAACTTAGGTGCTTTTGAAGCTTCTATGTGAAGTGACTCACCTGTAAGTGGGTTTCTACCTTCTCTAGCAGCTCTTTCAACTACTTCAAATGTACCAAAACCAACTAACTGAACCTTGCCACCTGCTATAAGTTCATCAGTTATTGATTTTATTACACCATCAACAATAGTAGTTAAATCCTTCTTTGATACATTTATATCAATATTTTCCTGCGTCTTTGCAACTAATTCTGTCTTATTCATAAATAAAAAAAATCTCCTTTTAATAAATAATATTTTGGCACTTTTAATAATAAGTGCCAATTTAATAATAAAAGAGGGTAGTAGCCAATTCGGTCTACTCCCTCAAAAAATCTTATTCAACCCAAAGCTGAACCTTATCAATATATCTACCAAAGCAACCAGCATATCCGTCCTGTCCATTTACAGTCTGATCATCTATTTGAACAGGATAATATTCGTCCATACCCTGTGGCGATACCTGTATATATAGACACTTGTATTCATAACCATCAGGTGTATAGAATACTGCTTTTAATGCGTCAATAGGTGTTTTACCGTTACCTGCGTAACCATTTTCGTCATCATTAATGTCATAGCCATCAACTTCTGGAAGCCAATCGCCGTTAAGTAAGTGAACCTGATATCTTACATAACCTTCACTAACACCAATGGCAATACCTGTAATTGCCTGATCATCACTAGCACCAGCCCAATCATCTCTATCATGAACTTCATCCCACCAACGATTATTTGACTTAGCCCTATAATAAACATCAACATGACCTAAATCATTAGTTCTACCACCTGTAGTTTCATTATTATCCGAACTATCATTGTCAGAATAATCTTCACTTGAATCTTCTGATACTACTTCGCCTGTTAAGGCTTCGACTATAGCATCCGCACAGGCTTCAGCATCCCATCTGTTTGCATCATCTCTGTCATCCACGAAACAACATTCGATCAAAATAGCAGGGGCATTTGTGTTTCTAAGAACATAAAGTCCTGGATTGGTTTTAAAACCTCTATTTCTTATATCAAGCTTCTCGGATATTGCCTGACATATCTTTGAACCTATTTCTTCTGTTCCGTTATCATATCCATACACTTCTGTACCGCCAGTAGAATCATCACCTTCGTAATCATCTCTACCAGAGTTAAGGTGTATAGATATATCTAAATCAACATTATGTGAATTACACTTGCCAACAATTGTTGCCAAACAACCATTCTGTGATGTATTTTCATCACAAGTGCAATCGTAAACAGTATGTCCAAGTGCTTCTAACTTTACAATTACAGCATTCTTGACGATTCTGTCTTCAACAGACTCCTGTAAAATACCAACTGCACCATAAGCACCCTGATCCTGTTGACAGTGACCTGCATGTACATTATATGTAGCCATTTTATATTCCTCCTATACAAAATAAATAAAAATAAAAGAGGGTAGTATAAAACTATCCTCATAATCGTTAAACTATTATTTTTTAATTTAAAATAAATTTGTAAGTCTCTAAATGTCCATATTTTTTATCATATCCATATATACAACAAGAAGGTTTTGCACCTTTCATAAGTTTTTCACTATATGGACAACTGCCAACAAAACTTGGGCATACAATCACTTCACAATCAGTATCAGACATTTCACCTACAGTACCCATTTTGGCAGCATGGTAATGTGCTAAAAATACAGTGGTATAAAATGTCTTTTTGTGATACGTAAGATCCTTCAATACATTATCAATATTATTAATCGTATGTCCATGCATTGCAATTGTCTTAAAATCAAAAATAGGAATTTCAATATATTCATATCCAAAATTCATATGTGGAATAATTCGAGAATTATTTACTAATACATCTTTAATGTAGTTACAAATAACATATTCGACATCCTCAGATGCAATTTCACTTGCTTTTGTTCCGAGTGGACGTGTCTGAGAGTGATTAGAAGTAGGACAGTGATAATAATCAATAAAACAATATTCCGATAAATCATTTAAAAATCTTGCAATTGTTTTCGCTACAAAAACAGTAGCTTTTACAACAGAAGATTCGTTCAATTGTAAATCGCTTAATCTGAGAATTCCTTGAATGTCATCGCCCATACATAAAACTTTTAAATTGGAAATGTTTTTATCTAAAACAAAATTCACAACATCAGTATAGAGTTTTTCAAATCTCTTTGTAATTTCTTCAAAAGAGTAATCATTTGTCTCAGTTACAAAATTTGCACCTGCGTGAATATCTGCAATAGATAAAATATATTCATTTTTCTGATTTAAAGTATTAATATATCTAAAATTTGGAACGTCATATAAAGATATTTCATTCGCTACATTCTCGTAAAATAATTCAAACCTACTCTGTTGTCTTATTTGACGTGAATATTCTGTTTTTGTAGCATATAATTTATTTCTTTCTTTTTGCAATTCACGTTTTTGGATTTCGATTTCCTTTAACTGAGCTTCTGAATCAACAAATTTAGACTGATTTGCTTCTAACATTTTTTTAAAAGCCTGATACTTTTTTCGATAAGTGCTTTCACCAAAATCATTTCCAGTAAGCTCATTGATTATATTAGCAACATTCTGCCAAGAGCCTATCTGCTCTTTATCCTCACATATTCTATATATAAGCTCCTCGTCTGTTTCATTTTCAAAGCGTTTATAAGAAGTTATAGTAATCACATCCCTTCTTACTCTTCATCAGACGGAACATCCAATTCCTCATCTGTCTTTAATGCAACAGTAAAATCAATTACCTGATTCTTAAATGAAGTAAGCAGATCTGTTACCTTTATTTCCTGCTCCATTTCATTTTCATCTGTATATGTAATAGAAGTACAATCCTCTGAGAGTGTACCTGCCTTTACTGTTAACTTATCTGTAGTTGTTCTTGTAAACTTTAATTTACTAGCTGCCATTTTGTTTTCTCCTTTTGGTCCATAACATTAAAAATTCCCACCAGAACGCTTTCTGCCAGGATTATAATACATTTGTTTCGTTTTATTCTGTTTTACTTTGATATACTCACGAATCTTTCTGATATAATCTTCATCATAACTTAAATGAATATGTGACTCCAAATAGTAACATCCACAATGAGTAGGAATTTTATTTGATAATACATTGTCAATAAGTTTGTATGATGGATTAAGATTCGAGAGATGGGTATGCTTTTCTGTATCTTCTTGTCTACAGATACGATAGCCATTTTCGGTCTTGTCAATATAAAAATCTTTATATTCTATTCGATTTTTCATAGCCAGCACCTACTTGACGAATTTATCTTCGATGTAACGCTTTCCACTACAAGTCTTGTAATAACCTATGTGTTCGCCATTCCGATCTACATATCCTCGTCTTGTGTTTCTAATTACACCTTCAGATAATAATTTTTCAATTTCATTTTTTGAAATGTACTTAATAATTTTCACTTCTTTCTTGATTTATTTCCTACATAAGCAGGATAGTAGTTGGAAATGTAGGATTTGAACCTACGACCTCCTGAACCCAAATCAGGCGTCCTAACCAAACTGAACTAATTCCCAAAATAAAAAATCCCATACCGAAGTATGAGATTCTTACCTAATATGAGCTGAGATATTTGACTCAATACACTAACATCTACTGTGGTTGGACACAGTTTATCACACAAGCGATTAACTTGTAGTTAGCAACAACACCGATTTTGACATAATCGGCAAACTCTTACCACAAAGTATTATAGATTTTCTTTCTGCACATTCTTCCTTGCGAGATTCATAGGTTGCAGCCTATTAGAGTTGTACGTACTTGTACTTTCTCATATAACACCTTGCGAGTGCTATATGTCACCATATTACAGGTGAATAAGTTGTTTTTCTCTTTGCGGTCGCACACACTTTTGCTGTTTTGTAATTTTCTTTTAAATATTTTTACCTAAAATATTTTGATTTCTTTCAAAAGTATGTACTTATTATGGACGATGAGGTGTACATTTGACCATCAGTACCTTTTGAGTACCGCCCAATCATCACCATCCTGCTCGGATTGCGATCTCCTTGCTTTTTGATTCCATCCCTGTTTTTCAACTTAAGAGATATTATCAAAATCCTATCAACAGTTATACTTGCGGTATTCCCGTCAATAGTACACAAATCATCCCCCACATTTCTGTGTTAATACAGTGCCTATTTCGAGACACCCACCAAATCAATTTGTTTAAGAATCTCATGCAATGCAATTGATTACATAAACTCATAAATAGTCATTATCAGTTGACCTCTGACCTTAGATATGGCGTAGATTTTATGTGTTTTCCGTTAAACTGTATTATACAGTCGCAGCCTTATAATACGATAAGAACCACTTTATACGTGTCGCCACGCTTATTTTAAGATTCAACATCCTCCGATCCGAAACCGACCAGTCCTATAAAAAATAGGATAACTCCCACAACAGGATTCGAACCTGTAACTTACGAATTAACAGTTCGTTGCTCTACCATTGAACTATATGGGAAGAGTATCAGTGATTACACGATTTTTTAAATAATGCAACCACCGATATAAGAAAGAGAGGTTAATTTATAAAATAAACTTTTAATATTATGTAATGCCACATAGGGCAGGATATTAAGAAAAGCTGATTTCATTCTAAATCTGCAATGCCACTCAGAAGAGCAGCAGAGCAGACATACAAAGATTGTCGGTTTGTTTCTTCCATGACAATCGTTTTTGTATCATATTTTTGTAAATATTTCACTATATCTACATTTAAGAAAAACGAATTTTTTGTGAAAATATACCAAAAAACCTTATAAATCAAGGGTTTTCAGAGTTTTAAGAAACTTCACACATTGAAGTTTCTCTTGATTTCCTCATACTATTTCTTTGCCATTCGAGTTGTTTTTCTCTTGCACAATATTTACAATACTTATCATTTGTGCCTTTTATCCTAATTTTTCTTCCACATCCATTTACACACTGCTTGTAGCCTTTTTTAAAATTTCCTATGTACTGGTTTCCAATATTTTCAAATTTAGTTACTTTATATGCAACATCATCATCTGTATCTCCTAAATCTATTTTTATATTAAGATTATTCACCTTTTTCCCAAAATGAATATAACCATTACTATATAACTCATGCAACAATTCATTCTTTTTATCAGATGAGAGAGTAACATTGGCAAGTTTAAATACTTCTGAAAGACCTTTTGAGTCTTTTTTATTTATCCATCCTTCACTATTCATATATCTTGCAATAGCAAATAATGTAAACATAAATTTCTTTTGGCGATCATTTGGAAGAGACTCCACGACTTTTAGTTCTTTTTCATAGATAGGAACATACTCAAGTTCCCTAAAGAGATTTTTTGATTCTAAATCATATATATCAATACATGTTTTTTTGATTTTATTGGCATATCTATATTCCTGATATCCTTCAATATTGAATTCAAGCATCTTTGCTTTGACTGTATCAATTAGAATATTTGGATCTTTACCTCTATCAAAATAATACTTAGCAATCAATGTTATTAGATATCCATTCGAGATATTGTCTGGTTTGTTGCCAGACGCTAATATCTCTCTAATATATTCTTTTTCATTCAGTATATACAACTTTTTCCTCCATTTCTTCTAAACGTTTAATAATTAGTTCTCCAATACAATCCCAACAAAACTGTCTATTACCTTTATATCCATAAGTCATATCAAGAATGATATTCATACGTTCATCATCATTTGGACATATTTCTTCAGCTTTCTTCTTAAACATTTCAACCATACTTGCACGTTGATAATATTTGTCGAATTCATCCTGTTTATCAAAGATATCGGTTCTATTTAGTTGTATTCCTTTTTCTTTCCCCTGTTTCTTTTTATATTCTTTAATGCATTCACAATAATATTGTTCAAGTTCTCGCAGAGCTTGTCTGTGTTCTTCAGTACAACGTCTTTTAACCTTCAATGTATTATAATCAAATGAAGAGTCCTTATGTAATTGAGATTTGTAACCATCTAACTGACTTTCAACATATTTACAAATCTGATTCATAGAACAATTCCCTGTACCAACTGGCATTTTTCTCTCATACCAAAAAAGAAAATCTTCTTGTTCTTTTGTAAGGGTATCTTTATTATGTAAATCCTCAATAGAACATTTATAGATAGCATAGCATTTAGCATTACTTTCTTTAATGTATTGCTTGTACTGTCTTTTTGTCTCATCGTAAACATAAATCATAAAGTATGGTTTTCTGTATGCACAAAGAGATTGCAAATATTTATTCTCTCCGCAAGCACCAAGATTATACCAACTACTTTCCATTGGTTTTGCAATGATTCCCTTAATTTTGTCCAACTCATTTTGTTGATAAAGCTGACCACATTCTATTCTGTATTCTAATTCTTTATATTCAGGTGAATCTTTCTCGAAATGAGATTGAACTTCCATCATAGATGTGACATAATTAGTGATTGTTCCAACTTGATTTCCCATACCTGCTTTATTTGTCTTTTTAACGGCAGCTTCAGTGACAACAATTTTTTCCGCATTTCGTTGGACACATTCAATAGCAGGTAGGTATCTATAACGTCTTTTCATAACTGAATTATTAGTAGAAAAGTTCAGATCGGAGTCCCAATCTTCCCCATTCTCAGCCATACAAAATGAGTCCCAACCGTTTATAATCATGATAGTATTCATATATTGATACCAATATTGGCACTCATCGGACGAATTAACACGACACATTCTGATATTGTTATGACTTGTCATAGGACTTCTAAAGAGAACAATTTCATCCTCATTTCGATCAATCCAGAATTTTGAATAACATTCATTTGCTTTTAATAAGCCTGTAACTTCCAAACCACAAAGAGACTGCATAAGAGCAAATGGATCGCCACTTGCAATCTGATAATTACCATTTACAAACAACTTACCAATTTTTGCATCATTCATTTTTTTCTTGATATATCTATGTACAGAGTCGATTATATATGGATCTCCCAACATATATTCGCTTGTATATAAAGCACGTTGCCATGAATTTACATCAGTATTTTCATTAATACCAAGAAACTTAACGGTAGAAGAGTAGTCTCCACACATTGCATCTTTTAAATATTTGATTGTTGGCGCACATAACTCCTCAATATCTTCATCTGTAAATTCATACGACTGAAGATACTGATAATTTAATTCTCTCTGTTCTTCAAGAATATGTGGTGAAATTTTTGTTACAGAAAATCCATATCCACATTCCTTATATGCATTTACATACTGTTCAATATTATCATATGCTCCCCATAATTTGAGAGACGATTCTGTAACAATCATTTCGCATTGACGAATATCTTGCATGTTTCCCCAAATATCTTCAATCATATAATTGCCATTATTATATTTTTCAATAAATTCATAAATAGGGAACGGATAGAGCATTCCTTTGAGCCATGCGTTTCTCAAGCACACACCGCCAGGAATATAATCAAGACCTAAAGATTCAGCTACTCGCTGCATATATTGTATAGTACAAAGAATAAAACCGTCAGATACATTGTTTTCAAGAACTTTATCTTTAATAATTTCTCTTGTCGGTTCTTTTGAATCACCGCCATCATCGAGTGATATAACATCTGCAAAATATTGTGTAATACAATCTTTTACGACCAAAATTCCATGTGGATCACAAATCGGTTGTGATGCAGAGCATGTTAATGCTTTGTAAGCTTCGTATTTTGCAGGAACTAATTTAGTATCTGGATTTCTCTTGCATTCACATAATTCATTTAATTTGTCAATGTATTGTGAATTGCAGAAGAGAAGAGTATTGTTTTTTAATCCACCAGTAGTTCCAACAAAGCGTTTATAATTAACACCATTTATAGTAACACCTTTTTTACCAGTCACTCTTGCGAAATCAGATTTTTTATCAACAACTACCTGCATAAATATTTTTGAAAAATCAATACTCCAAATAGGTTTTTCTAAAATCTTATTTGCCATTATGCGGAACTCTTGGGCTTCAAACAGTGATATGAGTTCCTGATATTTAAAAGCCTCTTCTTTGGTAATCTGTAAATCCCAATTAGAATACTTTAGTTTATTTGTTCCAATTTTAAAAATCTCATATTGAGGTACGCTAATACCAGCCATAAATCCTCCTTTTGTTTATTACTAATATTTTCTAAGTTTATTTAGCATAAATTCCACATTATCTCCATGCAATTCAATTGAAATTTCTTGATAACCGCTATACCACGGATTTGTATAACAATCAAATTCAGCACATATGTCAATGATTTTAGATTGAATTGTGTTTCGTTTAGGTTCTAAAAATCTCTTCCTTTTAGTTGTATAGCATTCATATATTTTTCCAACTTCATCAGATCTTCCAACCATTATTTCATGTTTTTGAACTGTTGCAGTCAGAATGTAGTCGATGGCTTCTTTGTAATATTTCTTTACTGTTCCATCTTTCTTTTGAAAACAATACACTTTGAATCCTCCTTTTTTATTTACACTTATATATTCTCCAAATGAAATTTCTATTTTTTAATATTGCTATAATAGATAATATTCGCTTAAACCTAATACATCATATATAATATTTCCTTTTATACATACATCTTTTATTTTTAAGAAATTCTATATAAGTATCTGCATAATTACCAGAAAGACTACCTTTTATAATAGCCTAACATATATGGTTTTGATATATCCAGATATAAATGCCTTGCTGTTGCAAAGTATTCGTCTACATCAGGTGTGTATTCAACACTTAATTCCTCACTTAAACATTCTATTCTTTTTCCTTTATTTTCAAGTTCTTTATTTGTACCAAAAAGGTAATTTACTAGCTTATCTGTATTATTATTAGATTGTCTAAGTCCAAAAAATGAAGGTATTTCAGCTACTGGGCATCCATTTTCAATTCTCCACTGTATATTTCTTTTAATATAGTACAGGTTACTTTCTACTACTGGCTCTAACATCATAACACTAAGCGTATAAGCCTTTATTTCACCAGTATCATCTCTTTCTATATCTTTTCTTGATGTATCAATTAAAATCATATTATGCCTCCTTATAAAAATATGTGATATAATATATTTTTTTGTCTTTATTTTTCAAAATTAAATATTACATATAGTTTTAAGTTTAAGAATAAATACCTATTTACTTACACATTATTCAAAATAAACAGGTACTTTTCCAACACTAAATCTTTTCATAATTAGATAACTTATATACCCATCAACTAATTCAAAATTCCTATCAATGATAATAGGACTAAGCTCACCATACTTAACAAAATTATTAAGTTTTCTTCTATACTTAAAATAACTAGGTGGGGTAGCAAGGAATATATTCTTAATCTTTATTTCACTAATAGGAATCCAATATTCAATACTTGTTTTATAATCAATATCAAAAAATATTCTTAATTTATCAACTATCATAGTATCCTTCCTTTCCCATTTCCTTAAAATCATAACCTAACCAATTAACTAAAAAATCATAGCTAAATATGCAATCTCGATGAAGATACTCACCTTCAGAATTAACTATAAATTCATCTCCATTAAATATTCCCTCTTTACAATAACAACATATGTAATTACTTTTCCTATCTTCGTGTAATGGACATCTTTCAGCATGTCCAGAATCTCTTCCGCAATATTCACAAGCCATTTTCATACCTCACATTTTATTTTCTCATAGCAAAATCCATAATCTGTAGTGTAATAGATATGCTTAATTCCTAAATCTTTAATAGCTGCCATACAACTAGAGCAAGGACGACACATGCCAAACTCTTTATCAAATCTTGTTCTGAAAATATACAATTTTACTTTGGAAAAATTTATATTCAAATGACGAATAGAATTAAGACAATTAATTTCAGCATGTAATGTTGGTTTAATACCGTTCTTATTCCAAGACTTTCTATATCTGTTATAATATTTCTGTATAGGATGCGTTTTAATTGTATTACAACCAATTCCTATTACATTTCCTTGATAAACGGCTATACAACCTATATGTGTTTTTCTATAGTCTGATAAATCCGCAGCCGTTTTTGCTTTCTCATAATATTTATAATCACTTTTACTTAACATTTAACTTTTCTTTCTCATATAATGCATTGCCACGTTCAAAACAATCAAGTTCATACTTAGTACGATTGATATAACGTGTAAAATCAGTATTTTCAATATATCTTGTCACTTCCATACAAAGCACCTTTTTATCTGGCACATTAAATTCAATAACACAAGGCTCATCTATTAAATTAAACCCATCAACACTATTATTCTTAATAAATAGAGTAGTATCATATAAACTCTTTTCCTTATTCCATCTGCTCATAGCAAGTATTGAATATCCATTATTCATATCAACTGTTATAGCTGTGTCAGCAATTATCTCGTATCTCATTATGCAATTTCCTCGCTTTCTTTATTGTCTCTGATAATACATTCTCTTTTTCTATCATTATCAAATTTCAAATCAGTAAAAATTCTTGCAACAATATCTAAATCAGTTCCACCAAAATCTGCTCCTGATTTTAATAACAATGGTGAGCAAATTAACTTGTTGCGAGCCTTAAGTTCCATAGTTCTTGTCATTACATGATTTTCTGTTTCCTTTGTCATTAATTTTTAGTCTCCTTGTTAATAAAATTTTTTTAGCCATATCATCGCTCCTTTTAGTGTGATACGTGTTTTTGTTACATATTTATATTCTCTAAATGAGAATTGATTTAATGTTAATTAAAGTGGGGATTTTCTAATTCACTGATATGTGATATAATCAATTTGATGTGTATACACGATTTTTAATTGTAACTCGTAAACCAAGGTCACAACTGATTTTATATCAGGTACGAAAGGCGTGATTATGCACATAAAATTGATATGTCCTATCAGAGTTTTCTTGTGTGACTGCACATGTTTTCACAGAAGGGAGGTCTGGTTAGGATAATTAATTTAATTTTGACACCTGGGATTACCATAGCTGTTATAAATCTTGTTAAGTATTGTGTTAGAAAGTTCACAGAATACAAAGAATTAAAACTGCTTGTAACTTCAGGCAAGAAACGTGTTACCGTTACGAAAAACGGTATTTCGTATGAGAAGTAGAATAAAATAGGTACGTGATTTACTATTTTATTCATTCTCATGCTGCAACCTTATTTAATATATTCACCAGTGAATTAGAAGCATCACTGCAAATTGGAGCGTTTAGTGTAACACTCATTGCGCAAATTTATGGTAAAGAGATATTGTCGTAGGAGATAGTATCTCTTTATGTTCTTACATATTAATATTCTCTAAAAGTTCTATCTGTTTTTGTATTTCTGTTTCAGGGTTATATTTATCATCAATTTTTTGTCCATTTTCATTATGTATAAAATGTCTATAATCAGCAAAAACCTTTGGCGTAGTTAAAAATTTTTTCTCACCATCCTTAATGTATTGTTCTCTTTTCATAGGTTGGCATTTTATAATTTTCAATGTATCTAAAATATCAACTATACGCCCAATATATCTTTCAGATAGTCCAATATCTTCTGAGATTGTTTTGAAATATCTGTAGCAGCATAGTGGTTTATCTTCCATGCGATTAAGATTTACACGAATATAGGAAAGTAGAAGTAAGATATAGGCAGAAGACATTCGTGTTAAGTCTACATCTGACTTCTGTAACTCTTCCTTAAAATTCAATATTTTATCTAACTCATCAAAATAGATAATCCCAAACTTATCAGGTACATCAAATTTTTCTATATTCAGTTGCACTTGTTGATATTTCACCGAATTGGTGTTTTCTTTTAGACTTTTTTCGAAATCAGGACACTCAATAAAGTATCCATAATAAGACAAGAGCAATAGAACTTCATAATATTTTTGATTGATTTTTCCATCTCTGTAATTAGGCTTCAGTTTAGACCAGTGACAAAGTTCTGTTGTAGAAAATGCCACTGTATCATCAAGTGAACGCCTTGCACAAAGATATGAGAAGATAATCACTCGTTTAGATGAGAGATCTTTATCATAAATGATTTCTCGTGGTATTTTTACATAATTCAAATTATTGTTTTCACCTTCTTTCTATTCTTAAAAATATTCTCCATCTTGACTTTCAAAAATCGTGAACTTTTACATTTATGAAATTGTCAAAAATTCATTTGGGTACATGTATGACGTACCCAAAAGTAAAAATTTTCTTCATTTGGGTACATGTCAGGTGTGGATTTGTGTAGGTCAATATCTATATAGACTCATATTATCAAGAGAAGAATATTTACAGCGCAATTTGTTTCACAAATTACTCTGTAAATAAAAAAACTTTTATTGAATATTGGTTGAAATATACTTTAAACCATTTTTGGATATGAAATATTGATAAGTATCTTTGACGTTGTTATATTTAAAAACTAGAAAATATTTATTCTTAATTGCAAATTCAGTTGCTTTTGTTCTTTTATTCTTATCAATGGTAATTAAATTAAGTTTTATAAGAATATCTCGAAAATCATTATATCTATTTTCGGAAGGCAAGATATGTTCATCCTTAAGCTTATGCCAAACATCCTGGATTTTATTTTGATCTTCTATCTTAATATTTTTCTCAATTGGATATTGTTGAATATGAATCTCAGAAATAGATACTTTTTTCCTTAATAAGAAAGAATCAAAATCATAATGATTTAAAATATATTCTCGACCTTCAGAATTAACTTCTATAATCTTTTGTTCCTGAAGTTTATAGCACAAATAAACACAATAAATATTTTCAATTACATATTTTTTGTATAAATTTTGTTCAGTTAACTCTTTTAATATTATATTTGCGACCTGTTTTGCTTTTTCCTTCCCTCTAATAGATGAATTAGATAATATTAAATTTTCAATGGTATCTCTTTGACGATAATCAAAAGTATTCGTTGTGCTATCAAATACGTATTTATTTTTTAAAAATTGAGATACTACAACAGAATTTGCAATCTCTTCACAAACCAGTAATTTTCTTTTATTTGATAAAACATCTTTTAATGTGTTTTCTATGTTATATAATTCATAATTTTCTTTTTTATATTTTTCTATATAAGCATTTTCCAACATTAATAATTTTGATTGAGTAATAGTGACACTATCTCTTTCAACTTCTTGCAAAACTTCAAATTTAAAAAATGACTTCCCAAACTTATTAAAATCTTGTTGAAGATAATAATTGGCGTGTTGATTATTCAAAAGATCGTTTTTATGATTAATCCATCTTTTATCAATATCAAGGCTTTCTCCAATATATAATTTATTCGTTTTTAAATTTGTTATAGAATATACTCCGATTATAATAATTCCTTCTTTCTTTTGTTTAATTGTTATTGGTTGATTTAGGTACATAATGTTTTGGATTGATATTTTTTATTTGGGTACATATATGATGTACCTATGTGAAATTATTCTCCATTTAATTCTTGAATTTCTTCTTCTGACATAGAATCCAATTTCTTTAACGCTCTTTCAATATAAATAAGTTCTAATAATGTGAAGTTATCTATTATTAATTTTGTATCATGGCTATTAATGATATCTATATAAATATGATTAGATAATTTCTTGGCAACGGATTTTCTTGTTCTCTTAAATAAAATTGATTTCTTCATAATATCATTCTCCTTTTGAATTATTCTTTTCAATTGTCTAACCAGAGATGTTCTTTTCTTCTAACGCTGCGAAAAGACCGCCCTTATCAAAGGGCTACATCTTGTGCTTACGCACATACTACATTTTTTTGAGCTTGTATATAGTTTTCTCATACCCCTATCTGTGGGTTAAAAATGAGTTTTAGATAGTGATTTTAAATTTTTATATCTTAGGTGATAACTTATAAGGGTATGAGATAAAAGTGTCTAATTTTTCTGTGAGGTGTGATTTTCTCCCTAAATAGATTAAGATGCAATTCTGTCGGCTAATTCATCAAATATATTTCTATAAAAGTTCATGGTAAGTTATTAAATGTTCCTAATTGTAATGTGTTAAATTGCTCATAACGAGTCCTCCTTTAAATTTATTAATTTTTTGTTTGGCAAGAGTGGTGTGATGATTATTTACAATAGATTATTCTCTTATATGAATTTGAATTTATGATTTTTTAGCATTGTATGGATATGTTAATTAACAAAGAGAGTTAATGTAAAATTCTTTACATTGGATATAAGGCGAAAAATTAATGATTTAGAGTCTATTTTGGATTTTTATATGTCAGGTGGTTAGTTGTTAGGGTAGAGGATAAAAATTGAAATTTGAGCTGTGAGAGTGGATTTTTGTATAGGCGTGAGAATTGACAATATTATTTATAGTAAATGTATGTGAATGTATATAGATAGTTAATGTAATTTTGGGTGATGTAAAAAATTGACCTTGTATTTTGAGCATTTGGGTGGGTAAAAATGATTTTAGGTGTTATTGGTAGGGTAAAATGAAAACGCTGTGTATTGGCGAGATAGATGGTTTAGATGAGAAATGGAATTTTTGGTATTATTATAGTAGGATTTTTTGATGGTTTGTATTATATTTTTGGTTGTTTTTGTGATGCATATAGGCGATTTTAGGTTTTTCTGATGTGGTTTTTATGTAGCGCCCTTTGTATTGTAGATGAGAGAGTTGTGATTTGTGTGATTAATTATTAATGATAGATTTTGGATTAAAAATGATTATCGGTAAAAGTACTTATAAATAAGGAAGATTTTGGATTTGTGAGTGAATTTTTGATAAGATGGAAGTTTAATTTTTTGGTTGTGAAGTGGCTGAAAGTGGCTTGATTGGTAGGTTTAAGCGATATGGGGTACGATAAGTGGTTTGGAGGATGAAATTTGGGATTTTGCTTGATTTTGTTGGGAATTTTGAATATTGGGGAAGGGTTAGATTTTTGAGTTGGTGTGTAGAATAACCAGCTAAGTGGATGCTGCCAAAATGCGACTATCATTTTAGTTTTAAACACCCCCAACATATAAAAACAATGGCTAATAGATATATATTAACCATTCTTTTTTCATCTGGAGCAGAGCAATTTGTAAGTAGTATTAAAAACTATGTGTTGTGGTGTGAAATATTATGTTATGTGGTTTTATGTGAATAAAACTTTATCGAAAAAAATTAATTTTATTATTGACAATCACAATAAATAGTGATAAAGTATTCGATGTCAAGAAGTTGATAATAACAAAAAAGTTTTTTAGAAAACTTTCAAATCATCTGTTGACAATCACAATTAATTGTGATAAGATATAGCCAAGTTAAGAAAGTACCGTAAAACGAACCTTCCTCGCAAGGTCGGGAAAACTTAACACAACATATTGACAAACACAATATATTGTGATATACTGCAATCACAATAAAACAATAGCTTGACAAGGAATAAGTCGTTAAAACCAGAATAGGAGGTGTTATATATTTGAAAAATGAATAGTCCAAAAGGATACAATGTATCTAATGGGTATTATGGCTATATTTCAGCCACAAAAAGTTATATGCTTTTTGCGACTGAACAAGATTATCTTGAATATATAGCCGACTAATTACAAGTAATTGTGTAAATAGTCCCTGAACAAGTCTATTTTATCACGATTCAGTATATTAGTAAATCCCAAGGAAAAAACAATTTTATATTTCTTATATAGGCACTGTATTTATTCCCTGAAATAGATACAAAAGACTATAGCAGAATATAAGATTCTAAGGTTGTATCTCAACGAGTTTAACCTTATACAAATTGAATAATAGGTTTGATGGGTTTACTTTAAAACCCTATGAGGACGGCTTAAACTATACCTTGAAATAGGTATACATGCCCTAAGATTAATAATCTTTGCATCATATTAAAATGGTGTGCCTTTACCCTGCCAGTAATGGGAGGAAGATGTCAGAAAAGACATAAGGCTCAAGTGCGAACCCTTCAGCTTATATTCCAGGGTGTGAGTGTTTACAAGGTAGTAGTTGACGGTCAATAAAAAATCTTAACCGATTAAATCACGGTTAAGGATTTCAAAATTCAATAATCAAACTTATATGAAATCTGAATATAAAAGGTTAATAATAGATATAACATAGCTTGCAGGGTAAAACCTACAAGCATTTATTTATTAGTAGGGTAATGCCTGCAATAAATATACTCATAGAGTATCTATCCTCTTAACTGGATTTAATATTAAATATGCTCATTACGCTAGTAGGTGAGGCGTTCCCTACAAAGTTATACATAGTTAGAAGGGTGGACTATACACAATTAGTCTACCCTTTTATAGTGTGCATAACACTACAATTATAAACACAATAAAATATTATATTGCACTGATTGCGTTAAGTCGGAGAAAGAGGTATATTATGAGAACTTTATCAATCAATTTTTACGCAGAAAAAATCACGGATGAGAAGAAACAGGAATTAATGACAGCAGTTGAACATGAAAAGTGTGCAATGCTCATTCAGATGGCTGAAGCTGATATTTCACGGTTAAACACTCAGATAGTAAACCTTGAGAAAAATGAGGATATGTCTGAGGATAAAAAGAAGGTTAAGCTTGATGACCTTAACCAGAAACTTGAGGATGTTAAGCAGGAAAAGTCTGACCTTGAAACATCTAAAGAAGAAACTCTTGAGGTTTACAATAAGGTATTTGCTTCATTGACCCATAAGAACAAAGACCATTTTGGCAATAATAAGGACGTAGTCCGTACAGTTCTTAGGGTGCTTGCTTCATGGGATAACTCTAAATTGGTAAAATATTCAATCATTCCTGCTTTTCAGTCACCAGAATTATATAATGCTTTAGAGGCAATTCATATCAATTCTAAGGCAGGAGAAAATGGTAATATTACAATGTCTAATGAGGTAAAAGAGGCTTATAAGAAGGCAAGTACAGAACTTGAAACCATTATCAAGACAACTTTTAGTCTGCCTTTTGAAACTCCATACACAAGCAAAACAAGAGTAAAATTGACAGCAGAGGACAAGAAGCTTCTTAATGATTGTTATGTAAAGGGATTCACTAATAAATTTGACATTGACGACAAAAAAGATACAATTTCTTTCAAAGAGCGTCAGGTTAATACATTAGTAAAGGCAAAAAAGAATCGTAAGACAGGCAAGATAGAATATGATTATTCTGGGCTTGCAAGCACTATCAGTAATATTGTAATCAAGCACTACTTTGCAGAAAAGTAATAAAAATCTATAGTTAGAGGCGGTAAGGGAAACTTTACCGCTTTTATAGTGTGGATTTTACACATATTGAAAATTACAAAATAATGTGATAGAATAGGAGGTGCAAATAATTGATGGAGGTATAATATATGATAGTTTTTAATAAATTAGGGCAACTTTTAAAAATACGCAATATGACATGGAAAGACTTATGTAATGCAGGTTTGTCTCAAAATATGCCAACAAGATTTTCAAAAAACGAAAATATAAGTTCTGATACAATAAATAAAGTATGTGAATATCTTTGTGTCCAACCATTTGAAATCATGGAATGGATTCCAGATGCGGAATGGAATGCAAAAGAAATTGAGAAACAAGCTATTGAAGCTCAAATAGCCGAGCTTCAGGCAAAATTAAATCAGATGTAAAAAAGGAAGAATTATTATGCCATCAATCTAAGAAATGCGTCAAAGCACATGACGCAAGCAAACGTTTACACAAAAGCAGATATAGATAAAATCTGCGAACTTGAAAAGCAGTACAGAGAAGAATGCCAGGAGATAGCTGAACAATGCGAAGCTGAAGGCTATCCATCCAACGGAAGTAATTATGAACTCCGTTGTGAAAATGCAAGAGCTTATTATGATGAGCAAATTGCAGACATAGACGCAAATTATAGTTTTGAAGACTAACTGCGTCAAATATAATAATCAAACCACTAAGCACCCAAACGCAAACCACATCGGGTGCTATTTTTGACTTGACAAATACAACAAATTTGATGTATTATAGGTGTATAAACAAAGGAGGAAATAAAAATATGACACGAACCTTTATTGAAACACCAATTTTTACCGCTAAATGGCAAGATTTAGGATTAACTGATAAAAATTTAAAAGACTTACAAGAAATTTTATTAGAAAATCCGAAATTAGGAGATACTATTTCTCATACAGGTGGATTAAGAAAAATCCGTATCCCAATGGAGAATAAAGGAAAAGGGAAACGAAGTGGTGCAAGAGTAATTTATGTAGATGTTGATATAAAAGAAACTGTATATCTTGTTAATGTCTACTCAAAAGATGAAAAGGCAGACTTAACACCTGATGAAAAGAAAGCTCTAAAGGCAGTAGTAAAAATTTTAAAGGAGGAATAATCATGAGCAAATTTTTTGATGATACAATGCAAGGGTTATTAGAAGCTGTTGCAATCGACCAAAAGCAAATTGCAGTTCGAGAAGTAAGTGGTTTACCAGCCACTACTTTTCGTGCAGAGGATATAGAGAACAACTTAATTGATAATGTTGTTAAATTACGGAAAGAGTCTAATATTTCTCAAAAGGAATTAGCCGATTTAACGGAAAGCAAACAGCAAAGTATCTCACGGTTTGAAAAGAAAACACATAGTCCATCATTAGTTTTATTTGTGAAAATTATTGATGCACTTGGTTATAAAATGGAACTTGTAAAAAAATAATCTCATAAAGTGTCATATTTATATAGCATCTAATGGAAATGAAAATCTGTTAGGTGCTATTTTTATATCCAAAATTAAGGAGGTAAACACAAAATGAAACGCAAAATAGCATATATACTCATTACTTTAGCACTCATATTGAGTGCTTTTTTAATAGGCAAAAATATGCCTAGCAAATACGGTTACTTAAATTTAAACAAAGTAACGTCAGTAACGCAAAATGGGAATAATATAACCATCTACACAGATACAAATTGCTATGATTTCACAATGATAAAGTAAGAAGGGAGAATAATTATGAGTAAGGATATGTACAACTATTCACGTAAGGCAACTGCAATCGCAAAACAGTTTCATTACAACGATTCTGTTATAAAGGCAATAGCAAATGCAAAAAATGAAATATGAAATCTCATAGATTATGTGTAGGAGGATTAAATCAATGGAGCAATTTAATTTTAGAATCATCAAGTGTGCAAATGGAGCTGATATTATAGACAGCAATCTGTCAACTCCATACAATTCATTAACTCCAATACAGATGGTGGATTATATCAATGTCGAGGATTCATTGTTTGCAATGGAAAGGAAAGCAAAGGTAAATGCTCAAAAGGCAGATACAGGCAATACTATATTACATAGAATCAAGGCAGTATTAAGAAATAGGAACTATTTAAGAGAAAGAGGTGAAATCTGATGTATATAACATATGAAGAACCGTTTAAAGGCAAATGCTTTACAGAAAAGCAAATGCACGAAGTCTACAGAGACTTAGCAAACAAAACAGAATATCCAGATTTTGAGTGTTGGAAAGCAGATATGCTCAAGTCAGGTGTATTTGAGAAGTTTAGCGACTAAACGGCAAGCGAAAGCAAGCCGTTATTTTTATACACAAAATACATATTAAAAGAAAAGAGGTAGTTAATTATGTGTAAAATTAATGGAAGAAAATTAAAAAAATTTAGAGAAAGAGAAGGGTTAACGTTAGAAGATGTTGCAAAGGTGTGTGGTGTCTCATATTCTACAATATCCAAATATGAAAATGGAATTCATAATCCGGCAGACGCAACTGTAGATAAGATATGTTTGTTATTAAAGATAAACAAAAATGATATTGAAATTGCTGATGTAGGATATAATTTTACATCAGGCGAAGGTAAAATTACAGAAAAGATAAGAAAGAGTAAAGGCTTTATTAGATATTCTACACCAAGCGAAACTGAAAAGTTTATTCAGGAACATTCAGAAACATCTGAGGATGTAGAACTTCGAGAAGTGAAATGTGCCTTAAAGAACTCGTTTAGTATTGCTTCAAAGAAATATATTCTTATCAATCCAACATTTATACATATTCCAGATTGGCAGCGAGATACAGATATGGCAAAGGTGCAGGAAATTGCACAGGATTTTAATGAAGACAAATACGATCCTGTTAAGGTTTATGTGATAAACGGAAAGCTATTTGTAGCTGATGGTGCTCATAGAATTGTAGCATTTGTTATAAATGGAGAAATAAAAATGCTTGTTGAAGTGCTTAATTGCAATGAACATGAAGCAATCTTGACATTTTTAGGTCAGCAATCAGCACGAAAAGCAATGAGTATTGCAGATACATATAGAGCAGGTGTAAAGGCAAATATAAGAGAATATATTGACTTTAAGAATTTATTTGAAAACTACAATATTCAGATTGTTACAGATGATAATAAACTTGATAATCCAATAGGAAAAGTAGCACCATCAAGAACCTTGTTAAGAATGGTTAAGAATGATACTGAAACACTTGAAAATATTATTAGAATTATCAAGTTGCTTAATTGGACAGGAAGCGAAAAGTCGCCATTTGCACTTAGAATGTTCCAGGTATTTAAGAAATTATATGCAAATTATGGGGAAAATATGGTTGATGATGAACTTCTTATGAATTGCAAGGGAGCTTCATATTTTGAAAATAAAATTGCACCAGTAAAAAGCAATGCAGAGATGTATGACATTTTAGCAAAGATAATTACAGCTTAACGAGAATAATTACATAAAGCTGAACTATCAGGCTATACGGGTAAATGAAAGGCAGGTAAAAAGAAATGAAAGAATTTCACAATGAGATATTAAGCGTAACAAACGCAAACGGAAAGAAGTTTGCACTTATAGAAACAAGCGATAATTATGTTGTTGCTTGTGGTTATGATTCATCACGGAGATGGGGACAGCAGTGGGAACATGGAATATATTTTATGTTCTCAAATGACAAAGAGAAATTAAGCTGTCTGAGTAAGGCAGTTGAAAAGTTACGAGAAAAAGTCAGTAAAAATTATATCCCACGATGCCGACTTGAAGAACTTGCAACGCAGTTCAAGGATGGACTTATTGAAGACGACAGAGAAAGTGCAATGGAATATTTTGATGAATATTGCGAGATGTCAGAGGAAGAGAAATCTTTCTTTGGTATTGAAGAAGATTCACCTATTGCAAATACTAAATTTGAGAATCCTATGTATAACAAGGGTTACGATGACGGATTTGCAGATGGAGCAAACAGCATAGAAGAGTAAATGGATATTTCATAGTGAATAGGAGATGGTGAGTGATATGAAAGAATGGAATATAGTTACATTTAAAAACGGAAAACGAAAAGACCATCATGCGACAACTAATGATGACGCAACTTGTCAAGATGTAGCAACATGGTTTGATATGGCACATAATGGAGATGAGGGCGAGATATTAGAAATAGTACCCATAGAACAGTAAAGCAACATATCATAGGAAAGGAAAGGTGATTATATGACAAGAGATATATCAAGTAAGGCAAAACCATGTCCGATGTGTGGCTCAAAAAGGATTTATATGGACGAACCGAATTATGGTTTGATGTTTTCTGTAAAGATACAATGTGCTGATTGTGGACTAAGTGGATATAAGAATTTTACTAATAAAGCTAAAAATCCGATAGAAAAAACTATTGATTATTGGAATACAAGAGCTTATGAAAAGTAAACAATGCGTGTTTCATTAGAAAGGTAAAAGGTAAATATTATGATTAAATTTTATAATGAATGTATTGATAGTGCTGATTGGATAGAAGAAATTACTGGTTATAGACCTGTTGACAATGTTATTACTTTAGAAGAACTCGATGAAATTGCAAAAAATCTTCAGTTAAATGGTGGACTTGATAATGAACTTCCTAATCATTGGGATTATTATCCTTTAAGTGAAATTCCTAATCTTGTGAATAATGAAGATTATGATAGAAGCGAATTTACACTTGTAAGATTTGAAGATATATATGGTGGTTATAAATACAGAGTATGTAAAATTTAAGGAGATAAAAAATGATTGGAAATAGATATGAATTAAAGCAAAACGAAAAGGAACTTCTTGAAATCGAAAAAGATTTAGCCGAATATTTAAAAGTTCCATTTGTAAAATGTAGTTATGATAGTGTGAATAGTCATAAATACAAAGACAAACACGAAATAGAATATAGAAAGAAAGAAGCAAGAGAAACTGGATTATGGGATATGTGCGATTTCATAATCAACTATGAAAAATATGAGACAAAAGAAGATTACGAAGCAAATGATGGTGGTTATGATGGAGAGGTATATGAGTTACTTTATCTCAAGGGTAACGGAAATTATATTGTAATTACTGGATGTGCAGAGTAAATTCGCATTTACTTTGGAATTGGAGGCGATTAAATGAGTTATGTAATTGTTAAAGGCAAAAGTAATAGAGCATTAAATGATTTTGAATTTAATGGATTACCGGTTAAATCAAATGCTACTATGTGGCAAATGATTGAAAATCCTGAATCATGTTATTCAAATAGACTATTCCACTTTTACAATGATTGTGCAAGTAGCTATAGGACAATCGAAGAAGCAGAACATCATATTTCTTTGATAAAAAGACAAATTGAAGAAAACAGAGACAGATATGAAAGTTGTATTAAAGGTTCAACGGATAAAATGCTAAAGTTTGCTAATCAGTTGAGAGTGATTGATATTGAAGAAAGCAATTTTAAACATGATGATAATTATATAAACGCAAAACCTATATGGACTTGAAACTAAGATTTCTTAGGAAGGAGTGAGGAGAAATGGCAAAATATACATGTAGCAAGACAAAGGATGAAATTCTTGAAATTATTGCAGAGGAATTTAGAAAAGTAAATAAAGATTATGATGATGCAATGCAGAACGACAATGATAAACTCAAAGAACGGAATCAGGGTAGATATGTAGCAATGTTTGATTTGTTACATAAATTAGAGATTTATGGAAAGGAGTGAAGTGAAATGACAAGCATTGAAAAGTCAAAAGAGGACGCACGAAACTTAAATGAACTCACGGATCATTTGATTAAATTACTTGAATCGGATGACAAGCGGTTCTCATTTGAATTTTGTGCAGGTGGCACAATGGAGATTTATGATAAAGAAAAAGAAATCGGGTATGCAGTTCACATTGCACCGATTGAATATGATGAGAACGGAAAAGCAATAAATTTATAGTAACCGCAAAGGCAGTTAGGAGAATAAATACCTAGCTGCCTATTTTATTACAAGAAAGCGAGGAAACGAATTATGAGCAGATGGTTATATGATCCTGAAACGGATTCACGGAATGGAAAAGAGTTTGAATATAACTCACCAATACATGAGAATGATATGTTATTTAATGGATTCACTTATAGAGAAATAATGGATTTAGTGATTGCAAATTGTGGTCACGATGTAACGGAAGCACATATCAATAAAGAAATCATTAAGCTTATGGAACTAAGAACTGAGGAAATGGGAGAGAATTTGATGATGTGCAGAGAGAACATGTTGAAAGAAATTAGAAGAGGGTGATGAAAATGAGCAGCTTGAAAAAATTTGTAGGCGATTATGCTTATTCTTATATTAAAAATATTGCAGTTGACCAAGATAAATTAAGACATGCATTAGTAACACCGCAGAATGCAAGGAATGTGTTTTCTGAATTAGACGAGTTCCAAATAAAATCAATTTGTGCCGAAATAAGTGCAAATGATACCTTTGGAATAATAAGGGAAACTACGCAGGAAGAAATCATTGAAGATTTTAAGAAAGCTGGATATGACACTGTAATTTTTGACGATGAAGATAAAATAGCAGAATGCAAAAAGTATTATGCAGCAGGAGAAGTAATTTGTACTTATAATAATCTTTCTGGTCGTATGAGTCAGTATCATATGTTGGTTGCAATAAAGAAAGATATTGATAAAATACAGAGAAGTAAAACACCGCAAAGGGAAGATGAATATGGTACATCTATTCTTAATATTCAGATAGCAAAGAATGGAAGCCATATGTCTATTAAGAATCGCTATAATCACACTGTAAGTGAATGTGATAGTACACTTAATAATAATCTGGATTTGTTAGTTCCTGGATTACAGGCAAAGGTGCTTGGATATTATAACATAGCTTCTCTTAATAAGAATAAAACCTATTATAGAGACATTACTAAAATAAACGGAGTTTATCTAAAATATTTCACGGAAGTTGAAAATGTGTATTTTGGCAACTTTGTTCTTGATAGTAAAAACGGAGTAAGATTTGCAGATAACGGAAGATATTATGTGAATACTGATTATGATAATCTTTGCGTTCTTGATTTTCATGATAAAAAAGTAATCAAACTTTTTAATGAGAGAAATCAAATTAGTAAGGGAACTTTATTGACAAGAGCGATGAAAGAGAATTTGTTACATAGTGGTAACAAAGAGCATATAGATGAACTTAATATTGTTTTTGACAATGCTTTGAAAGAGTTATTACAGTGCAGAAGAAAGGCATTACAATTTCTCGCTTGTTGTTATGGTTACAATTTTCAAAAGCCTTTCAAGGTAACTGGTCTACTTGGAAAATTCACAGCTAATAGTATTCAAAAGATGACAGGAAGTTATGACGGAATATTATTGGTTTGTAAAAGAACAGAAGTTCGTTGTGTTGAATTAAACGGAGGGGTTTTTGAAGTAGAAATACCAAGAGATAAATATAAATATTCAATTGATGAATATTATACAAAATGTGACTTTGAAACAGATAGAAAAAGTGGAAAACTTGGAGTGTTTATCATTCAGCAAGATGCAGAATATAAAAGGGAAGTAGAAAGAACTTCTAGTTCTTACTATTATCATAGTAATAGCAACTCAGATGAATTTGATAAAAGTGGTTGTAATATCACAGAAACAAGACAAGCATTAAAATATCGTCTCAATAAATACAAGGATGATAAGAGAAAAAAAGAGGTTGATGCCATTAGCTATGAAGCGGATCTGAAAGAAATTAAGGAAATGTTTCAGATATTAAAAGAAAAACTTCTTGTTAAGTTAAGTGAAGCAAAAACTAGCAAAGAATATAAAAATATTGAGAACATATTTGATTATCGTTTTGTATGGATGGTAAGCGATATAGAGAAATTCGAGAATAAAGTTACCCAAAATAAATTTAGCACTGTAAAAGAGGCAACCGATAGTATTAAAAGTTTAAAGGAACAAATTGAAGTGAAAATAAGAAATATAAATGGGAATGAGGAGGAATATTGATATGCTGAAAATTGAAATTAAAACAGGCAATGCGGCATTCTGTGATCCGTTTACAGGTGAGCCAAGCGAATTTAATGAAGCTATAGAATGCAAAAGATTACTTGAAGGTATTTGTAGAGAACTTGAAGATGGTGCAACAAGCGGAAGCATCATTGACATAAACGGAAATAAAGTTGGTCAATGGAGCAGATAGGAGTGTGGTTATATGGCATATTACAGTAGTCCACGAAAGTATGAAAACGCAACTGGAAAAAGATTTACAACTAATTGCAGTTGCATACATAGAACAGGGAGTGTCAAAGGCATGGTTAAGTTAGGCTTTTGGAATAAAAATAGTGATAAGGTAAGACACGGAAACTGGATTTACCAGCAGCCATAAAGCAAAGGAAATTGTAATTTACTCTGACTGAATATACTGGTATAATTAAAATTAGAATTTGAAAGGAGATGACACTAAATGCAGGGTGTAATCTATTATATTGATAAAGAAGGCAATGAGAAGAGGTGTTATTTTTCTGGTATGAGATATGATGAAAAACCAAAAGATGTATTGAAACGGGAAAACATTGAATATGAGAAAATACTTGAATGTTGGACTGAAGATTGACCAAACGGGCAGATATCAAAACGGTATCTGCTTTTTTAGTGCAATAAAACAGAGAATAAAACAATATAACAAATAAAAAGGAGATTAAAATCATGAGAACAAACGAAGTAAAGGAAACAAGAGAAGTAGTAGTAAGAACAGAGTACATTGCAGAGGATGGAACTGTATTTAGAAATGAAGAAGAGTGTAAGAAATATGAGGAATCAGCACTGTTTGCAATTAGTAAAGAGTTAAAGAGACTTGATAATAAGAAAAATGGAGCTTCTGAATATGATATTTATGATGAATGTTCTGACGAGTATCTGGTAGAGATTTTCAACGTAGAAACAGAAAGAGATATTGAGAATATTAGAAGATATGTATATCTTAAAGCTCTTTCAAATAATTCATATGCAAGAAAGGAAGATGTTGATTTACCTAATATCACAGCAGGGCATGAAGTAATTATTCATTGGAACTATGATGGTGACAGTTGTTGGACAATCGGAAATGGAAGTATTGATACTTTCTGTAACTATATTAGAGATAATCTTATGAGTTTAATTACACCAAGGGAGGAAAATGCAGATGCTTAATATAACATTTAAATATAAAGATGCAATGAGTAATTGGGAATGGAGAACACAAAGCTGTACAGTATCATCTGTTGAAGAATGTAAGCGAATTTACGGACTTGACAATGGAGATGTTGAATACGAGATTTTAGAAGTTAAGGAGGAAAAAATATGAATGGACATGAATTTAAAAGAGAAATCGAAAGAATTTTTAAGGTGGCACGAAGCATGTATCCCAATGTAACGGATGATATGTTGGATACAAACGGAGCTATTTATTATATGAACGGGAACGACAGTACACCGTTTGATTGGAATTGCAATAACAGGTTATGTGAATTTTTCATTTTCCATAAAAATGAGATTGGATTTATTAAGGCTAATGTAAATAGTGATAATACAGTTGATGTGTATATCTTTGAAACAGACGATGCTATGCAACCGACTTATAAATTTACAGAGGAAATGGAAAAGGTAAAAGCAAGTAGTTTTGCAAAGATTATGAACTATATTGCGGATAATAATGGATTGTGGGATAAGCCGATTGATGAACTTGATTGGGACGTTGATAGTTTAGAGTGTGATGAGATTGATTAGAAATAGAGAATATATAAAGGCAGATGCAAATTATTGTGTCTGCCTTTTGTAATGAAAGGAGCGAATTGAAATGGTACGGTTACGGCAATATAGAATGGTTGAAGGAGTTGGAAGTCATTGGAATAAACGATGGGAAATTCAAGAGAAATATAAATATTTTGAGAATGGGGAATGGATTTATTCCTGGTATTTGGTATTTTGGAGCAGTGATAAAGCGAGATGCGAAGAAGTGTTTGAGAAATATAAAAAAATTAGGAGGTAAGCGAAATGATTGAGTTAAAAGATTTATTGGAAGAAAATGAAACACTTGTAACATTTCATCTTTGCAATGAATATTGGTCACGGAATGCAATCACAGTAAAAGGAAATGATGATATTTCTGGTGCATTAGAAATGACATTACATAGAATACTTGAATCTGGTGGAACAGAAAATGATGTAAAGCGAATTATGGGTGCGGAAATTCCAACAGAAGACGAACTTAAAGAACTTGAAGAGTTTGATGAATTTAGCTGGATAGACTTAGGTTATGTATTACCTGGTTTGATTGATTTATGGGAAGAAAGTGAGGTTGATTGATATGGAAATTGTTACAAGAGAATACAAAGTATATAACTTTTCTGAATTGTCAGAAGATGCAAAAGAAAAAGCAAAACAGTGGTATTTAGATGACGATTTTAGACCACGGGAATTTGAAAATATCTATACTGAAGATTTGCATTATCTATTTAATAATAGTGATTTGAAGATGCAGTTTTCATTATCTTACTGTCAGGGTGATGGATTAAATATCTATGGAAAACTTGATTTAATGGATGTGTTTGCAGCTATAAGGGATACAGATCATAGTGGAGAACAGTTTAAACAGTATAAAGATTTATTTTCAGAACACGAGCAGAAAACTATTGAAGCATATATGGAGGTTTGCGGAAGAGAGGTTGAACTACCATACAACAGACATTATTATTATTGCGTAGATGATAGAGTTGATTTTGCTAATGAGTGGATTGAAATATTAAAATATTGCAGATACAAAAATATTCAAATTGACACTATCAGAAAAATGGAAAAACTGGTTGGAATGATGTTTGAGAATTTATCTGCTACATACGAAAAATATGGATATGATTATTTTTACAATGCAGATGATGAAGTTGTAAATGAGGCATGTGAAGCAAATAAATGGAGATTCTTAGAAGATGGAACATTCTTTGCAGAATGAAATCCAATGAAAGAACCGCTTCTTTGTATTAAAAAAGGAAGGTAAGAATTATGGCAAAGAAAATCAAATATGTGATAGGAATTATTAGTGGCAATGAGAATGTAAATACAATTAAATATGTAACAAGTATTGATACAAATACTAATATTGCAAAGTGGGAATCAGACAAGGAAGCAAAGGTATTTAATAGTAAGTCTTATGCAGAAGATGTAGCATTTGGATTATGTGTCAATGGATACGGTGCGGTTGTAATGATTAAGCCAGATTATATCTCACTTAAAAATCCTGAAGATTATGTAAGAAAAATGACAAATGATACATGCATTAGCGGAATTCTTCAGACACATAAGAATGGAAATATAGAATATTGGGAAGGTTTTAATCTTTCAGAAGAAGAGGAAAATGCAATATGGAAGATACTTGAAAAACATGACACTGAAGGTTGTTCAAATTGTGGAAGTCGAGAAGATATTGCAAGAGATTTTGTTTAAAGGAGAGTGATTAGTATGGAAAAATATTTATTATGTGAATTAAACGATGAGAATTATACAGACGCAAGTTATACATTTCACAAGACATACGAAGAAGCAAAAATTGAAGCAATCGTAGATTGTGTTGAACAATTCGATGGAGATTGTGAAGTAGAAACAGATAACGAAGGCTTCAGAATATCTTCAAGTCAAGGTGATAACTTCTTTGTAACGGAAATTAAACAAATTGCTACGACTCAAGGAACGCATCTTCTTGTATGGCATCATGGATATGAAGGTGTTGATTTTGAAGTTAGATTTCAAGGAACGTATGAAGAATGTAAATTGAAAATGAAAGAGGACATGGATAATACAATTGAAGGATATGAGGTTTCCCCTGAAGATGTTTGTCATAATGTAATTGATACAGGAAACGAATGGGAAGTATGGGATATTGTAGAGATTGAGGAGGATGATTAAAAATGTGCAAACATAAACCGAAAAGATTGCGAGAATTTGAACCGATTCTCAAGGCAAATGGCTATCACGAAATCAGAAGTCGTGGTAGTCATTTTATTTATGGGAACGGAAAGAATCAGATTACAGTAAACAAGGATTTGAATAAGATGGTGCAGTTACGATTGATTAAAGAGAATAACTTAGTGGAGGTGAAATAATGAAACTACGGAGCGTAATAGTAGATGAATGTGGAGCTATTAAGAGATATTGTAGTGATTATTCTGATATGGAAAATGAAAAATATTTAGAAGATCATCCTGAATGTTATACGGCTGTTATAGAAAGAGAGGTTAAATAATTATGATAGTACGGGCAACATGGGAATTCGATGTAGATGATTCAGAAATGGATGAGAAATTTGTAAATGTAAAAGAATTATGTGTGGATTTAACAAAAAGAGAACTTGATTATTGCTTAAAACATAATCAGTTAAACGCAGAAGATTTTAGATATGAAGTACATCCTGAATTGACCAGTGATTGGGATGAAGAAATAGAAAAGTGAGGTTGAGTGATATGAGATTAGCAGTGACATGGGAAATGTGTGCATATGTAGATGTTGAAGCAAATACATTAGAAGAAGCAATGGAAAAGTTCAATAAAGAAAGTGATTATATTAAACTTCCAAATGGCGATTATGTGGATGGAAGTTTTCGACTGTCTACAGATGATGTTGAAGAAATGGAAGCTATTGTAGATTGGTAAGAAATAGCAATTTCATTTTAAGATTGGAGGATAATAATTATGGCAAAATTTAGAGTTATGTATAAATCAACGGACTATGTATATTTGGATGTTGAGGCTGATTCATTGGAAGAAGCAAAGGAAATTGCAGAAAATACAGACGGTGGAGAATTTATTGAAGATGGAGCTGGTGATTGGGAGTACGACTACACAGAAGATGAAAACGGAAATGTAATTGATTAAGGAGGTCAATTTTATGAACATAAGATTGGAAATGGACAACTGGATTATAAATGACGAATACATTATTACTAATGGTGTAATAGGATATGAAGTTTATAAAAGCGGAACAGAAGATACAGAGGCAGAAGAAGTATATTCAAGTGAATCATTTGAGGAGTGCTTGACTTGGGTATGGAATAGCTTGTAGAAAGGATAGTTGGTCTTATGAGATTACATCTATTTTGGCTTGATAAGAATTGGAAGAAACGTGGTGATTGTGCAAATAATTATAATCTCATTATTGATATGGAAAATAAAACATATAAGGTATATACGAATGCTTTTTATGGATATTATCATCCAGAAGATATTGAGGTTAAAAAGAAATCAGATATTGAAGATTACATAGAATATTTAAAGAGAAATGGATTTACAGAAATGGAGGAATAATTATGTTAAAGGCAATAAATATTAAATGGGACACAGACGGAGATGAAAAAGTATTGCAGGATTTGCCAACGGAGATGATTATTCCCGATTACTTAGAAGAATATTATTATAAGGACAGAAAATATGAAGAAGATAGAAGATATGTAACAGAAGAAATTTCGGATTGGTTATCTAATGAAACTGGTTTCTGTCACGATGGATTTGAGATTGTAAAAGAAGTTACAAAGGAATCCGTTGAGGAAGAATTGTATGATTTCTTCAATGATAAAATGAAAACTGGCGATGCACCGGATATTGAAAGAGTTGGTCGTTATCCAGATATGTATGTCACAGGAGACAATGGAATTGTTATTGATTGTATAGGTGGAAAGCAGATCAGATTGATTATTCAGGTAGATTAAGGAGTGATGAGATATGGCAGAGAATTTAGAAATAAGTTATGGCATCCCTAGTATAGAACACATTAAGGCATTATATGATGAGGTTATACCATTATTAAAGCAACTAAAAACAAAAGCAGATGTAATTGAGTTTGGTGAAAAACACAAAGTTACAATGGAAATCAATTATGACTTGGCTAAGTTGTATGATGAGAAAGAACCTATTGAAGTTATTCGTTGTGAAGCATGGGGTGATTTAGATTATATCTATGTCTATACAAACGGAGTTAGTCCTATGTTTGATGTCTGGTGTGATTTTGGTGATTTTGATTTTATTGACGGAATAAGTATTAAAGATTTGGAAAAATCGTATACAGAAGGAATTAAGATGTTATGGTACATGAACGAGACAAGAGAGGATAATTTGAAAGCAATAGTTGAGATATTATATAATCACGGAATCAGTTATGATGAAATGGAAACTGATTATAAACTGGATAAAAATGTAATTGATAAGTGTAGAAATTAAATAGAAATGGAGTGACAAACATGAATTATACTTATTTTGGAGACAGAATTGAAAGAAGCCCATTAGGGAATATGGGGTTACAGTTATTAGAAGCTCAAGAGAAATTAGTTTCTCAGGAATATGAAGTTGAGAATCTTAGAATTAAAGCAGCTATGTATAAAGCATATTTCTTTCGCAATTCCATATTAGCAGAAAAATTAGAAAAACAAAGTGAAGAAAACAGAGATGCACTTATCGGAGAGTTTGATGGTTTTTCATATGCAAGTTGGAGAGCTAATGCTGTATATAGAACGCTTGAAAATATGTGCGATGAAGGATTATTAACTGAAAAAGAATATAGAGAATGCAAAGTATGAAACAAGAGTTTCAAGGGAAAGGCAAATATATGAAAGTAAAAGAATTTTTAGAAAATTTCACAGGAGATAATCATATTAAAATTTATGATATGCATAGCTTTGATACGCATAGATATAATAATGCAAATGAAGCTATAAGACAATTTGGTTATTATACAGTCAGAGAATGGAAAATTATTGATAATGTCTTAAAAATAACTATTAGAACACAATTCTAAAAATGAGGTGAATTATATGCACATAACAAAGGAAATGAATATGCATAATTGTCAATTATGTAGAAAAGAATGGCTTGGAAGATGTTTCGGAAAGAAATATGGGAAAGATGTATCTGTTGATAATGAACCATGTAAGTGTTACGAATTTGGCGGTTCAGAAGAGAGACTAAAAGAAATTGAGAACAATATGAAATGAGGATTTACCGTGAAGAATGGAGGTATATTTATATGAAGAAAATTACAGAAGAGTTAATTACAGAAGCTATGGAAAATGGATTTACAAGAGAAGATGCAGAAAGAGGATATGGAGTTTTTACATCTGATTATGGAAATGGTGCAGAACATATACAGAGACTTGATTGCATGATGATATTCGATAGTGATGATGAAGCTGCTGAACAGGCTGAAAAAGATGGAATTAAAATTATACATGATATGGAATTTGATGATGAAAATGCAGCAGCTTATATTGATACACCAGAGAATAGAGAATTACTTAAAAACTTGGCAATTTAAAACCTATGAAACGATGATTTCAAAATTAGAATAATAAAGAAGGTGAGATGTTGTTATTCAAAAATTACTCTATGGAATGGTTGAAAGTGTTTAAAAGTATGAAATCATATAATACTCAAAGATTATATAAAAATATCATAGAAAATCATTTAATTCCAGAAATAGGGAATAAGGAAATGTGTGATATTTCTATAAATGATCTTCAAGAAATTATAAATAAAAGATTGTCAAATCCTGCAACATGTAAACATATTGCATTAACTTTGAAACAAATTTTTAGAGTAGCAAAAGAAGAGAAAATCATAGATAAAACAATTTATACTTTTTTACAAACACCATTTTATGAAGCGAGCGAAAAAAGATCCTTAACTGAAGACGAGAAAATGTGTATACGTAATATTAAATGCGACAATATGGGTAAAATATTTGTTCATATATTGTATTGTTGTGGATTGCGGAAAGGCGAGGCGTTGGCATTAACTAAAAATGATATAGTTAATAACGAAATTATTATAAATAAATCTATACATTTTATTAATGGTAAACCAATTATAGGAGAAACAAAAACGCATTCTAGTACAAGAAAAGTTCCTATTCCAGATTTTTTATTAAAAGAGCTTTTATCTTATTGTAAAAATATAGATAATAAGCTCTTTTATAATTCAGACGGAGAATATCTTAATGATAGTGAATATGTAAAGATGTGGAAAAATATTGTTAAAAGTATTGACAATGAAATAGGCGTAGAAACAAAACTTACAGCACATATATTTAGACATAATTATGCAACAGTTTTATATTATTCAGATATATCATTAAAACAAGCAGCTAAGTTAATGGGACATTCAAATGTAAATATGATTTTAAATGTATATGCTCATTTAGATGCAAAAAATGAAAGAGTTTCAGAAAAGATAAATCAAATTTTTCAAATATAAAAGGAGGAAAACTATGACAATTAAAGATGTAAAAGAAGAATACAAAAATGAATATGTAGAATTAGAAGTATATGAAGCAGTGAGTAATGGAAAATATTATCCTAGTAATTTTCATACGGATAATTGCAGATCATTAGAAGAAGATTCACCATATGGAAACTATACTGAGGATATGGAAGTAGGTCTATATGAGCTGATGGATGAAGAAGAATACAATAATACTATAATGGCAAATTGTGATATTTATGCAGATTTTGAAGATTGGTATGGTGATAAATATGCAAAAGTATTATGTGTTATGATTAAGTAAACAATTAGATACTATTAGAAATGGTGGTAAAATTTATGGATAGGAAAGAATATTTATTAAGACAGGTACTAAAGTTATTTAAGCAACAAAAAGAAAGTCGTTATGTTTTAAATATTGAAGAGATGACTGTTATATACGATGGAACTGAATGTAATGGAAGTTGTCTTTGTGATGATATTATGGAAGAAGTAGGAATTGACAGCTTAGAAGATATTGAGGATGAGAAATAAAGTGTGATATAATATGTAAGAAAGAAGGTTGATGAATATGGCAGGGTATAACGGATGGTCAATGAGTAATAACGCAGTTGCAGCTTATGAAGACGGTGAAAAACCATTAAGTAAGTGGACAAAGACAGATATTTTTGATACAATAGTTGATACAGAAATTGAATTAAAATGTTCAATTGAGAAGTTAAGAAAACTTCCTGTAAAAGTATTAAAAGAAGTTTGTTTGAAATATTCTTCATGGCATCATACAAGTAATCACTATAATAGAACAGAATTCTATTCACTTGATATTAATAGAATAGAAAATTTGACAGATGAAAAAATTGACAGATTGCTTACTGATTATAAAGAAGAGAAAAAGATGGAAGAAAAACCTTCTGAAGAAAAGTGGAGATGTGCTTTTTTAGAATGGTCTGGAACTAGAAAACATCCAGTTGCAAAAGAAATAGTTGAAGAGGGTATTGTAAAAGGCGATTGGTTCTATCGTAAAAATGGAACTAAAAAGAAAACAACAGCAAATGGGTTTGAATTTATTAAGAAATTGGAGGAATGATAATAATGGCATTTATAAATGAACAAGGAATAAAAATTAGCTTTGAGTGTTCAGATTTAATCAAAGAACTTAAAGGAGATATTACTGAATTTGGTGGTGACACAGTTGTTGCTGTTTGGTGTAAGGATAATTCAGGAGTTACATTATATGTAAATTATGATTTTATTAATGAAGAACAGCCAATAACTGAAAAAGAAGTAGATAAAGATGAATACATACAGAAAATGACAATGAGTGCATTATTAATTTTATTAGAAAAGCAAAATGAAATTTTGTAATTGAAAATAAAATATAATATTAATTAAATTGAGACGGATAATTATATATTATCTGTCTTTTTTATTGGATTGGAGTGATATTATGAGAAGAGAATTTAAAGTAAATAAAACAAAATGTGCGATAGTAAATCGCAATACTGGCAATATGGAAATTAACAAATATAATCAGAAATATGAAGTTAGGTGTTTTTCACAAAAATATAATGGTTGGATTAGGTTGTGTAGTTGTGCAACTATCTCTGAAGGAAGAGAAAAGGCTGTACAAATATTATCATTGGCGATATAATATGTATATAATTATTTTTGGAGGTACAATATGACAAAATTGGGGTTATTAGAAGCGTTTCAATATGCTGTCGAAACAGTAAATGTTACAAAATTTGAAGAGGCTTTAATAATATTTTCTGTTGAGTATGGTATTCAGATACCAAGGGAGGCGGCAGAGTTAATTAAAGCTCAAGATGATAATTTGTCAAAAGAAAAATTAAAGGAAATTATGCTAAAGATACAAATGCCTATCTATAATTATATTAAGACAAATGGCAATGTTAATGAATTAAAGTAACAAATAGAATAATAGAGAATATAGTAAGAGACTTGTAAAAAACAAGTCTCTTATTTTTATGGAAAGGAACAGTGATTACTATGTTTGATTACAAAGAATTTAAGAAGGAAATGTGCAAAAGAGGACATGAAGTACATAAACATGGAGATTATATAACTATTGAACCCAATAATAATTATGAAGGATATAATAAAGGATTTTTATATGCATCAGATGTCATTAAAGGATTTGAGCATGAATTAAGACTTATTTATATGCATCATTTTAATACTTGGATATATACTGTAAGATTCAAAATTATGTGATATAATTAGAATAGTAATTGTGGAAACGGAATTTAAAAACGGAGGTAATTATTATGATAGAATTAATTAGTGTAATTATAGCTTGGATTATTGTATTTACAATTCCAAACAGATTTTTAAGCAAATCAGAAGCTAAGAAGAGAGAAGAGAGATATAAAAATATGTAAGGAGAGTGATGAATATGTTAGGATTATTGTTGTCTTTAGGATTATTTGGTGGAGCTGCTGTAAAAAATGCTTACGATAATGCAGCAATGAAGAAGTATACAAGCTCTTATAATAATAATGGAAATCATCATTATTGTGACAATAACATGAGAGAATACATTAATGGTGAGAGAGTAAGGAGTGATGGCTATACTGATAATGATGGAATTTATCATAGGACGGAAATTGGACTGAATAGTGGAAAGACATATACAGATTATGTATGTCCATCTGAACAGTTGAAAAAGAAATACGATGACGAAGATAGGGAATATTACCGTAAAAAAGGATTTCCTGCATATCCCGCTTATAATCTACGATTTAAGAGAAAAGTAACAACTGAATTTGAAACAGGCAAAGTGGTAGCTGCTGTAGTATGGTTTCATAACATATTTACTCAGGAAAATCATTGGGTTAAGTTTTATGTTAAGCCTGATGCAAAAGAATATGAATACAATGTACCAGGAGAATATGATAAAGGTATAGAAATTACCAAGGAAGAAGCAGAGTTATATGATAGAATATTAGGGAAATCTCATAGCGGCATGGCATTTAGAAATAAAATCTGGGAAGGGTTTGACACTAGAAAACCTGAAGGATGGGATGAGGCACATAAGAAAAATTAATAGTTTCATTGGGAATTTGGAAAGGAGAATATAAGTATGGGTGCATGGAGTTATGAGGTACTATCTAATGATAGAGCTTTAGATACGATGTGGGATTTAGTTGATAGCAAAAACTTAAAAGAAGATATTATAAAATTGCTTGAGAACGGAGATACAGATGAAAAAGTTCTTGCTTGTGAAATAGTTAATATTTCAATAAATGGTGTAGATGAAGAAATTCTTGGTGATTTATATGAATACGAAGAATTTTTTGAAAAAATTCAGAATAATCCAATAACAGACCTGAGATTGAAGGCTTTTGAAACAATCGGATATGTTCAGGAACATGATGGTGGTTGGATTGATGAAGTAAAAGAACAGAGGGCAGATTTATTGAGAAAAATTAGAGAACGATTATAATCTCTAATGAAACCAAGTTTTCAAGTGGAATAGAAAGGAAGAATGTAACATGAGTAATTTAAGAGTATAGTGGATTCCACAAATAGGTATTAGACAACCATTTTATATTCCAGTTAAGACAGTAGAACACGGCAAAAAATAAAGAATGATTAGTTAAAAATTGGTTTCTTCATAAAACGGTAATGATGTCCGTAGGCAGAAAATCTCTGATGTGTTATAGTTAATTAAAAACATAAGGAGAATTTAATATGAAGAATATTGATAGAATAAAACTGGCTCTTATAAATCAGATTACAAATATGACAAAGGAACAAATCAAAAGATTAAACGATATATTGTGTGAAGAATATAACTTTAATCCTGGGTATGTTAATAAAGTTGCAATATTTACTTGTGAAGATTGTAGGAGATTATATGGAAAATGCGTTGAATCTGAACGAACAGAAGAATGCGATGAGCGATTTATGAAGTATTTAGAAAGTGAAGAGTAATTTAAATGAAATCTAAGTTTACTTACGAATGGAAAGGAGAATATTATGGAAGGATTACATGGAATACATTATTTAAAGACCGATTTAGATAGATTAGATTATTATTCACAACATAATAATACTGATAAGGTAGATGAATATAAAGATTTGATAGTGGAACATTTGAGAGAATTAATACATAATATAGATCCATATTCAAAAGAGTTGCAAGTAAAAGAGATTTTGTCTAAAGAGGTGTTTGATAAAATGTCAGACCAGGGAGCTGCACAAGTATTAAGGAGTATATTATTTGCAGATAAAAATAATGTTATTGATTGGACACAGGCATTTTACTTTATACAGAAATATATGCCTGAACTGAAAATGTTCGATTAAAGCCAAATAACTTAGTTTATTATGGAAGGAGTAGTTTAAATGGAACAAACTTTCTATGTTGGAATGAAAATTTGTGATTATTATGCAGTACATATCAATGATGATGGATATAAACAAAAAGAAATGGTTCAAGAAAATGAGATTGACGGATTTATACATTGTCTAAAGGTTTTAGGATACAAAGAAATTTAACTTTCATTGGAAGATAGGATGGTGATAAAATGCTGAGAAGAAACTTATTTATAGGTATTTCAAATGATAGATTGAAGGAATGCTATGAAAGTTATAAACGTGTCATTTGTAAAAGGGAAGAAGAAAAGGAATTATTTTTAGAACTTGTAACAGAATATAAGACTTTTGTGGAAAGTGAACATCCAAAGGCAGCCGAAGCGGTTTGTCAGGCTGATATGTTTAATGAGATTGCACATAGATTTTTCAAAATTGTAGATGTCATTAAGGATAAAGAATTTTGTGAGATTATGGGAATTGAGGTGAAAGACAATTAGTAAATTAATACAGAAATTAAATTGGGATATGCCATTTATAAAAAATCAGTGTATGTTTGTGTATGCTGAAGCTGATTTAGATTCTAATCAAAAAATGCAAGAACCACTACAAAAACTATATCAATATGAAAATCAACCAGATATGAGAGAAAAGATAAGAGAATATGTTAATGAGCTTGATACAGAAATTGATAGGTGTGAAAATGAATTGCAAAAATATTATAAGAGTAATGGAGATATAGGTGTTATAAGTATGCAAAATAGAATTCAAGTTTTAATTGAAGTAAAGAATGATTTACTTGGAAGATTAGAAGAGGTGATATAAAATGACTAATGGCATTAAAGAGAAAGACATTCGTGACATGCAAAAATGCTTTGATAAAATTGAAACGATTTTGAGACGAATCAGAGAATATAATCCAAAAGCAAAACTAATTTGTATAGAAAGTGATACAATCGCATTAGTTAATTTTGGAGATGATTATGTTGATTCCGCTCCAGATATTAAAGATGAATATATTGTTGCAGAAAAATGGATATCAGAACTTGACAATTATTGTTAAGAAATTCGACTTTCATTGGAAGATAGGAGGAAATTAAAAATATGAAGAAATTTGGAATTAATGAGATAGAAGAAGATAGTGAAAGTAAAGTAGGTACTGTAATAGCAGAAGACATTTATGAAGCTGCAAAAATATTTAAAGGTATTACAGATAAAAATTCAGACAGCAATTATAAAATATATGAAATAAATGATACGTCTGGTAATTATTTAATTATTGGAAATTCAAAGAATGATTTAATGTTTTATAACGCATTGAGATGGCAGTTATTAGATGAAGGAAAATTGGAAATGGAATGAGGTGATATTAATGAAAGAAACAGAGACAAAGAAAATTATTGCAGAAGAGATTTTAAATCGTATGAATGATCAAGGCGCAGCAGATGTACTAAGAGACATTTTAAGTAATAATGACAACAAAATTGATTGGGATAAGGCATTTGAGTCTATTCAGAAACATATGCCTGAGTTGAAAATGTTTGATTGATTGTGAATTGAGGTGAAGTAAATGGAAAATAAAAAAACATTAAAATATTTAAATGATATGAAGAATAGTAAAATGCCACCATTTGATAGTCAATATGAATTTTTCTTTGCTACACTGGAAGATTATTATATTGCAAAATCAAATGGTGCAAAGATAATAAAAGAGGAGCTTATGGAATGGGATTCTGAAGCGCAAAAAGAAATTGTTAATATATTGGCTGATATTATAGAATCTGATGAATTGATTGGCTTTGATAAAAATGATATTTTATCGTTAGCTGATTAAATGACGATTTCAAAAAATTGGAGGACTTGATATGGCAGATGTACAGATAAAAGAAATATTAATGAAGATGTTTAAAATTATTCCATCTGTTGTCCAGATGATTAAAAAAGATGTCTCATATAATTATAAGACATACATAAAGGATATTTATGATGAGACAAAAATAATAGTGGACAATTATTTTAAGATACTAAATGAAACGAAGCATTTTTTAGAAAGCCATTGTAAAACATTGGATGAAGTTATTGGTTTTTTGGAAACGCAAAGGGTGGATTATCGCTCTGTTAGATGTGAAGTGAGAGCTATTGTAACGACAGATTCGTTTTATTTACAAAATAATGAATATGCCAATTTTATGAGAGGTGTATTAGGTGTATTACAAGGTGGGTTAGAAAGTAATGCACTAACAGATAGAGGTGTGAAAGATGTATATCACAACCATACGATAAATGATATTATTGATGAGTGTAAAAATGCAAAAAGATATATAAATAATGCTAATAAAATTGAATTAAATACAAAATTAATTGAATCCGTAACAGAACAAGAAGAAGAACTTAGCAAAGCATGGGAGTTAGTATGTCAAAGCTATATTAAAATTAATAAAAAATGGACAAATAAATTAAATAACTAAATTAATTAAAGGAGACCAGCTATGAAAAGTCAACCATAAATTAGCAAAAAATTTCTTTTTCATATCG